>Ga0316204_10005551_pt1 | contig 20621 bp, 17 predicted proteins | sample 6monrhotite_MG_2_FD_205661 | JGI IMG/M metagenome (GOLD analysis project Ga0316204, IMG submission 205661) | Microbial mat bacterial communities from mineral coupon in-situ incubated in ocean water Damariscotta River, Maine, United States -... | ecosystem: Environmental > Aquatic > Marine >...
ACATATTTTGCATTTAGACAAGGCTAGTGGTGGTGCGGAATCACTTAGGAATATATTTGGCAGACAGTTTTTTCTTTTTCCAAATTTGTATCAGCCTAACTGGTTTACTGAAGGACTGGCAACATATCTGGAAACCGATCATGAAAGAGGTATAGGCAGAGGGCAAAGTAGCCTGTTTAAAATGATGATGCGCAGTGAAGTGGAAAATGGAATCAAGCCAGTAAGCCAGATTAACTTGCCCATACGCAGCTGGCCAATGGGTACGGTTGCATATTTATATGGTGTGCATTTTTATCAGTTTCTAGAAGAAACATATGGCCATGAAAGCATAGATAGTTTAGTGGAAAATTATAGTAATAATATAATTCCATTTATGATCAACACAAATTCAGAACAATTATTTAATAAGAATATTGATCAGTTATGGGAAGAGTTTGAAATTTGGTTGAAGAAACGATATCAGCCGGATATTGAAGAGCAAAAATTAATAGGTTTAACTGAAGGGATAAAGATAACAAATTTGGGCTATAACACGGGATCAATTGATTTTCATAATAACGAACTACACTATGTTGCCAGTGGCGCTTTTGAGCATACTGAATTAATGCTTAGATCAGAAGAAGAAACCACTGTAATTACAGAGTTGCATTCCGGAGCAAATATAAACGTTCATGATAACGGAGTTCTAGTTATACAGAAAGAATTTTGTGATGAGTACAATATTAACAGTGATATATTTTTTATTAAAAAAAATGGGAATAAACTAAACCGTTTAACTACGTGCGGGCGATATGTATCTGCAAGTTGGTCACCTGATGGCCGCCATATTATTGCGGTGAAAACAGATAAAGGAAAAAGCGTATTAAACTTACTGGATTTAACGGGCAATAAAATTAAATCTTTATGGAAGGGTAATAACACAGACATTGTGGCTCAGTTGCAGTGGTCTCCCTCAGGTGAAAATATAATTGCTGCAGTATTTAGAACGGATAATGGATGGAATATTGAAGAATTCAATCTGCAAAATTTAAACTGGACTGCAATTACTAATGATCGTTATATAGATATGTACCCATCTTATAGTGAGTTGGGTAATGATATTTTATTTAGTTCTGATCGTACTGGGCGCTATCAGGTGCATAGGTATACTAAAGGCAGTGACAAACTTGAACAGTTAACTCGGGTATCCAGTGGTGCATTTGAGCCAGTGCAGGTAAGCTCAAATAAATCGCTGCACTATGTTGGTTATAATGAAAATGGGCGCGATATATATAAGTTAGATAATGTGGAAGTTATATCTGAAGAGCTTTTAACTTTTTCAGAACCGGTTTCGATTAAGCTGGCGGATGAGGTAGAAATAAGTGAGGCAGAAAAATACTCAGCATTCTCAAGTTTGTATCCCAGATGGTGGCTACCCTATATTTCATTAAATGAAGATCGAAATGAATATGGTATTTCTACTTCGGCTAATGATGCGTTAGGAGTACATAATTATTATATAACTTTTGCATACGATACGAGTAATGAATGGTTGGCCGGTAATATTAGATACTCGTATGCGAAAAGATTTTCTATGGGTTATCAAAGAAGCACGGACATTGTAAGAGATAATAGTGGTGATTTTGCTATTGCTAGAAATGTTGATGATATTTTCCTGTCAATAGGGTTTAATGATCTGGCAATTGAAAGTAGTATTCAATACAGGTTGGGCATCGTGGTTAGTGAATCAAGTGATGGTGTTCGAGCAGATACAATACCAGAGCAGCCGGACACAGTAGATAACTTGTTGGGTGGTGCCGTTATATTTGATAATTCTCAAAAGTATATTCGTTCAATCAGTAAAAGTGACGGACGAAATACTCGCTTAATAGCTGAAACTTCTGATACATTTAAAAGTGATCTTACAGGTGAGGTGTATAGCCTTGACTGGAGAGAATATATAAGTTTGGGAACACAGCATGTTCTGGCTTTAAGGCTGGTTCAAGGTTGGGGAACAGATCAACCAAAGCCATTTCGTTTGGGTGGTGAAAGCAGTGATATTAATTTATTTGATTTTATTGAGCCGATTTCGGAATCAATATTTGGAAGGCGCCGTTACGCTCTCAGAGGGTACTCAGAAGGGTTCTCACAATTATCCGGGCGTAGAATGCAACTGGCTAGTCTGGAATGGCGTTTTCCAGGTGAGCTTATTGAAAGAGGATTAATGTCACCTCCTGTGGGGCTCATTCAGTGGTCAGGGAGTGTATTTGCTGAAACAGGTGATGCATATGAAGGCAGCTCAGTAGATGAGTATTATTCAAGTGTGGGTTTTGAATTGCAGGGTGATGTAAACCTGTTTTATGGTATTACCACTAGAATGCGATTAGGCGTTGCCAGCGGTTTAAATGATGTTATTGGAGAGGAGCGAATTTATTTTGACCTTGGTGCATCGTTTTAATTGAGTAATTAATCTTTTTTCATAAACTCTTCGTAACGAAGTGTTTCTGTTGACTGAAAGACTTTTTCATAATTTTTCATATTAGTCTCGAGCATACGCTGGAATTCTGCGCTAAAAAATTCTATACCCTGCTTTTGTTTGCCCTGAAAATCCTGCAGGTTACGTGCACTTGAAGCAGCGACATAAGCACAGAAGCGTGAAGCAGCATACATGAAAGCAGTGTTCGTTATATTCTTATCCTGCGTTTCCGCATGTTCATTAGCAATGTTAATGAAAGAGTCAGCAAGTTTTCGAAGTAATACATCCTGATCTGGGTCTGACATAGTGATAATCCTGAATGGTGCAGTTTAATGTAAGTAATGATTAAATGTTTAAGAGGGACATTATACCTTGTTAAGCTTGAATAATTCACCTGCGTTTTTTGATGTAATATTTTCAATTGTTTCTGTACCGGTGTTGTGCAAACTGGCGATGCTCTCAATTACCTTTAGAATACATAAAGGTTCATTTCTATTGTTTTTGGCATTAGCTACTGGCTGATCTGGTGCATCTGTTTCAACTAGTATTGATTCCAGGGGCAGTTGTTGTAATGTTTTGCGTAAACGAGTTGATTTCTCATAGGTAACTGGCCCTCCAAAACTTAAATAAAATCCTAGTTTTATTAACTGTAATGCCTGTTCATAACTGCCAGAATAACTGTGAATCATGCCGCGTAAGGCAGGGCGTTTCTTAATGGCCTTAATTACAGCTTCAGTTGATTTTCTGGCATGTATAACGACGGGTAGATTAAATTCAAGAGCAATATCAAGTTGTTGCTCAAAATAAAATATCTGCTGTTCAACATCAATGTTTTTCAAAAAAAAATCTAAGCCGCACTCACCTACCGCGACAGGATTATGTTCATCAAGGTAAGTTTTTAAATTATCTAAATGTTGTGGTTGATGTTTATCAATAAAATATGGGTGTAATCCGAAACATGGATAAAGCTCAGTAAACTCATTACAACAGGATAGTATTTTATCCCAGGTTTCATGTAAAACCCCGGGGACAATAATTTTGTTCACTCCGGCTTGTTTTGCATTTTGAATAACCTGTGTTCGGTCATTATCAAATACATCAAAATCTATATGGCAATGACTATCAGTAATCATACAAATAAAGTGAGTACGCCGGTAAATCCGTATAGCAAGTTTTTATGTATTTCACCATTTGCAAAAAAACCGACCAGAGGAAACTTACCTAAAACAGAATGTATTAAACGGACTTCTTCAGAATTGGAGCCAAACTGTTCGCGGCCTCTACCAAGGCATGAAATATATACAGCACCCTTAATCGGCGTGTTTAACCGGGTTTTTAGCTGTAATAACATACGCTGCATATCTTCAAGTGCTGAGTTGCCATCACGACGACAGAAAATAATTTCCTGTTCGTTCTGTATGTAATCAGCAATAGCTATTAACTTGTTGTCAGGGTCTACACCAATTAACTGACGAATTGTGTAGTCATCAATATCAGAATTTTTATTTACCAGCCCTGCAAATATGTAATCTGAGGCACGTTCCCAGTCACGCGCTATAACCTCACCCGTATCATCAGTCAGTACATCCAGTGCGGGTTTATTATCGAGCATATAAGCTATATTTTTTTCACTGTCAGTTACACGATGTCTTGGGCCAATAGGCGTGCAGCCCTGAGACAGGTTACTGAGAACAGGGATTTGTTGTGAAAATAAAACACCACTTATACCTCCATGTAAGATCGTGTTAGCGAACTGTAGAGTCCTGCTTTGTGAGGAGCTTATTCCACCGACCAGAAAGGCACCGGGTATATCTTCACCTAACTGGTGTATTAAAGGTTGTACGCTCGAATTTTCAGGGTCGCCGTGAATCAGTCCTACATTAAAATCATTCTGATTACACCAGTCCATAAGTTCGCCACTTAGTGGTGAGGTGTCATCCGTAAAGTTGGGCAAAATATGAAAATCGGCTTCATTGAAATCAGCCACCATTATAGCAATGGCCTCACAGTCATAATATTCATGTTCTGTTGCTATTAATGCACTGCCAACACTGCCAACCCAGTGGTTTAGCCCGGTTCTTTCTTTTAGCTGATTCAATATGTACTCGGCTTGATCCAAAAGCGGATCGCTGAGGTATAAAAAACCAAAGGTGGCTTCCGGAGGGATGTCACCTAACTGTCGTATACAGTCCTCAACTAAGTCCAGGGCAGACTTATCAGCACTATGGGCGAGAAGAAATTGATTCATTGATTAAGTGTAGTTGTAAAATTGCATAATAGAGAAATCGTGATATGAAATTATTTCAGGGTCAGACTCTGTTTCTGACAAGGTTAATTCAGGCTCTAAAAAAAAGAGCCAGCAAATAGCCGGCTCTTAATAATCCTGAAAAAGCGTTTTAATTAACGTGCTTTCTTAGATTTTTCAATCATGTCATGAATAATGGGCGTTAGAATTATTTCCATTGCCAGCCCCATCTTGCCACCGGGTACAACGATTGTGTTGCGGCGAGACATAAATGAATCACTGATCATATTCAACAGATATGGGAAGTCAGTACCGAACTTAGCGGGATCTTTAAAGCGGATAACGATAAAGCTTTCATCCGGTGTTGGAATATCGCGTGCGATAAAAGGGTTAGATGTATCAACCGTAGAAACACGCTGGAAGTTAATATCCGTGTTTGAAAATTGAGGTGTAATGTAATTAACGTAATCAGGCATACGACGCTGAATAGTATCAACAATTACATCTGCAGAATAACCTCGTTCTGCGTTATCACGATGAATTTTCTGAATCCATTCCAGGTTCACGATAGGAACTACGCCAATACCCAGATCGACGTGTTGAGCTATATCGTGATTTTCAGTTTTAACCAGGCCATGTAAACCTTCGTAAAACATCAGATCAGATCCGCTTTCAATATCTTCCCACGGTGTAAATTCACCTGGGTTTTTGTCGATACCTAAACGCGCGTTGTGTTCAACAGCTTCTGGTTCTGAATGAAGGTAGTAGCGTTTTTTACCTGTGCCACTTTTGCTGTACGACTCAAATAACTCTGCTAATTTACCAAATTCATTTGCATTTTCACCAAAGTGACTAAAGAAGCGGTTGCCGTCAGCTTCGTGTTTTGCCATTTCAACTTTCATAGCTGCACGGTCAAAAGCGTGGAAACTATCACCCTCAACAACGACTGGTGAAATTTTTTCACGGAAAAAAATGTGTTCAAAGGCTTTCTTTACGGTAGATGTGCCAGCGCCAGATGAACCGGTAACTGCAACAACAGGATGCTTTTGGGACATGGATGTCTCCTTAACTTGTTGAAATTTATATTATTTTACTATCTGTAACGATTAATGTGTCGCTACAGAATACTGAAATTCTGTTAGCCCTAAATGCTATTAACTATAAAATAGCCGAGGCAAGTAGCCGGCTATTTTAGCGATTTTTGCCCCAAGGTGCGAATTTAATTGGTGATTAATGTTGAAGTGCTTGTTTTGGATTAAATTGAGAGAGGAAAGATTTTAGCTCTGGGTCGTCTCCAGCGGGGAAAGGCCACCGTTTTTTGGCGCCCTGTCCCCTTATTGAGACCACCGAAAGTTGGTAATGTAGTGGTTTTTGACTTTGTAAAACTCTTGATGGCATCACAACAGGGGACAGAGTTAAAAAGAAACTCTGTCCCCGATGGATATGTGTTTGTAGAAGTAACAGAGTTAGGTCGATGATTTTTGGTATTGGCTAAAGATATTAATTAAAAAGTAGAGAGAAATAAAAAAAGCGGCCTTGTGGCCGCTTTTTTTATAGCGTTACAAGAATTTAGAACTAAAACTTATAACCAACACCAACACTGATAACCGTAGGATTGATATCAACATCCGATTCACCAACGGCAGCAATAGTGGCCGTTGTTTCGATGCTGATATAACGAATATCTGCATTTATAAACCATTTCTCATTGATATCGTAGTCCATACCTACCTGAACGGCTAAACCAAATGAATCGTCAAGTTCAAGGTCACCGCCTAATGCAGCGATAGACTTGTCATTAAAGAAAGTCGTGTAGTTCAAACCAGCACCAACATATGGGCGAAATTTTTCTTCAGGATTGAAATAGTATTGAACACTGACTGTGGGTGGTAATTGTTTAGTTGAGCCAACTTTTCCCATACCCTCTACAGTTACATCATGTTCGAATGGTAGTGCCGCTAAAACTTCAAAACCCAGATTGTTGCTCATCATGTATACAAAAGTCACACCCAACGTTGTGCTGTCATCTACTTCTGGAAACACGGTTGGAGCACCGCTAAAACCTGTGCTGTCATCATTAGGCGCAACGTTTGTTATTGTGCCGCGCATAAACATATCGCCTTCCTGAATGGCCTGTGCAGAAAATGAAGCTGCACCAAGACTTAGACCAAGAGTGGATAAAATAGCGATAGATAATTTTTGTTGTTTCACTGTGCTCACCTGCAATATAAATGTTATTTGTGGGCGTGAAATTACCAGATTATTAAATTCTAATATTGATGTAGATCAGCTATTTGACCAAGCTGTTGTTTAAGATTAATGGATCTGTAAAAAAATTGATTTAAGTCAAGGCGAGTAGAGCCGTTGAGGGGCATTTGCTAAAAAGCGCTCTCAGGAAATTGGGTTGCCAGACCTTTGAGTGGTAATTTCTTTTAACATACCTATAAATGAGTCGACAGCTTCAGGGCTTAAATTCGCGTGGTTGTATGCAATCCATAAAGTCCGGTTAATCTGCAGATTGTTAATTTTAATATGCTGCAAGCTATTACGCTCTAGAAAGCTGCTGACGGCGAACTGAGGTAAAAAACTAAGTTGTTTACCTCTTTGTAATATTTCAATAATGGTATCCGAGGAGCCTACTTCCATATCAATGTGCTCAAGTTTGATTTTATGTTGTTGTAAAGTCTTATCAAGTGTATTTCGGATTGATGACTGGGCTTCACGTAACACATAATGTTGCGTCTCGAGTTCAGCTAAATCAACTGCTTCCTGGCCCCATAAAGGGTGACCGGGTCCGCATACCAGTAAAACCTCGTCTTGCATCCAGGGCTCTACTTTTATGTTCGGGTGTCTGGGTGACTGTTCAAGCAGCGCAATATCTGCCAGTCCGGTGGCCAGTCGAGTATGAATACGTCGAGAGTAACCCAGGCGGCTATCAATTCTTAACTCAGGCTGAGAATCAGCAAAATGCATTAATATGTCGGGTAATATGTGCTCACCAATAGCAAATGTTACCTCCAGGCGTAAGCGGTTGTGGCCAACACGTAAAGATGCAAGGTCATCTAAAAGGCTTTCCTGATGCTGAAGCACCAGTTTTGCATAGCTGTATACCTTTTCTCCTGCGATAGTCAGTTCTAGCTTGCGCCCCTGCTGTTGCATAAGGGGTACGCCATAACATGAATCTAGTGACCTAAGGCGCTTTGTGACTGCTGGCTGTCCTACATAAAGGGCATCTGCAGCTCTATTGACACTACCCAGTTCTACAACGGCCTTTAAAGTAGCGAGAGATTTATAATCTGGCAGGTTTATATATTCCATTGTGGAATATTAAAGCATTTGAATTCAATTGAATAGTGCCAGTAAAAGGTGCATTATCCGGCCTCGCTTTTCTCAGTCCCCCCGAAAGCAAACTATCTGGGATCTCAATCATTTCCTAGCTGGAATATTCTGTGAATATGTCGAGTGAGCCCGTTGTATTAATTCTGCACTGGGTGTATCTGAATGTAATTTTAGATTTAAACAAATATAAATCAGATGGTTTTTAAATTAATGACCATCTGAGTAAAAGATTAAACTTAATTGGAGAAGTATAATGACCGCAATGGCCGATGAGGAAACGACAGTGGTAACACCATCTAAGTTTTCGACTAAACAAATGGTGGCAGCTGCCATCTTTTTAGCTATGGCTCTGGGTTTGTCTCAGGTAGTTCCAAGTATTGAAATAGCCTGGGTCACAGGTATTTTAATGTTAACGATTTACCTGTTTGCTTTTGAAGTTGTCGGTGTCGATGTGGCAGCTGTATCTGTTATGGTTTTAATTGGTTTAACTTCATTGCTTGCACCTTATATGGGTTTGCAAGAAGGCCTGGTTGATACTAATCACCTGTTTGACGGTTTCGCATCCAATGCGGTGATGTCGATTATTGCCGTTATGATAATTGGTGCCGGTTTAGATAAAACAGGCTTAATGACTAAGGTTGCTGCTTTTATATTAAAAGTAGGCGGCACATCAGAAACGCGTATTATCCCGATTATATCCTCTACAGTAGGTATCATCTCATCGTTTATGCAAAATGTAGGTGCGGCTGCTTTATTTCTTCCGGTTGTATCTCGTATATCAGCGCGTTCTGGCTTACCTATGTCGCGTTTATTAATGCCAATGGGTTTCTGTGCAATTCTGGGTGGCACAGTAACGATGGTTGGTTCAAGTCCGTTAATTTTATTAAACGATTTAATTCTGGCCTCTAATCAGGCGCTTCCTGCAGACCAGCAAATGGAAACATGGGGATTATTTTCTGTGACACCCGTTGGTTTGGCTTTAGTTTTTACAGGTATTTTATACTTCGTGATAGCGGGTCGTTTTGTATTGCCTGCAACTAAAAGTGAAAGCTCAACTTCGGGTTCAGATCCGTTAAAGTATATTCAAAATGTTTATGGTGTTAACTATTCATTATCTGAAGTTGTGGTTCAGGACGGTAGTTTATTTATTGGTCAGACATTAGATGAAATTGAATCTACACATATGCTTCGTGTTATTGCGAGTAAACAATCCGGTGATGATCTTCGTTTTGGTCCTGGATCGATTGCACGTGATACTGAAATTACCGCAGGTATGGTATTAGGTGTTATTGCGGAACCTTCACATCTTCTTCGCCTTGCCGAGGGATACAAACTTAAAAAACGTGATGAGTTGCGTACTTTTTCAGAATCATTAGCGGCAACAAAATCGGGCGTTGCCGAAGTGGTAATTCCACCAGGGTCAAGTTTAATTGGCAAGAGTGCACGTGATGTATGGATGCGTAAAACATATGGCATGGCACTAATTGGTTTACACCGCGATGGTGAAACCAGACGTGAAGGTGATGATATTCGTAATACGCCTTTTATTGCGGGTGACACTTTAGTTGTTCACATTGCATGGGATTCATTGCAGAGAATTGAAAAAGATCGTGACTTTGTTGTGGTAACAACTGAATACCCTAGAGAAGAAGCGCGTCCACAAAAACTAGTGCCGGCTTTAGTGTTTTTTGGCTTGGCGTTATTTTTGGTTTTGTTTACAGACTTACGTCTATCAGTTGCATTATTAACGGGTGCAGTGGGTATGATTCTTTCGGGTGTGTTAAAAGTTGAAGAAGCCTATGAAGCAGTTAGCTGGAAAACAGTATTCCTGTTAGCCTCATTAATACCTTTAGGTGTGGCAGTAGAAACATCGGGCACGGCTAAATGGATTGCCCAGCAAACCTTATCCGTTATGGGTGAGAGTCCAGAAATTTGGGTGGTGCAATTAGTCATTGCTGTGCTTGCAACATTCTTCACACTGGTTATGTCAAATGTTGGTGCTACAGTATTGCTGGTTCCATTAGCGGTAAATATTGCATTACAAATACCCGGTGCGAACCCTGCGGTATTTGCATTAACAGTTGCGATTGCAACGTCTAATTCATTCCTTATTCCAACTCATCAGGTTAATGCATTAATCATGGGTCCTGCAGGTTATCGTGTGCCAGACTTCATGAAAGCGGGTGGTATTATGACGGTATTATTCCTGGTTGTAATGATGGTTATGATGAACGTGGTATTTGGCTAATTAAAATCATTTAATCAAATTATTGTTAACTCTTTCCGAGCTGAAGTTTGTTTCTGCTTTTAAGTAGCAGTGATCTTCAGCTCGCGACCTGATATATAGAATTTTAAATAATTATAAAAATCTAAATTAAAAAATTTTAGAGTAAGAAAATATGAACAATGTAAAAAATAAATCCAGCATTATAGTTGGGCTTATTAGTCTGTTATTTTCGGGCGTTTTATTCGCAAGCGAAGGCGCACAAAGCTGGGGTGATATGACGACCAGTTCCTTAGGTTACTTTTCGTTAGCACTTTTTGGCATTGCATATATTTTTGTAATGGCAGAAGAATTTACGCATCTTAGAAAATCAAAACCGGTTATTTTAGCAGCAGGTATTATCTGGGGCAGCATCGGCTGGGTTGCAGGTCAGCACGGCATGTCGGTTGAAGCAGAGCATGCGGTTCGTCATAATTTATTAGAATATGCAGAGTTAATGTTGTTTTTATTAGTGGCAATGACTTATGTTAATTCAATGGAAGAGCGAAAAGTTTTTGACGCCTTACGTGCATGGTTAGTCAAAAGTGGCTTTGGTTTCAGGGCGTTGTTCTGGATAACCGGTATTCTTGCTTTCTTTATATCGCCTATAGCGGATAACTTAACAACGGCATTATTGATGTGTGCAGTTATCATGGCGGTAGGTGGTGATAACAAAAAGTTTATTAGCCTTGGTTGTATAAATATTGTTGTTGCTGCAAACGCGGGCGGCGCATTCTCTCCATTTGGCGACATAACTACACTGATGGTGTGGCAGAAAGGCATGGTTGAGTTCTGGACATTTTTCGCATTATTTATTCCGGCAGCAGTAAACTATCTTGTGCCTGCTGCAATAATGCATTTTGCAATTCCTAATCTTAAACCTGAAGCTTCTGGCGAAGAAGTTTTAATGCAACGTGGTGCAAAACGCATTATCTTAATGTTCTTTTTAACAATTGGAACAGCAGTGTCTTTTCATAACTTTCTGCACATGCCACCTGTTGTCGGTATGTTGACAGGTTTAGCATATCTGCAGTTGTTTGGTTTCTTTCTTAAGAAAACAGCGCGTCGTGATAATCCTAAACCGGATAATGTTGAACATGATGAAAACATGGGCAGCCCAGTAGCATTTGATGTGTTCAATCCGGTTGCAAAAGCAGAGTGGGATACACTGTTTTTCTTTTATGGGGTTGTCTTATGTGTGGGTGGTTTAGGTTTTCTGGGGTATTTAAGCCTGGCATCAGAACTAATGTATAACCAATGGGGTGCAACAACGGCCAATATAGTCGTTGGTGTGTTGTCTGCAATTGTTGATAATATTCCTGTTATGTTTGCTGTATTAACCATGAACCCAGATATGTCTATTGGTCAGTGGTTATTAGTAACCCTAACCGCAGGCGTGGGTGGTTCTTTATTATCTATTGGTTCGGCTGCAGGTGTGGCGTTGATGGGGCAGGCTCGGGGTAAATATACATTCTTTGGTCATTTAAAATGGACACCAGCCATTGCATTAGGTTATGTGGCTAGTATATATGTGCATATGCTGGTTAATAGTAGTTATTTTACATTGTAAAAAATGTAATTAGTGAATAAAAAAACCGGCATCATGTGCCGGTTTTTTTATGCCTGAATTTTTTTGATAATTCTATTTTTTCTGGAATAATAAATCCCAAACACCATGACCTAGTCTGTGTCCGCGTTTTTCAAATTTAGTTGTTGGTCGCTCTTCAGGTTTTGGAACATAAGTATTGTCATCAGATAAATTATTAAATAAATCACTATTGTTTAAAGTACTGAGCATGTGCCTGGCGTAATCTTTCCAGTCAGTTGCCAGGTGAAATATGCCGTTTGGTTTTAGTGTTCTTGCAACTTCAGTTATAAATTTATCTTGTACTATGCGTCGTTTTTTGTGTTTCTTTTTATGCCATGGGTCAGGAAAATATAACTGTAACCGGTCAATACTGTTATCTTGAATTTGAGTTTCCAGAACTTCAATTGCATCATGATTAGAAACTCTTATGTTCTGGCAATTCGCATTTTGTGCAAGGTGCAATAAGCGACCAACACCGGGTCGATGCACTTCAATACCAAAATAGTTTTTTTGAGGGTTTTCATGAGCCATTTGAAAAAGTGATTCACCGTTACCAAATCCAATTTCAAGAATAGTTTCTGCTTCACGTTTAAAAAGCTGATTAATATTAATTTTCTGGTCAGTAAAATCCACACCAAATTCTGCCCATTGAGATTCCAGTGCATTTAGTTGGCTGGTTGTTAAACGGCCTTCGCGTTTAACAAAACTACGGATGGTACGTAAAGGTTTATTGTTCATGTCATTGTTGGAAAATTATAGGGAAAATAATCCCGGTATTACGATTTACCGGGAATGTGAGTTAACTATAGTATTTATAAAAAACTTGCTTAGAAAAATGTACCATCAATAGGTGATGAGGCTGACGCGAATCGTTTGCGAGGCATGCGTCCTGCTAAAAATGCTTCACGACCAGCTTCAACGGCCTTTTTCATAGCAGAGGCCATCAGTACAGGATCTTTTGCGCCTGCTATGGCGGTGTTCATTAATATACCGTCACAGCCTAGTTCCATTGCAATAGCGGCATCAGAAGCAGTACCAACGCCGGCATCGACTAAAATCGGCACATTGGCATTTTCAATTATAGTTAAAATATTATAAGGGTTACGAATGCCCAGACCCGAACCAATAGGTGCAGCTAATGGCATAACTGCCGCGCAACCAATTTCTTCAAGTTGTTTTGCAATAATGGGGTCGTCACTTGTATAAACCATAATGTCAAAACCATCTTTTACCAGCGTTTCTGCTGCTTTAAGGGTGGCTACCGTATCGGGATAAAGGGTTTTTTCATCACCAAGCACTTCAAGTTTAACCAGGTTGTGGCCATCGAGTAGTTCACGAGCCATACGACAGGTTCTGACGGCATCTTCAGCTGTATAACAGCCCGCCGTATTGGGTAGTATGGTGTATTTCTCTGGAGGTACAGCATCCAATAAATTTTCTTCGTCCGGGTTTTGTCCGATATTCGTTCTGCGAATAGCGACAGTGATAATCTCTGCGCCGCTTGCCTCTGTGCATTCGCGAGTTTCAGTCAGGTCTTTGTATTTACCTGAGCCTACAAGCAATCGAGACTGGTAAGTTTTTCCGGCAATGGTTAGGAGGTTATCACTCATATTTTCAATTTACGGGTTGTTTTTTTAAGGGTGGATATCTTAGCACTTAAAATAGGTTATTAGAATTGTGGTTTTGGGCAGAGCATCTTGCTCTGGAACATCTCTCTCGGGGAAAGGTCTCTGCTTTTTGAGCCCTGTCCCCTTAACCCAAACCATTAAGAGTTGACAGTGTAGAGGGCCGACTCCGAAAACTTTTGATGACATCAAAACAGGGGACAGAGCGGGAAAGATGCTCTATCCCCCGATTGAGATGGGCTCTAGCTTCACCCACCACCAATCGCGTGTACAATTTCTACCTTATCACCATCATTAAGAACTAAATTAACGTGCTCAGATTTAGTGATAATTTCGCGATTTACTTCTGCGGCAAGGCGTTTGCCGGCCATTCCTTCCTTTTCAATGAGTTGTTTTAGGGTTGTTCCAGTATCAAGCTGTAATTCGTTGCCGTTAAGAAATATGTTCATTATGTTAGATATATGGCTGAAAAATGTTGATTTTACACTGATTTAGCTTGCTTTTGGTTCACATATTCGAAACTTGTGCTATATCTATAAACTAAAAGAAATACGGGCTTGAAGAGAAAAACAATTGTAATTACCATAGCTTACACAGAACTTTTGAATTTTTTTTGTAGAATATTACGTAAATTAAGGTAATTTATGCAAATAGGTAGTCATAATTTTAGTTTAAAGGGGTTTTAAGTGTGCGTGGTGTAACAAATAATATCGTTGGTGGTGTTTTTATATTTTTATTGACCCTGTCGAGTGCAGGCAATGCCGTAGTCAATCCATTTAAAAAATCTAAAAATTACACATTTGGCTCAAATGTCTCCTGGTATGAACATAATAATGCCGCTATAAAATCAGGCTCTGCTCGAGATGGCTCAGACACCAACTACTATCATTTAAATATTGATAAATATCGATTAATGCTGCGTTTGGGTAAAAATGACCCGAGTGGAGAACTTGAAAATACACGCCCGTTAGATAGTCTGACAATTAGTAATGTGTCAGTTGATGGGCGCCGATTACCCATTTTTGGCTGGTGTTTAGAAAATCAGCAGAACCCGGGTAAAAAATTGAAACAAAATGCCGTGGTAGCAAATGATGTTTGTATCAATGCCGGGGGCGGTGGTGATTTTATTATCAATCTGGATACTGAAACCCGAAATATATTAAAAAGTGCCAATAAACTTGAGATGGTGATTGAGCCCTATGGCAGACCGGTTAAACTAGTTTATACCATGTCGGGTTATGCGCCAATTATGGCAATAATAAATAAGCCTGTTGTCGTTCCTGTGGCTAAAAAGCCCGTTGTGAAAGCAGTGCCTAAGCCTGTTGTTGTGGTTAAGCCAAAGCCCAAGTCTAAACCCAAACCAGTTAAAATGTGTTATGCCAGACCGCCTGTAGACTTTAAATCAGCTGTTCCGGCGATGTCTTATCCCTGTAAAGATGAATTAAAAAAATCAAATGCTGAAACTAAAGTCTCTGCAAGAGTTGAGCATGAAAAGAAAAAGATGACGGCAGAGTTACAGGCGGCTAATGAAGAAAAGTTGGCTCGACAAAAATCAGTTGAAGATAATAAGCGTGAAGTTGAGTGGGATGCAAAGCAAAATGAGCTGTGGATTTCAAGATGTAAACGCCATTGGGCAAAAAATCGGAGCCCCTGTTATTGTGAAAAATATCTAGAGCTAGCGCCAGCGGGAGTAAATAATACCTGCGGGCAATAAATTAAGCTTTTTTATGATTAAGGCCCGCATCTTCTGGTGTGGGTCTTTTTTTATTGGGGTAGTGAATTATAATGCAGGCTAAAATTAAGCTTATTTCTAAGGTTGCTCTAGCGAGCATGATTACATTATATGACTGATTGTATTGTTGTTGGCGGCGGCCTGATAGGCATGCTAAGTGCGAGGGAGTTGAAAAAAAAGGGTCTGGATGTTCTTGTTCTGGATAAAGGGGAGATGGGTAAAGAGTCTTCCTGGGCGGGGGGAGGCATATTATCTCCATTAAACCCATGGCATTATCCCGATGAAGTGAACAAACTTGCGAGCGTTGGGCACCAACAATATGAACAAGTTGCACAGGCGTTATTTGAAGAAAGTGGTGTCGACCCAGAATATGTTCGCTGTGGCATGATGGTTTTGGGGTGTGAGCAGCCAAACCAGGTGGTTGACTGGGCTAACAAATGGTCAATGAATGTCTCGCATATTACAGACATAAAAGAAATGAAAGCCATTATTCCAGGCTTGCACGACAATTTTAATCAGGGTTTCTGGTTTCCAGATATCGCTCAAATGCGTAACCCAAGACTGGTTAAAGCAGCAAAAGGCAGTCTGGGCTCATTGCATATTCCTTATAAAGAAAATACTGAAGTGCAGCGACTAAACGTTGTAAATGGCCGAATCACTGGTGTTGAGGTAGATGGTAAAACACTTCATGCTGATAAAGTGTTAATTGCCGGTGGCGCATGGAGTGCGGAGCTCCTTAAAGCGTTTGCGTGGGCTCCAGAAATTGAGCCTGTTAAAGGCCAGATGATTTTATTTAAAGGTAAACCTGAGCAGCTTAAGGCTATGGTGCTGGAAGAGAATAGATATCTTATTCCTAGAAAAGATGGCCGTATTCTTTGTGGCAGCTCAATAGAAAACTGTGGTTTTGATAAGTCGACTAGCGAATCGATTAAGCAGGATTTATTGCAAAGTGCTGTTTCGATCTTTCCAGAACTGTCTGACTTGCAGATAGAGCACCACTGGGCGGGGTTAAGACCCGGTAGCCCTGAAGGTATTCCCTACATTGGGCCGCACCATGAAATAGAAGGTTTATATGTAAATGCAGGGCATTACAGAAATGGCGTGATATTAGGTATTGGTAGTGCATATCAAATTGCTGACATAATTTCTGCATAAGGAATTTATGAGGCGTTATCTTTACATAGGCTGCTTTTCTGAAAGATAACAGTTAACTTTACTTGATTAAAGTCTTAGTCACCCTTCTAGAGTCATGTTTTAACAAAAGAATCACCGCTTATCAGGCATAACTCTAACTCCATCACTAACTCAATGACATTAGTCTTTAGATAGTCTTAAATATGAACATGAAAAAAATTAAACATTCCGGTTTTACCCTATTAGAGCTAATGGTTTTGATCTCCATTATAGGTGTGGTCACAGCTATTGGTGTTCCCTCATATAGACATATGTCGGTTATTAATGAGATTGTGGACACAGTAAACTCACTGCAGATGTCAATGAAGTTAGCCAGGAGTGAGGCCGTTGCCAGGGGTAGAGATACTATCGTATGCAGTAGCGTAAATGTCGGTACGTCTGGTGCAGCAACATGCAGTGGAGCAGCTGGAAACTGGGCTGAGGGCTGGATTGTTGGTGTAGACTTAAATGGAGACGGTAATATAGTCGAGGCTTCGGGTGAGCTATTATGGACGCATGAAATGGAAGATGATTCCCAGATTACTATTACCCCGTCGAACACGGCATTTGATCATCGAGTTATTTATAGTTATACCGGTTGGATAAGAGCCACTGCAGAAGCCGGTTTTGATATATGTAGTGGTTATGGCGCAACTGCTGGATTCCCACGGCGTGAAATTAGAGCCAGCATTGCTGGTGGTTCTCAGTTAACAAAAAATCTGGTTACAAAATGCTAATACATCAAAAAATAAACTCTAGAAATAAACAGCAAGGTTTTACCTTGATGGAAGTTATGATTGCGGCCTTTGTGTTATCGGTCGGTATGCTTGGCTCCACGGCTATGATGTTACGCGGAATACAACAGGCTGATACCACTAATTATGAAGCTGTAGCGGCGCAAGCGGCTATGAACATGGCGGAGCGTATGCGCGGGAATATCACCGGGGTTGCCGCAGGTGATTATGATAGTGAAACATCAACGACAACAGCTGTCGATTGTTCTTCTGCAGCGTGTACTGCTGCCGGCGTTGCTGATTATCATTTATCTATTTGGGGAGCCGAGCTTAATGATCTGTTGCCTGCTGATTCATCACCTACAGGAAGTGTTTCAGTATTAGCCCTGGCTACGCCTACAACGGATCCGACTTATACCATTAGCGTTAGTTGGGATAGTAATCAACGAACGGCAACCGATCAGGCGTCTTTTGTAACCAATACATATGAGATGATTTTTCAACCATGAACGCTATTAAAAAAAATCAATCTGGATTCACTCTGTTAGAAGTGCTAGTTGCCCTTGTTTTGGGTATAGGTATTTTGACAGCCGCAATTAGCATGCAGGTACAGCATCGAAAAGGTTTCAAGTTAACGAGTAATAAACTTGATATGCAAACAAATGCCAAATTTGCCTTTGAATTTATTAGCAACACGTTGCGCTCAACAGGTTCCATGGGTTGTAAAAACGCTAAAGTTTTGGCGGGTGAGTCTTCAACACTTGATAATGGTTGTGTTGGTGCGGTTTGCATAAATATGACAGATCCAACTATTGCATACGCAGACTTCAGACCAGGGCGAGAAGTTCTGGGTTATCAAGCTATAGGTGCAACACTATCACCTGAGCTTTCAACGGCTTTCACATTTCTTGGTGACAACAATGATGACAGTGATGTAATTACTGTATCGGGTGGTTATGGTGAAGTTTATAACGTGGCGCCAAATACAAGCATTGCGGTTACTGATGCCGGTTTTGCTCTGGACATGACAGATGTCGGTCAAGTGAAATTAGTTAATAATCATTATGGCATGCTGACTTCCTGTAAGGGAGCCAAAATCTTTCAGGTAGTTAGTACAAATGCGCAAATTGGAGCCGGCACAATAAACTGGGCGGGCCAGCTAGGTGAACGCTCAGAATCGGTAGCAAGTGGTAATGAGCGGGAATTTCGTCGGGCAGCTGTTGTAACATATTTTGTCGGTCAGTATCCGTTAGGTGATCCGCTAGGCGTACCCACTCTTTATCAGGATATTGATGGGGTTTCCACACGACTAATTGAAGGTGTCGAAGAATTACAATTACTTTATGGTTTTGCTGATAGTGCGTCGACTGATCGCAATGTCGCAAATCGATATGACACCGCAGATAATATTGCCGACTGGTCAGAGGTGGTTAGTGTACGGGTTGGCTTAATTATGAGATCAAGAGAGCCTGTTTTTGAAACTGATCAAACACAGAATATTACGCTTGCCTGTGCAGATGGTTATACACAAAGTACAAAAACAGATAGCTATTCTCGAAGCACATATTGCTCAGAAGTGACATTACGCAATCGTCTGATTGGTAGCCGTGTTGGTGGCTAGGTAAAAATTTAAAACGGAAAATTATTATGAAACCAGATTTTCATTACTCACTAAAAAGTAAACAACAAGGCGCAGCTTTAATCACTGCTCTCGTGTTTATGGGTATTCTAACGATGTTAGGTATATCGGCCATGCGTAGCAATACACTGGATGTGAAAATTCATAATGCAATGAAAGATAGATTAAATGCCTTTCAATGTGCAGAAGCCGGATTAAGGCAGGGTGAGTTATATATTTCAACGGCTAACGCTAAACCTGATGACTTTATTACAGGTGTGCCTGATAAAACAGCAGGTGAAGTTTGGCAGATTGACACAATTATCCTGAATAGTTTTGTTGATCATGATGCAGCCTGGTGGGTCACTAACGGCTGGAGCGATGACTCGTTAAGGGATGATACGGATGTAACAGTAGGCTGTGCTGATGACGCTCAATATATCGTACAAAGCTTAGGTGGTATTGGCGATAACGGTTCGGGTGATTTGTCTTTTAAAGCGCAGGCGACATCTCAAATTGATGGATATCGTATTACGAGCAGGAGCGAAGGCGTGTCTGCAAATGCAGCCGTTATTTTACAAACTACATTTACACGTCAGTTTCAATAATCGAAATACTGGTTTATCAAATATTTTTAAGTAAAAACTTATAAAGAAGTAAAGTTCTATGGAGTTAATTATGAAAGGCAATGCATATCAAAAAGTTATAAAACAGGCTGCTTTGTCCTTGCTTGTTTTTTTTGCAGGCAATACGAATAGTTATGCAGGTAGTGTAGATATTGCGCAGACTCCATTGTTTTTAGGTGCAGGCGTACAACCTAATATCTTTTTTGTAAGTGATGATTCAGGTTCTATGGACTGGGAAACAATGATGCCGGGTTACTGGCGTTATGATGCATATGATTCAGATCGTTTCAGAACGGGCGATTTTGAAGATTATACAGCAACCTGGTTAGATAATGGCACCTGGGAAGCCGCTGTGTTTGATGGTGATGGCCCTGCTACGGATGGTGCATATGGTTATATTTATGGCCGCAGTGGTGGTAGCACAGATAATGTTTACGGTAATAATTGTGATGGCTCATATTATTTGGGTTGGGCTGAGGAGTGTGGTAATGCTTCAGGCTCACCCTTTATCGTTGACTGGCGAGGTCGCTCATCGGGTTTAAATAAAGTTTTTTTTAATGCGGATATAAATTACTTACCATGGTCTGGCCCGTGTGGAACTGGTGATTGTGCTGATGCAACTTTTACAAATGTAAGGAGTGACCCATATAGTACTCAGCCGGGTTATGCAATTACCAGAAATCTTGAAACAAATGGTAACGGGCAGGGCGGCGCCTTTCTTTATGATGTGTGGATTGATGACTCAGGATATACCGGCACGCGACCTGATTCAGGCCCAAGCTTCAATGAAACGGGTTACGCCGCATCTGAATTAGAAACCGGAGCAACCGGTCTTGCTGCCGATGCGCCTAATGGTCTGGTTGATTTATGGGACTCTCATATGAGAATCACCGTTGGCAGTGGGCAGGTTAATGTGCAATTGATTACATATAACCCTGTGTCAACAGCTGGCGCAACTGAGGGATTAAATGAAAGTAATTCGTTTTTGAATACCAATCTTGCTGTCGCGGGCACTTGTTATAATGTGTTAGGCACAAACGCCATGGTGGCCAATATTAGAAATCAAATTATTGGTGATCCGGTACAAGCAGTGGCACTCGCTAGTGCTACAGGCGCAGAGGGCTGCCGTACTATTGCAGAAGTTCGTCAGAATGCGGCGAACTGGTTTCAGTATTATAGGCGTCGTGCTTTTCCGGTAAAAAATGCTGTTGCAGCGGTTATCG
>Ga0316204_10005552_pt1 | contig 20617 bp, 16 predicted proteins | sample 6monrhotite_MG_2_FD_205661 | JGI IMG/M metagenome (GOLD analysis project Ga0316204, IMG submission 205661) | Microbial mat bacterial communities from mineral coupon in-situ incubated in ocean water Damariscotta River, Maine, United States -... | ecosystem: Environmental > Aquatic > Marine >...
TATTCAGTCATCGTCCGGAAGTCATGGGTCGGTGGGGAAGACTGCTGGCCGAAGTCCGGCGTCCCGTGGACGATTGCCGCTTCGAGCTGGTTACCTTTGCGGTGGCAATTCTGTTAAAGCACACCGCGTGTTCCCTGGCTCATGGTGCGAAGCTGGCAGAGATACTTGGTACAGAAACCGTGGTCGCAATCGCCGATGGCAGAGAGGCTGAGGTGCTGTCAGACGAGAATGTCGCTATTGTGCGTTTCGCACGCGACATCGCGCGCGACGCCAGCAGCATCACCTCTCGACAAGTTGATGTATTGCGCTCGGTATTTGGACTCACTGAAGCAGAAATATTCGACATCGCCGCGATTGCCTCGGCGCGCTGCTTTTTTACCAAAGTACTCGATGCGCTGGGTACGGAACTCGACCCTGGGCTGACGCAGTTGAACTCTGAACTAAGTCAGCACTTGCTGGGGTCGCCCGCGCCCGCGAGTTTGCTACGCACCAGTTCAATGTCGCGGCGCAATCTGTAAACGTCATCGTTATAGCTTTTGGGAACGATATCATCGACAGACTCTGCATCGAGCTCGTCGAGTTGACGCAGTCTCGAGTTACGATCCTCGGCAGACGTTAGCGGACTATACTGCGGATCGATCGCGTGCAGATCTGCGTACTGCTTGAGCATTCTGCGGCGGATACGCCAGGTATATAGCGGCGGCATGAGCTTGATCAACGGAATCGACAGTCCGATCAATGGAAACAACATCACCCACAGACGATCGACCAGGGTGGCTGCCCAGAATGGCAGGTAACGCATCAGGAAAGGCGCGCCGCGTTTGAAATAGCGCTGCGCCTCTTTGCCCAGCGGCAAGTCCGTGAATCGCGAGGTCGGAAACTGACCGGCATCCGACAGGATCGAGTGCCCGCCAAAAATTTCCGCCGACGCAATCAACAACAGATCATTGAGCGCCGGGTGCAGATCCTCACGCGCCGCCAGCATCGCCGTTACGGCGACGGTAGAAATCTCAGTGCTCGGCTTATTCTTTGCAAGATCGAGCACGCCCTCAGGCAATACGACCTTGGACAGATAGGATGACTGTCGTACGTACGCATCCACCCGGCGCAGGTTGAGCAACGTTACTTCGTCCAGTTCGACCAGCGCAGCGACCTGGCCCGACTCAACGCCGCCTATCAAAAACGCGGCATCCAATTTGCCAGCGGCAAAGGCGGCCTCGAGCTCGCCGCTCGGTATTTCAATGAAGCTAGCGCTCTCCTCCGTGATCCCGGCAGCTGCCAGTAGACGCTTGACGACCACGCGCGTGCCACTGCCGGCTGTGCCTATGGAAATTCGCTTGTCCCTGAGGTTGGCAAGCTCATCGATGGTCGAGTCAGATCGCGCGAACAACCAGATCGGTTCAAGATACAGAGACCCCAGCGCCATCACGCCATTGATATCAGTTCCTGCAGACAAGCCACCCTGAACGAAGCCGACATCGACACCCGAGTCGCTACCCAGCAGCGCCAGATTCTCAACCGCGCCAGCGGTCTCACGCAGTTCAACATCAATACCCTGCGTTGCCAGATAGGCGGCCAGACGTTCGCCGTACAATTGATAGGCACCATCGTCGGCACCCGTGGCGAGCACGATTGCACCCGGTGGCGGCGGACCGACGAACTGATAGGCGAAAACGATACCGGCGCCAAGGACGAGGACGCCGACTCCCCAAATGCCGACTGCGAGCCGAGCTCGCCGCCAAGCGCCTTTCACTGGACTACTCATCGCCCTCGCCAGCAGCAAGCACGACTTTCATGCGAACTGCCTCGTCGTCACCTTTTTCAACGGCCTGCAATGGTCCATCAATAACTTGCGCCTGTAGCGCCGCGTTTACGGCCAGAATCGCACTCTTGATATTCGCGGCACGTGCTGTCGCCAGGGTGATGAAGTCATTTTCGACAAGCTCCTGGGCCGCGATCATGCGGCGACGAAGCTCGGTCGAGTACGCCAGTTCATCGAAAGCCTCCTCGGCTTCCGTGGTCGTAAATTGCGCCCGGACTTCTGCAAGCGTCGCTTTGTCGAAGAATCCTTCCAGCACTTCGGTACGTTGACTCGCATACATCTCTTCACTGCTATCGCCGGCCGATATCGCCGCAATTTGCTCATCGACCCGCGCATCAAGACGAGCAGTGCGCAATGCGAGTCCATCAGCCTCGCGATCAATGACACCGAAGATTTCAATCTTCAATTGAGGTCGCAGCCCCAGCGCTTCGGCGAGCTTGGCGGCCTTTTCCTGCTCGGGCGGTGTAAGGTCCGCTCGGCCGTCCTGGAATGCAATGTACTCGAGCTGATCCGCTTCAACCCCGACCAGTTTTCCAAGCAAGGCAAACGGTGACGCCACAATTTTCACAACCAGATTGACCAGCGCCTTGCCGACCAGGGCACCATAACGAAACTCGGGTTCATCGACGTTGCCGCGCACCGGCAAGTCTATATCGATAGTCCCATCCGGGTTCTTCAGTAATGCGACCGCAAGACCGAGGGGCAAACTGGCGGCGCCGGGATGATCCACTTTTTCACCCAGCTCGAAGTCGCGCAACACGATTTTGTTCTCGCCGACGAGCTCGCTCGCTTCCAGCCGGTACCCCAGGAACAGGTCGAGCTTGCCGCTCGCGATCTCACGCCCGGCGAACGGTACTGAATAGGCTGAGAATTTCGGCATTTCGACATTCTCGAAATTGACCTGTAAATCGGTATTCAGCGCTGGCTGCAGCGGCGTTATCGTTCCAGATACGAGTACCAGGCCGAATTCATCCACCCGCCCCTCAAAACTGGCCTCCGAGGGTTCGCTGCTGGCCGTCGCAATCGTCGTCAACTCGCCATTGAGCTCGGCTATTTTCACGGCGAACGGCAATGGCAAGGAAAGATCGGCAAAGTCGGCAGAGGCATCGTTTACCAGGACACGTCCGATAGTGACAGCCAGCGGTAAGTCCTCTTCAGCAGTTACGTCCTCAGTGGCAGGCGCAGAATCCGCCTCTTCTGCATCCTCTGCTGCGGTTTGCTTACCCAAGGCCATACGGCCGAGATTGACGCTACCGTCCGCCGCAATAAGAATATCGCCGTAGGCTTGATCAAAGCGTATTTCAGATATATCCAGAGCCTCTTTGGAGAGACTGAGCTCAAACTGAGTCGCCGTGAGCGCATCCCAACTACCCAGTTTTGAGCCCTCATCGGTCTCCGTAATCAGGAAATCGCTAATGGCGGCATCACCGCTCAATGACAGTTGCTCTTCAGGGCCTGTGTGCAGTTTGACGTTCAAACCAAGATCGCCGCTATCCAGATTCACATCCGCGAGACTCTTGATATACGGATGCAACAGCGCGATCTTGACGGCCTCGACGATCAGCTCCAGGTCTGCAGCGGGAGCTGGCAAGACACCGATATTTCCCTGCACAGTAACGCTGCCACCGCCACCCGTGCTGATCGATGCATTCAGTGGAAAGCGCGCGTCGGGCGTATTACTGATGTCCGTAATACTGACATCCAGACTTTGAATACCGAGATCTGCCGGCGGACTTACGCTGTCATCAATAAAACCAATTTCAATGTGCTTAACGTCGACCCGCTCCAGCGATACCTTCCACTCCGATTCACTGCTCGTGTCTTCCACAGCCACATCTTGCGCGTCCGGCTCGGCTGCAGAGTTACTGTCCCCCGCAATGTTCAGATTACCCGCGGCATCGCGGTACACGCTCAGCACGCCATCTTCGATACTGATTGAGCCGACTGTCGCTTCCTGCTCCGGGAGACGCAGCGAACCACCGTCAATACGAAAGCGTGGAACTTCCAGAACGTCACGGTCGATATTGCTGCCATCGCTTGCCGTCAGACCAAACGTCCTGAGCAGCACGTCGTTAAACGCGATGTCGAAGTTATCGATGCGCACCTGAATCTGACCATCGTCCAGAGTGTCAACGGCATAGTCCAGTTCGACGCCCGCATCGCCGCGTACGACCTCGAAACCTGCATTGTCCCGGATGTAGGCGGACAACAGCGGAAAGTGCGAGCCCTTGACAGAGGCCTGGCCAGCCGAGCGCAAAGGATTGAGCTGCAGGCTACCGCTCCAGCTGAATGTGCCGGTAGTTTCCGTCGTGATAACAACGTCCTGCCGACCTTCATTTTCAGGCAGCGTACTGAGGTCAAGGATTTGTACATTGACCGGGCCAAACATGGTTGCGACCGGCTCGCGCGGCACGGCGTCATTCCAATGCATGGCTGCAGCATTCACTGCCAGCTCGTGCAGAACGAATCGCGGCGCGCCGGCATCATCTTCCTGCACCTCTGCTTCGACCACTTCGGTGTCGCCCGCCAGGAGAAATGCGAGATTGAATTCTCCAGCCGCATCACGAGCAATAAAAAGCTCCGGTGCATCGAAGCGGATCTCGGCAAACGTTGGCGCCCAACGGAACAAGGAGCTGAGCTGAAAGTTGGCGTAAAACTGCTCAAGGCGAGCGAATGCGCCACCCGTCGGGTCGTCCATCTCCAGGCCGTCAATACGCAGGCTGAGCACGAATGGATTCACCACAACACGCTCAATTCGAAGTTCAGAGCCGTACAGCTCCTGTACTGACTCAATGGCGTTCTTCTTAACCAGCCAGGGTGCCAGAAAAAAGCCGAGCACCGCATACATCGCGATCACCAGCGCAATCCACAGAAGCTTCTTTCTATGCTGGCCGAGTAAGCCCGACGGTTTATTAGTCATCGCTTTTCGTTCTATTTAGTAAACTACGACTCATCTGCTCGCTGCAGATTCTTGACGAAGAACGCGAAGTAGATGCGCAGCAGTCCGATAACAATCGCCCAGGCACCAACAAAATAAGCGATCGCAATGCCGCCAACACCGGGACGAAACAGTATCAATAGCGCGAACAACACAGACAAAGCACCGCTGACATACAGCACCCACTCCGTTGTTATCTCTTTGCGCACTTTCCAGCCCAGGAATATCGTGGTCAGACCGTTGGCAAGCGCGAAGAAGGCAATCACATAGATCAATGCGATCATGCTCAGCGGCGGAACGGCCAACGCGTAGCCGCCAAAGAAAACGCCCAATGCTCCAAACAGGAGTAAGGCGATCCAGCCATCTTTGTCGCGGTTCTGCAATGCTCCCCACACGTTCACCGCACCGTCGATCAGGATAAACGCAGCGAAGAAGGTCGCCAGCACCAGCAGGGCAATACCCGGGTTCGCGAATGCCAGGATGCCGAAAACTACGGAGGCCAGGCCGCCGATCAGAAATACCCACCAGGTGCGCGTACACAGTCGGGCAACGCCGGCAGCCAGGTCCACAGCTATTTCTTTGTTATTCTCACTCATTCTTAAGCTCCTGATTCTGGTATCGATGCGTGATTCTTGCACGCTGTCAGTTTATGCTTTGGATCAGAACATAATGCACGCAAGTATACCGGGAAGACAACGATATGGAGTGGAAAGGCCGCAGGCAAAGCACCAACGTCGATGACGCTCGCGGGCGCAAGATGGCCGCTGGCACGGCGTCAATCGGGCTGATCATCCGCCTCGTAATGCGAATGTTTGGCACCAAGGGCCTCATTGCGCTAGTCGCGGTCGGCCTGATCGGCTGGCAAATGGGCCTCATCGATCCCGCGGCGCTGCTCGGTGGCGGTGGCGGCCGGGTCACGGAGGTTGAGTACCAGGCATCACCCGAGGAAGAGCAGCTGTTCCAGTTCGTAACGGTCGTACTGGCCGACACAGAAGACATATGGACGCGCGAGTTCCAGCGCCTTGGGCAACAGTATCAGGCCCCAGAACTCGTCATATTTCGCTCCCAGTATCCGACCGGCTGTGGCGTCGGCGACGCACGCATGGGGCCGTTTTATTGTCCCGCCGATCGCAAGGTCTATATCGACCTGAGTTTCTATGACAGTCTCGAGCAGGAATTCAGCGCCCCGGGGGACTTCGCGCAAGCCTATGTAATAGCGCATGAGGTTGGCCACCACGTGCAAACGCTATTGGGTATTTCCGAGAAAGTGGCGGCTAAGCGCGGCCAGGCAGACTACAACGAGTACTCCGTACGACTCGAGTTGCAGGCAGACTTTCTGGCTGGGTTGTGGGCGCACCACAACCAGCACTACCTGGAGCGTGGCGATATTGAAGAGGCTATGCGGGCCGCGAATCAGATCGGCGATGATGCCATTCAATCCCGCACCCAGGGCAAGATCTCACCGCACGCATTTACGCACGGCACGTCTGAACAGCGCATGCGCTGGTTTAACCGTGGCCTGGAAAGTGGCCGCCTGGAAGACGGCGATACCTTCGAGATGCCCTACAGCAGCCTTTAGCCGCGGATTCGCCAGCGGCGAGACTGTGAAGCCTGTCGCCTTTTTGGCGGCAGGCCCGCGATACTATCAATGCTGTTAGTTTTGGCGGCGCGTTGTATATCGGTGATGGGCAAACTTACAGTTGGAAAATATCTCCTAAACGGCTTGGCTGTCCTCGTATTGGCTGGGTCGCTGGTCGCTTGCGATGTAGAGACCTATGATGATGCTGCAGAGGCCTATCGTGGCAACGGTGGCAACACTCCGCCTCCGCCACCACCGCCTCCACCACCACCTCCACCGCCGCCTCCGCCAGGTGCTTCATTCGGACCGGTCTTCTCCGAGATTCAGGCAGGCCTGTTCACACCGACATGTTCTGGCTGTCATGGCGGAGCTGCGCCGTCGGCCGGACTCAATCTGGAAGCCGCCAGCAGTTATGCCAGCATGGTCGGTATTGCAAGCGCGCAGGATGGCGCCATCCAACTGGTTAACCCGGGCAACCCTAATGCCAGTTATCTGATCAGCAAACTCGAAGGAACTGCAGCGACGGGCAACGTCATGCCACCGAGCGGCGGCATTCCGCAGCCCGATATTGACATGGTCCGACAATGGATTACGGATGGTGCGATTGACGACACGGTTGTCGTACTCGCTCCGATTCGAGTCACATCGCTATCACCATCGCCGAATGCGGCATTGATTGCGGCGCCGGGACAGATCGTTGCAGGTTTCTCACGTGACCTGGACGCATCAAGCATTAACACTTTGACATTTACGCTCACCGCCAGTGGTGGCGACGGCAACTTCAACAGCGGTAACGAAGTTCAAATCAACGCCGCCAGCGTCGGCGTTGGCGCCAACCCGGCCAGTGCTGTGTTCAGTTTGGCAGGCGTCGCTCTGGCAGACGACACTTATCGCATTACACTGTTCGGCGCCGGTGCAAACTTGATTATGGACACCGATGCGAACGCCCTCGACGGCGAACTGGCGGGCGCACTACCAAGCGGCAATGGCACCGCCGGTGGTGATTTCATTACCCAGTTCAGTATCACCACGCCGATCGTCCTCGGACCGACGCTGGATCAGATTCAGGCAATTATCTTCACCCCAATGTGCGCTAGCTGTCACTCGGGTGCCGGCAGCACCAGCGGTATTCCGAATATGGACTTGAGAACCGCGGACGCAGCCTTCAATACACTCGTCAATGTAACCAGCGCGCAGGATGGCAACTTTGTGCGGGTCGTGCCGATGCAAGCGGCCAACAGCTACCTGGTGCACAAGCTGCAAGGTGTAGCTACGGTTGGTGGGGTCATGCCACCGACAGGAATGCTCTCCGCAGCTGAGATTGCGGCGGTCGAGCAATGGATCACAGACGGCGCGTTACGCTAAAAAAAACAGGAGCCTCTCTCGAGGCTCCTGCTTCTCTTGCTTAAAGTCTTACAACCAGGCTTGCTTAATGACTAGCTAGCCTGGCCCCGCGTTACGCGAATGAGGCCAGCAGCAAACAATGCCAAGCCACCAAACAGTGCAAACAATGGCATGTTGCTCGCCGTTGCTGGCAGCATCATAGGCTCTGGCTCAGCTTCGGTGATTGCAATCGGTGCGAAAGTCTCGACCACTACATCGGAAGCCTCGATATGCGCTGCCCAACGATCCGGCGGCAGATAAACGCTTAGCTCCTGTCCGCGCGTGAGTTCACGCGCACGATAGTTGCGACCTTCAATTTTTGCACGCCACTCTGGCGGTGGATTGATCGTATGCGTTGGCCCGAAGGTGCCGTCCTGGTTCTTAAACTTGAAAGTCAGCTTATTAGAAAGACCCGGTCGCGTCAGTTCGACCTTCATTTTCACATAGGTTTCACCATTCATCTCGATAACGTCCAAACAGGCGTCCTGTGCATCAGCATAGCGATCGGTGATCGCAGAACTCAATGTCACATCATCACAGGTTAGCGCTGAAGCCAGCGAAGCAAATGCCAACAATGGCAGCACGGTTGTACAAGCGATAATTCTTTTCATGTTCTTCTCCCTTAACTTTTATCTTATATTTCTGGTTGTAGTACTTGCTCTTTCCTGACCGCGCGAACGATGAATCTTTCAGGCGCATGGCCAACAAAATAAAATGGATAGCAGGTGACCAATGTCACCGACTGCTGTTCCGTAGGGTCGAGAACCTCGACCGCAGTTGGATCTACAATGCTTAACTCCTGAACCACAAAGGATTCCGGGCCACGCACTGTGGTAATCCTGATCTCATCACCGAGCGCAATGTCTTTGAGCACTCTGAAGTATCCGTCGCGGTGCCCTGCGACTCCCAAATTTCCCGGCTCCCCTGGCAACGCAGTTCCTTCAATACGTGCAGCGCCGCGATCCATGTGCAAATCGCTTGCGCCATCGTAAACAGGAACCTCCAGTTTCAATCGCGGGATTTCCAGAATGCCGAGAACGTCGCTGGTCGGCTGCGACAGACTTTCCTCGAAGGCCGCAATGCGACCCTCGGACCAAAGCGCCTGCTCTGGCATCGCTTTAAATGCCGCCAGATCGTCGTTGCGTTTGATCTCTTCTGCGACCAGATGCGTGCCGAATATTCCCAGGAAGACAATACCGACCAGGCAAAGCAGTTTTTCCAAAGTCTTTAACATCACAATATTATCGCCAGCGCGTGCCGCCCACACTCATGTAGCCATGGTTGCCAACGGGCACACCAACACTCAGACCAATACCAACATTACCGTCACAGCCGGCCAAGGACAGGCTGGTCAACACTATTGCGACAAGTGCAATCATGCGTCTTGTACTTCTCATCATTTCACTCCCGCTGGAAGCCATGTCTGCAGCACCAGTATAGCGCCCGACGGATCGGCAACGACAGCCGCTGTTCCATCGCGTAACTCAGGCGATACCGACAGTATAATAGTACCACCCAATGCCTCTGCTTTCGCCGCAGCTGCAGCGGGGTCAGCCACTCCAAATGCGGTCATCCAGACCGGCTGATACTCGCCTTTTGCCGGATTCTGGAAAATACCTGCTCTGTCCTTTCCACCGCTGCCAAGAAACATATACTGGCCGCCGCGTCTTTCTATGGTGCGCAGGTCGTAGCTCGCTAGTACACCGTAGAATTTTGCGGCAGCAGCGGGATCGTCAGCCAACAATTCCGTCCACACAGCACGTCCCGGTGCGGCCGCCGTGGTCTGGTCGTCCGGATCGCCTATACTGCTTCTGGCCAAACCAATCACGGCACCTTCCGGGTCAGTGATTGCTGCGACTCTGCCGATGCTAACATTTCTCGCCGCTGCAACGACGGTAGCACCGGCGGCCGTGCTGCGAGTTATCGCAGCATCAACATCATCAACGGAAACATACGGTAACCAACGCGAATAATTCTCACCATCATCTGGCATTTCGACGCCGAGCATTCCGGCAATGATGACATTGTCCTTCCGCGCCAGCAGGTAATCCTCGCCACGAGCGCCCTGCGATCCCTCAAAGGACCAACCAAACAGGCCCGCGTAAAAACTGCGCGAGCTTTCGAGATCTTCCGTTATCAGGTCGTGCCAAATGACTTTGCCGAGCAAAGGGTCTGAGGAAAAGGTCATCCCCGTCAGATCTGGCCTGCTCGCAGTTGTGCACGCAGTCGCGCCGACCAGCAGCACAGCAAGCATGGCGCAGAGTTTCTGGCGGCATAGTGTATGGGTATTAATCATCATCGTGTGTATCTCGCGATTAAAGCTAAGTTTCTAGGGCGTGTACCAAATAGGCGACGATACAGCGCGTTCCTGAATTATCAGGGGCACATCAGGGTCGGTAATTTCGTCACCATACCGAACAACGTCGAACGCCGTCCACCGTGGCGTTGGAATCTCTAGTACGCGCGCGTAGTAAAAAGCGCTTTGTGATACGTCGAAATTCGGATCGCGGAAAATTGCGCGCAGTTCTGTACTGCCGATGTCATTGCGATAGGTCGCCGTCGACAGATCGACTGTGTTGCCAACAACCGGTAGCCTGCCATTGGCATCCGGGCTCCGATCACCGGACCATACAACATCGTAAATCTTCTCCTGCGTGTTACCAGAGGCATCGACCCAACCCTTGATAATTTGCACGCGATCCAGATTAGCGCTTTCCGGATCCTTCATCGCGACCACCAAGAAGGCGGGAGCAGCTCCTTCCTTTGCAGACAGGTCGCCACCCATCGGCACCCCTTTCGCATAGCCCGTCGCTGCAACGTCTCCTTCGGTATCAGTGTCAGAAAATTCGTAGCCTGCAAAAAAACGTAGCGTCATTCGCGGCCCCGAGGACGCGTAGGTTTCCTTGCGCTTCATTGCGTCCCACAAAGCAGCGCGAGTATTAGACGTCGCCCAGACGCCGGTTAAGCCCTGCGCTGAGTAGGTCCACTCTCGCCTGTCGTAGGTCTCTTCCTTTCGCACAACATGCTCCCAGCGGCCCGGATTCGGTTCGGCAAGATTGAATTTCCCCCAGAAATTGTCTTCTTCGCCGCCAGTCATCAGTCCGGTGTGTGTGTCCGTCCCAGACACAGCGCCGTACTTAAATGGATTGCTACCCAGTTCGCTCTGCAACAACAGGCCGTTCTTCTGTGCATCACGCAAGTACTCGGTCTCGATGTCACCAGGCTTTTTCGCGTTGCCACTGAGGTCTGCTGTATCCCAGATTTCGAAATCGGCAAATTCGTCCAGCGGCGCTAGCGCCGGATGGGCCTCTCCAGACCCCTTGTATTGGAAAATCTCGTACAAAGGCTCCCAACGCGCACGCGCTGCGGCCCATTCACTCGACATTGGCGAGCCATCGTAGCGTGCCAGACGGAACATCCAGCCGTTCGACATGTTGCCATTGTGAGGAATCGCCAAGGCCTGACCGCCAGTGTCCTGCTCCCACTTCTCAAGCCAATTCCAAAGGCTTTCCGGGTCCGTTGCAGCTCGACCTGGGACTGTCGAAACAAACGTCGTCAAGGGTGGGGTTGCTCTGGTCTTCTCAGCACCGTCACGAAACAAGACGTTGCGATGCAAATTCTCGCCAACCTCGCCATTGGAGGTCCATTCATAGGCGATAATGGCGCTAAACTTGCCGGGTTCGTTGTAGCGCTCCATGATGTCGACTGTTTTTTCCCACGCCGACCTCGTCCATTTCGGATCCATGAGGATATCCGGAAGGGCTTTGGAAGACTGCGCGACGACAACCTCTCGCGCCGCATCCGCAGCCATCTGGCCGCCTGCCACCATTGCTTCATGCCAGCGTTTGACGGTCTCGTCCTGCATCATTTCCGGATTGCCGGACTGGATGCCATCGATAGTTCCCATACCATCAGAGTGATCAGTAACCGCTACCCAGTCCAGAGCACGATGCAATTGCACATCACGCCCGGTAGATGACTGCAGCAATTCCCCACGGGCAAAACGGACCGCTTCCTCGGGTCCTAATGTGGTGCCGGCGAGACCCGCATCCGCAGACCATCCTGAATGCACGTGCTGGTCGCCCCAATAGACCTGCTCGGGATAACCGGCATCAGACACCGTAGCAAGCGGCGCCTCAATATCTGCCGCAACAGAATGTGGCGATGGGGATTCGTTATCCTGACAGGCGCTTAGTGCAACGGCCGACAGTGAAGCCAGCATTAGAAGCTGCTTTGACATTGATCTCATAACCCCCCTGCCGTGATTGGCTAACGCCGCCGCGTCGGTGCTCTCCGTGTGGTAGCCGGCCGCGATGCCTGTCGGGTTGCGCCACGCTGGCGTGACTGATTAGCACGATTCAGGCTGCTGCGATCAGTATTGCGGTCCAGATTGCGACTCTGCGCGGCAGAGGTCGCGCGATCTCGCGTCTGCGCAGGCGCACTCGTCGGAATCGATCGATCCTGTTTCCATTGACCATTATCGCGGCTTTCCCAGCTGTCATTATTGCGCCGCGCTATGTTGCCGTTCTTATCCGCAAACACATTGTTCTGACGAGTTGTCGCAGGCCGTGCCTGCTTCAAGTCTCGCTGCGCTGTTGCGCGGTCGGCATTACGTGTCCTGTTGCCATCGCGGTTGTAAATATTGCTTCGCGACCGATCCAGATTCACATTGTTGTTGTTTCTTTCAAAGTTGTTCTTGATGTTAGTACGATTGCCGATATTGACGTTATTGCCAATATTGATATCGCCAGTGTTAATCACGGTATTGCCGCCATGATAGCCGCCGTGATATCCGCCACCGTAGTAGCCGCCGCAACAGCGGCCCGGATAGTAGCCGCCGTGATAACCGCCGCCCCAGCTGACGCCCATGCTAAAGAAGCCGTTCGACCAGCTAACACCGACGTTCCAGCCCGTCCAGGGGTTATAGCCAACGTGCATTCCCCAGGTCGGTGGGCGTGGATAGTAGTAGCGACCGTAGTAAGGAGGGTAGTACCAACCGGTACCGTAAACGGGCACCCCGTAGTACGGGTAAGACCACATGTAGCCGGGCGTATAGCCTACGTAAACAACTTCCGGTGTCGACTCGTAGATATGTACATTGGTGGTGTTGTAGACCGGCGAACTCGGCGGAATCGATTGAATCTCTTCGTCAGGAATGGAATCAGACACAGTCCACGGCCCTGCCGCATCTTTCGCATCAAACCACACACCGTTATCGACCGCATAGTAGCGGCCGTCGATCAGCAGAACTTGTGCTGCGGTGTTGGTCGCGTAGCTAACCTTGGTACCGTTGATCTTTTCAAATTTTGGCTTGCCATCATATTCAACACTCAAGCTGGCCTTGCTGCGTTCAATGGCAGCGGTTTCCGGAATCTGTGCGTCCAGCATCGCGTCGTTAGCCTCGTCGGTGCCCGCCACTGAGACGCGCAAGCCGCCAATATCGGATTCCGGGGGAATGTTGGCGAAACTTTGCGGCAACTCGTCCGAGCGCACAAATGTCCACGGTCCGTTTTGCGATTTGCTACGGAACCAGCGACCGGATAACAGCAAATACATATTGTTCGTTGACAGCTCACGCAACCAGGCTGTTTCCGTATTCTGTACGTACAGCAATTCGCCGCCCGGCAGCGACTGCCAATCCGGCTTGCCCGCGGTGACGATCAGCTCAGTCGGCTGGTCCGCCGTAACAATCGCAGGTGGCTTATCGGGAGCTGCAACATCCGTGGCAGCATCAGCAAGCATTTTCTCGAGGTCTTTCGGCGGTGAGTTCGTTTGTGTCCACGGACCTAGTGCTGCCTTTGCCGTGTACCAGAATTTGCCACTGCTCAGATAGAAATCGTTGCTGTTTTTCTTGCGAATAACGGCGAACGCGGTATTCAGCACACGCTCGTACGGGCTGTTCTCAATATCGGAATAACGCGGCTCGCCATCGTACAAAAGTAAAACAGCAAGCTCTTCGGCAAAGACGATCGCCGGTGCATCGTTCTTCAAATCCTCGAGACTCTGTTGCACCGTTTCAGCGGTTGCCAGGCTTGCAGAAAGGTTCTCGGTCGAAATCTCAAAACCGCTCTCCGGAATCGCAGCTTCAACGACTGCCGTAAAGCGCTGCTCATCGGCATCCTTTGATTCCGGCCAGCGCACATTCGTCACTTTGACATTACGGATACTCGCAACACCGGCATCCGTATCGTTGTCGATTCTCGCCTCGAACCAGAACGCGCCGAAAATCGGATCGTCACGGCCTTTGAGCTCCAGCGACATTGCAGCACGACCGGTCAGGACGTTGCCCTGCAAACTCTCTGGCTGCGGCTGATAGACAACGATAGTGCCTTCGTCTGCAACAACTTCCTGTGGCCAGTCAACTGCTGCGGCAGTGGCTGAGCAAATGAGTAACCCTGCGGTAACGACGACACTGATGAGGCTGGATATTAATTTCATGACTTCTCGCTTATTCTTTTATAGGTGCAAACTTTCTAGGTCCAAAAACTAGCCACTCGCTCGATCGTCCAAAATGCAGCAAGCGATCCGACACCGTAGGCCGCCGCCGGCAGAAACCATTTTGGTGGCTCTGTCAGCAGCTTATTGTACACAGCCGCCAATACCAGCACGCCGACAACAAAAATAAGCTGGCCAATTTCGACGCCGACATTGAACATCAGTAATGCTATTGGTATTGCGGTCTGCGGTAGACCGGTCTCAGCAAGAGCACCTGCAAATCCGAAGCCATGCAGCAAGCCGAAGCTGAAGGCCACTATCCAGGGCGCGCGGGCTGTGAGGCCAGGCTTACCGCGTACCCCGTGGATCACTTCGGCGGCGACGAAAACGATACTTAAGGCGATGATCGCCTCAACGGGCGGCCCGGGCACCGACACCCAGCCCAGCGTAGCTGCTACCAGCGTAATGCTGTGCGCGATCGTAAATGCGGTCACTGTGGCCACGATACGTTTGCCGCCGCTAACGACAAGCAGCAAGGCGAAGACGAATAACAGGTGATCAATGCCAGCCAGGATGTGCTCGACACCGAGGACCGTATATGACCATGCGATCTCTGAGGTTCCGGCACTCGCACGCACTTCGAATTGTGGCGCCCCCGCCTCGAGTCTTTCCACCTGGCTCGAGCCATCAAGACGCTCAACCCGTGCGATGACATCCGTAACCCCGGTTGCTTTACCCTCAATACGAATCGTTTTGCCAATCAGGCCGCCGGGATGACTAATCTGCCACCGCTCTACCCAGGCACCATCGCTGATAAAAGGTCGTGGCTCGCTCAGGTTTTCCGTGCCTTCCGGAAATAGTACGTAGGCGGCCAACCTCTGCTCTGGCCCGAGTGCAGGCACCTTCCAGAGAACGTCGTACTGATCATTACCAAGTTCTCGCAGTTCAAGGTAGGCCGGCCTGAAAATATCAGCACTGGCAGCACCAATAATGGCGAACAGCAAGACGGCCGACGTGAGTCGTAAGCTAGTCATCTTGCTCAGTCGACTCAACGCGCACTGTGTAGCGTTCACGCAAGGCTGCGTAAAACGTTTCGCCGATCTTTTTCGACTGATCGCTGAGCAAGTCACGTTCTACGGCGGCACGAACATCTTCGAGATCCGGGCTTCGCGCAGGTATGTATTCGGTGATTTTCACCAAGTGCAATCCATACCCGGACTTGATCGGCCCTTGCCAGTCCCCAACCGTCACTTCTGCGAGCGCGCTGACAAACTCCGTTCCAAAAGCGCGCGCAAGCTCAACACTCGATGACGACGACACCGCAGCTAGCAACAAGGTCGAGTCTCCCAGCGATCTTGGGTCCGCACCTTTCGCCAGACTTGCAGCGATACTGCTTACAAAATCTTCCAGGTCGTCGCTATGCCGTTGCGGATCGATGTAGACCTGCTGCAGGGAGTAGATCGCCGGTATCTGGTAATCACTGATGTTTGCCGCCAGCCAGGCCTCAAGTTCGGCATCGTCGGGCGCCTCCGGCACTATGCCGTCCGCCACGAACGACATTTTCTGCGCCACGCGGCGACGTATCACCGGATCATCGAGATCAAAACCGATCGCCACGCCTTCTCGATAGAGAATCTCCTCGCGTACCCAGGCATCGATGAGGCTTTCTCGTTCGTCCGCAGTCGGGGGGCGTTGCCAGGTCTTCTCGAAGCCTGAGACCAGGCCACTCACGCGAGCCCGATCAACGACGACTTCCTCGGCAGAACGACCCGACTCATCATTAACGATGCCGTACAAGGCAAACAGTATTAGCCCGAGCACGAAAAAATGGCTTAACGGCTCGCGTAAGAGTTTTCCAATATTCACAAGTCTTCTTTTTTTTATTGAGAGATGCTTACTAGTTCGAGTTGTACCAGATTGGTGACGTCCATGCTCGCTCCTGCACCGTAGCCGGCACATCTTGCAGCAGCGGCAGATTATTTCTCACCGCATCATAGGTCGTCCAGCGCGGCGTAGGAATTTCGAGCACACGCGCATAGTAGACAGCGTTTTGCTGTGGATCGAAATTATCATCGGTCCAGGAACCCATTAATACAGGCGCACCAATATCATTGGTATAGGTTGCTGTTTTCAGGTCTACCGTGTTGCCGACCGCCGCGAGCTTGCCGTTGGCGTCCTGTTTACGAGCGCCGCTCCAGACTACATCAACAATTCGTTCCTGCGCAGCACCGTCGGCGTCAATCCAGCCCTTGATAATCTGGATGCGATCGAGATTGCCACTGATGCTGTCTTTCTCCGCGTACACGGTAAACGTTGGCGCTTCGCTCAAAGCACTCAGTGTTTGCCCCATTGCTATGCCGTTAGCGTAGCCATCTGCCACCAGCGAAGTCGCGTCAGCCGGGCTTGCCTGCAAGTTCACGCCCGCAAATAGCCGTACCTTCATACGCGGCCCCGAGGTGGCGAAAGTTTCACGAGCGGCCAACCCATCCCAAATCGCGGCACGCGTGTTCTTTGGCGCCCAGACTCCTGTGAGCGCACCGGGATTCGAGTCCCGCGCGGCTATCCAACCATCGATGTCTTCGCTGCGACGCGCCGCAACGCTACCGTCGACCGGTCCGTGGCTGCCGATGTAATTGTCCTCGTCGACATCGCCCATACCGCTGTTGTGACTATCCGTGCCACCAACGAAGCCGAACTTGAATGGGTTAGCTCCGAGGCTTGCCTGAAAGCGAGTTCCTTCGATGACCGCATAGCGCACATAGTTGTTCTTGGCTTTATCACGACCACTGAACCTGACCATCGAGTCGCCATTCTCAAAATCCGCAAACTCATCATTCGGCCAGAAATGGCGAGTGACTTCCGAGTTAGCTTTGATCTGCATCATTTCGATCAGCGGCTCCATCGACTCACGGCGCTTCGCGTAGTCTGCATTAATGGGCTCGCCGTTATTGTCTGTCGCTTCGAACATTCGCCCTTTCGAGCCGTTGCTATTGTGCGGCACAGCCAGCAGGGTCCTGCCCTCACCGCGCTGCAAATCGATCCAGTCCCACAACTCTTCCTCATCCGAAGAAATTATCGAGTCAAACGGAACATCCGGCAGGTCATCGTCACGAAACAGTACGTTGCGATGCATGTTCCCGCCACCCGGTGCAGCGGTCCACTCGAAGCCGTGCAGGGTGGTAAATCTACCCGGTACATAGTGGCTGTTGGTCGCGTGCCGGTTCATCGCCCAGGCCGTGACGGTGGTCTCCCGGCCCGCATAAAACGGTGGGTGCTTCGGCTCACCGGAACGTGCGTTCTCAACTACGTACTTTAGAAACCAGGCACGTTGTTCGTCCACTGACTCGAGGCTGCGTAGCTCGTTCAACATGGCATTGTCGTAGCCGGGAGCAGCTTCTACCTGCGTCGAATATAGCTCGCCGATGTACTCGGCATGATCGGTAACAGCGGCAAAGTCCAGCGGCCTGTGCAGTTGGTGACGCTCGCCATGCATTAGCATCTCATTGCCTTTTGCAAACCGGTAAGCGTCGTCCGGCGTGCGCCGGTTGCCACCGATATAGGCATCCAGCGAGTAGGATGTATGCAGATGTAGCTCACCAAAGTAGGCATTCTTCATCGGATTCTCAGCTACTGCTGCTTCAGCTGCAGTCAGCGCATGTGCCGAGTCTGTCTTGCCGGTACTGGCAGTTGCCGTCGCTACCGCTTCGGCGTCCTCCGGGGAGCCGCCACAAGCGGCCAACAGCATGATCAGTAGAGCGCAGAATATCGTTGTTGCGTTTTTCATCACCCTACTCCACCGCTGCAAAAATCAGATGTTTGAATTTGTCGCCCTGCTGTGCCGTCAATGTCAGCCGGGTCGTATTGAAACTGAACCTGATCACCGAGGATAAAGCGTCCAGGTAGTCCTTTTCCTGCTGCATTGCCTCACCGGGGCACATCATCTGCGTACTGGCGAGCGGGCCAATAGTTAACTCGCTGACTGCGTCGCCAGCAGTCACCGTTCCAAAATAGCGATTGCAGGGACCCTGGCCGCTGACATTATCTCCGGAAAACGACAGGGTGACGTTGTCCGCAGCAGATTCGAGCAGACGCCATTCGATATTCTCAAGGTCCGCCAAGCTTAGTCTGCCATTCACTTGCTGTTCTCCTTCGATGAGCTGATCACCCTGTAATGACCATTTTCTGGTCGCAGTCTCGCCTGGACAACACATTGCGTCCTCAGGACCGTGCTGCACCACGTCAAGAACGATCGTTTCAGCAATAATCTGTACGCGCCGAACCTGCACTCGGTCACCGATTGACGCTGTAGCTATGTTCGTCACCTCGCCATCGTCGCGGCCGAAGACAGTAACGAAGTTACGCGTGCCGCTGCCGCCGTTGGAGGTCCACATCAGCGCAACGGTTTCATCGATACCATCACCATTAAGGTCACCGCTCAATAAGAAGTCGCTCGCGATGCCTGCAGACGCTCTTTCGTTGTTTTCCCAGCGGCCGTTACTCAGTGTGATCGGCTCGTCAAACAGTCCGGCCACTGTAGCTACCCCGATCTCGGCAAGATCCGGCGGCGGCATTTTTTCCACCGCGACGGCACATCCACCCAGGAGCAACAACAGGCTGTATATTGATAGTTGGTCGATTTTCATTAGGATCCTGACAATGCGTTATTTCTTGCTAATAGTACCAGCGCTTTGCTTCATTTCGGCGTGTAGCCCGGCTGCAAATGATATGGATGCAAATAAGACGATTGGCCCGGCTCAGGTCACCGGCACCCTTAGCTATCGCGAACGCATTTTATTGCGGCCAGGAACTGTCGCCGAGGTCTGGTTGCTGGATGTATCGAAAATGGATGTTGCCGCGGTCGAGTTGGCCCATCAGGTCATCGAGAATCCTGGTGCACCGCCTATCCCGTTTGCTCTAGGGTATGACGAGGCCGATATCGATGAACGCCTGAGCTATTCGGTGCGTGCAACCATCAAGAACGGTAACCGATTACTGTTCACCACCGACACACACTACCCGGTGCTAACACGCGGCGCCGGCGACACCGTCGAGATTGAACTCAAGGCGATTCCTCAAGACTAGTAAAGTGCAGCGTGCGCTGTTCCACGTAATCAAAAAACGGATTCCAGCGTAGTCGCACGGCATCGTCAGCGGACAACTGCAGGACACCGCGCTCGCCGCGCAATGCGAGGTTGCCAAGCTGAATCCCCGCTGCGTCCGCCGCCTCTGGCCCACCGTAAATCGGATCATCCGGTGGAAACGGAAGCGCTACATGCGACAGTGAATAAACACCACTCGGCCAATCACCGATATACACCGAAGACGCTGACGCACTGCTATTTCCCTTTGCAGTAAATGCTCGAACACGTGGACTCCGACTGTTCTCGTTTGTTACCACAGTAAGGTCGAAGCCACGACTGCTATCTTCAAGCAGCGGGGCGAATTCTTCGCGCGGGTCTTGCTTAAGCAAAATACTCGACTCAACCCGGCGGTTGATATCGAACAGCACCAGTTCGTGACCGGCGGGTGGCAGGCGCGCGAACAGGTTCTTAACCAAGGCGGTGGCGGTTACGGTGGCGTCTGTGCTGGATTGAAAGGCGAGAATCGGCGCCATGTTTTGCAGCTTGCCTTTTTCTTGCAGTGCACTCAGCTGCTGTTGAATATGGGCGGTGATTCGGTAGGCCAAATCGCCGGCGTTTACCGCAAACGAGCCATATTTGTATGGATCGTATTCCGGGAGAACAGATACCCAGGCGAGCTTGTCCATACCCAGGACGCGGCCGAGACGCCCTTGCCAAACGGCGAACGCCGCGCTGTCCGACACGCCGATCTCCGGAGACAGCAAGATCACGCCCGCCGGTTTCGGTAAAGACGCATCGTCGAGCGACGCCAGCGCATAGTCCACTGCCAGTGCGCCGCCGTTTGAATAGCCGACCAAGTACCAGGGCTTGTCGGGAGTAACTTCCTGCATATGTTTTGCGGCCAATTTCACAGCCGCTGCCATGTCCTGCCAGCGAACATCCACGAGCCCTGAAGGCGCTGTTCCGTGGCCCGGCAATCGCAAGCCGAGGACGTTCGCGCCCTGCTGGTGAAGCCCCGCGGCAAGCGCACGCATGCTGTAGGGTGAATCTGACAGACCGTGCAACATCAGTACACTTGCTCGCGGTGCAGCGTGCTTGAGTTCGAAGCTGCGATTCCAATTGACCGGCAAGGCCGAAGGGTCTGACAAACTGCCGCGGCTATAGCGATTTATCGCATTCTCAGGCCCGCTGGCAACTTCGTCATAGACCAGCGTGCCCAGTTGTTCGAATAGACGCTGCTCCAGTTGCAGATACTCCGCGAAACTCGTGACCTCAGAATCCGCGCTATACTCAGCATCGAGTTCGACGACGTGCCAGACTGACAGGTCAGGTCGATCATTGAGCAACATCACATAGGCTATGACTACCGCAATGAAAAC
>Ga0316204_10005553_pt1 | contig 20614 bp, 17 predicted proteins | sample 6monrhotite_MG_2_FD_205661 | JGI IMG/M metagenome (GOLD analysis project Ga0316204, IMG submission 205661) | Microbial mat bacterial communities from mineral coupon in-situ incubated in ocean water Damariscotta River, Maine, United States -... | ecosystem: Environmental > Aquatic > Marine >...
ATGATAAACCAGCTGAGTTTTTATCTAATCTATCTATCTTCTTACTAACTTCGAGTAGTGAAGGATTTTCAATTGCAACAATTCAGGCAATGGCGAGCGGTCTACCAGTAATTGCTACAAAGAGTGGCGGGCCTGAAGAGATCATTTCTCATCAAACGGATGGTTATTTAGTAGATATAAATGATCCAATAGCGATTGCTGATGCGCTCGAATTAATAAATACAAATACTAAATTGAAGCATGATATAGCTGAGGCAGGTAGGATAAAGGCATCTAAGCAATTTGACATAAGTAAGGTGTTAGCTTCTTATGAGGAGTTATACGAGTCGATATTGGATGCATAAAAGCATCGTATTGATATTTGTCATCTGTTGAATAGCTTTGTTATCTTTTTAAAATCCACTTTATATATTGCTTTAATTCCCAGATGAATGGGCCCATATCATGCAACCTGTTGACCTCATGTTTAGTTTTACGTGAAGACGGCAATAAGAATTCTGGTATACCTAATAATTTCTCCTTAATAGAAAAATTATTACTTTTCATTAATATATATAAACGATCTAAATCACCTAATATCCAACGTAATCGAATACCTGTTCTATATCTCGATTCAACCTGTATTTTATTGCCGCAGGTTATTTGGTATAGCATCCAGACAAAATCTACTTTTGCATCAATAGCGAGTTGAAGTGAACCCCAAAAACGAGTATTAATCTCCATCAAATATGGCGTACCATCATCAGCTACCTTAAACTCTACCATGGCAATACCATGCCAATCACTATAGTCAAGTAAGTGTTTTGCAATTTTCTTAAGCTGTTCATCTACAGGCACACTTTCAGATAAAACGCTTACTCCTCCAGATGGAGGCTTTTCTCGTAAACGTTTATGACAAAAGAAAGCTATTGACTGGCCTTTATCATAAAGTGCGAATAAGCCTTGTCCGCTACCAGTGACGCATTTCTGAATCATGTATGGAGTATTAACAAATACAGGGTCAGTATTTATTATATTCCGGGCTTCAGCCACTGTATTAGCGAATTTTACTGTTGTGTGGATCCAGGTATCGTGTAGTTTTAGCCATGATCTAGCTGGTTTCAAAACAATTGGGTATTCTAGATTATCGAGATCTATTTGAAGATCTTTAGGGTCGTCTACATAGTGGGTGCCAGGTATCGGTATGTCCAATGACTCAGCTAATCGCATTAATGAGATCTTGTCACTAATTGAATTGATAGTGCCAATATCAGTAAAGGGCAGGCTAATGCCTTTAAATGATGAGCTATTATCGAGTAGTAGCATTGTAGTTAGCTCAGTCATTGGCAGTATTATATCAATGCGGAGTTCTTTGGTTAGTGCACTTAGAAAGAGAATGAACTCTTCGGGTTTTGTGGTAGGTGAAGGATACTGGTAATATTTAATTGAAAATTTGGAATTTCCAGACAATGAATTTATAGTGTCGTCGGCTGTATATACAGGAACATTTCGCTTGCCAAGGGATCGAGTTGCTGCTAGTGCGCTACGCTGATTTGTATCAAGAATAAGAACGCGTTTCATGTAATAAATTAATGCCTTATAGTGCTATAAAATCTAGGAATGAGGTAATTAACCAACTATAATACATTTGATCATACAGTTATACAGGCCAAACACATTTTAACTTCATTATGGTACTCAATAAATTGTCAAAAAATATCAGCACCTATATTAAGAATAATTATGGCTCTAAAAAAGGACTTCTTTATACGACTTATTATAATATATTAGGATTTCTAGGGATATATAATAAATATACACATATTAGTATGGCTCATATTGATAGGATTGTGTTTATATGTAAAGGCAATATATGCAGAAGTGCTTATGCTGAAGTTGTTGCTCGAACACTAGGGTTAAATGCAATTTCTTGCGGTATAAATGCGATAGAGTCTGCACCTGCTAATGAAAATGCAATAAATATAGCTGAAATTAAAGGCCATGATTTAACGTCACATAAAACCACGCCTATTTTAAATGTAAAATTTAACAGTACAGATTTATTGGTTGTCATGGAACCGTCACAAATTAGTGCTGTTAATAAAATAATTATTGGGTCACCAACTATTACATTATTAGGTTTATGGGCAAAAAATAAAATGCCTTATATACATGATCCATATAACTCATCTCTTACATACTTTAATAGATGCTTCGATCAAATAGAAAAATTTGTAAATGAAATCTCTCAAAAAAAATAATAAAAATAATATTCAAATTGAAGATTTATATTCAGTAAAAATAAAAGCTTTATTAGCTTCATTTAATAATCAACATATGTCTTTCAAATTCATATGCTTGTATATTGGCTTTGAATACATTAGACCTCAATCGCTTTACCCATCAATTGACATACTCCCTTGGTCGCAGCTCTTACTAATATTATCTTTTACGACATTGTTTTTTGATAAAACAGTAGTAAAAACAAGTAATACAATGAATAAACTATTTGGTGCATTTGTTATTGTTGTACTACTATCGAGTCTATTTGCATATAAGCCTGAAGCATCATGGGATTTTAGAAACACAATGCTAGGCTGGGTATTAGTTTATTTTATTATTACAAAATCTATAAATAGTGAAGAAAGGTTAATATTATTTATTCTTGCATATCTTTTATTTAATTTAAAAATGGGGCAGCACGGTGCTTTTTCTTGGGCATCTAGAGGCTTTTCATTCAAAAGTTTTGGTCTAGTAGGCGCGCCTGGATGGTTTAAAAACTCGGGTGAATACGCTATACAAATGCTTGTATTTGGGTCATTAGCATTGGCGTTTGTATTTTCAGTGAAAGACTATTTAGGTCGCTATAAGAAGTTAATATTATTCGCTGCCGCTTCTACTGGGTACATAACTGTTATTGGAGCTAGTTCACGCGGCTCTCAAGTAGCGCTTGCAGCTATGTCGCTTTGGTTTTTAGCCAATCAAAAAAATGGTTTAAAAGGCGTACTTGCTTTATCTATTGTTTCGCTATTATTGTATAATCTTCTTCCTGATGAACAATTACAACGTTTCACTGAAATGGGCGAAGATGCTAATTCATTGCAGCGTCTTGCATACTGGGAAGCAGGTATTGAAATTATAAAAGACAATCCTCTAATTGGGGTGGGTTACAATAACTGGCTGTCATACATGCGTTTTCTTTATCCTGATGGACTCGGGGTGATGAATATAGTGCAAGAATCACATAATATTTATATTCAGGCAGCTTCTGAATTAGGAATTACAGGCTTAGTTATATTTATTTTGATGATTGTTTCTGCATTTTCATTTAATTCAAGGTCGAGGAATAATGCATTAAAATTAAATAATAAATTATATTACAATCTATCATATGGGTTAGACGCGGGATTAATCGGATATTTAGTAGCAGGCTCTTTTGTTACAGTCCTCTATTATCCATTTTTCTGGATGCAGATATCAATAATAATTGCATTATATAATGTAACTCAAAATTCCATGAAAGAACACAGTAAAAATAGTCATATTAATTCAAATATATAATAACGGGAAACTTAAATGGAGTTTAATAAAAAATTGATCTTTTTGCATATACCTAAGACAGCAGGTAGTACTTTTCATATGATTTTAAACAAACGTTATAAGCCACATGAAATTAAAAACTTATTTGGATCCAGGTATAGTGAGCCTGAAATAAAAAGCTTTATAGAAGCTCCTGTAGAAACTAAGAAAAATATACGTTTACTGAAAGGTCATATGCCTTATGGAATGCATAATTATCTGCCGGATGAAAGTAAGTATATATCTGTGCTCAGAAATCCCGTTGAACGAGTAATCTCACAGTATTATTATATTAAAAAAAATACTTATAATCCACTTCATAATCAGGTCGAAAAGGACGGTATGTCTATTTCTGAATTTGTATCTAGTGGAATATCTGTTGGTATGAATAATGGTCATTGTAGATTTCTAAATGGAGATTTAGACGAGTATAAATTTAATCAATGTGATGATATTTTATTGGATCAGGTTAAAGAAAATATTAGAAAAAACTTTATATGGCTTGGATTAACAGAACGTTTTGATGAATCTGTTTTGGTGTTATCGAAATTATTAGGGTGGAAATCTCCACCGTATTATATTAGAGAAAATGTTTCGAAAAATAGAAAATCTCGTGATTCCATTTCTAAGGAAGAGATTTCTATCATTGAAGAATATAACTCTTTAGACATGAATCTCTATTCATTTGCTAACGAAATGCTTGATAAACAGATTCAAGAGATAAGTAATTTTTCTGAAATTTATGATGCATATAAAAGAAAAAATAAAACGATTCAGAAAAGGTGGGGCTGGTTACCTGATAGATATAAACGTTTTTTTATTTAATACTGTGATATTTAACTATTATTAATAAACTGTTCCTATATGAAAAATAACGTTAAAAATTTCTTTTCTAAAAAACCACTTAATTCAGGTAAGAGGGTTTTAACTATAACGGCAACTTTTCCAAGTTTGATACAGCCCTGGTTAATCAACCAGTTGCTTCAAATAATTGGTCATGGTGGTGATAATAGAGTAATTGCTAGAAGATCCGAGTTAGGTGTTTATGCATCGAATATTGATAAATATAACTTACTCGATAATTATCAAATAATACCAGAAAAAAAATATAAGTTGATTTTGTCTTTATTTAAATGCTTCCTATCAATAGGTTCATTACAAGCTCTTATAAGAGGTATGTTCAATTATTTAAAAATAATTAATTCGGAAAATTATACAATTAAAGAAAAACTATATTCTTTGTCTTTGTTGCCATATATGGGTATGAATGATATTGATGTTATACATTCTCATAGTGAAATGGCCGGGTATAAATTTTTGCCCATAATAGAAACAATCAATGCTCCTTTTGTTATAACTTTTCATGGTTTACCACCAGTTGGTGTTAAACCGCTAAATACAAAAGAAAGAAAACGCTATCTTAATGCCGCTTCAGTAATTTTGGTGAATACAGAATTTGCAAAAAAACAATATGTTAGCTTAGGTGCTAATCCTGACATTATTAAAATAATACCACAGGGCATTAATCTAGATGAGTTTGTATTTGTCTCAAAAGATTTCCCTCAAGGTAAAGAAATTAATATCTTAACAGTTGGGCGATTTCATCCTGATAAAGGACAGAAATACGCAATTCAAGCAGTTGCCTGCTTAATTAAACAAGGGTTCAATATTAAATATCGCCTTGTTGGTAATGGTCCTGACAAAGACAAACTAATTCAGCAGGCCAAATCATTAGGTATTATTAATCATGTTGAGTTTTATTCATCGGTAACTGATGATGTACTACGTGAAATTTATAATCAATCTCATATATTTATTTTACCTAGTCTTAAAGCGAGGGACGGATTGCATGAGGAGACTCAAGGTGTTGTACTTCAAGAAGCTCAAGCAAGTGGACTAATCGTAATAGCTACTAATTCAGGAGGAATACCTGAATGTATCGATGATGGTATATCTGGTTTTTTAGTGAATGAGAGATCATCCGTTGATATTGAATTAGCTTTATCTAAACTATTGTCTAACCCACAACAATGGGACACTTATCAGAGGCTTGGTAGGAATTGGGTTGAGACTCATTATGATATAAAAGTCATTGGAGATAGGCTTAATGAGATATATGAGAATATTGCTTTAAGCTAATATATGGTTTCATGTGTCATTTTATCTCTCATGATATATAGTTTAGTTATTGATGAATATCCTTCTTACAATAGTAATACGTAGCCAGTTGTCTAATCAGAAATATGACGTTAAAATTATAAGTACTGACACATATTCACTATCAAGCAGCAGATAAATATATGTGATTATGCTCTAATCACATATATCGCTATATTTTCAGTCCCGCTGCTAGTTAGAATTTATAAAACACAGCTAAAAGAGCATTGATATAAGCATTTCTAAATGCATATTTCGTGTAAGATCTTATTCAAGGTAGACTATTTTCTTATTGTAAGCATATGAAATACTTATCATTTATGTGAAGTTTACATATATTATACAAGCCTTAAGCTATTCCTATATCTAACGCTGCCAAATCTTCAAGCACTTAGGTTTTTAGTTTTGACTGAGGGTTAGTTCACATCTTTTTATGAACTAAATTGATATTATTCAATTCAATTGTTCATTTAATATTTGTTATTTTAAGCAAATGAGGTTTAAGAATTATGCTAAGTTTCTTAACTAATTCAAGGTTGAATAAGATTCGTGACATTTCACTAGTGTTTTCGTTTGTAATAGCTACCATTTTTACTAGTACGTTACACGCCCAAATTTTCTTTAGTGATAACTTTGAAGATGGATCTCTTAATACTTCAGCGCAGCCTAAGTGGTCATGGAAAACCCCTATCAATCCAGGCAATATTACTACAGCTATGATGTATGCCGAAGATGACATTTATTATATTACAAATGATAAAGTTAACTCTGGAGCTTATTCTTTAAGAGTAAATCTTGCTGGACGTAATAATTGGTGCAATATATGTGGTTCTGAAGATGTTACTGTCAATCAATCTGATATCAATGCGGGTTGCGTATCTGTAGCAGGAGGGCCATGGTCTAATAGCATCTATAACTACACTAATGGCTTTAGTCAGTGGCAAGTAACAAGTTCGACAAATTCTCAAGTCTGCTTTAATAAAAATTCCGCTATCGGTGATTCAATGTTTGGAGCAGGTTCTAATAGTATTAGTGCCGGAGATGAACTAAAGATACCTAAAGTTTGTGGAACTAATGGAACTGTTGGAGGAGATATAAGAAGAAAATCAGACTGTAACAAGGTAATTAATTACTTCGATGGAGTAAGCTCAGCTGATATACCTTATGGTGGAAAAATTTCCAGGCGATTTTACATGTATATACCTAGTTCTGCAGTACTTCCAAATTCAACTTTGAAATTAGCTTATTCACACTGGAGAACACAAGGAGGAAGCTTGAGGTCAGTTAAGTTGAAACTTTCTGTCCAAAGAGGAGTTTCTCTTGAAATTAATGCTCCCAATAATGAAAACATTGTTGATGGTAATGCAAAGGTAATTAGAAACCAATGGACTTACTTCGAAGAAACCTTTGTAAGGGAAACTTCAGAAGGAAGTGGTGATGCAGAATATCATGTTTATTTTGGAGAAGATGGGGAGAACGGTATTCCTCACACATCTAAATATGGTTTCAATCTTGGGGCTTTAATTGATATGTCAATGCAAGGCAATTGGCAGCATACAAATGATGTTAGTGGCTATATATATTTTGATGATATAATTATAGGCGATGAATATATTGGTCCAATATCACAAAAAAGGCCAAGAGCACCTACTGAGATAATTGTTCAATAGGTAGTATTTGAAAGTAAAAGATATTAATTTAGAAGTTTTTCTTTAAAGCATAGGCTTAGCAGTCTATGCTTTTTTAAATTTAAAATTAAGATATTAGAGTTAGTCGTAAATGATTATATCAATTATTATTCCAGCACATAATGATGGAAGCTTCATCGGAGGCTTATTAGATAGTATCAATAAGTTTATTACGGAAGATTATGAAATAATAGTCGTCAATAATGGCTCTACAGATAATACCCACGAAGTACTTTCAGAACATAAGTGTACTGTGATAGATATTAAGGACAGAGTTAATCCTTCAACAGCACGAAATATTGGTGCAAAGAAGGCCTCTGGAAAATATATTATATTCTTTGACTCTGACATCTTAGTTACAGAGCAATGGGCTCATCAATTAACAAAGTTAATCAATAATACTGAAGTTTTACCAAAATATTTCATAACCGGTTGTTCTTATTATATGTCAATCAACCCAAGCTGGATTGAGAATTACTGGTTCGAGCCATTAAGAAAAAAAGTTAAATCTTATATTAATGGTGGAAATATAATTACTTCATTAGAAACTTTTGAATATATTGGTGGTTTCGATGAGCATCTTGAAACTGGTGAGGATGTTGCTTTTTCTGAAAAAGCAAAAAATATTGGTGTTAAAATAATAATCAATAATAGATGGAAGGTTTATCATGAAGGTTTTCCTAAAACAATTAAAAATTTTGTAAAAAGAGAAGCGTGGCATGGAAAAGGTGATTTTTATACGATTTCATTGTTGTTAAAATCTAAGATAGCTATCGCTACACTCATCTTTTTAATGCTTCATGTCTTATTATTTATTAATTTGTATTCGTCATTTTATTTTCAAAATAGTAGTTATGTCCTTAATACATTAATTTTTACAGCTCTTATATTATTGTTAAGTTATATAAGAGCGGTTAAAGATATTGATATCAATAGCTTTAAAAAAATATTAATTACTACATTTATAAGTTATTTGTATTTTTATGGTAGAACATTTTCAATTATTAATGTAATTAAAGATAAATTTAAATAATATACCTATATAACCAATGTTTTTTGAAGTGTACTTATTTATAAAGATATCGAGAATATGATAAATAATTTATATTTCAAATTACTGATTTTTATTATTTTTGCTATAGCGTTATATTTAACAAGCTTAATACCATCAATCGATGCTAGCTCCAATTCTATATCAGCAAGTGTTTTTCATGGCAATATAAAGCTATGGAAAAATATTACTCTTAAAAAAGATATTAATCATAATTTAAAATTAGATTCGGCTATGAATGAGTGGGAGCCATTTCAATTATTTATTCGAGCTAATGAAAATGTTGATAATGTTTCTGTTTCTGTATCTGATTTCATAAATAAAGAGGGGGATATGCTCAATCCTCCGACCATCTATAGACAGAGTTATATTAACGTAAAGTCTACTTCAAATAAAAAATACGGCCACACTGGACTCGTTCCTGATGCTCTAGTGCCTTTAATTAATCCTATTTCGAAAGAGTACACAAGTGGTTTATACGGTGGTGCTTTATATGATTTGCATGAAGGGGAGAGCGAAGCATTTTGGTTTGATTTTTTTATAGATAAAAAAAATACACCGGGTACTTATTCAGGCAATGCAATTGTATCTATAAATGGTGAAAACAAGATTTCACTGCCTGTGAAAATTGAAGTTCATAATTTCACATTGCCTGATAAGAAGCAGTTCAAAGCTTGTTTTCAAATGGATATAGATTCAATTGCTAAGCACCATAAGAAAGATATAGCAACTGCTCGCAAACAAGGATTAGCGCATGCATATGAAGAAATGCTACATTCTCACTACATTAACAACTGGTCTCCAATTCAAGGATGGGATTACAATCGGTATGGTGTTGACATAAAAGTTGTAAATAATGAGGTCGTTATTGATTGGTCTGTTTACGATAAATTAGTTACGCCATATATGAATGGTGAAGCATTTAAAGATGGTGTTTCTTCACAGTGCTTATATGTTCCTTACTGGATGCCTATACGAGATAAACAAGGGAAAATTTCTGACGAAAAAATTACGGCATCAAACTATAATAATATCGATCATGATTTGCTCGGGTCATACTTTAAGCAACTTGCTGAGCATTTTAAAAAAAATGGCTGGTTGGATAGAGCATTTGTTTTTTATTTTGACGAGCCATTTTTATCACCATGGAAATATGAAGCTTTTTATAATGTTAGCCAAACTATCAGAAGGCATTCTCCAGAATTTAAAATACTAGTTACGGATGGTTTAACAACTACTAATAAGCCTGCGAATAATATCTCTAAGATTGATGAACTAGTAGATGTATGGAACCCTGTCACTCATCAAGTTTCAAGTCCAGAGCATGTAAAATACTATCGCAATCGAAAAAGTAATGGTCATTTTGATATTTGGTGCCAAACACTTGCAAATGCAAACCCTAATAACGGCGTAATCAATTTATTTCCTGAATATGATATGCCATTTCATAGAATGTGGGCATTTTTAAGCTGGTCTTTTGGTTTTCAGGGAATTGAGTGGTGGCAAACTGTTTATTATGATAAAAACGATCAAAATTATGACTCTTGGACAAATCCTGTTGCATTTAAAGGGTTTAAACAACCGCTTAATGGTGATGGGAGATTATTCTACCCTGGTACAGTAGTTTCCGTAGGTGGCAAGTACGAAATACCTGTTTCATCATTAAGAATGAAGGCTTTGCGTGAATCAATTGAGGACTATGAGTATTTATATTTATTGAATAAATTGGATATTTTAAATGAATTTGATTTAGATATTTTTCATACTTTAGATAAAAAAAACATAAACCATATGAACAAACCAATGCCAATGGGCAAAGGTGCTTGGCATTGGTGGAATGCAGATCCAGATTTAATTATGTCGTTTAAGAGTGATGCGTCTAAAGCAATCGTAAAAAATAAAGCGCTTTAAATTAATTATATTCTAACTAAGTTTAGCTTGATTTTAATACTGTGAATTATGCTGAGAATATATTCTTTATTTTTCGAAAAGAACCACATAATCCATAAAATTGTACATGATGCAATTATATATACTATTCCCTTAACTAATAAGCTTATAAGTAATGAATCATTCGCAAATAAGATGTTAGAAAAATAATAACTAATAGTTGATATTAAAAGCATATAGATAATAGGCTTAAATTCAATCATCATGTCATAATGTCTCTTAGATGCATTTACTGTAAGTATTAACTGAAAAAGAATTGTAACTAACGATGCTAATGCAGCCCCAACATGACCATAATATGGAATAAATATCAAAAACATTACTGTAGCAATTACAGCAGTAATATAATTATTAGCACTAATCCATTTGGTATTGTCGGTCACCATTTGGCTAAAATTAAAGTACTGAGTAAAACAAAATAATATTGAAGCGAGTACAAGTATTGGAACAATTTGTATCGAGTCATAATAAGATTCAGTAGCCATTATCATTATCATAGGTTCTGAAAAAATAGCTATACCAAGTCCTGATATAATTATTATTGTGCTAATAGATAAAAATACTGTGCGGTATATTTCTGGAGCAGGCTTATCCTTTTCATAATAGCGGTATTTTTCAGTCTGCCAATACTGGTTAATTGGTTTCCATATCAGAAATATAATGATTGAAGAAAATTTAGCTGCTAGTTCATACAGTCCTATATCGTCTAATGATCCAAATATTCTCATATAATATCTGTTAGCAGACCCTATGTACAAGCCTGCAAATCCTGCTATCCATAGAGGCCAGCTAAATATAAATAATTTTTTGGCAATTAAATTATTCCATCTAATCTGTGTATGATAAAAGGTATAGATTAACAAAAATGATGATAATATTACTGAAGTTATTGCTGCAGAAATTGCAATTCCTAACACACCCATATCTAGATATATTAAAAACCATACATTACAGCTGAGCTGTACTACGAGTTTCGATACATTAAGTATAAGAAAAAAATACGGCTTTTGCTTAATTCTTATATACAATAAACCGTAGTTTTCAATTGCTTGCGTTAAAATTAATATAGAATATATGCTAATTATAAGTCCATATTCATTATTCCCGAATACCAGTGATGAAGATGATTCACTGTTTAACAGTATAAAACACATTGTGATTAAACTAATTGCAGATGTTAGTATTAGTGCTGACGAAATTATTGCTTTACGTTTTAATGCGTCTTTTTCTGCATGATAGAACTTTGGAATGGCTTGAGACAATCTTGCACCAAATAGTATATCGACAAGACTTAAAGAAAATATCAATAAGCCAATTACTCCGTAATCAGCTGGTGACAAATATCTTGTATATATAGGAAGCATTATAAATCCAACAAGTTGTCTTATAATATTTCCTGTCGCATAGATACTAGAATGTTTTATCATCCTTCCTGTATTAACTGATGACATCTTAATTATTTTTCACTCTACTAGCTGTCTTTTCAATTGATTTGAAAGCGGCTATTAATTGTTTATGCGTGTTGTCTAATGTGTATTTTTTAGCATCTATTTCTGCTCTATTTCCATATTTTTTGATTAAGTTGTTATCCTGTAATAATGAGATAATACATTCGCATGCCGAATTAATATTATTTTCTTTATAAATTAAACCATTAGATTTATCATTTGTAACGCCGCAAACAGATGGATTATCTGATACAACTACAGGTAATCCGGCTTGCATATATTCTAAAATTGATAATGAATATCCTACTTCACCTTTTGAAGGATGAAATGCAATATCACATGATTTTAATAGTTGTTTTATATTTGAGGATTTTCCTGGAAAGTAAATATATTCATCCAATCCATATTCAGATATTTTTGTCTTGTAGTCATTAAAGTTTGGTCCATCACCAAAAAATATCCAATTAATATTGTTAAATTTCAAATCAATTATTAGGTGTTTAAGGCATTCTAACGCAAATGGAATTCCCTTATAATCGATTGCTCTACCAGTCGTTACCATGACTATTTTATCATCAGAAATATTGAACATCTTTTTAATATCTAAGACTATGTCATGTTTATATAATTTTAAACCATTACTGGCTACATGAACCTTATTGTTTGGAAGGCATGAGACATCAGTTGCTCGTTGTTTGATATAATCGGAAACAGCTATTAGCCCATTACAGTTTATAAATGGCACTCTAGTGATGAGTTTTTTAATTAATTTTTTAAGCCCTTTGGGTTTAGTTCTAATGCCAGGTGTATGATCATGAACAATAATGATCTTTACTCCACAAATTCTATAGAAGATATATCTCCAATGCCAAAATGCTTGATCAGAGAAATAAATTATTCTTATTTCATGTTTTATAATAAATTTACATTGGTTCAGGACATCAGTAATTGTTTTTTTGGTGAAATCGATTGTTTTTAGCGTAATTACTGAATTTTTAATATTATCTGGAACACTTGTGATGCTAGGGTAGCTAATATATGAATGATGTGTTTGTGAGTATGTCTCGGATATGACGACCCAAAAACTTTCCATTAGCCACCAAGCGTAGCCCACACCTGAGTCCCAGTTTGCAACAAGTAGTAAGCCTTTTTTATTCATATAATTTATTTATGTGGTGAGTGTTCAATTTTTTTGACAATTGTGTCAAAGTCATAACCAAATATATTTATATCATCATCGTAAACTTCTCGAACAATTTTTATCATTTCATCATTATACACATCCTTGTAACTTTGGCCGGGGTTCATATTAAATGAGCCTAACTCACTTTGGATATTAAGTTTTTTAGCTATTATATTGAACTCTGTATCTAAAGATTCAAAGTAAGCAATATAATCAACTAATACATTGTTGTTCTTATCACAGACAAATTCACATTGTGGTTTAAAGTGTATATGTTTTTTTATATTACTTTTACTTAGCCAGTTAATCACAAAGTCATTAAAATCTTTGTATTTTGATAAATTTTTATCTGACCACTTTTGATCTTCGTCATTCCAGCCTCCAGACTTAAGATATCGATAAGAAGAATATAATCGGTCCCAGGGATTCCGCACAAAAGCAAACTTGAAATATTCATCAAATGTCTTTTTGCCATACATTATACGATACTGAATGGCAGTATAATGATAAGGGAGGTATGTAAACAAACTTCTAGCTACTGATGTTCCAGCAGTTTTAGTAATGTGAACGAATATAGTGTGATACTTATCAAATGGAATTAAAGAAAAATCACCTTTTGGCGATGGGTTAATCTGTGATCTAAGTTTTACATAATGCTTAGGGTTTCTAAATTTATAAATTTTTAGCCTCGTTTCTTCAGGTACGAGACTCAAATAAAGATTACGAATGAAGTTATGCATATTTAATTTTGCTTCCTGTTGCTATGCCTATGATATACATATACTATGTAATTATATGATATATAAGAGAAAATGTGTATATGTATGTTGATAAGGATTTTATTTTTCTTGAACTACAAAAAACAGGTGGTTCGCACATATTACGATTACTATCGCAATTAACTGATGGTGACACTTCAGGCAAACATAACCGGCTTCTTCTTCAAGACAAAGATAAGTTCATATTTGGTTCCATAAGAAATCCTTGGGATTGGTATATCTCATTATGGGCATACGGTGTTAGTGGCAAAGGTGCGATCAGAAGACATGTAACTCATAAAAATAATATTGACTATTATTACAAATTACTGCCTAAATCTATGGGTAAAAATTGGATATCTCTATCTGAATTGATATTAGCAGGCTACAATGATCTGTTTAAACCTTGTGACAAATGGTTATCTAGTTATCAAAGCACCAGTGAACCTGAGCTTTTCCGCTCCTGGTTACGGTTTATGTTATCTAGCAATAGGCGTTATGACATTGGTGAAGGATACGCATTTAGTCCTATTTCAAAGTGTGCAGGATTAATGACTTATCGTTATTTACGGCTCTTTACTTTAGGTGATCTTGTATATAAAGATAAGGCCCTTAGTTCACTAGAAGGTATAAAATCATTTGACTCTGACTATAATATTTCGAATGGCATGATTCGTAATGAACATTTAGAAGACGATTTGATTACAGTTTTACAAGAAGCGGGTCGTCTATTATCTCAAGAAGAAATCTTGTCTTTAAAAAATAAAACTAAAACAAATGCATCTAAAAGAAAATCTACTGATTTTTATTACGATCAAGAAACTATAAACTTAGTCGCAAATAAAGAAAAATTTATTATAAATAAATATGAATATATGCCACCAACACTATAACAAACTCTTATATTGACTAAGATACAGACTGGCATTTAGTTCCGAAGAATAATTATCATTTATCTCTGCTTTTGCACTACTTACAATTTTAGTAATATGTTGAGGGTCATCTATATATTTTTCAATAGCTGACACATAATCTTCAGTGATGTTGCTTTCAATTAACATTCCAGCATTACCTTCTTTTAAAGCTTTTGTAATTCCCCCCACAGAATGGGCGATTACAGGTGTTCCTAAAGTCATTGCTTCTAAAAGGGTCATAGGTAACCCTTCATGATCAGAAGTAATTAGAAGAATATCCATTTGAGCAATACTTGCATGAATATTATCGGTGTGTCCTTGAAAATGTACAACACTATCAATACCCATCTTGGAACTAGATTCTTTCAACTCACTCATTAATGGGCCATCGCCAAAAATATAAAATTCTGCATCAAGGTTAGGCAAGTGATCGGTGCAATACTTCGCAATATTTAAAAATATATCTACTCTTTTGACTTGAACTAACCGTCCCACTATAGCAATTTTAAACTTTTCAGTGTTATATGATGGTATAGCCATTTTAGCGTTATTTAAGATGCTATCTATATCTACACCATTTTCAATCGTTGTAACTCTAGATTCAGGATAATGTTCGATTAAAATCTTACGAAGTTCATGTGATACTGCGATCAACTTATTTTGTAGGAATCGTCCAGTGAACCAGTTTAAGTAATTAATAAGTAATTTATGAGGCTTTTTCCATGCTTGAGCTGTTTCTATATCCCCATGTACTGTTCTTATACTTGGTATACCTATATATTTAGCAGCAAGTCCACCAATAATGTTTTCTTTTTTTCTATGTGTGTGTACCAACTGAGATTGGCTTATCAATAATTGCTTTCTGATTTTTTTAAATATCTGATAGCTATTATATTTTTGCTCATTAAAAACGAATACATCAATATTATGGGATCTTAATCTATTTTCTAATTCTCCATTATTGAGCAAAATCACCTCTATATTTAATTCCTTCGTACTATTCAAAGACTTGCATAATGTAAGTAGCTGTGCTTCTGCTCCAGCCCATAAATCGCCAGAAGCAATATGTGTTATTTTTAACACTGTTTCTCTCATCTTTTTATATTAATGACATTAATTTATATTATAATGACGAATAGATAAAGCATTAGGGGGGAAGATTAATGAAAGGAACGCGTTTTAGACCCATTATACGTGAATGTCTCGGCAGTCTAAGCAGAGAAGCAAGAATAGCATTAACACCCATACCTAAAAACAAGAAATGGTTATTTATTGTCGGTTGCTATAATTCAGGAACTACGCTCTTATCTGAGCTGTTAGGCCATCACCCTTCTATATCAGCCTTGTCAACTGAAGGTCACTTCATTACGGATCAATTCATTAAAGATTATGATATTGGACTACCTCGAATGTGGGTAGAAAGAGAGGATTTATTTTGTTTAGATGAAAATAGCACTGGTCCTGATCATATTAGAATTATGAAGGAATGGGCAATGAGGCTTGATTGCTCAAAAGAAGTTTTAGTAGAGAAATCACCACCCAATAGTGCAAAAACAAGATGGTTACAGAAGCATTTTCCTGACGCCCATTTTGTTGGCATAGTAAGGGATCCATACGCTGTATCAGAAGGTATAACTAGAAAAGCAAATCCTATCCATTTAATAAACAGCTGGCCAATTGAGATGAGTTTTAATCAATGGCAAAGATCCAATGAAATTTTACTTGAAGATTCTAAGCATTTAAAAAAATTTATGTGGATAAAATATGAGGATCTTACTGACAATCCAACTGAAATTCTCAACAGCATAACAAGCTTTTGTGGTATTGAAAACTTTGATAATGTCGAAGAAGGTCGTCAGTGGTCAATTCATGAACGTAACGAAGAAATACGCAATATGAATACTGAAAGCATAAGCCGTTTATCTAAAGAACAAATTGATATAATTAATAAATTAAATGGTAATACCGACTTTAAATTTGGTTATGAGAAGCTTTGATATGGAAATAATATTTGCAGTTTTGTTTCTACTATCAATATATAGTTATTTTTTATATCCTATCATTCTAAAATTCTTTCCCAACCGGGTAATAGGTAAAGCAGTATCAAATGGAGGAAATAAATTACCGCGCTTAACATTCATAATTACGGCATACAACGAAGAAGATAGAATACGTGAAAAAATAGAAAATTCGTTATCAATAAAATATGATGAAGATTTAATTGAAATTATTGTCGCTTCAGATTGCTCAACAGATAGTACTGATTCGATAGTAAAAGAGTATTCTGATAGGGGTATTAGTTTAGTACGTGCAGATGATCGCAAGGGAAAAGAATATGCTCAACTTTGTGCAATAAAAAAAGCACAGGGTGATATTTTAGTATTTTCAGATGTAGCTACTCAAGTTAAACCAGAATCGCTTCAAAATCTCACAAAATATTTCAATGACTCTAGCGTTGGAGCAATCTCTAGTGAAGATGTCTTTATAAGTCAGGACGGTAGCATTGCAGGCGAGGGCGCTTATGTTAAATATGAAATGTGGCTTCGTAGACTCGAGTCAAATAAGGGTGGTTTAGTTGGTTTGAGTGGATCTTTTTTTGCGGCTAGAAAAGAAATTTGTGAAGCATGGGATATAGGTGTACCAAGTGATTTTAATACAGCCTTAAATTGTGCGAAAGCTGGAAAAGTTGCTGTAAGCTGCTCAGATGTAGTCGGTTATTATCAAGATGTTAAAAATCCTGCACTAGAATACAGAAGAAAAAACAGGACAATAATACGTGGTATTACGGCATTAGCTAAACATCCTGAAGCACTAAATCCTTTTAAAATGGGGCTATTCTCATTTCAAATTTGGGGCCATAAAATTATGCGATGGGCTGAGCCATGGTTTATGATAGGCTTCTTGTTTATTTCATTCGCTTTAGCGAATGATCATATTTTTTATGCGTCAATTTTTTGGATGCAAATAATATTTTACAGCCTAGTATTAATAGGCTTTTTTATAGCTGCATCTCGTGAATATATTTTTATAAAATTACCATTTTTCTTTGTTCAGGTTAATATAGCTATAGCTCATTCTACAATTCAGTACATATTAGGGAAAAGAATTACTGTTTGGCAGCCGTCAAAACGCTAGCTAGAGATAATTCAATAAATTATTTAAATGAAAAACTATTTAACTCGTTTACTTTCATTAGCAATTGAATCAATTCCTAATAAGTGGGTTTACGATTATTTCAATAACATAGTACCAATATTCATGTTGCATCGTCTGTCAAATGAATGTGCAACTAAGGAAATTGATTATTTGTCACATGTAGAATGGTGCTTAAATTATTTAAGAAAGTATCATTATAATCCGATCTCACTTGATCATCTGGTTTATTGTTACGAAAACGATATACATATAGACCCTAAAACCGTTGTTTTTACAATTGATGATGGATTCTATGACCATTATGAACTTGCTGGCCCTCTATTTAGTAAATACGATATTCCGCTCACGTGTTTTGTTATTACGGATTTTATAGATGGTATTCTATGGCCATGGGATGATCATGTATCATATATTCTAAACTCTACTAAAATTACTAATTTTGAACTTATTCTTCCAGAAGGGAAAAAACTATTATTTAAAAATGATAGTAGCTTTGCGTATGAAAATATTAATGTCTTAAGAAGTGAATTAAAACTACTAGATAATAGTAATATGTACGCTTGGATAGATGCATGTTATGAAAAACTGGATGTGGAAAAATTAGCCACGCCACCAGATTTCTTCAAACCTATGAGTTGGTCCGATGCTCAAAACTTTATTGATAGTGGGCATAAAATTGCGCCACATACAAAAACCCATAGGATTTTATCTAGACTAAATTTACATGACTCCAATATTGAAATATCTCATTCTAAGGAAAGAGTTCAAACAATGCTTAATAATTCAAGTAATGTTTTTGCTTATCCAACAGGAAGAACTTTAGATTTTTCTACTAGGGATGTTGATATCGTTAAACAACATGATTTCAGCTTTGCTGTTACTGCAGAACCTGGCTATTCCACAAAAAATTTAAACAATTTTACTGTGCCCAGATTTACGCTCCCTAATAATAAATTCGATTTTATTCAGTATTTATCATTCTTTGAAGCATTTAAACAACATACCAAATCTAAGTTTTCTAGATAAATATTTACTCATTCGATAATTATTTAATTTCATCAAATTTAAAATTCAGTAATTCAGGTTTATTAATCGTCTCATTTTTAGCTAGATAGCAAGCCAGATCAGAAATTAGTGACGATGCCAGATTAGGGGCATTATGATTAATGTTTTCTGGTAATGTGATTAATGAGTTGTTTTTTAGTTTACTAGAAACTGAAGAAGCATACTTATAATCCACAGCGGTATCGCCTGTAGACCAAATTAATATTACTTGGGACTCTATACTCTTTAAGTTCTCGACCCACTGATTATTGTAGGAAGATGTTACTGTAAGTGATTGAAGAGCAATACTCTTTGGGAAGGCAAATTTGTACAATCGTGACTCAGCGATCCAGATAGCTGCAGGTCTAAACCAGTTAGTTTTTATTAGCTCAGTAAATGGCTTGCGATAAATTAGTGAACCAGGATAGCCCGAAGGAGCTATTAATATAAGCGATTTTACTAGGTCCGGATACAGCGAAGCGAATGTAATTGATAATGCGCCACCCATTGATGCGCCTACTAGTGTTAACTTATTCAGTTTTTTCGACTTTACAAACTCATATAATCTTTTAGATTGCTCTTCAAGTGTATATGATTCGCTATCCCAAGTTGATTGTCCAAAACCTGGTATGTCTAATCTAATCGAGTGATGGCAATGATCAAGCTTGTCCCATACTCTGTTCCATATGCTCATCTGACTATTAAACCCATGCAAAAATAAAATGGTATCTGAGCCTGACCCTATTTCCGAGTATCTGACTTTACCATTACTTAATTGACTAAACTCGCTACCTTCAAGCTCTGTGTTCCAGTGGTTAGGCATGAAGAGGCCGAGCGTTGCTACAGCAGTAATGTATACAACTGCTATTGATATAGAAAGAGCTAGAATAAGTTTTAGACTTTTAAGATTAATCATAGTTTAATTTTATAGATGGATTAGATGAATTTATTATAGGCGCTCTTACAATGAGACTTTTTGAATGCATATATAGAAGTCCATTAGATTATTGATATATTATGTATATAATTAAACAGTTATATACATTGCATTAGTAGAGTTTTCTTAGAGTTAGTTTACTTAGAGTGAATTCTATCATCGAACATTAAATATTTTTAGTTTATAATTACTTACATAATAATATTAATCTAATTTCAAGTGATATACAGTAGAATATTTCATAAGAAATATATAGTAAATGGAGTTAAAAATGAGTTTGCCATATTGTTTTGTTCTTAATCATGTGAATGATAATGGGGGGGTAAGTAAACAATATAACTTAAGCACTCTTGCTGTAGTTCGCTCATTAGGTAGAAAAAAAGTCCCTGTTATCTTAGTAACACCTAGTAATGATGATGCCGTTATATCTTCAAAATTCGTACATGCTGTAGAATACTCACCTGATATGCATAGCTCAGAAGAAGTAATGCTTGATTATTTAATTGAGCTTTCTAAAAAATATGCTGGAGAAATTGTACTCTTCCCAACAACTGATGAATGCTCATACTTTGTGGGTAAATATTACGACAAACTTACTGAAGCATTTTTACTACTATCTTCAAACAGCTCAACCATAGCAAAGATAAATAATAAAAGACTTCAGTATGAAGCATCAGAATCATTGAACATTCCTATACCTGAAACTTACTTCCCTAAAGATGAAAAAGATGTTGTTGCTTTGGCTGATACTATTTCTAATTATCCTTATG
>Ga0316204_10005555_pt1 | contig 20613 bp, 24 predicted proteins | sample 6monrhotite_MG_2_FD_205661 | JGI IMG/M metagenome (GOLD analysis project Ga0316204, IMG submission 205661) | Microbial mat bacterial communities from mineral coupon in-situ incubated in ocean water Damariscotta River, Maine, United States -... | ecosystem: Environmental > Aquatic > Marine >...
GGATATCTATGACCGAAAGGTCGATCCGGTGCAGCTGCGTGCCAAGGTGGGCATGGTGTTCCAAAAACCGAACCCGTTTCCCAAGTCGATCTATGACAATGTGGCTTACGGCCCGCGCATTCACGGATTGGCCCGGAACAAGGCGGAACTGGATGATATCGTTGAGAAAGCCCTGCGCCGCGGTGCGATCTGGAACGAGGTCAAAGACCGTTTGCATGCGCCGGGTACTGGCCTGTCTGGCGGTCAGCAACAGCGCCTGTGCATTGCCCGCGCGGTTGCGACTGAACCTGAAGTGTTGCTGATGGATGAGCCCTGTTCGGCCCTTGATCCGATTGCCACTGCGCAGGTCGAGGAACTGATTGACGAGCTGCGCCAAAGCTATTCGGTGGTGATCGTGACCCACTCCATGCAGCAGGCCGCACGGGTCAGTCAGAAAACCGCTTTTTTCCACCTCGGCAACCTTGTTGAATTTGGCGAAACAGACAAGATTTTCACCGCGCCGGAAGACCCGCGCACCGAAAGCTATATCACCGGACGGATTGGATAATATCATGCAAGATCAACATATTGCATCCGCTTTTGACCGTGACCTAGAATCCATTCAGGCACAGATCATGAAAATGGGCGGCCTGGTGGAAGATGCCATTCGGCTGGGCGCACAATCGCTTGAAACCCGTGATGAGGAACTGGCCGAAAAGGTGCGGGCAGGGGACCGGGCCATTGATGGACTGGAAGAGCTGATCAATGATCAGGCGGCGCGTCTGATTGCGCTGCGTGCGCCTGCGGCGATTGATTTGCGGCTGGTGTTGAGCGTGATCAAGATCAGTGCCAATCTCGAACGCATCGGTGACTATGCCAAAAACATGGCCAAGCGCACCGGGGTTTTGTCCCAGATGCCGCCGGTGAATGACAGCGCCGGTTCGATCCGCCGCATGGCCCGAACAGTTGAAGCGATGCTGAAAGATGCGCTTGATGCCTATATCCAGCGTGATGCCGATCTGGCATTGGACATTATCGCCCGCGATGAAGATCTCGATCAGATGTACAATGCGCTCTTCCGTGAATTCCTGACCTTCATGATGGAAGACCCGCGCAACATCACCGCCTGCATGCACCTGCATTTCATCGCCAAAAACGTGGAACGCATGGGTGATCACGTCACTTCCATCGCCGAACAGGTGGTCTATCTGGTGACGGGTGTTGCCCCGGCAGATGCCCGCCCAAAGGCGGATGAAACCTCTGTGGCATCAAAGGCTTAAGGTGATGAGTGTGACACAGCCGCAGGTCTTGTTGGTCGAAGACGAACCGGCACAGCGCGAAGTTCTGGCCTATAATCTTGAGGCCGAAGGTCTTGCGGTGACACAGGCACAAAACGGCGAGGAAGCAATGCTTTTGGTGGCTGAGGCCGCGCCGGATCTGGTGATCCTAGATTGGATGATGCCGCTGATGAGCGGGATCGAGGTCTGCCGCCAGCTCAAGACCCGCGACGACACGCGCCATATTCCGGTGATTATGCTATCGGCGCGTTCCGAAGAGGTGGATGCCGTACGCGGCCTGGAAACTGGCGCGGATGATTACATCATCAAACCCTATTCCATGCGCGAGCTGATGGCACGTGTGCGCAACCAATTGCGCCGCTCGCGGCCGGCGGCGACCGGCGCGTCATTGTCCTATCAGGACATTGCACTTGATACCGAAAGCCACCGGGTCAGCCGCGCGGATCAAGAGCTGAAGCTTGGTCCAACTGAGTACCGGCTATTGGTGACTTTGCTTGAAAAACCGGGGCGCGTGTTCAGCCGTGATCAACTGCTCGACCACGTTTGGGGCCGCGACATCTATGTCGATACACGCACCGTTGACGTGCACATTGCACGGCTGCGCAAGGCGTTGACGCGCCATGGAGGCGACGACCCGATCCGGACGGTGCGAGGCGCAGGATATGCCTTGGGGTAGGGGGCGGAAGCCCCCATTTTTGATCTGTTCAACCGTTGGAAATCACCAAATCCCGAGGCAGGTTTGAAAGGATTTCAGCGCCACTTTCTCGCATAATAACAATATCTTCTAGCCGAATACCAAAGCGTTGCTTTAAGTAAATTCCCGGCTCAATGGAAAACACATTTCCAACTTCCAGAACGGTGTCAGACGTCGCCGTGATATAGGGCGGCTCATGCACATCAATGCCGACACCATGGCCCAAACGGTGCAGGAATTCTTTGCCATATCCGGCCTCAGTGATGTGATCCCGCGCCACCTTGTCCAGCTCTGACGCTTTCATACCGGGCCGGGCCGCATCAACGGCGGCTTGAACCGCACCTTCGACCACTGCGGCAACCTTGAGAAATTCCGCATCTGGATCGCCAAACCAGCCACAGCGTGTCATATCAGAGGGATACCCTTGATATCGGCACCCCGTGTCGACCAAGATGGCCATGTTACGTTCCAGCCGGGTTTGACCGGTGTGATGATGGGGAAACGCACCATTGGCGCCAAAGCCGACGATCGTGAATTCCGGCACAGCGCCATTGGCCTTGTAATAGTCGCGAATGATGGTTTGTAGCTCCATCTCCGTCATACCTTCGCGCAGGGATGCAAAGCCGTGTTTCGCTGCCGCATCATTGAGCAAAGCCGATGCCTTAAGTGCCTGATATTCCGCGTCATCTTTCAAACCACGCAGATAGCCGACGGTTTGATGCAGAAAGCTGTGGTTTGGCTGATCCAATGTGCCGAGCAACAAAAGAGAGAAATCCGTGCGCATGGTCTCGTCCAAGGCAATGCTTAGCCCGGTTTGTTTTGCGTCAACAGCGCTTAACAGATCGTCAAGGGCTTGGTCCGGGCCGTCGGCATCATCCCAGCAAAAGAACGGCAGATCGGTTTTCTGGCGTGCGCTGTCGGCGTTGAGGCCTGGCATCAGGAAGCCTGCAGCGGTTGCGCTGATCATCAACATCACGGGGCGTTCGTCGCCATGCGGGCTGAGACCAGTGAGCCACATCATATGACTGCTTGGCCCGGCGACCACCAGATCGACGCCAGTGTCAGCCATCCGTTGGCGCAGCCGTGTCAGTCGAGATTGATAAAGGTCGGTCATGGTTTCTCCTGTGACTGTGTCGCGCATTTTGTGCAAAGTGCTAGGCTGTGACGCAGGCAAAGGCAATTGCTGGTTTTTCACCATGTGGAGAGTTGGCAGGTTTGGATTGGTGTTTGGCTTTAATTCAGTGGGTTACTGGGTAAAGTTGCGTGTTTAGATGAGCCTGAGTGAATGTTAAAGTTACATAATACTGATTATAGGCATAAACACCTATCGGAGATTGTGTAATGGAAAAATTACTTACGAACTTGCTGCTACCCCTGCTGACACGGCTGGGAACATTTGTCGGCGGCGCGGTCCTCGCGCTCGGCGCAACATCGCAGCAAGCACAAGACTTTACCGCAGCACTTACTGCAATGGTCCTGATCCTTTGTGATCTGGGCGTGCGCAAGATTGTGAACCGCAAATGAGCGCTCTAGTTGCATCAATCGCGGGGAAAGTCCTGCCAAGCCTCATTGGTGGCCTATTTGGTCGCAAAAAGCAAACCAACGAAGTCGATTACGTAAAGATGCGCGATAACGCCATCGCGGCGGGGTTCAATCCCCTGACCGCGTTACGGAACGGCGGAGCCGCAGGCTTCACAAGCGTAACACCTGCCTTGTCGTCAAATAACTTCATCAAGGACGCCCTATCGGGGGGGTTTTCTGCATTTGAAAGCCACAAGCGCAGTCACATCGACAAAGAGCGCGAACAGCTTGAACTGGGCATCATGCGTGAAGAATTGAAGCAAATGCAAGCACGCGGGCGGATTTATAGTCAACCGAATTACGGCTTTACACCGCCCCGCGTCAACCAATACAGTGGGCAACATGAAGATACTTCAAGTTCTAGTGGCATTAGTACTGATATGGGTCGCGCTAGTGACTCTGATGTTACTGACTATGTAGTAGGCGGAACCAAGGTCGATGTAGACCGTGGTATGTCGGATGCCGAAAAAATTGAAACCCGTTACGCCGATGGCGTATCAAATATTTACGGGTTTGGAGTATTGGCCCGAGACTGGATGAAAAACAGTCATTGGGCAAAGACCAACTTCAAAGTCAAAATGACGGACATGCCGGGGGATGAAAATCTCCGGCCGCGAAAGAGTCGGAGGCCGCGAACAAGGCCCCCTGCCCTGTCGCCGTACATCTCATCTACCCTAACATCTGCGTTTTGACCTGCGCAAAATGTCGCCGGATCAGGCGTAAAATAACTAGGCGCGTCAAGCGCCTGGGCAAGAAACTTAACCCAATACATCAAGGAGGACGCAATGTCCGAACCAAAAGTCCGAAAAACCGCCATGCGTAAAGCACTGGAGGTCTTCGCAGTGGAGGAATTCGCCAAAACCGTCTCGGCTATGACGGACGAAGCGGTAACGAAGCTGGCGCAACGCGCCATCAATGTGGAGCAGAAATAATGCGAGACAATCAACTCAACCAGATTGTTCAAACGGAACCAATGGTGATCCCAAAAACAGTGCGCCGCGATAGCAAGCGCGTCCTCACATCAGGGTACGCAGGCAAGGTCCTGCCCCTAGCATACGTCCCGCTTCTACGGGAGGATCGCGTTTCACGCGGTCGTATGCGGTTCAACTTTGAAATGATGGAAACGGGCGAAATGCTCATGAACGCGGTCAACGTGACCGTACAGGCGCACTTCGTGCCGCATCTGGCATTTGAACGCTTCGGCGGTTCAATGGATCGCCTCAATCGCAGCTATGCGGGGGAACCCGATAGCGAAGGCGGGCCAACAATTGAGTATTTCCGGACAGACGCGTTTGACCGCGCGTGGGAGATTACCCGAACACTCGGAATGCACGCCCGCACAGGGCAAACCGTGAATACGGCTGTGTTTGAGGCATACAATGCGATTGTAAACCAAGCCCGCAAAGCGGCGTCCTCCCACCTGCCCCTCCGCGACCAATTCGATAAGGATTTGGCCGCAGCATTTTGGAAACATACCAATATGGGGCATATCGTGCCGGACTTCGATCAGGCGAAAATCGACGGGGAAGTTTCTTTGAACCTGACTGGTAATTTGCCCGTAAAGGGCATTTATTCCCGCGATGGCGGGGGTTTAACCTCCACGGTCACGAGCGAAAGCGGGAATAATTTCGGCGGAGCAACGTTCACAACCAGAGATTTGGTAGCGCTAGACCCAGATACGGATGAAACCAACGGGTTCGGGGCGGTGTATGCTGAAATGGCGGCGGCGAACATTCAGTTGTCCCTGTCCAACATCGAAATGGCGAAGCAAACAGCGGCGTTCGCCCAAATTCGGGCGCAATACAAAAATATAGATGATGATTTCATCATTGATCTGTTGATGCAGGGTATCCGCGTACCCGAAGAACAAATGTCGCAACCGATCCTGCTCGCGCAAGGCAGCACGATCTTCGGCTATAATCGGCGCTACGCGACCGATAGCGGAAACCTGGATGAAAGCGTAACCAACGGCGAAACCTCTGTAGAATTGACGGTGCGAACCCCGCCAATGAACACAGGCGGGATCATCATGTACACGGCACAAATTGTGCCAGAACAACTCTTCGAGCGGCAGAAGGACTATTACTTCACGGAAACGGATGTGGCCAAGCTGCCAAACACGCAGAACGATTTCCTTGATCCGCAAAAAGTGACAATCGTGCCGAAGGAACACGTCGATCTGGACCATACTGATCCAGATGGAACCTTTGGCTATGCTCCGCTCAATCACCAATGGAACCGCAACATTCCAAACGTAGGCGGGAAATACTACCGCCCCCAAGTGGATGCGGCATTTGATGAAGATCGGCAGAAAATCTGGGCAAACGAAACTGTGGACCCAGAACTGACAGAGGATTTTTATCTGGCAAATACGATCCATCACAAAGTGTTCGCGGCAACGAACCAAGACCCGTTTGAGATTATCGGGTCGGGCGAACATGACATTGTAGGCAACACAGTATTCGGCAAAGGGCTTCAAGAAGCCTCCGACGATTACGAGCAGATCATGGCGGGCGTTGATACAACGCTCATTGATCCAAAAGCATAAGGAAAACGAACATGCTGAATATAGGAAACCCGAAAGACTGGCAGCAAGTCCAACCGGACGAAAGCATGGTGTTTGAAAGCGATGGCTTTCGACGGCTAAAGCTGGCCTTTAACTCAGATATGCGTATCACCGTCTGGCAATCCTCTACAGAGGAAGGTGACGATGAACTCCTGATTTTTTCAGGGGAAGGGGTCAACGAATTTCAGATGCATCTGAATGGAAACACGTTGTTCCGCATCGAGGCCGACGAAGGGGCAAATATCTTCGTCAAAGGCAGCGCCGCAGATCATCGCGTTCAAAAGCGCGAGATTGAAGCGTTCACGTCAGTGGCGCCACAAAAGCGCGTCAACAGTGAACTAGAGCGCGTCATGTTGGTGATGAAGCACAATGAAAAGATGCGCCAGCAAACAATGGCGCGGGAACTCCAGAAGGTACGGGACGCACAAGCGGCGCTGGACGCAAAGGTTATCGAAAGTGACCCCCCTGCCCCGCCTGCAACGCCTCCAGCGACCCCGCCAGCGGACCCGCCAGCGGACCCGCCAGCGGCACCAAAAGAGGGCGATGGCGATGCCACCCCGAAACCTGAATAGGGTTCTGCAACGATGGTTCCGGCGCGTCACGCGCCGGAACTACGTCAAGCGATACCCGAACGCAAAGCAAAAGGAGTTTACCGTGGTACACCTCCCAAAAAGCTTCGAGCAGGTGGCTAAAAAGCTGGTCAACCCGCGCGTCCTCAACTCCCGTAAATTTAGGGAACGTGAGGCCATGATAGATTGGGGAAAGGTCCATCCAGATATTAAGCGGTTCGCGCAGGCATTCCATAAGGAGTGCAAACGGCGCGGGATACCGCTATGGATATTTGAACTTTACCGAACCCCATATCGACAGGAGCAGTTGCGCAAGCAAAAACGCTCAAGGGCGGGGCCAAACGGCTCGCCACATCAATTCGGCTGTGCTGTGGACATCATCAGCGCCGATAAACTGTGGGACCTGACCAACAAAGAGTGGCAACTTATCCGAACCATAGGGTTCGAGATAGCCCGCAAGCAAAACCTCAAACTCGTTTGGGGCGGCGATTGGGGGTGGGACTTCGCCCATTGGGAGCTCGAAAACTGGCGGGAATATCGCAAGGAAACGCAGCACCCGACGGGAGACTACAGCGGAGTAGAGGAACTCTCGCCGCAATGGTTTGGAGCCGTACAGGCCGCTTGGAAAAAGCGTAAGAAAAAAGCCCTAACCTAAAACACCGGTTCTTTGAAAAAAGCTAGCAGGCGCAACGGCATACGTGCGCCTGAACGGTAGCCTCTTGCCCCCCGTAACCTCCACACAGTGGAGGGGGGCAAGAGGCGGAAAAAATGTAATCTTGATCACATATGCATATAGTGACACGCCCAGCGGTCACGATGATGCGGAAAGGAAAAAACAGTGTGTATCACACCAACCAACCTGCCAGAAATCGGACCTGTGGCGTGTCGCTATTGCTGGCAATGCATCGAGAACAGGAAAAATGATTATGTGGGTCGTTGCATGGCCGAACAGGAAACATCGGACGGGGTGTTAGCTGTCGCGCTGACCTATGGCGGCGGCGACGTTAATCCCCACGCCGCAATCTTGGTATACAAAGATTTTCAAGACTTTATGAAGCGCCTGCGTCGGGCAGGCTATAAAGTGCGCTACATCGTAGCGGGCGAATATGGTTCCAAGAAAGGACGCTGCCATTGGCATGCGGTCCTATTCTTCGAGGGCAAGACGCCAAAAGTAGAGATCAACAAGGATCGCTACACATGGAAGTATTGGCCGCATGGGTTTAGCTATTTCCAGCAACCTGATGCAGATGGCTTTGCCTATCTGATGAAATACGCCATCAAGGATACAGGCCAAAACGTGGCCGTTACACACCTTGGGCGAAGTCTCAAACCTCCATTGGGCGATAAGTTCTTTTATGAACTGGCGGGCCGCTACGTGGCCCAAAACCTCGCCCCGCAAGACTATTTCTACAGCTTCGACAACGTGTTTGATAAAAACCGGAAACGTCGAGTCTACATGATGCAGGGCGTAACACGCGCCAACTTTATAGAATATTATTTGCAACAATATGAGGAACAGCGGGGCGGAACGCACCCTATCTCTGACATTATAACAGAGCATCTGGACCGCACATGCGGTTTCGCCAATGAGCGAACAGAAGAACAGTGGCAACACCACCTGACCCACGATGCGACCGGATCAAAAAGGCCCCTGCCCTATGTCTATAGAGACGAAAGAGAAGACGAGGAAACGAGGTATTACCACGGGATGCTTTCAGGCGTCCCAGTAGGGATTGAATCCACCAACAGGCAGGGAATTGTAGTGCATTATGGAGATAACGAACAATGGCACGTAAACGAACCGGAAACAAAGCGACGTATAGGAAAACAAACAACAAGCGTTCAGCGCGTCAGCAAACAAAAGTTTATGCTGGATCGAACCTCAGGGTAACGACGCCTCGTAGTCCCTATGAGAAGTATAAACCTAAAAACCAAAACGCCCGAAGAAGGGCGGATACAACAGGGGGTTCAAGGGGGCAGTATGCCCCATTGTCCATCATAGAGGCGGAAACGCCGCAAGAGTCTAAAAACAGGCCGCAAGCGAAGCGCCCAACAAAGGACTTGCATGGGAAACCTCTCCATTCGGAAACGCGCAAGACCTGCAAACAAAGGCCAATAAAGACGAAAGGAAATGGAACGTCGCGAAAGTTCATACCGTGGTGCGACCGGAGGTCATAAAAAAGCACAATTTTAACGCGAAATGAACAAAATAGCTTGTGTATGGCAGAAAAATATGATTCGACTATATACAGTGCATAACGCCCTATAATCGTTGAACATACTACTGATTATAAGATATGGGGCGTGCCAAAAAATGCAGGGCAAACTGGTGTTCAAAACCACACCGGAAAACGCTGGTTCGTCGTCATGTGCGCATATCCCCTTCTAAAACCGGCCAACCATTCGGGGTTGAACTACATTTGATATTCCACCACTAGAGGTAGTGATTTGAGATTGAGCCATGGGCCCAATCTATCTAAAACGGAATGCGCAAAATGCCTAAGATACTTCGAAACAAATTTCAGAATTTCGCCAAAGGTTCGGCTTTGGCTATTGGTTTGCTACTTGCGGCCACTCAGGCGGATGCCATGTGCCGTGGTACGCCCGTGATCAAGCTGAGCGATGGCAGCTCGGGATGTGTGATCAAAAAAGAGCCGACAGAGATCACGCGCACAAGGTCGATGGTTGGCGCTGGGGCTCCGGCGAGGCTCAGCTCCGCGATGAATGGCGCTGTGGTTGAGATTAACTATGCTGGTGAAAACGCTGGCAGCAAGATTAGTCGCACCCTCGTCGCAAAACGTGCAAAGGAGATTTGCCTGACCTTCAACAAAGAGCTTCTTGAAGAAGTCAAAAAACCGGGGAATCCATTTATGGTCGTGGTGCAGACCTGGGGAAAGAACCCGCAATCGGCCAAGCGGACGTTCTTTACAAAGACCTGCTGGATCAAACGGGGAAAGCGTCCTTAGTGCAAGAAAACCGGGGGTTTGCCCCCTCCTCCCGGTTTGTTCGCATGGTTTGTTCGCCGCGCTGAACTGGTTACAAACATGCGGAAATGCACCACTTCTTCCGTAAGTTGCGCATCCATGCTGCGCTGTTGCTGGACAGCGCGGCCTATGGGCCGTTAACTGATTGTATTGAATATGTGAGTTCCGCAATGCCATCTGTTTTGATCCTGAACGGCCCGAACCTGAACCTGCTTGGCACCCGCCAGCCCGAGGTTTATGGCGTCACCACTTTGGCCGATGTTGAAGAACTGTGTACCGATGCCGGTGCGGCGCTTGGGTTTGATGTGGCATGTGCCCAGTCCAACCATGAAGGTGTGTTGATTGATCAGATCCATGCCGCCAAAGGCACCCATGACGGGATCGTCCTCAATGCCGGCGCTTTTACCCATACTTCGATCGCATTGATGGATGCGATTGCCTCGGTTGAATTGCCGGTTGTCGAAGTGCATCTGAGCAATATTCACGCCCGTGAAAGCTTTCGCCATCGGTCCTATATTGCGCCGGTGGCTGTTGGCCAGATCTGCGGATTTGGGGCTAAGGGATATGTTCTGGCGCTGGACGCCCTCGCGGATGTTTTTGCGCGAAAATGAGCTTGCAAGAATATCTCGACGGCTTGGTACGGTGTCCCTCTTTGGAAGAATTGTGGGATCTCCATACCCAGAAAATGGCCGAATACGGCTTTGACCGGCTGATCTATGGGTATACCCGCTACCGGACCTCTACCTCGCTTGGTGATCCCGAAGATTTTATCATTCTGACCAATCACTGCCGGACCTATACAGATGAATTTCTTGGGGGTGGTCTCTATTACGATGCGCCCATGGTGCATTGGGCGCTGGCCAATGATGGCGCGTGCAGCTGGACAGTGATGCATGAAATGGCGCAGGCCAAGGGCATGACACCTGCTGTGGAACGGGTGTTGGATTTCAATCGCCGGATGGGGGTGCTTGCGGGTTATACGGTCAGCTTCAAATCGATCTCCGCACGGTCCAAAGGTGCCATTGCATTGACTGCGCGGCGCGATCTTGACCAGGCGGCGGTGGATGCGATTTGGGACCAGCATGGCGATGATATCAAGGTGATGAACGATGTTGCCCATCTCAAAATCCTCACCCTGCCCCAGAACACCGCCAAACACGCCCTGACCCCGCGCCAGCGCGAGGCGTTGCAGTGGGTTGGCGATGGCAAAACCACGCAGGATATCGCGCTGTTGATGGGGTTAACGGCGGCGACAGTGGAAAAACACTTGCGGCTCGCACGTGAATCGATGGGCGTGGAAACAACGGCCCAAGCGGTTCTGAAGGCAGCCTTCACCAACCAGATGTTTGTGATGGACGTCTGATCCGGTCCAAAGGTATGGAATCCCATACTGGCGCGGGTTGGCGTCATGACGCAAGGTAAGCCCGTCCCGTGTACGCGGTTTGGCCGTGGGACGCTGCCCAGTATACCCTTTTGATTATGAGGCTCTGTTCGGGTTCCTGTTTGGTTGGGGCTTTTTTCGTTTCGGCTGGCAGGGTTTTGCGCTCACCGTCCCAGCGCAACCTGGGGCGAGCGTATAGGCGGGCTTTGCCTCTCGGTCAAAGTCCGCCTATCTTTTTCCCCTGCCCCATTTGACCATTTGGTCCGGCCACGAAAAAGGGCGGTCCCGATGTCGGAACCGCCCCAAATACGTAGCTTGGTGAGTGGCTTAGCCCTGTGCGGCTTTCGCAACTTCAGCAGCAAAGTCTTCTTTGACCACTTCGATGCCTTCGCCCACTTCGAGACGGACAAAACCGGTGATGGTTGCGCCGGCCTCTTTGGCGGCGTCGCCAACGGTCAGGTCAGGGTTCACAACAAACGCCTGGTTCAGCAGTGTTACTTCGGACATGTACTTTTTCATGCGGCCGACGATCATTTTCTCGATCACGGCTTCCGGCTTGCCGGATTCACGTGCGATGTCCATCTGGACCTGCTTTTCTTTTTCGACAACCGCCGCGTCAAGATCAGCCTCAGACAGGGACGCAGGGTTCACAGCGGCGATGTGCATCGCAACCTGTTTGCCAAACGCCTCATCACCGCCGGTCATTGCAACCAAAACGCCGATTTTGCCCATGCCAGGTGCCGCTGCGTTGTGGACGTAAGACACAACCACGTCGCCGTCGATCGCGGACATGCGGCGCACCGACATGTTTTCGCCAATCACAGCAACCGCATCTGTCACGGTCTGTTCGACGGTCTTGCCGCCCATGTCAGCCGCTTTCAACGCGTCCAGATCAGCCGTGTTCAACGCAACCTCTGCGATGCCGCCAACCATTTTCTGGAAGTCTGCGTTCTTACCAACAAAGTCGGTTTCAGAGTTCACTTCAACCGCGACACCGTGGCCGCCATTAACCTGAACAGCCACCAGACCTTCGGCCGCTGTACGGCCAGATTTCTTGGCCGCTTTGGCCAGACCTTTGGTGCGCAGCCAATCAACCGCGGCTTCCATGTCGCCGTTGTTTTCGGTCAGCGCCTTCTTGGCGTCCATCATGCCTGCGCCGGTGCTGTCGCGCAGTTCTTTCACCATAGATGCTGTAATCGCCATCTTTTGGTTCTCCTTTGAAATCACGGGGTCTGGGGCAGGTCATCCCTGCCCCATATGTCACGCATGTGACAGCTTAGGCTTTTTCTTCAGCAGCCGGAGCGTCAGCGACAGCTTCGGCTGGCACTTCTTCAACCAGCGCTTCTTCGACGGGTGCTTCTTCCATCGCGCCCAGATCAACGCCTGCCGCGCCCAGCTGTGCGGACATGCCGTCCAGTGCTGCGCGGGCTGCCAGATCGCAGTACAGCGCAATTGCGCGTGCCGCGTCGTCGTTGCCAGGAATGATGTAGTCGATGCCGTCTGGCGGGCAGTTGGTGTCAACCACAGCCACAACTGGAATGCCCAGTTTGTTGGCTTCGGCCACGGCCAGCGCTTCTTTTTTCACGTCGATGACGAAAATCAGGTCAGGACGACCGCCCATTTCGCGGATACCGCCAAGGGACGCTTCGAGTTTGGCCTGGTCACGTTCCATGCCCAGACGCTCTTTTTTGGTCAGACCTTCAAAGCCGCGCTCGGACTGTTCGTCGATGTTTTTCAGACGGTTGATGGACTTGGACACGGTCTGCCAGTTGGTCAGTGTGCCGCCGAGCCAACGGTGGTTCATGTAATACTGTGCGCATTTTTCAGCGGCTTCGGCCACAGGCTGCGAGGCCTGACGCTTGGTGCCAACAAAAAGGATGCTGCCGCCTTTGGCGACGGTTTCACGGATCACAACCAGCGCCTGTTCCAGCAAAGGAACGGTCTGTGTCAGGTCCATGATGTGGATGCCGTTGCGCGCGCCGTAGATGAACGGACCCATACGTGGGTTCCAGCGCTGCGTCTGGTGGCCGAAGTGTACGCCTGCTTCAAGCAATTGGCGCATGGAGAACTCAGGAAGAGCCATGTTTTTATACCTTTCCGGTTTAGCCTCATCGGGGGTATGACAGCGGATGCTGCCAACCGGCGGACGTTTGAGGATTTCTCCCCCAAAGGCCCAACCCCGACTGCGGGTTCAAGTGCCGCGCGTATAGATCAGCATCCGGTCAAGTGCAAGGGGCCATAGGCGCAATCGTGATCTGGGCGCCCTGCCCCTGTAATTGTGGACAAATGACGCGGAGTTGCTCAGGGTATGATCATAAAAAGACCATCAGGGGAACACCACATGATCAAACTGACATCTGCGGCCTTTGCCGCTTTGTTGGCCGCGCCCGCGCTTGCGGCGCCGCTGACCCTCACACCTGCCGATCCGCAACCTGCCGCTAGCGATCTGACACCCGGACTGGCAGTGTCCTATGCTTATCCCAAGGAGGTGCGCACGCTGGAACAGGCCGATGCTGCCCTGCGCAAGGCCAAGCCCGGCCCGGCCCTTGTTGGGCTGTCCTATCTGGATGGCGATGATGGTGATCTGACGCTGACCTCGACCTCTCATAAAAAGGTCGCAGCCGAGATCACCGGTTATCTGCGGTTTGACGCGGCGGGCACATTCGAGATCGACTTTTTCAGCAATGATGGCATCCGCGTGGAACTGGGCGGGCAGCAGGTCGCGCTGTATGATGAAGTCCACGCCTGCGAATCCGCCGGCTTGCAAGAGGTCGAAGTGCCGGTTGCCGGTTGGTACGCGATCAAAGCCACTTATTTTCAGCGCAAAGGCACCGCCTGTCTGATGATGGATTGGAATGCAGACGGATCTATCGGACCTGTGCCAGATAGCGCCTTTGCCTATTCCGAGTGATCGTTAACCTTTTGGTCGGGGCTGGACAGCTGATGCCCTGACCGCACGGCCACTTCGCTGGCCTGTGCCAATGCCTTGCGGTTGGCATAGTCGCGCACCGGCATCGGCGCATGATAATCAACATGTACCCGGCCTTGGCGGGCCGGGGCCAACGTCGCCAATAGATGCGATCCAAAGGACATATCCCCCCACCAGCCATAAAACCGGGGGTCGGTGCCCTCTGGCGCGAAATAGGTGATCGTCACCGGCTGAACTGCAATCTCGTCCTTCAAGTTCTCGGCAAAGAACGCCTGAAACAGCGTTGTTTTAAAAGGGATAACCTGCATTCCGTCGGTGCTGGTTCCCTCGGGGAAGAACAACAACTTATGCCCCGCCAACAGCCGCGCTTCGAAGACTTGGGTTTGCTCCTTGGCCTTGGCAGGGTTGCGTTCGATAAATACGGTGCCGGTTGCCCGCGCCAGCCAGCCAATACCCGGCCAGCTGGCCACTTCGGATTTTGATACGAAATAAATCCGCTTGGCCGCGTTCAGCACAAAGATATCTAGCCATGAGGAATGATTGGCCACAACCGCCCCGCGTCCCTTCATCACATTGCCGCTGTTGGAATAGCCGATCCCCAGAATGCGCAGCGCGTTGCGGCAGACAAACTGGGTGATATGCGGTGTTACAGGTCGGTGCAGCCCGTAAAGCGGTTGTTCGATCAGCCGCACGATCAGCAAGATCAGCAGCCCGCCAAACACCAGCAGGCCAAGCGCAATCACCCGCAGAATGACCCGCACCCAACCCCAGAAACGGATCGGCGGAAAGGCTGGCGGCACGCCACTGTCCCATGCGATGCTCATCTGTGGTCTCCGCGATAGATTTTGGATTGGCGGGCATTCATTTGATGGGTGTCCATGATCAGGCAGACATCAACCGTGTTGAACGCGTGGTCCACAAACGCCCCTTCTCCGACCATGCCGCCAAGGCGCAGATAGGCTTTGATCAAGCTGGGCATTTGCAGCATGGCAGCTTTTCGATCCAGATCAGCTTCGTCCAGTAAGTCCATGCTTTGGAACGATGTATCCCTTGCTTTTACCCGCAGCTTTGGCGATGCAAGATGGCGATGGTGCAAAAAGGACAATGGTTGTTTCAGCGCAGAAACATCCGTGCCATGGAAACTTGCCACCCCGAAAAGCACCTCAATTTCATGCTTTGCGATGTATTCGGCAAGGCCCGACCACAGATGATGCATCGCCATGCCGCCGCGGTAATCGGGATGCAGGCAGGACCGCCCCAGCTCAAGAATACGCCGCCCGCAGGTTTCAATTGGGGTCAGGTCGTATTCGCCGGAGGAATAGAACCCCCCTGCCCGCAGCGCCATGTGCTGTTGCATCAAACGGTAAACGCCAACCACCGCGCCGGTTCGGTCATCAAACAGCAAAAGGTGATCGAGAAAGGGATCAAAACGGTCTCGTTCGAGGCCCGCATCGTGATCCACCATGGCGCCGCCGCCGCCCAGTTCCGAGACAAAAACATCATAGCGCAGGCGCTGCGCTGCTTCGAGATCTGCGTTGGTTTCCGCCAGTCTGACATGAAACCCGCCGGTCGCCTGTTGGGTCATCGGCATGTGATACCCCTTTGATGCGTTCGCGGTCTGATAGGCAATTCACCCCCGATGCGCAATATCGCAACTTCCTGCCGCTGGCCCATTCGCAGCGCGGCAGCCATTAACTAAATCTTTCGTAAATTAACTCTTTTTCAATCAAGATGTGCCATCAAAGACGGGCATCAACGCAATTCGGAAACTGTCTATGACAATTTTGCCTTCGTCCCTGAAGTTCACGGTCAACTTGCCGCCGACATTGCTTTGGACTTGTCCGATGCCCCACTCTGGGCGATCGGGATGGCGGGCCAACATGCCGGGCGTAAAAATCGCATTCAAATCTTCCATCATGTCGCCTTTCAAACGCATTGGAGATGCCCATGACCGCGCCTAACCTTGTGGCATTGGTGGGCAGCCGGATCTGCCATGATCTGATATCCCCCATCGGGGCAATCAACAATGGGCTTGAATTGATGTCGCTCTCCGGCGCTGGCGCGGGGCCGGAAATGTCATTGATCGGGGAAAGTGTCGGCAACGCCAGCGCCCGCATCCGGTTTTTCCGCATTGCGTTTGGTGCTGCGGGTGATCAGATGATTGGCCAGACCGAGGTTTGCGCGATCCTGCGCGATCTTTATGAGGGCGGTCGTTTGACCGTGCATTGGCGCCCCACCACGCCGCAGCCAAGGGCGGCTGTGCGTCTGGCGTTTCTGGGGTTGCTGTGCTGCGAAACCGCGATGCCCTATGGCGGCAGGCTTGAGATCGCACAGCATCAGGGCGATTGGTCCCTTACGGCGCAGGCAGACCGGTTGAACATTGATAGCGGGCTATGGGCCATGTTGTCGGGTGCCGCCGTCACTGACGCCCTGTTGCCTGCGCATGTTCAATTTGGCCTGGTCCCACAGATCGCATCTGAGGAAGGCCGTAAAATCATCGTCCAGTCAGACGAGACCCGCCTGACGCTGACCTTTTGATCGCGGCGCACTGCCCCTAGGCGCGGACTGTTCCGTCACCCGTCACCAGATATTTGAAACTGGTCAGCTGCGCCGCGCCTACCGGGCCGCGGGCGTGCATTTTGCCGGTTGCAATGCCAATCTCAGCACCCATGCCAAATTCGCCGCCATCGGCAAATTGGGTTGAGGCATTGTGCATCAGGATCGCGGAATCCAGCCGGTTCATAAAGGTCTGCGCCGCCTGCGCGTCTTCGGTTAGGATACAATCGGTGTGGTTCGAGCCATAGCGCCGGATGTGATCAATTGCCCCCTCCAGATCAGGGACAACCTTGGCCGCAATGATCATATCAAGGTATTCATGCCCCCAATCATCAGCTGTGGCAGCCTTGGTGCCTTCGATCCCCGACAGTGCCTCATCCACGCGCAGTTCGACGCCGGCGTCGATCAAGGCACGCACAACGCCTTGCCCGATGGTGCTGGCCACATCCTGATGAATAAGCAGGCATTCCGCCGCACCGCAAATGCCGGTGCGCCGGGTCTTGGCATTCAGCACCACTTTCAGCGCTTTTTCAGGATCGGCGTCTTTGTCGATATAGATATGCACGATGCCTTCGAGGTGGGCAAATACCGGCACCCGCGCATCGCGTTGCACCAGCCCGACAAGCCCCTTACCGCCGCGCGGCACGATCACATCGATGGTGTCCGTCATAGTAAGCATCTCGCTCACTGCTGCGCGGTCACGGGTGGGTACCAGTTGCACCGCATCCTCTGGCAGCTGCGCGTCGCGCAGGCCCTGTTGCAGACAGCCATGAATGGCTTGTGAGGAGTGAAAACTTTCCGAGCCGCCGCGCAGGATCACCGCATTCCCGGCCTTGAGGCACAGTGCCCCGGCATCAGCGGTCACATTGGGGCGGCTTTCATAGATTACACCAATCACACCCAAAGGGGTGCGCACCCGTTTGATGTTCAGGCCTGTGGGCTGGTCCCATTCGGCCAGAACCTCGCCGATCGGGTCAGGCTGTTCGGCGACACTGCGCAACCCGTCGACCATGCCCTGAACCCGCTCCTCGTTCAGCATCAACCGATCCATCATCGCATCTGACAGCCCTTTGTCGCGGCCATAGTCGAGGTCTTTTGCGTTGGCAGCGATGATCTCGGCGCGGCGCTGCCAGACGGTTTCGGCGGCGCTGATCAATGCGGCATGCTTGCGTTCGGCATTGGCGCTGGCAAGGGCCGCCGAGGCAGCTTTCGCGCGGGCGCCGATATCGGCCATCAACGCGGGAATGTTATCGATGTCTTTCATGGTATTAGGCCTGATATCTGATCTGTTGCATTAAGGCGTTGTTCGTCGGTGTGAGGTGCTAAAGTGCCATATCATCGCGGTGAATCAAAGCGGCACGTCCCGGATAGCCAAGGATCGCTTCGATCTCGTCACTGCGGTGGCCGGCGATCTGCGCGGCCTCTTGCGAGGCATAACGGGTCAATCCGGTGCCGATCACATGGCCCTCAGGGGTCAGCAGCGCCACTGTGTCACCGCGGCCAAAGTCACCGGACACGGCCGATACACCGGCGGGCAACAAGGACTTGCCACGGGACAAGGCCGCGACCGCGCCTGCATCCAGCGTGATGCTGCCCTGCGGTTTCATTGCCGCGATCCAGCGTTTGCGTGCCGCTTGCGGATCTACCTGCGCGGTGAACCATGTGGCGTTTGCGCCCTCTTCCAATGCGGTGAGCGGGCGCAAAACCGACCCTTCGGTGATCGCCATGGCACAACCGGCGGCGGTGGCGGTGCGGGCGGCCATCACCTTGGTTTTCATGCCACCTTTGCTGAGCCCTGATCCGGCATCGCCTGCCATCGCCTCAATCTCGGGCGTGATGGCGTCAATGACGTCATAACGGATCGCTGTGGGATCATCACTAGGGTTGCCACTGTAGAACCCGTCCACATCGGAGAGCAGGATCAACTGATCCGCGCCCACGGTCACAGCGATCTGCGCTGCAAGGCGGTCATTGTCGCCAAAGCGGATTTCGTCGGTGGCGACGGTGTCATTTTCATTCACAATCGGCACCACGCCAAGGCTCAGCAGCTGTTCCATCGTCGCGCGGCTGTTGAGGTAGCGGCGGCGGTCTGCGCTGTCCTCTAGGGTGACCAGTACCTGCGCGGTGGTGATGCCATGGGGCGCGAGTGCCTCCTCATAGGCGCGGGCCAGACGGATCTGGCCAACTGCGGCCGCAGCTTGCGATTGTTCAAGCGCCAGCGTTGTGCGCGGCAGGCCCAGCACGCCGCGCCCTAAAGCGATGGAACCGGAGGAGACCAGAACAACATCGCATCCTAAACCCTTGAGCCAGCTCACATCTTGCGCCAGCCCCAGCAACCAGTCTGATCGCAATGCGCCGGTGTTCCGGTCCACCAGCAAGGCAGACCCGATCTTGATTACGATACGTTTGGCGTCTGTTAGGGTTGCCACGGCGCTACGTCTTCTTGGGGACGGTGGCGCAACCGGTCATCGTCAATTTCGCCGCGCAATGTGCGCAAGACTTCAGTCACGCCTTCGCGGGCTACGCCAGACATCAACATAACAGGTCCGCCAGAAGCTTTTTCCAATTCAGCAGAAGCGCTTGCACGTTCCTCTTCATCAAGTGCATCAACTTTATTGAGCACGGTCACACGCGGTTTCTCGGCCAAGTCACCGCCATAAGCTTCCAACTCGGTGATAATAGTTTGATAGTCTTCGGCGACGGTTTCGGAAGTGCCATCCACCAGATGCAACAGCACGGCGCAGCGTTCCACATGGCCCAGAAACAGATCACCAAGCCCGCGCCCTTCGGAGGCGCCTTCGATCAGGCCGGGAATATCGGCAACCACAAATTCGGTGTTGTCCACACCGACAACGCCCAAGTTGGGGTGCAGCGTGGTAAACGGATAATCGGCGATCTTGGGGCGCGCATTTGAGGTCGCGGCGAGGAAGGTAGATTTGCCTGCGTTGGGCAGGCCCAGCAATCCAACATCTGCGATCAGTTTGAGGCGCAGCCAAAGTGTCCGTTCCACCCCTTCTTGGCCGGGGTTGGAACGGCGCGGTGCCTGGTTGGTGGCGGATTTGAAATGCAGGTTGCCAAAACCGCCGTTGCCGCCACGGGCCAATTGTACGCGCTGGCCCACTTCGGTCAGGTCGGTGATCACCGTTTCCTGATCTTCGTCCAAAATCTCGGTACCGACGGGGACGCGCAGCACGATGTCATCGCCATCCTTGCCGGTGCGCTGCTTGCCCATGCCGGGTTGTCCGTTTTTGGCAAAGAAATGCTGTTGATAGCGAAAATCAATCAGCGTGTTCAACCCATCCACAGCCTCGGCCCAGACCGAACCACCCGTGCCGCCGTCGCCGCCATCCGGGCCGCCGTATTCGATGTATTTTTCACGCCGGAACGACACGCAGCCGCCTCCGCCCCCGCCGGAACGAATGTAGACTTTGCACAGGTCGAGAAACTTCATCGGGTGGCCTTTCGAAAGGGCTTAAAGCTTGCGGCTATAGGTCCATGTGGGTACGGCAGCGTCACGTGCCACACAATAGGTTTCCGCGTCGCCCAGATAGATAAACCCCGCATTTGTCAGCACTTTGGCCGAGGCGGGATTGTCATGATAGACAGCGGCAAACATCGCATCGTTTTGCAGCGGATTGGCGTCAACCAAAGCCTGCACGGCATCAGAGGCCAGATGGGTGTTCCAGAACGCGGGCGCGACCCAATAGCCAACCTCGGATTGGTTGCGGTCAAGGCGGGTCAGCGAGATCAAGCCCATCACCTCATCGCCGCCGGATTTGAGCCCGTCCATAACCCAGACATCCTCTTCGCGCGGCTCAGCCATGGCGCGGGTGATGAAGGCCTCGATCGTGCCGGGGGGCAAGGGATGCGGGATGGATGAAGTGTTCTTGGCTACACGTGGATCGCTGGCGTACATTTCGATCAAACCCTGATCCGAGCGCCGCAATGGGCGCAGATCAAAGCGGTCTGTCGCAATCACCTGTTGGTTCACTATTTTTTGCATTTCCATCGTCATGTCCCTCCTCCGAACAGCACGAAAAGAACAGAGGCAACGGTGAGCGCCGCCAAAATCCACA
>Ga0316204_10005557_pt1 | contig 20602 bp, 8 predicted proteins | sample 6monrhotite_MG_2_FD_205661 | JGI IMG/M metagenome (GOLD analysis project Ga0316204, IMG submission 205661) | Microbial mat bacterial communities from mineral coupon in-situ incubated in ocean water Damariscotta River, Maine, United States -... | ecosystem: Environmental > Aquatic > Marine >...
GGGCGGAGCGGCTCGTAGTAGTGATGAAGCTCTGGTAATAGGAGTGGAGCGAAGGTGCCGCCATATTCTGGACGGAAAATAAATCAACCAGTTATTGGGAAGAATTTATGAGTACGGAAAAGTCATTTGATTCGTGGTCTGTTTATGCATTGGCAAGTGGGCTTTGAACCGTGATGGAATATGAAGAGCCGTATGAATCGAGAGGTTCACGTACGGATCTGTGAGAGCCTGAGGGGGTGGTTCCCTTGGGCTACTCGACCCGGTTGACCGTTGTGTTGAATGTAAGCAGAACAGGAATTGGCACGTTTCCTATCTCCTTTGTTACTTGTTTCTAGATTTCACTCATAGTGAATTCTAGAAACAGGCGTTTAATGCTATTTTGAAACTGTATTTTCAGTCTATCTTCCGTTTTCGAAGAAAATTTAATACGACAGTAAGGTTATCTGCGCTGTTTTTGTCAGTGGCTGATCTACACCCATGCTGAGGGTGTTCATGAATGCCCGCAGTTCGTTGCGGCAATAGCGCTGCACGGTTTCATTTAGCATTGGCAATGGGAATGCCATTTCCATCCAAAGGCGGTTCGTCGTCAGTTTTGTCGAGGGCTTCTAGCAGTTGCTGCAGTTGTTGTTCTAGGTCGGCAGGTTGTTTGTCTTCATAAAAATAAAACGCGCGCCTGGCGTTAAAGTCTGCCTGGTCGGGCAGCACATGGTCTTTGCCGTAGGCCATGTATTGCGCTAAAAAGGTCAGCAGGGTTTGGTAGCTGGCGACGCTGCTCAATAGGGGGTTGCCGGTGGGCTGTACTAAAAACTTGGTCCAGCCTAAGGTGCCATTTTTATGTTGGCCCCGCAATACAAAGATCAGAGCCTGGATATTTTCATGGATACGTAAGTTATCATAACGCTGCCCCCTCACGTGGCCACGGTGCCAGGTGTACAGCAGTTGCCGTTCCCGGTCAAAATACAAGGGAGGACGGCGCCGAAAGCGAATGACCCAGATGAGCAGGCCGGGGAGGCCGATGCTATAAAGCACTACCAAAAACACGTCGATACGTAAGCGACGATCGCCGCCCACATAATAATTGTAGCGGTCGTGCATGTATTGCTCAAAGGTCATCACCCCCTGTTTATTGATTCTGTTGAATTTACGAATATCAATGGAATCCTGGGTGATTTCAAAGTAGTTATCACCATACATGAGTTTGGTGGATTTAATATAGTCAATAGCAGACCATTCCGCGCCATTCCATTCCTTAAAAAATTCATCCACATGTACATAGAAGGTGTAGCTCAAGCCAATGAGCCAGGGGATTAAAAACAGGTTGCGCAGCGCGGTGGCGTTGTTGTTCACCGCGCAATAACGTTGGTTCAAGGTAATGATGGGCTTGGGGGGTGTAGTGACCGTTAAGGGGGTGTCAAGCAGTGCCTGGCGCTTGTTCTTTAACGGCAGGGGTTCAACGTTTTTAAAGAATTTTGCCATTAGCGGGGGTTCTCATCAATCATGCCCGCAACAATGTCGTCGCGCAGCAGGCCGTCTTCGTTTAACAGCCGCATAGGCACAATAATGCCCGGCTGGGGTTCATACACCCAATACAGGGTGGCGTCGGCGGGCAGTTCCAGGCTGACGTTAATCACGGCGGTGCCTTTGTCGTATAGCAGGCCGCCCTGCTGCACGGTTTGCCGCAGTAGCTGAGACAGGTCATAACCATCGCTGCTCACCAGGCCGTAATGGATGTCGGACACCCCTGGCTCAAAGTTGGGCAGGGTAAACCGGTAATGATAGATAATGGCCAGGCCCTTTAAACTAGCAAAATACGGGCTTTGTTTCTCCAGTTTCAGGCTGGGCATGCTGAGGGTGTTCATGAACTCCTGCAGTTCGTTGCGGTAGTAGCGCTGCACGGTTTCATTTAGCGTTAGCGATGGGAATGCCATTTCCATCCAAAGGCGGTTCGTCGTCAGTTTTGTCGAGGGCTTCTAGCAATTGCTGCAGTTGTTGTTCAAGGTCGGCAGGTTGTTTGTCCTCATAAAAATAAAACGCACGCCTGGCGTTAAAGTCTGCCTGGCCGGGCAGTACGTGGTCTTTGCCGTAGGCCATGTATTGCGCTAAAAAGGTCAGCAGGGTTTGGTAGCTGGCGACGCTGCTCAATAGGGGGTTGCCGGTGGGTTGTACTAAAAATTTGGTCCAGCCTAAGGTGCCATTTTTATGTTGGCCCCGTAATACAAAAATCAGCGCCTGGATATTTTCATGGATACGTAAGTTATCATAGCGTTGCCCCCTCACGTGACCACGGTGCCAGGTGTACAGCAACTGCCGTTCCCGGTCAAAATACAAGGGAGGACGGCGCCGAAAGCGAATGACCCAGATGAGCAGGCCGGGGAGGCCGATGCCATAGAGGGCGACTAAAAATATGTCGGACTTTAAGCGGCGATCGCCGCCCACGTAATCATTATAGCGGTGGTGCAAATAGATTTGAAACATCATTAAACCATTTTTATCAATCAAGTTGTAGGCTTGAACTTGAGAAGGATCCTTTGTTTTTTCGAAAAAATCACCGCCAAACATGAGTTTGGTAGATTCAATATAACGCTTTGCAGATCGTTCCGCGCCATTCCATTCCTTAAAAAATTCATCCACATGTACATAGAAGGTGTAGCTCAAGCCAATGAGCCAGGGGATTAAAAACAGATTGCGCAGCGCGGTGGCGTTGTTGTTCACCGCGCAATAACGCTGGTTCAAGGCAATGATGGGCTTGGGGGGGGTAGTGACCGTTAAGGGAGTGTCAAGCAGCGCCTGGCGCTTGTTCTTTAACGGCAGGGGTTCAACGTTTTTAAAGAATTTTGCCATTAGCGGTGGCTCCCATCAATCATGCCCGCGACAATGTCATCGCGCAGGTCGCCGTCGTCATTTAGCAACCGCATGGGCACAATGATGCCCGGCTGGGGTTCATACACCCAATACAGGGTGGCGTCGGCGGGCAGTTCCAGGCTGACGTCAATCACGGCGGTGCCGTTGTCATATTGCAGGCCACCCTGCTGCACGGTTTGCCGCAGCAGCTGGGACAGGTCATAACCATCGCTGCTCACCAGGCCATAATGGATCTCGGAGACGCCGGGTTTAAAGTTGGGCAGGGTAAACCGGTAATGATAGATAATGGCCAGGCCCTGTAAACTGGCAAAATACGGGCTTTGTTTTTCCAGTTTAAGGCTGGGCATGCTGAGGGTGTTCATGAACTCCTGGAATTCGGTGCGGTAATAGCGTTGCATGGTTTGATCCATGTGCATACGTTGAGAACGTTCCAACCGTTTTGCGATATTAAGCCGATTACCGACTTCATCGAACCAAAACGCATACTTATCGCTATTACCCCAAAAACAATTCTCCAGCAAAATCTGGAACGCGGGTTTGCCATAAATGGCAATCAGCACCACCCCAATGCCTAGAAACACTAAACCCAACACCACGGCAATGGCGGCAATGGGAATGCCGGCACCGGTGGCGGCAGAACCGCTGGCAACAAGGCCGGTGGCGGCCGCTAAGGACGCCATGGCCTGGCCAAAGAGCAGGCCGGAGCCAATGGCCAAAGCGGCATGGCCGGTGGCTTCGCCACGATTGCCGCGGTTGAGGGCGTTAATACTATCCAACGTTGAGGCCACCGCCGCGGCCAAATTGGCCACGGCAATGATCCGTGTGGCCACGGCGCCTTTGAGAAACAGGCTCATGCGTGCCGCCTCGCTCTGAATTTTAGGGGCCAGGGCCTTGGCCAGTGGCGCGGACGACAGGGACATGGCATTGCCGGTGAGCTGCGTGGCGTTTTTTGCGACGTTGACGGCGTCCACGGTTAAGGCGCTGATGGCGGCGGTGAATTTCAGGAGGGTATGGGCGCTATTGCCCTGGTCCAGGGGGCTGGCGCTGTCGTAGCGGCTTTGCAGGATTAAGCTCAGAATTATATCCCCATTTATATAGAGCGAGAGCCCGGCAAAGCTGCCTTCAAACAGCAGCCCGGCGTTTTTCGGGAGGTCGCCGTTGGCGGCGTCGGCTGGAAATAAACCCTGGCCGGTTTTGTTGATGGGGGTGATGTTGCTGAACGCCCATTGTTTTGAATTTGATTGGGCGTTGCTGCGTTGGTTGTCGGCCCAGTCAAACAGGCGCTGGCCCCGTAATGCCTTGCGCTCGGCTTTTTCCAATTCATCGAGGTAGCGCTTGTTGCGCCCGCCCCGTGCGCTTTGCTCGATGAGGTTGGCAATGATCTTGGCCAGCGCCTCATCGCTGAGGGTGACGGTTTTGCTGGCCTCAATGTGCAGTCCGAACACGGACATGACCGCCGGCAGAATTTTGTTGGTGAGGTAGGTGTAGGTGCTGTTGTGAATTTCGTTGCTGTTCAGCCAGACGTTGTGCTGCAGCTTGGACCACACGGTGCCTAGCGACAGCAGCAGCAGGTCCACTTCCTGGGCGGTGACTTTTGACCATTCAAAGCCTTTTTGTGGCGCGGTGATGATTTTCACAAGCACGCTGGCCATTATGTAATAGGCATTGGGGCTGTCTTCGATGTTGTCCGACAGGCTGGCGGCGTCTTCGATAATGGCTGCCATGGCGTCCATGGCGGGCTTGGAGGCGGCCATTCCGGCAAATAGGCCGGCACTGACCTGGCAGAGCTTTTGCAGTTCGGCCTCGGCCTGTTCATCGCTGGCGGGGTTGGCGCTAAAGAAGGTGGAAAAGTAGGTGCTGAGGGCGCCGACGGTGTTGGGTGTGTGCTCGCCTAACAGGAAGGCCTGGTAGAGTTTGGCGAATTGAGTTTCCCGGTCCCGAAACTGTTGGGCCTGGGTTTCCATGGATTGCCAGTATTTGCCGTGTTCGTCCCAGTTAATGGCCTTGCCGGCCAGCTCACGAATGTGGCTGTCTTTGCTGTCTTTAAAACTGTTGACAAAGGCCCCGATGGTGTAGGGGTAGGTGTTGAGGGCGCTGATTTCCTGTTCCCACAGGGCCAGTTTGGCGTGGGCTTCGGCAATTTCTTTTTGGCGCCCCACGGGGTCGTATAACGCCACGATGCGGGCGGTGTTGCCGGGGCCAATTTTGTGTTGCAGTTCGGCGGCGATGTTGTCGGCGTTGAGGTCAGTAGGATTGCTGGGTGGTGAGGATGTCCAGGCTGATGTCGTCTGCGTTGGCGTCTTGGGGGCTGTGGCTGAGTTTGAGCAGGCGGCGTTGCCGGTCGCGGTAGTCTTCAACCAGTTGGCTGAGGTTCTCGGGGGTGGCCCGGAGGGTGTGGGGGTCATTTTCGGCGCTGAGGTTAACCCGCTGCATGGACTTGGCGCGGGTGTCGGCGCTGGCGTTCATGTGGTCGATAACGTCGGCGCTCCACTTGTGCTCGCTGTAGACAATGCTGATGTCCTGGACGTCCCGTCGTACAAACACAAAGGGGTAGCGGTTGCCCGCACGCCCGGAGCGGTCTTCGACCAGGCCATCCTGGGCGTTGCGCCGGTTTTTGAATAGGTGCTTGGAGAAGTGTTCAACGATCTCGCCATAGCGTTCCACTTGTTGGTACTTAAAAATGTGAAAGTAGCCGTTGGCCGGGTCGTCTTCTTCGCGGATGTAGATCCAGCCCTGGCGCAATAAGCGCACCATATAGCCGTTGCCCTTGTTGATGGAGCCGGCCCTTAATAAGGTGGATAAGGGCGGGGGTTCGGTGGGTTCACTGAGGCTTTGCTCAAAAAAGTTGGCATAAGCGTAGCGCACCGGATAAAGGGGAAGAATGCCGACTTTGTTGTTAACGATAACGCTGCCGCCCCGTGACACATAGACGTCTTTGGCCAGGCCGCTCGTGCTGGCACTCATGGGTTTGCCTCCTTGCTTAATAGGGCCAGGGTGTCTGGATCCAGTTGATCGTTGACCGCCCGTTTCTGATGGATTTTAAAGGCGCGTATGGCCTCGTTGGTGAGGTCGCCTTTGGTGCCATCGATGTTACCCCCATAAAACCCCAGGTTACTGAGGCGCTGTTGTTGACCGGTGACGGTATCGATGGGGTCCAGGCCACCCAGGTGTAGGGTGAATTCAAACTCATGAGTGGGCGCGCCGATGGAGACCGTGACGGTTTTTACGGTGGCGGGCAGGGTAATGTCGATGCCGCCGTCGTCGTCCGTGGTGCCGTCGGACAGCTGGCCGTTGGCATTGAGAACAAAGCGCTGATTGGCCAGGGGTTTGTCGAAATCGAGGAAACGGGCTTTCACTGTGGTGCGGGTGCCGTTGCGCCGAAAGCGGTGGCGCATGCCCACTTCGGCCTCCACCTGGCCGATTATTTTCTCAGGGATAAATACCTTGTCACCGGGCACCAGCTGGGTGGGGTCCGGGCGTTGCTCCATCAGGGTTTGGTTGTTGGCGTGGGTTTTGAGGGTGTCGGCAGTAAAGCCGTGCTGGGCGGCCAGGCTGTAGAGGCAATCCCCTTGTTTAACGGTAACATAATGGTTTTCAATCGAGCTCAAGGTGGTTTCCTGCTTGGGTGGTTGTTTTTTCGGGTGACTGTTTTTGTGAGGTCAATTTACCGTGCGCGCGCGTTAAGGTCAATGTGGGTCATAGGGTTAATAACAATCATTAAGCACGGTTGTGTATTTTTGGTTATCATCGTTCAGTTGTAACTGGTTATTAGTAATACGATTGAGTTGCAATGGTGTTCAGTAGTAATTCCATTCAGTAATAAAATGGTTGCTCGGTCCATTGATCTCATCGGGTGGTTAGTGTTGATAGTTTAGCGTGGATAGTCAAGTTATAAGAATGCGAAAAAATCCCGCTTTATAATGTGAACCACTGCCTGTTTTTGGCGGACGAACTTTGGTAAGCTAGCCGCTGCGTTTTGCGCTGTCAAAGTAAAATCAGTCACTTAGGGGTGATGTGAGCAATATTTGCTCGTTGTCACTGATGCTGGCAATGTTTTTGCTGGTTGTTGATAACAAGACTGTCTTTACTTTCCATATTTCATTCATTTACATCGCTTTTACATAACAAGAAAGTGACACAACCAATAGTTACATAACCTAAAGGATTCCATACCGATGTCAGGCCAACCTTCCCGTTTTTTTGTTGCTTTTACGCCATGGCGCTGGGCTGTTTTGTTAATGGCCAGTCTGTTTGTGGCGGGGTGTTCTGATAGTGGCGATGGGGGCAGCGATGATCCGGCGCCGCAGTTACCCAGTGAGATTCGGCGGATATCGGTGGATAGTAGTGGGGTTGAGGCGAATGCAACAAATGTACGTGCGAAGTTAAGTGGAACCGGGCGTTATGTGGTGTATCAGTCGGCAGCTGATAACCTTGTGGTGGACGATACCAACTTGGTTAGAGATATATTTTTACATGACGTGCTCACGGGTAAAACCAGCCGGGTGTCGGTGAACTCTACCGGAGTACAAGGCGATGATGAAAGCATTCAGGCAATGTTATCTGCGGATGGACGCTATGTGGTGTTTAGGTCGACGGCAACTAACCTGGTGGACAATGATGCGAATGAAAGTGTGGACATCTTTTTGTATGATACTCAGACTGGGGAAACACAAAGAGTGAGCGTTGCTAATGATGGCGCGGAAGCGGATGGTGGTAGCTCCATCCCTTCTATTAGTGCTGATGGAAAATTGGTGGTTTTTAATTCGCGGGCTACGAATTTAGTCACTGGTGATACCAATAATATTACGGATGTATTTTTGCGTGATTTGCAATCAGGCACTATATCTCGGATTTCTGTTGATAGCGTAGGTACAGAAGGGAATGCTATAAGCCAGGGAGCATCAATCAGTGGTAATGGTCAATTTGTCGTGTTTGAGTCAAGTGCGGATAATCTGGTTGCAAGTGATGTTAATAATATAAATGATCTATTTATTCGGGATACGGTGAATAATACCACCGCGATTGTGTCCGTCCACTCGGATGGAACCCAATCCAGCAAGGGAAGTGCGCTCAGTTCAATCCGCACCGATGGACGCTTTGTGGCGTTTTCTTCATCGGGATCAGAGTTAGTAAACGGCGATACTAACCAAAGGGGTGATGTATTTTTACGGGATGTTGAGGCTGGTGTTACGTCGCGTGTATCAGTGAATAGCACTGGTGAGCAAGGCGATGGATCCAGCAGTATTCCTAGTATTAACGGAGACGGTCGTTATGTGGCGTTTGTCTCATCAGCTACAAATTTCGTAGACAATGATACTAATGGTAGGCGGGATATATTCGTAAAAGACTTGCAGGCTAACGTCATTGCACGAGTATCGGTGAGTGCAGCGGGGATTGAAGCAAATGACCACAGTGATAGACCCGTTATCAGCAGTGATGGTCGTTATATCGTGTTTGAATCAGATGCCAGTAATTTAGTTGACAATGATACCAATGAGGTAACCGATACGTTTATCACGCCCAATCCGTTGGCCAATGAGTGATACTGCTCTGGAGTAGATATGTCAGCATTTAGTAAGGGGCCTATTTAAGACACGCAGCTGGTGTGGTGCAATGCATCGGGCTAGCGGCTTAGTTGGCCTCTGGTTTGTTCTGGCGCTGGGGAGGGTAAAGCAGATATGGGCTCCCTATTATTATGTTAGTTAAGTATATAATTTTTAACTGATATAGCAATAATATCAGTTTATGCTGAATTAAATTACTAAACAGGTGATTTCAGCAGAATCGTTACGGTATACTGCCTGTTCCCGAGTCGTACTCAGTCATTACCTATCTAACATATGTATTCTGAATTAAGTCATCTGAAGTAAGTAATCTAAATTAACAGCCTGAAACAACGATTTGAAACAGCAAGCTCAAATAGTAATTTCAAATAACAATCTCAAACAACAGTCCAGGAAGTGTCCTATGGCGTTCAGCGCAACCCGTCTTTCCCGCAAATCCCCTTTTGGTAATACTCCCTTTCGTAACCTTACCCTGTTATTCACCGCATCCAGCCAGTTGTTTTTCCAGTTGTTATGCGCAACGCCGGTGTTGGCTGGCCCTGTCGGGGGCAATGTGGTGGGCGGGCAAGGCAGCATCAACCAGCAGGGGCTTAACACCACCATTAACCAGGCCAGTAACCGCCTGGCCATTGATTGGCAAAGCTTTAATGTGGCCGAAAATGAAAGTGTGCAGTTTATCCAGCCTGGCCGGGACTCCGTGGCCCTTAACCGTATCTTCGACCAAAACCCCAGCCAGATACTGGGCCGCATTGATGCCAATGGCAGTATTGTGTTGGTGAATCCTCGGGGGGTGTTGTTTGGTAATAGCGCTACCGTTAATGTGGGCGGCCTGGTGGCTAGCGCCTTGGACATTAAAACCAATGACTTTATGAACGGCGATTTTTTGTTTAGCGCCGTTGAAAACAGTGACGGCGTGGTGGTGAATCGCGGATTGCTCAGTGCTGCCACCGGTGGCTCCATTACTTTGCTGGGCAAACGGGTCAGTAACGAAGGCCTGATTTCGGCGCGGCTGGGCAAGGTGAATTTGGCAGCGGGTTCCGAAGCGGTGCTCACCTTTGATCCGGCGGGTTTCATTGGCGTGGAAGTGACCAAAGAGGTTTTGGAAAATGAGCTGGGCATTGACAGCGCGGTATTGAATGAAGGCACTATTCGTGCCGATGGCGGCCAGGTACTGATGACAGCTAAGGTCAGCAAAGACTTGTTTTCTAATGCCGTTAACAATAAAGGCATTGTGCGGGCTGGCAGTGTCGAAAAACGCAATGGCGCCATCTTTTTGAACGGCTTGGGTGGTGATGTGGTTAACAGCGGCAGCCTGGATGTATCGGCAACGGATGCAGGCGTTAATGGCGGCGATGTCACTTTGAGCGGTGACAATGTGACCCACAGCGGTATTATTCGTGCGGATGCCGCCCACGGTAATGCGGGCAACATTGCCATTGATTCACGGGGCACCACCTTGCTTACGGAAAACAGCGAGACAAGCGCAAGTGCAATCGCTACTGGTAAGGGCGGCACAATCACTGTGTTAGGCCAGCATGTGGGGTTGTTCGATCAGTCGCTGATTACTGCCACCGGCTTTAATGGCGGTGGTGAGGTGTTGTTTGGTGGTGATGAGCAGGGCCTGAACCCGGACATTACCAATGCCGATGCCATTTATATTGGTGAGAACACCACCATTAATGTGAATGCCACTACCGACGGGGATGGCGGCAAACTCATAGTCTATGCGGACCTGTCTGCCAAGGTTTATGGCGTATTGACGGCGCGCGGTGGCAGCCAGGGGGGTAATGGTGGTTTTATTGAAACCTCGGGCAAACAGTTTATTGATATTGGGACAGCGCCGGATGCCGGCGCCGTAAGTGGTGACGGTGGTTTGTGGTTGATTGATCCTTTTGATTTAACTATCACTGCGAATAATGATACGCCAGACATGGGAGAGGATAGTCCTTTTATCGCAGGGCAAACTGCATCGAATTTAGACGTATCTACACTGCTTCGTGCAATCAATGATACTGACGTAACAATAAGAACCAGCCCTGATGGCAGTGCTGAGCCAGGTACGGAAGCGGGGGATATTTCAGTTGATACACCTATAGTCTACGATGGAGATACTAGACGAACTCTAAGTTTAATTGCTGATCGAAATATTAATGTCAATGCAAGTATTACTAGTACTGGGGGTGCGTTAGATTTAGATTTAACAGCAGGCGATTCAGCGGCAGGAATCACAACCTTAGGGACTGCCACTAATCCAAATGTGAGTTTGGAAACCCGTGGTGGCAACGTCGTTTTTAACGGCGGCGTTAACGTGACAACCGGCGCCAGCATCACCACCGGTAACGGTTCTGTCACCACAAACAATGGCAATAATCCCGGCGATGTGGTCATCAGTGGAACCATTGATACTAATAACACCTTTAATGTGAACAACACCACGGGCAATGTGCAGATATTGAATGGCGCCAGTGTTACCGCCCGCGGCGGCATTATTGTTACCGGCACTGCCGATACCACCACCTCGTTTCAAGTGGGCGACGGCAGTGCTGCCATCAATACCAATAATAACAATATTGTGTTTAGTGAAACGGATACTATTCAGTTTTTAAATGGTTCAACCATTAATACCAATGGTGGTGATTTTACCATTACCAATGGTACGGCGTTTACGATGGGGGATGCCACTGCCGGTGCCAGTGTTAACACGAATAATGGTGATGTCATAATCGCAAGCGGTGTTAATGTTTTAGCCGGTTCCAGCATCACCACCGGTAGCGGTTCTGTCACCACAAACAATGGCAATAATCCCGGTGATGTAGTTATTAGTGGAACCATTGATACTAATAACACCTTTAATGTGAACAACACCACGGGCAATGTGCAGATATTGAATGGCGCCAGTGTTACCGCCCGCGGCGGCATTATTGTCACCGGCACTGCTGATACCTCCACCTCGTTTCAAGTGGGTGATGCCACCGGCAGTGCTGCCATCAATACCACCAATAACAATATTACGTTTAATGACACAGATGATATTCAGTTTTTAAATGGTTCCACCATTAATACTGATGGCGGTGATTTTACCATTACCAATGGTACGGCGTTTACGATGGGGGATGCCACTGCCGGTGCCAGTGTTAACACGAATAATGGTGATGTCATAATCGCAAGCGGTGTTAATGTTTTAGCCGGTTCCAGTATCACCACCGGTAGCGGTTCTGTCACCACAAACGATGGCAGTAATCCCGGTAATGTGGTCATCAGTGGAACCATTGATACTGACAGTACCTTTAATGTCAATAACACCACTGGCAATGTGCAGATATTGAATGGCGCCAGTGTTACCGCCGATGGTGGCATTATTGTTACCGGCACTGCCGATACCACCACCTCGTTTCAAGTGGGTGATGGCGACGGCAGTGCTGCCATCAATACCAATAATAACAATATTGTGTTTAGTGAAACGGATAATATTCAGTTTTTAAATGGTTCCACCATTAACACTAATGGTGGCGACTTGACGGTAACCAATGGCACCGCCTTTACCGTGGGTAGCGCGGCCGCGGGTGCGGCCATTAACACCAATGGTGGCGATGTACTCGTGGGTGTTTCAGGGGCAGTTAATATGGCTGGGGCCACGGCTAATGTTGCGAGCATTACCACCGAGGGTGGTAAGGTGGATATCACGGCCGCTTCCGTTGGCAATAATATTGCTGGTAACACGATTGATAGCACCGGTGCTGTTGGTGCCGATGGCGGCGACGTTGAGATTACAACCAATGGCATCGGCGTTAATGATGTTTTAAACGTTGGCCGTATTATTGCTGACGGCGGAACGGCAAGCGCGACTGCAAATAGTGGCCGGGGCGAAGATGGTAAAAAAGGGGGGGATATAACGTTAAACTCCGGTACGACGATTGAGGTTGCAAGCTTGTCGTCGTTGGGTAGTGACGGAAATGATGGTAGCAACCGGCGGCGTAATGGAGGCGATGGCGGGGCGGTTAATTTAACTGGCGCTGGCAACGTACTAATTGGTCAAACAAATACGACTGCAGGTAATGCGGATAGGCGTGGAAATGGAAATGTTGACGGTGGTAATGCCGGTAACATTACAATTGCGTCAACAAGCGGTGTAATAAAGTTGAGAGGGGATCTTACTGCGAAAGGCGGAGCAGCTGATCTAGGATCTACAACACTTGATGGGCAAGCCGGTGAAATAAGCCTTAATGGTGCCGTACAATTATTGGCTGATGTTGCGATGAATGCCAGTGGCATTAAACCTGCCATACCTGTTCTACCTGCCGATTTCACCAAGGGAAACATTAACTTTAATGGCACTCTTGATGGTGATCAGGTCTCGGGTTCTCCCTTCGATTTAACACTGACAACTGAAAATGGCGACTTTATATTTAATGGTGATGTCGGCAGTCAACAGCGTTTAGCGCTTGTCGACTTAGATACCCCAAACGACGTTTTGTTTGCCAATGCACTTTCATTGACCGCAAATACCTTAACCGCGCAAAATATCAACGAATTTACCACGAAAGTAAATGGTGAAACCGGGGTATCCATTACCACAACCGGCTTGGCTGATACCGTTGGCGGCGCTATTAGTATTGGCAATGCCGGTACCACGGAAATAATTCTCGGAAACCTGAATTCATCCGGCGGTGCTAATACGGCAGAGGCGGTTGGCCGTGACGCCGGAGCCATCACCTTACGGGCGGACGACCTCACTGTAGGCGCCATCTTGGCCATAGGAGGTGATTCCACTGCGGCTATCGGTAATGGTGGGCAGGGTGGTTCAATATCACTGACGGCGGATTCCCAGTTGGTCGCCGTTAATGGCGCAATTAATAACTCCGGTGGCGCTGCCATTGGCTCGGGAATTGGAGGTGCCGGGGCAGGCGTTACTATTACAATTCCTAATACTAACGATTTTACCTTTGCCAATAATCTCATTTCGAAAGGCGGCTCAGCTGAGAGTGGTACGGGTGGTGCGGGCGGCGCTATCTCGATCACGGCAAATAGTTTAGACAACGGCAACACTTTGACGATGAGTGGTGATGTGGATGCAAGCGGTGGCAATGCAACCGTTGCTGGTGATGGTGGCACTGCTGGTACCATTGGTCTGTCATCAAACCAAAACCTGGCTTCCGGAAATTTAACCGCCGCTGGTGGTGATACAACGGCGGGCGGCACCGCAGGTGTGGGTAATGATGTGACCTTAAATGCGGGCGCCGATGATGTGATTACCTTGGCGGGCACCCTGAGTTCCGCGGGTGGTACCGATGGTACCGTGGTTGCCGCCGGAGGAGACATTACTATCCAGGGCAATGCCCGCGTTAATGATAGTGTTACCTTGGATACCGGTGCTGGCAGTGGCGATATTAATTTTCGAGGCTCCTTGACAAAAGGCAGCGGTAACGCAGATATCAATGTAGCGGCCGGTAGCGGCGACATTCAGTTTAGCGGTAATGTGGGCGCTAGCAATAACCGGGTGGGTACCATAACCCTCAGTAGTGCCAATAACGTTACGTCAAACAATCCCATCTTCGCCACCGCCATTAATCAAATCGCCGGTACCGGAAAAACGGATTTCCAGTCCACGATTAATACTAATAATGCGGCGGGCATTAGCCTGACCGGTAATGAGTTTGATCTGCGCTCGGTGACCACCAATGGTGGCCTGTTTACCGTGGTGGCGGATGGTCTCATTGATTTCAGGAGCGGCACGGTCAACACGGCGGGTGGCCAGGTCAGCCTTACTTCGCATGGTGCTTCACTGGACTTGGATCGTACAATTACCACATCAGGTGGTGACTTACTGGTTAATCTTGATAATACCAATGCCGCTAATAATGCCCTGACCATCTCCAGCGCCATGAATACGGGAACCGGTGATTTCGAAGCCACCAAAACCGGGGCGCTAACCATCACATCGAGCGGTTCCATTACCACCAATGGTGCCACCAGCGAAGTGCGTATTGTCGACAGTGGCGCCGTTGATATTAGTGGCGGGATTACCACTGGTGGCGGAAAGATTACCGTAACCAACAGTGGTGCTATCACCGTAAATGCAGACGTGTCCACCGCGAGTGGCGCGATTGATATTGCCGACAGCGGGGCATTTGATCTCACCAATAACGGTGTGGTGAATACCGCCGGTGGAAATTTTACCCTGCTTAACAGTGATTCGTTTGATGGCCAGAATGGGCGTATTACTTCGGCGCAAGGTAATGTGGTGATAAATTCCCGCGGTGCAATTCAGTTGGGTAAGATCGAAACCACCAGCAGTAATGTGGCAGCAGAAGGCACGTTGTCAGCCACTACCACCGGCGGCGTCATTACCCAGTCAGAAAATACCGCGCAAAATCTGGTGGTCCAAGGCAACGCCGCGTTTACGGCCAACGATGCTGCTGCCGCTACACCGACCTTTTTTGATGTCACGCTTAACAATACCAATAATCAGTTTGGTGGAATTTTGGATGGATCGGTGAGTTTCAATGGCGAGGCTGTCAGCTTGCGTGCCAGCAGTGCCACCATTAATCTTGGCGCTTCCATTGTCAATGGTACCCTAAATGTGGGCGAGGCTAACGCCATAAAACAATCCGGCGCCCTGGTTGTGGGTGATACGGCGACCTTCACCTCGGGCGGCAATGCCATTACTCTGGATGATGTCAATAATAATTTCCAGGCGGGGGTGGTGTTGAGCAATTCCGGTGACAATGATGTGCAAATAAACAATGCCGGTAACCTGTTAATTGGTGGTGGGGGTTGGAATCTGGGCAGTGGTAACTTAAGCGTAAGCGCCAATGGCATAGAGCAAAACACCGGTAGTGGCGCTATTTTGCAGGCAACGGATGCCGCCGGTGCGCAGTTAACGAGTGGAAATGGCCCCATCTTGTTGAATAATACCTCAAATAATTTTAATGGCGTGGTGACGTTGAACGGCAGCAGCGCGCAGGCAAGCATTCTGCGTGATGCTAACGACCTTGAACTGGGGGCGTCAACCCTGGGCGGCGATTTGACGGTAAATATTGGTAACAATTTAACCGTATCAGGAAACATTGCGCTTGGGGAGCAACTGCCGGAAGGTTTTGGCAATAATGCACTGACGCTAAATTTCGGCATAAACGGCAATGGTAGCCAGCTCAATTTACAAGCCGCTTCTTTTGTGGCCAGCAATCTTGTTGTTAATGGCAATGCTAATGCTGCCGTTGATACCTTATTGATGAACAATGGCGATTATGAATGGGTGATTGATGGCGCCAATCAAGGTTATATCGTTGATTTAGGGGCAACGGTGCGGAATAAGAAATTACCGGATGCACCCAGGGATACCGCTGCGCTGGTGTTCAGTAATGTGGAAAAAATTAATGGTGGCACTGGTGATGACACGTTTAGGCTCCTTACTGGTGGCACTATTTCGGCTGGTATCGATGCGGGTGATGGGAATGATTTAATTGACCTGCGCGGTGATACCGGCCCCATTACCATCAGAATTGGGCAGGATATTAGCAATGGGGTGCTAAACATAGAGGGTGCCATCGGCAATGGTGAAAACAGTACCTTGATTGCTAACAATGTTGCCAATACCTGGACCATCAACGGTGCGAATGACGGGCAGTTAAACGAGGATGATTCTGATTTAGAATTTACCTTTGAAAATTTCTATCATCTTCGGGGCGGGGATGACAAAGATGCATTTGTCTTTTTAGATGGCGGCAGTATCGCGGGCAGTATTGATGCCGGGGCCAATCAGAACACTGCCCTTAATACCCTGGATTTGAGCAACTTGGCGGGAAATTATGACTGGAATGTTACCAATAGTAATGCCGGCAACGTGCAAATTAACGGCGGCAATACCCTGATAAACAGCTTTAGCGCCGTGGATGTGTTGCTGGGTTCTGCGGGGCGCGATTTGTTTACCATGGGGCCGGGCGTGCAGCTAACACGCATTGATGGCAATGGCAGTGAAGATCGGATTATTGGTGGCGATCGTAACACCTCCTGGGTTGTTAATGCTGAAAATGCCGGTGATGTTATTGATGACGAGGCTAACGGCGGACCAGTTAAGATTTACGAATTTCAGGAAATTGAAAATATCGTTGGTGGTACTGGCGTGGATAACTTTGATGTAAGTGACGCGAATGCGAAAATTGCTAATGTAGACGGTGGCGGTGGAACCAGCGATACCCTCATTGCGGGAAACAACAATAACACCTGGCAAATCGATGCCGATGATAATAACCAACTTATTAATGCAACGGCGAACACCCAAACTACTGGATTCACCGCAGTGCAAAATTTGGTTGGTGGTGACACAGGCGATGTGTTTGAACTGGCTGACCAGGCTGTCGTCGCCGGGACCATTGATGGCGGTAACGGACAAAACCACCTGGATATGAGCGCCTATACCACTGATGTAGTGGTTGACTTACAGGCTGCGTCTACCACCGTGGTGAATGGTGGTCTTGATGCGGGTGTCAGTAACATTGGGGAGTACAGCGCAGGTTCCGGGTCGGATACGCTCAGCGCACAAAATGTGCTTAATGAATGGATCATTGATAACAATAACGCCGGAAGCATCAATAGCAATGCCGTTTTGTTTAGTGGATTTGAAAATCTGCAGGGTTCCAATAATGTCGATAACTTTGTGGTTACGGCTTCCGGCTCCGTTGACGGTGTCATTAGCGGCGGCGCCAATGATGATACCTTAAGCCTGAACTACGCTAACACAAATCGCAGCTTCACGTTTAATGGTGAAGCTGGCACCAATGATACCGTCACATTGATTGGTGATACCAATGGGGGCGGCAGCACGTACACTCACGATATTAACCGGCCCAACGAAATAGTTAATACCACAACAGGCCCGGCGGCGGCTAATGCGCAGACGATACGCATACAAAATACAGCGTTGGTGTCAGACGCAATGATTGCAAATGAGATTACGCTGGTGGGCACATTGGCCGACGACACCATTCAAATTGGCAGTAATGGCACCAGTAACCAGGTGGCTGTCACCGGTTTTACACCGATTGTTTTTAGCAATAAACGCGATGTAGCCATTCAAGGCGGCGGTGCCAGTGACAGCGTGACGGGTTTGGTGGCGCCCATCAGCGCAAACCGGCTTACTATTGGCAGTGTGACAACGATCGGAACTGACTCACAGGCGGTGATGACCGATGTTACCGAACTGCAAATTACTAATGCCGCGAATGCGGTTTACATTGAGGAATCCAATGGAATTGATTTGCTCGACAGTATCATCGGTGGTGCATTTAATTTAACCGCCAGATCTGGGGACATTACCGCATCCGGCGTGCTGAATGTCACTGGCAATGCCGTATTCACGGCGAGTAATGGCGCTGCCGTGTCATTACTGAATAACGCTAATCGTTTTGCATCTTCAATGACATTTGCAACCAACAGCAATACGGAACGGCTGGGTCAGGTAGCGCTGTTTAACAGCCTGGCGGTTGACTTAGGGGATGTTACCAGCAGTGGCCTTAATGTGAGTACTGCCGGTGGAGACATCCTCGGAAATGGTAATTTGCAGGTGAGCGGGTTATCGCAATTTGATGCCGCAGCGGGTGATGTGTTGTTAACCAATGTGCTTAACGATTTAGGTGTGTTAAATGTTAATAATGCGGGCCAACTGGATGTGGTGGATATTGATAACCTGGATATTGATAGTCTCAACGCTAATACCGTTGTGTTGGATGTTGGTGGTGCTATTAATGACGTAAATGGCGATGCCGTAAACATTATTGCGACTACGGTTGAGCTGCAGGCAGATACCGGAATAGGTCATAGTGATGGCTTAGAGACCAGCATTGATTCATTAATTGTTAACAATACTGACAGCGGAAACATTAATATTGCCAACACTGGAAACCTGATTGTTACCGAAGCGACAAATACCGGCAGCTTAAATGGCGACATTACTATCACTGCCGCTAATCTTACCCTTAATGGCGATGCCAATAGTTCGGGTGCCGCCAACTTTTCCGCACAAAACCAACTGCAACAGCAAGCTGACATAACCGCAGTAAATGGCGTAAGCTTGTCGGCGGCGGACGTTACCCAAAGTGGTAATATAAATGTCAGTAATACATCCGCCAACGTTAGTGTAACCAGTAACCGTGGCAATATAACCATGGTGGATGGTTTTGTTACCCGGACAACCGGGGGAAATATTACTTACACCGCGGATGCCAATGTTACGGTGAGTACGCTGGATGCCATCTATGGCGGAGGTGATGTAAGAATTAGCAGCGCCACCGGCAGTATTTTAGCCGCCAGAGACCCGGTGAGAACCCTGCCCAACGTATCGGCAAACAACGCGACCTTCATTGCGCCAACAGGGTCGTTGGGTACGCCGGAGCGGCCTTTGGTGATAAATGCCAGAAATGTGTTTATTCAAACCGTGACCAGTGCGCCTCCCGTGTTTACCACCCGGCCGGATCGTATTGAAGATTTAAGCCGGGTTTTACTGGGGGTTAATGAAGCCAAAGCAGAGGTGGGCGGTAACCAGCGGACCGAAGTGGATTCGCTGGCGATTATCGACCCGGCCATTTTTACCCAGGTAAAGAATTACCGCGAAGATGACAATGCTGTAAAGCTGCCGGAAGATCAGTTATATCGGGATGATGACGAGGACGAGGACGACAAAAGGGCTGATCCTGATATTTTTGAGAGCGAAAAACCTTATGATGCCGATAGTGCCAGTGTTAAGGATAACGTTGATGATAATGCTGATCAGGAGCCGGTTTCAGAGACTGAATAGTGAGCAAATGTCCGTTGTTAGGTGGTTCACGCCATCAGCCACGCCTCTGCGATTGCGTTGCGATGCTTGCACTGATAGTGATTAAGCAGTCTGAAAATTGGATTGCCAACAATCGTATTGGTTTATAATCGCATTGGTTTATAATTGCATCGGTTAATGCAAATATTCCAAAAGGCGGCTAACGCTAACTGCCTCCTTTCTGGTTGATCAAGTTTATTTTATATTCCTATGCGATACACTCGTTTTTTAGTCAATATACTGCTGCTGTTCTGCGTTGCTGTTAAAGCGGCAACCGCTGCCCCTGTACTCGATCCCGATAACGTATTTAAAGACCTCGATAAACGTACTCAAGCCATTAAGCTTCGAATGCTCGACTTTAACCGGGAAGCATCCATGTATGTGGCGGAGTCTGATTCTGAATTATCGTTAAGGTATAAAAACCGTCAACGTGCTGAATTCACCTTTGACGATGTGTTGCGCGATCACAAAAACAAGGCCTATCTCAAAGCCATTAACCGCTATCACAATGGCCGGGATTTAGGGGTGATCATTTCCAAATACGAGTTGGCACTGCGCGTTACAAATATCTATCTTGATTATGGCCTTTATGATTATTCCAGTCGTATTTTTAACTCCCTGCTGGGAAATGAAGATTCCTCAGTGGCCAGTCTGGCGCGCTTTTACCTGGCGAAGCACAATTATAAAAAGCAATACTGGGACGCGGCCTTAAAAGGACTAGTGTCTGTAAAGGATGGTTTGCCAGATGACCTGATGAATCAAAACAGAATATACCAGGGCATAATCCACCAACGGCGAAAACAACATAAGCAGGCCATTAAAGCATTTGAGAATGTGCCAGAAAAATCTGATTCTTACGTGTATGCGCAATTTAATATTGCAATGTCGAAACTGCGGCAAGGCTGGTGGTCGGATGCTGAAAATAATATCGAGCGGTTATTAAAAAAAATCGATAATGATACGACATTAAGACGGAACCTGAGTGACCGATTATATATCGCCACAGGCTATTCACAATTACAGCGAAAGTATTACCGTGAGGCGAAAGCATCACTGAGAAAAGTCAGTGAAGGCGGGGCTTATTCGTATAAGGCGTTGTTGGGGCTGGGTCTGGTTGCCGCTGAACAGGACGAGTACGATGAAGCTTTACGGATTATGAATCAGCTAATTAGCACTTATTCCCAGCAACTTGTGACCGAAGAGGCGAATGTCGTAGTACCCTTTTTGTTAGAGAGCATAGCATCGGTGGAAAAAACAGCGGAGTATTATGCGAAAGCGGTTGAATATTTTAAAAATGTTGTAGATGAAATCGACATTGTTTTGCCAGGTCTTCAGAAAGGCCTATATGACAAAGAGTTTATCGCCA
>Ga0316204_10005560_pt1 | contig 20582 bp, 18 predicted proteins | sample 6monrhotite_MG_2_FD_205661 | JGI IMG/M metagenome (GOLD analysis project Ga0316204, IMG submission 205661) | Microbial mat bacterial communities from mineral coupon in-situ incubated in ocean water Damariscotta River, Maine, United States -... | ecosystem: Environmental > Aquatic > Marine >...
AATTGGCTGTTCTAGATTGGTTATAATTTGATCAGTCAAATAAAAAAATTAAATAACAACTAAATAAGCTCTTTGTAACTATAAAAATATAAGCTATTGATTAATTATTATTTTTTAAGTTTGGGGGCATTATTAAGTTTTTTGATTTGCTTTACTATTTAAATTATTTTTAACCAAATTGTATAAAATTTAACCAGTCAAATAGAATAACTAAATAACGACTTAATTAAAGATAAGTGGATAAATGGGGCCAGAAACAATAAAGGGGCAATATAAAAGGGATAGCTTTTAATAGTTAGTGTAAATTGAGATAAAGAAAAATTCACTGATATAAGCTTGTTTAAACTGATACAAAAAACATGATTTATATTTTAAAAAGCTTCACGCTTAACTTATTCCTCAGGCGGTAAAGCACAAAACAAGTCTTTAGACGCTTCAGGGCCTATACGTTTAGAGATTGCGTTAATAGCGCGTTGTTCAGTGGAGAAAAAGTTATCCTCGCCAATCAGGTCATGCAGGCCTGTGGCTTTCATTACATCATGTACCTGTTTTTTCAGGCCAGAGAATACTATTTCTGTACCATTTTCACGTAACCGTTCTACCAGGTGGTGTATTACTTCTTCACCGGAGGAGTCGATAAAATTAATGGCGCCTCCCACAACCAGTAGATATTTGGCATCGGGTCTGCTGGCGAGTTGTTCGAGAATATTGTCTTCAAAGTAGGATACATTGGCGAAATAAAGTGAGCCGTCAAAGCGCAACGCGAGAATGTGTGGGCTGGTGGGTAATGAAGGGTTAACCTTGAGATCACGCAGCGTTCCATCGGGGAAACGGCCCAGTTGTGCGACACGGGGTTTCATGCTGCGATACAGGTGAAGAAGTATCGCTAACCCTGCGCCGACCATAACACCTTTATCCAGATGAGGGGCGGCAAGTAATGTTACTACGAAGGTGGTGATGGCAACAATGCCGTCTGTGCGGCTTGCTTTCCATGTGTGCATAATCATTCTGGGTGTGAGCAGGCTGGTAACCGCAAGCAGAATAATAACGGCCAAAACGGCTTTTGGCAGATTATAGAGTAAGGGTGTTAAGAACAGCAGGGTAATCATGACAAAAGTCGCATTAAAGACCATGGCAAAACCTGTTTTGGCACCCGCTTGCAAATTGATTGCGGAGCCTGTGAAGGAGCCACTGGCCGGGTAGGCCTGGAAGAATGATCCCCCCATGTTTGCAATGCCCTGGCCTATGAGTTCCTGATTAGGGTCGAGGCGTTGTTTGGTTTTTGCGGCCATAGCCTTGGCCATTGAAATGGATTCCATAAAAGCAACCAGTGCAATAACGAATGCAGCAGAGAGCAGTGAAAGAATTGCATCGAGGCCCAGCTTGGGTACGCGAAGGGAAGGAAGCCCTTGTGGGATGCTACCCACAACATCTCCTCCGCCAATGAACTTGATTACATTGCCTTCGATTTCTTTAATACGCCAGGTACGATTGTCCGTTTCAATATTAAGGGCAGAGCCGTCATCCAGGTAGAATCTAGAAGCTTTATCATTTGTATTGTCAGATTTTACAAAACGTAATTTGTTTATATGGCTGATACGGATATGGTTTTGTTGTTTGAGTGCTTCAATATTGAGTTTACCCACATCGATTACATATTTTTGAGACGCGGCGGCATGTAAGTCTTTTGATTTTTCTATTGCACGTAGCTGCGCGGAGTCTTTCGTGACCTGAGCTACCATTTCGTTGATTTCGTTGGAGGCATTGATGTAATTCTCAATAAGCGTTCTGCTCTCATCATGATTGATTTGTACTACACCCGCCTTTGATTTGCGATCATAGTCGAAAATTATACTGACTATAATGGTGATCACCACGGCAATGAGAACACTGAGCTTGGCAACAGATGGTATTTTTTTCAGAGATAGCATCAATATCAGGGCGAACAGTGACATGGCCAGTGTCGGAATATGTGCCTGGGGTAAATAACTCAACATTTCCCAGATATCCATCAGAAATGAGTCGCTTCGTGTTTTGGGAATGCCGAGCAAATTATCGAGCTGCGACAAGGCAATAATGATGGCTGCCGCGTTCATGAAACCAAGTATAACGGGGTGTGACACAAAGTTGACAACGGTGCCTAGCTTAATTGCACCCAGAGCAAACTGAATGACCCCAACCATGAAAGTAAGTAATAAGGCGAGGCTAATATAATCATCTGAATAGGGTACCGCCAGAGGAGTTACTGCTGCGGCGGTCATCAGGGATACGATAGCAACCGGGCCCGTTGCCAGCTGCCGGGAAGACCCCCACAGGGCACCAAGCAGGGCAGGTATGAAAGCAGTATAAAGACCAAAATATAGAGGCAGGCCGGACAATTGTGCATAGGCCATGGCCTTGGGGACCAGAACCAGACCACCGGTAATGCCCGCAATCACATCGCCGCGAAGTACCACGGAATTAACTGGAAACCAGAGTAAGAATGGAAACAGCTTATATAGCCAACGATTTTGCATGTATACAGATATACCGCTTTTTTTGTTATTTTTATTTATTATTTTTAATGTAAGTGCATCGACTGTATTTCAGTAGATGTGGGCTGTCAAATTTTTTCTTTGATGTAGCGCAGTTGTTGGTTAAAGAAAGTCATTTATAAAGCGTATCTGAAAATACAGTTCTCTTTGCAGGGTTACCTGTATTTGAGTGCCTTTTAGATGTAATACAAAATTTATTAGTCGAAAAGTAGAAGGTATTACACCTTGATTAAAATAGAAATAGAAGTGTAATAAAAACCAGAACTATTGGGTATTCTGCTGAATTATTATAGAGAGGCATAAAAAAGGGGAGCTATTTATTCAGTAAATTACATTAGTATGTTAGTTACATGAAATGAATAATCAATTCTGTATTCTCCTTAAGAATAGAAGATAAAGGAAGATACAAATATTTAAAAATAAGTTAAACGTACCGCTGCTGCTGTTACTTTCAATGGTGAGAGTTCCTTCGGCTGTAATATCTAATGATGTCTCAAGTTCAAAAGCACCAATGTCGCATCTTCCAGTCAAAAGAAGTCCTTCCATATGGCGATTTGATCCAGTCTGATCCAATAACAGCATAGAGCCATTATTATCCAGACAGTTTGAAGGATTGCCTGCATCTATAGCAGGACTTTGTTCTTTTAATTTATGGGTTAGTGTTAAACCACCGTTATCCGACAAAGGTAAAAGTAATGGGTCAACCAGGCTGGTTGGGGTCACGCCTGCAAGGTCAGATTCATGTAAAACAATATTACAGTCAGTATTATCACCAATTATATTATAACCAAATGACCTAATATTAGATCCTTTGCTGGTGCAATCAGAATGTGTGCCTGTATTTGAAATATTACCCGCAAGAATGCTATTGCTTAATTCTACGCTTTGGCTATGAAACATATTAGATGAATCTATACCACCACCGTCACCTGTTCCGTTGTTATCAAAGTCAGCAATGTTATTGGTAACAGTGGAACTGTATAGTGATACGATTCCGTTAGCGACTAAAATGCCAGCTGCAGAACCATGAGACATATTGCCACTAATAGTGCTATTGATAGAAATAAGAGTCGCAGATGAGCCGCTACCTACATGAATGCCGCCGCCACCTTGTGCATTGTTTGATGTTTGGTTTGTCGCGGTATTTCCACTGACAGTACTTCTGATTAATTCAATATCACCTATTGAAAATATACCGCCACCAAATACGCTGGTGTTATTGCGTACTGTGCTTTTAGTTAAAGACATTAAACCAGTACCGGAATATATACCAGCTCCAGCAGAATAAGGCGGTAAAATATTTGAAATTCCAGTATTGTTTTCAATAACACTATTTTCTATGGTGACAGCGGTTACAGGAGAACCCCAGCCTACACCTGCACCTGTTTGGGCTCTGTTATCGCGGATAATGCAATTAAATATAACGGATGTGAGTGAAGAGTTGCTAAATAAAATTCCGCCGCCTACACCAGAGTTTCCAGAGTTTCCTTTTTCTATTGTAATGTCTGAAATTCTTACATGACTTGAAGAATTAATGTAAAACACACGATCCTGTGACTCACCACTAATAATCGTCGTGGAAACACTTTCACCATTTAACGTTAAACCATCTGAAATATAGAATGAACCGGAGGTGTTATCATTGGCTGCTGGTGATTGTATTCTGTAAACATCTGCAGGTAAAAATATTGTATCAGGACCCGTTAATGAATTTGTTTCATCTATTGCAGCTCTTAAGGTACAAACATTAGTATTCGCAATGGTTTCACAAATGCCATCACCTGGTGTGGCGTCGCCAACATCAGCATTGCTATTTACATTGAAAGTCGCAGATAATGTTGGAAAACTAAGAGAAAATAGTATAACTAAAAAAGCGATTCTAATATTAAGTATATTGTAAATTTTATAATCATATGGAAAGTACATTAAATCTCACTTCTTGTTTTTATTATAATATATATGTTTAGTAACGATGCTTGTAATTCCCTTTTAAACGGGTGTAATTAAATCACTCTCAAGCGCTTTAATAGTTTCATTCATATCAGCTTTATGGCTATTTTTATAGGTGCGATACTTAATTACGACTAAAATGTATTAGCTATTTAATGTATGTCTATAGCTTAGTAACTTATCCTGATAATAATGAATATACCAGCATAATGGTATCAGATAAATCTGAAAATGTGATGTTTGATTGTTATTAATGAAAAGACCCATGCAAACAGCAGTCATACTATAATTTATGCCTTGTGATTAGCTTCTCTATGTGAGCTTGATCCTGATAGGATGTTCATTGGCTTAGTTCAAAATAAATTTTAATTGTCAGATGGTGGATCGGTGCTACTGCGAAAATACGTGATGCCGAAATAACTTTAAAGCAGGGTAATCTATCAGCTCGCGATTCTAATGTTGGGCTTGTACCGCTTGTTAATTTTTATGGTAATTATCAGTTTTCAGATAAGTGGACTTTTATTGTTGATTTTGACGGATTAATTAGTCTACAAGGTCGTGCACTGGATTTAGGACTGAAGATTAATTACGATATTAGTAAGCAGTGTATGTTGGTGCAGGATTACGCACCCTTGAAGGTGGTGCAGACAATGAACAGGTTTATAATTTTACCTGGTTTAATTATGCCCTTGTTACTGCTGATTATCAGTTCTAAAAAAGGTGGGTTTTATAACCCACCTTTTTAATCAACCAATTTTGATTATGGTTTAATGTAGGTATATCCCTGAGCCTGTAAATGTGAAAGCTCAGCAACACCACTAGGTACGACATCAGACTTAACAACATCGTATAGATCCTTGTTTAAATCCACCTTGCGTCCTTTCACTGTGTTATTGCAGACATTAAATTTCACGCCCTGGCTTTTGAGTTTATCAATTCTGGGCAACATATTTTCATCCGCATTAGCGTTTTTGAATTTAGGTAAATGGCTTAGTGAGTCTGGCTCAAGTAATAAAGATAGGCCATTGCCGTGTAATACTATTTTTATATCCATATTATTTGCACCAACAGCATTGATATGGTTTTGCACATTACGTAAAGCACCGGTTTGCTTTTTAGGGTTATCATAATTAATGTGGTAAACAACTTTCTGTTTTCCATATCCCTGACCGGCAATTGCTGCGTTACTTCCGGTAATAACAAAAGCTATCATTAGCAGGCTCTGCGCCGCCCATTTCGAAACGTTGTGTATCATATTTTTATCCTCATTTTATTAATGGTTACCCCAACTTTCCATTGTTTATCATCTCAGATTTTTTATGGGGTTCTTATAAAGACGCAAATATTGAAATTTTATTCCATAATAATTTATTGCTTAGAATTTTCATGTCTATTGATATCGATTATGTGTGTAATATTGATAATATTAATCAGGTATTAACTGAACTTTATAAATTATGAAGTTTTGTTTTAAGATGTAGTCCGCTTTACGCTAATATACTAATTAACGGTAGCAGGATTGAATGTTATGTTAAAAAAAACACATTAATACAGGTAAGTGCTGAGTGAATCTGGTGATTTTAAGCATTGATGAAGCATTGAGATTAACATGAATAAGTGTTGTCGAATTAGAGGGGCTACGAAGAAGTAGGCCAGATCCCCGTTGCTTCTAATATTAGAGACAACAGGGATTTAACTCTCTCTTAATTGATCATACAGTTGACAGGTAATGTTTAATATCTAGATGAGTCGTTACTCATCTCCCGCTGTGCGTCTTTAGATCGCTCACGCTGACCGTCCGGATCATTATATGGACTCGGGTTGCTCGAACATGCACCGAGTGACAGCATGGTAACGAACAGTAATAATATGATGTTGATAGTTCTTCTCATAGTATTCTCACTTTTATTTGATATATTTTAAATACCGTTAGTTGTGCGTTTTCTTCTGCTCATTAGAAGAAGTATCAACGATATTGAGAAAGGAAGCAGTGGTGCTGGAAGTGGAACTTCAGAGATGGCCATCTCATATGTCATAGTTGGTGTTGACTGGAAACCTGAAAACACGGTGATGAAGTAGGTCTCGCTCAAATCTGAATATACCGCATCAAATACATTGTAGTCACGTAAACCCAAAGATAAATAGTATTCGCTATTATCAATAAAACTTGCCCTGGTAACAGTATCTTCAACCCAGAAGTCAACTACATTAAAAGTTCCACCTACTAGAACATTGTTTTCGATTACTGCGTCTACAAAATAGAAATCACTATTTGACCATGGTACTTCTACCCAGTTTCCAGTTCCAGGGCCATCAAAGGATACTAGCTCAAGGTCAACAGTAGCTGCATAACTGTTAGATAATATGCATATATATAATGTGATAGCTGTAATGATTTTGTTAATATTTTCCATAATTATTTAATTTTTTATTAAGTTGGATGGTTTTTTATAAGATTATAGGTTATTACTATATTCCATTGTCTAAAATAATTCTACCGTGTAGTGACATGGATTTAGCACAGGCGTCTTAATTAGTCTTTGTGGGAATGCTTGAAGCTAATGAATTTGTATAAAATATTGTTATCTTCGCCGTAACTTAAGTGCTCTCTAGCCCACATAACGGGCAATGCATACTGCTCGTTACTAAATTTAACTGGATAGGTCTTTCTACCGATAGATGGGTGATTCTTTAACCAGACTCCATCATTGTATAATTTAAGCATGACCATGCCTATATAAGCTCCGTACATCATAGACTGGTTTTGTGTGTCACCAGTATTCTGATTATGCAGCTTTTGCAATATCAAATTTACAAATTCTAGTGATCTTTCACTCATATCCAGATTATAGTTATGATTATTCTTCGCATCTGAAATTGCAGCATTAGATAAACGACTCATTTTTTTTGAAATATCTACAGATTTTAAAAATATATAGAGTAGAGAAAGAAATATTAAAATAATGAAAATGGCAATATAAATCATCTTGATCTCATTTTATTTTGTCTTCGGATTATTCATTGTTGAAATTAGGCCAGGAGCCCATCCTGATTCGCTTCTTCTTCGGGTAATATCCGCTCCTGAACGAGTCTCCATTGTCCATCATCTTCTTTTTTTAATAATACTTCTATGCCTTGAGCATTTACTGTGCCGTCATTGGCTTCTACTACTTCAAACGTTTTAAACATAATGTGAGTTTGTGTGCTTTTGAGAGGTTTAAAACCTTTGTAACTAATGCTTTTCAATATATCGTTTTCAAACTCGTGTAACGTTTGTGCGGCCCAGTCATCATAACCAATATTTTCAAAATCAGGCACACCTTGTAAGCTCACATTTTTTGATATGAGATTCATATGTGCGGCATGATTTTTAATCGTTGCAGTCGTGATCGTTTCTTCTAACCATTGTTTAGCAATTTGTTCAGACATTGTGCATCCCGTTTGAGGTAGAGTTACTGTATATCAGATTACTGATAACATTTTTATACTGTGATTTACTGAAGGATTAAGTATAGTACTCGTTTAAATGTACTCTTAAAACATAGCTTTTCTGGGTAAGTAGCGCCACTGACCCGGTGGTAAATTTTTCATAGATATACGGCCTATGCGAATTCGTTTCAATGCAACAACTGTTAAGTCGACAGATTTGCATAGCGATTCAATTTGATCGGGTTGTGTATACTTAATAACAAAACGCATACGTTTTTCGTTTTGTTTGCTGGCTTTGAATTTAGGTAATGATTCATTATTGCTAAGCGCAAGTTCATTGAGTTGCTTTAGTTGCTCGGCAGTAAACTCCTCACTGAATTCTACGATGTATTCTTCTTCCTTTTTTTTGTTATTTTCATTCAGTACGCGTAACACCTTCCAGTCTTTACTATATACCATCAGTCCTGAGGCTTCGTTTTGACGAGGGGAGGCAGGCTTAAGATCAAAAAAATGATTGTTGAGCATATGTATGCCGGAGTAATCATATACATTATGACTCTCGGATGTAATTAATTGCGGTATTAGCGTTGAATCATCATTACCAAAGTCTTCCGGCAAATTTAGTAGTATTGTCACCGGCAAAATGGGCTCTAAAGTGGCGTCCTCATGTAGCTCTATTTTCTGCTCCTGCACTTTAAGCTGAGGTCGCTCTTGCACTTCACCATCTACCAATACCCAACCACCTTGAATGTACTTAATTGCTGAGCCACGTGAACAATTAAATAGCTCAACAACGCGCTTATCCAGTCGAATGGGTTCACGCATTACCAGTTCTCCTTATTTACTGTGGTAGTTGGTAGGGTTAGCTTTATAGTTTGTTTCACGAAGTGTCTCTAATTAGGTGAGTAACATAAGGTGATTATACAGATATAACAAGGGAAACTCAGACTAGAAGTTAGCATAAATCATTTGTACCACTTATTTCGCGGCCTTTGTATTTTGCCGCCACCAATTGGCTATAATTTCACCAACTGCTGGGTTAACCAGGTAGCCATATGAATTATGGCAATCAAGTCCTCTTTCATTGCGATAAAAATTATAAATGCCTTTGCAGTGATCTTCGATTGAATCAACTAAACCGTATTTGAGCATATCACCGAAATCATCTTTAAAACACTTATCTACCGCGGTAGTGTCTCCCACAGATGATAGATTGATCCATCGACGAATATTGGATGGGTATCTGTGTTGATTAGGGTACTGTCTTCCCTGAAGTTTACGCTGTATAAATTTCAAACCCAGTGGGCTACCCAGGCTCATAAAGTCAACTTTACCAGCATGAACTTCACTGTGTGAAAGCTCCCATAATGCGTCATAAGCAATGACTGACCCAAGACTATGGCCAATGATTAATACCGCTTCATTTTTATCGAGCATTGGTCGTATAAGTGACTTCAGCAACCCTCGAATTTGATAACCAATATTGCCATGGTTTTCAAAATAGGCATTGGTTTCTACTATGGTGTTTCTGGCCGATTCCGGTAACCAACGAATTAACCAGGGAAGTTGATCAGCTATGATATAAATAAAGCGCACTAAATTAAGCCGCCATGAACCTGCTTCAAGCATGTCCTGTTGGGTTGGTCCGTGCTGGTTGAGCAATGCATCTATCCAGGGTAGATCGCGTGCCGTGTCATGACTATTCTGATAATAGGTATAATTCCACGCAGCGATATGAAAGTTTTTTTTATGAAGCTTAATATCTTCCGCCATATCAGGTTCTGCACGGTGCAAACCTTCAAGCAGGCTTCGCCATAACAGATCTCGGTGCTGCTTAGCTTCGGGTTTAGGGCTCTTACCTGGAACATAAATAATATGTGTCTTATTCATTTGTAACCAACATAGTATTCCTTACATAGTGCATGCAATATAGTGCATGTGTAATACTATATACAAGTAGGTAATTGCATCAGGGGTACATCAGGATGAATAAAAAATCAAAAGTCAGCATTCTCGGTTATGGAGAAATGGGCCATGCTATGCAACATTTACTCAGCCCATTTCATGATGTCTTTATCTGGGACAAGTTTCCACAGCCGGGTTTTGAGCCTGCCATACTGGACGATATCATCCCACAGTCTGATTTTGTGTTGTTCTGCCTGCCGGTTAACCCCCACAGAGAAATTGTTAATTTAATTAAACCACTTCTTAAGAAAAACAGTATCTGTTTGAGCATTGCTAAAGGTCTGGATGAGTCAGGGCAAACTGCTGCGCAGATATTTCAGGATGTATTGAACGATGTCCATCCTTTTGTGATGGTTTATGGGCCGATGATTTCAGAAGAGATACGCGCAGATCGTTATGCCTTTGCTGAGCTTGGCTGTAAACGCCAGAAGGCCTGTGAGAAAACCCGCGAGCTATTTCAGCATAGTAAACTACACCTTAGTGACACCACAGATATCACCGGAATAAGCTGGTCAGTTATTCTTAAAAATGTTTATGCTCTGTTATTTGGTATGTCAGATGAATTAAAACTCGGCGACAATATGCGGGGCTTTCTTGCGGTAGAATCCGTTAGTGAATTGAATGAAATAGTTATAAGCATGGGAGGAGAGCCAGGCAGTCCTTATTACCTTGCCGGCCTGGGTGATCTGATAACAACGGCTACCAGTGAAGACTCTCATCATCATAGTTTAGGCAGGCAACTGGCTAGAGGTGATAGAACTCATATCACAGGTGAAGGGGTGCATACACTTGAAATGGTGACTAAGCATAAATTGTTTAGAAAAGACGATTATCCTTTATTTGCTCTGGTCCATGACATAGTTAAAAATAATACTCACATCGAAGCTATATTGATCAAGTATATTAATAAACAGCTAAGCACTTAAGAATAAAAAATCTAAACACCCATGTTATTAGAAGGAAGATAAATATGGAGATGGATGGATTAGGATGGGCACTAATTCATGTTTTTAAAATTGTCTTATCTTATCAATCAGGGAAGCGTGATTAACTCATAGTCGAGCTCGAGATAATCATTGATCTGTGCAGGACCGGCAGGGGAGACATCAACATAATCAGGGAAGTCCTCAGCATTAACGCCCTTCCAACCAGCAAAGGTTTCACATACATGGACTTTAACTTCGTTTTCATTCACTAGTTGTTTTACCAGATTATGAGCCGTTTTGGCATTCTTACTGTTATTGCTGGTTAAGGCTAGCTGTTCTAAACCATGCGTCACGATTGCTATAGGGAGCTCAGGAAAGCGTTTACGTAGTCGTTCAATGTCTTTATTTATGTTGGGTAAGAGTTTGTCTAAAAGGTTTGGCTGTCCACTGACGATTTCAAATATAACTCCTGGAGGAGGTTGTTGCGCTTTTAATATGTCATCAACACTCAATGCTAGAGCAAGTGCGCTATTACCGAGAAAAAATGTAATTATCAGGATGCTATGGATTAATGCTTTTTTCATATGCAGAAATATCAATTTAATTTTATTATAACTATATCATTAACTGATTTAGCTTAAATTCGATATATATAATAGGGATAAATCTATTTAATTAAATATTATTAAACTGATAAATAGATCTTATCCCTTTTTCGTCTTTATCGGCCGGTCTGTTTATTAATTATTTACCATGCCTCTTACCGTGTTTTTTTCCATGAAAGGCTTTTTTCAAAATTCTCATATCAAATTTAACACGTTGATCTTCATTTAAGATTTTACGTACAGCTATTTTGTGTTTGACCTTTGAGTGCATTTTTTTAGATTTAAAGTTAATTATTTCGTCGATTTTTTTGTCGATAGTCTTTTGGTCTGGCTTGTCTGAAGTTATCAGCATTGCTAGTTCAACTTTTGCCTGTTTTAGTTTGGCTTTTAGCAGGTACTTATCTTTTTTGTAATCCAGTTTTAATTTAGCTAGCTGCTCTTGTTGCGAATCGGTCAGACTGGCTTTCCAGCCGCTGCTATTATGCATCATGCCTTTGCCGCTGCCGTGTTGGGCAAATGTGGGGGTGCTTAGTATTAAAGTTAAAAAGAGGGTGATTAGGATTTTCATTGAGGGCTCCATATAGTGGGTGACTTTGATTAAGTATAGAGCATGGAATCTTGTGTTGAAATAAAAATTAAAGGGGATTATAAGAGGAGGAGTCCGGTTTTTTACCCCGACTAATCTAATACAATAGAAATTAAACCCTTATCCGTTTTATCTAATTGTGTCTTAAGTAATTCTTCCATTTTTAAGGCTGACAATGGTTTTTCTAGTAAGTAGCCCTGCGCACATAAACAGCCTTCCTGTATGAGAAATTCCAGTTGTTCCAGGGTTTCTACGCCTTCTGCTACTACATGAAGCTTAAGGCCTTTTGCCATGGCTAAAACGGCTCTAACGATTGTTGTATCATCTTCGTCTTCAGGTATGTCATTGATAAATGATCGGTCAATTTTTAAGGTATCAAGGCGGAGCTGTTTAAGATGGGAGAGTGATGAGTAACCCGTGCCAAAATCATCAACTGCCAGGCGTATGCCAAGCTCTTCTATTTCTCTAAGCACGCCCTCAATAGATGACATATTGTTCATCATTTGGGTTTCAGTGATTTCAAATTCAAGTCGGGTAGGGTTGATGCCGGTTTCTAAAATTAATTGATCAATGAAATCGAGTATGTCGGCTTGTTCGAGTTGACGAATTGAAATATTCAATGCCAGTATATTGTCAGTAAACAAACCCTGTTCAAACCAGCTCTGGAAATGCAGAATACTCTGTCGGTAGGCCCAGCGATCAAGTTCAATAATCAGGCCGGTTTCTTCAGCCAGCGGTATAAATGAACTGGGTGACAACTGACCTAATTCAGGGTGTTGCCAGCGAATGAGTGACTCCATACCGCAGATTTTATCGTTTGTTAAATCGAATTTAGGCTGGAAGTACACCTCCAGTTGATGCTCTTTAATGGCCATTCTCAGTTCATTTTCGAGCTGAACGCGTTCATATACTTTTTGTGTCAGCTCCTGACTATAAAACTCGTATGTGTTTCTACCCGATTCCTTGGCTTTATACATAGCCGAATCTGCATGTTTAAGCATAAGTGCACTCGTTAAATTTTTACGACAACTTGTGCAGATACCTATGCTTGCAGTGATGTAATGATGTGTGCCACCTACAGTCACAGGCTTCTGAATAATCTGGAGTATGGTTTCAGTAATGCCTGTAATACAGGGCAGATCGACTACATCGTCAATAATTAAGGTAAATTCATCACCGCCAAGTCGTGAAAGTGTATCGGTTTCGCGAATAGCGTGGCTTATACGTTTTGCAATGACTTTAAGTACGAGATCACCTCTGTCATGACCAAATGCATCATTAATATTTTTGAAATTGTCTAGGTCGATAAATAGCAGTGCGACATTATGTTTGCTTCGTTTGCTCTTTAATAATGCCTGGTCCAGGCGATCCTGAAAAAGTACTCGATTCGGTAAATCGGTAAGCGAGTCGTGGTGCGCCTGGTAGTAGAGCCTGTCTTTCTGCTTTACTAATTTTTCTTTCATTTGCATCATTTCAGTGATGTCGCGCGCACTCCCTACTGTACCGAGGATCTTTCCTTCTTCATCATGAAAGGGGGCTTTATGAACTTCAAGATAGAGTAACTGGCCTTTAACATTACCGTATTCTTCAAAACGCATGGGCTCGTTCTTGTCGATTACCACTTCATCTGAGTTAAAGCATAACTCGCCAAAGGTGTGCCAGTCATCGTTATCTGGTTGTGTTTCGCGTTCACGAAGTGCAAAGAACACATCAGTTTTACCAATAGGTTCACTGGTGTCTTTGGCCATTAGAAGTGATTCGCAAATAGCCTTATTGGCAAACAAATACCGACCGTTTAAATCTTTTACCCAGAGCATATCGGGTAAATTATCGGTTAGGGTACGTTGAATATCATGATCAAGATTGCTGGAGAAAAGCCCTGTATTATCCATCTTTAACTACTTTAAGTTTTTATTTTTTATTGTTAATACTGTATTCAGTATGGTGTACATAAAATACAGGAATAATTTAATTTTTCAATTTCTTGTAATAATAGATAATATTAGAATATATTAATGTTTATAATACAGTAACTCTATTGACCATTGAATTTTGGCTTGCTTGAGACAGGTGCGCACTCTCTATATTTAGAAACAATATAGATTTGACTCCTTATATTCACCCAGCATAATTTAAATTGATGTATTTCTCGTCTATACTCATTAGAGTGTATTTATCATGCCGCAACGTATTAGATTTAAACTAAAATTGAAGTCTTATGAATGTCTATTTATAAAATAAACCTGCTGGTTTTGCTGTCATTGTTTTTAAACAACAACACAATTGCTGCCAGTGAGTTCAAAATATTAGTTTTACACTCATACTCCCAGGAGTACACCTGGACAAAAAGTCAACATGAAGGCTTTATTGAAACTTACAATAAAAATACTAGAAATCCGGCACTGATTAGCACTGAATATCTAGATACAAAAAGAAGACCCTATACGCCAGACTATGTAAAAGAACTTACAGCACATCTTAAGTATAAGTATTCAGGTTATACACCAGATCTCATTTATGTTACTGATGATAATGCCACACGGTTTGCGCTAAATAACCTTCTGACACTCTTTCCGACTTCTCCCATTGTTTTTTCTGGTGTGAATGATTATTCCGTAATGGAGCAGATCGATAAAAATCTAATAACCGGTGTTTTTGAAAAGAAAGAAATATTACCAAATCTGAAACTGCTAAAACTTATAGATAATAATATAAATGAGATTATAGTGCTGGGTGACAATTCCAATACTGATATGGCAATAAAAGTTGAAGTCGCTGAACAACTTAAACATCACCCTGAAATTAAAGCAAAATACATACAAGATAATCAGATAGAAAAAGTGATTTCTACTTTAAGTCCGCTAACAGAAAAATATGTTTTTCTAACGACTATCGGTGGAATGGTTGATTCAAATGGCCAACATCAAACACTCGAACAAAGTATTAATAAAATCGCTAATGCGGGTGATTTTATTATTATCAGTATGGAAGATAGTTATCTATTAAGCGGGGTATTGGGTGGGTATGTGACCAGTGGTAAGCGTCAGGGTTATAGCGCGGCGACCATGGCTCTTGAGTATCAACGTGGAAAATCAGTTATTGAAATACCACCTGTTTTAATCAGCCCTAATGAATACATATTTGACTATGCTGAAATGGATAAAAACAACATTAAACTACCTGCCGAAATACTGGCAATTGCTAACATACTAAATGTACCCCTTAGTTTTTATCAGAGAAATAAAAACATTGTCACTATTATAATTATTATTCTTACAATTACTGTAATAATACTTATGGCAATATTTATTGTTCTAATTTCTCTAAAAAATAAACAGATAAAAAATACTTCAAATAAAGTGGAGCAACAATCGCAAAAGTTGCAGAAAATTAAAGAAGCCCTTACTACTGCACAAGAACTCGCTCACCTTGGAAACTGGGAATGGAATCCGACGAGTAATAAGACAATATGGTCCGATGAAATATATCGGGTTTTGGGTGAAAGTCCGGAAAGTATAAAAGCCAGTTATGATGAAATAATCGAACGTATACCTGAGAGTGAGCGAGAAAAAATTGTAGCTGAGATACAGTACAGTATTAAGTCATTTTCGCCCTATGAATTTGAACATAAAATAATCAGAAGTGACGGCACAGTAAGATATGTTCGACAGGTTGGTGAGATACATAAAGACGCAGTTGATAACTTGCCCATTCTCGTGGGTACTATTTTAGATATCACGCAAATCAAACAAAATGAACTCATAGAGTTAGAAAGGTTGTCTAAAATAGAACGCTACCAGGAGGCGTTACTTGAATGGTCTCGCGTAGATTATAAAAATATTGACCAGGCTTTCAACCGTGCAACAGAAATATCGGCTAATACACTAGATATTGCTCGGGTGAGTATATGGCTCTATAACGATGACATTTCCTCAATAAGGTGCCATAACTTATATATACAAGATGTTGGGCATGATAAAGGCTCCGAGCTTTTCAAAGCAGATTTTCCAAATTATTTTAAAGCTGTGGCAGCTGGAAAAATGATAGTTGTTGACCAGGCTCGTGAGGATGAAAGAACTAACGAATTTACTGAATCATATCTAATACCCAATGAAATATATTCAATGCTGGATGCTCCAATTTATTATGCAGGTGAGATTATTGGTGTGGTTTGTCATGAATATACAAACTCAATGCACAGATGGAGTTCACAGGAACAGGAATTTGCCTCTGCCATTGCCAGCACGGTATCACTGTCTTTAGAGATTCAGAAACGACGAGAAATGGAAATAGAGCTTGAGCATCAGGCCTATCACGATGCACTTACTAAATTGCCCAATCGTAGTCTTTTTGTTGACCGTTTAGATCAGGCGTTAAAGCTGGCGCAACGTAATAAAACTATTCTGGCCGTATTGTTTCTTGATCTGGATAACTTCAAAGAAATAAACGACTCTCTTGGTCACGCTGCGGGTGATCAGGTTTTAATTGAAATAGCCAGTCGATTAAATAATAATCTTCGCGAAATGGATACCATTGCCCGTTTAGGAGGTGATGAATTTACCCTGATAGTAAGTGATTTTAACGATATACAATTTATACATGAAGTAGTGGTTAAGTTATTTAGTATATTACAGCAACCTATGCGAATTAATGAGCACGAGTTATATGCTACCAGCAGTATAGGCATAAGTATTTATCCTGATGATGGAGAAACTTCAGAGGCATTACTAAGAAATGCTGATGCGGCAATGTACAAGGCTAAGGATTCGGGACGCAATAGTTTCGAATTCTATACCCATGATATGACTGAACGTGCTTTTGAACGGGTTTTGATGGAAACCAATTTACGCCGCGCATTAGAACAACAAGAATTTATTATTTATTATCAACCTCAATATGATGCAAGCACACAAAAAATAATTGGTATGGAGGCTTTACTGCGATGGCAGCACCCTGAAATGGGTATGGTTTCACCGGCCAAGTTTATTCCAGTGGCTGAAAATACTGGGCTCATTATTGAGCTTGATCGGTGGGTAATGCAAGCAGCTACAAAACAGCTTAGTCAATGGCATCAGTCTGGGTTACAGCCAGGAAAGCTCTCGCTGAATATGGCGACTAAGCAGCTTGAGCAAAAAGATCTTTTGGTATTTATTAAAACAACTTTAAAGCAGAGTAATTGTAAGCCAGAGTGGATTGCATTCGAGATCACCGAAAGCCAGATAATGAAAGATCCACAGAGAGCTGTGTCACTCTTATTAGAAATAAGCGAACTAGGCATTGAAATAGCCGTGGATGATTTTGGCACAGGTTATTCATCTCTCACTTATCTTAAAAGATTACCTGTCGATAAATTAAAAATTGACAGGGCTTTTATTAAAGAACTACCTCATGATGAGGAAGATATAGCCATTGTTCGCGCTATCATAGCCCTGGCTAAAAGCTTGAAACTAAGTGTTATAGCTGAAGGCGCTGAAGACCAGCGGCAGGTTGATTTTTTAATTGCTGAAGGGTGCACGGAAATACAGGGCTTCTTTTTTGCGAAACCCATGCCAGCAGAAGATTTTGAAGCTTTAATCAAATAGTTTACTCAAGCTAAATATCAGTGACTACATGTCATTCAGTTCTGTATAACGATTAATTAATAATGATGCGTTTACTTTGGTCTTTCAATAATTTACTGGTACCGGCCCTAAATTGTTTGTAATATTAGAGCGCGTTATGCTTTAGTCTCTTCTTGCTCAAACAGCATATAAATTTAATTTTAACTGATCAAATATAATAAGGATTATTAAACATGTACACTCTTACTCACGAAGGCGAAAATGTAGGCCACAGTAAACTCGAACGTGGTGACCCTTCAATACACTCGGTATCGGGTATATTCAATAATATGGGTGGTTCTGTAGCACTAGCCGCCTGGATTAAAAGTATCGGTGGTAATGAAGATGATGGGGTTGTCTTTATTGAATTAAATAAAGATTTCATCCTCCTTGATGATGCAGGTACTGCAGTTAATTTTCAGGGTGGTAACCTGATTTCAATACCCAACGAAGATGAAGTGTACCTTGATATTACAGGGGTATCTGATGATGACTATAAATCATATTTTGCAGGTCATATAACCGCTATGGATAATGGATAACCAGTTCTATAGTCATTGTTTCTAATATATGACATCCTAATTAGATTGCCGTTATGTCATAAGTTTTTAAAGATGTTATAAAGAGATTTACGGCTATGTATATCTCAACGGTTTAACCTTCTCCTGATTTTAATTCGAGGGGATGCTCATGAGCCTCAATGGTTCAGGAGCGTTGTTAACATAAAAATAATAATTATTATGAGGTTTATTATGTCATCATGGATTCCCTTAATTAAAACAGCAATACCCTATATAGTGCAGGTGCTGTCTATTGCGGTACCCGCATTCACCTCACGTTCTTCTCAAAAAGAAGCTGACGATATTGTTCCAGAGCAGATAGCCGAGCTACAGGGAGCCGCTACTCAAAATGCTGAGTCGGTTAGAATATTGGCAGAACAACTTAAGGGTACACTAGAAGGCGTAGATGCTGCGGCTGTTAAATTGCAGCAAGAGTTAGTGTTTACCAGAAAATTAAGTGTCGTTGCTCTTGTTGTTTCAGTGCTGAGTGTGGCAGTTGTTATTATGATGTAGGTAATTAGGGTTAAGTCACATTTAATTTTAGTATTAAGCGTATTGTATATATTAATGATCAACTTCAGGATTTAAACAGGGTAATGTTATGACAATTTCAAGCATAAGTAAGTTGTTAATGATGCTTATTATTTCATTCGAGGTGAGTTCTCAGAATGTAATGGACTCGGTTGTGCTTCAATTGTTTGAACATAAATTTCCTGTAGATGTTTATAATAAAAAAGATATCGCGTGGGAGCATGGCACTTATTCGGTAACAGTCAAAAAAAATGGAAAACCGACAATAAAAAGTAACGATAAATTAATAAATGCAATATTGCCTGTGAAGGTGAATTTGCATGCACGTATTAATAAAGATTTAGGCGTTACTAAAATTAGTATCAATTGTATTGCTGAGTTTGTAACGGATGGTGATTTAAGTATTATTCCGGATAGGAAAAGTAAGTACATGAAAACAGATGCAATTGTAAATATTGTCGTGCCTAATGTTGATATGAATTGTGATGGATTAAAAATACCAATTTCAGTTCAATTACGAAGTCTTGTTGCACAAAATAAGGTTAAATGGGAGCAGAATATAAAGAATAAGTATCTTTATATGTGGAAAAGTTAATTAAAGGTAATAAAGAGGACGGAGGGATTAAAATTTAATCCCTCCGTCCTCTTTAATGGCGCTACTGACAACGGCTCATAAAACGAGCTGCTTTTCCGCTGCACGCATCTGCGCCGTGTGTTTCTGCGTTATAAGTTACATTGCTTATAATATTTTTAGACTCAATTGGTTTTTCATTAATAGCTTTTTCTTCGGACGAGTTTTTAGCTGCAATTTCTTTTTTCAGGGCTTCAAGTTCTTTTCTTTCCCTGGCGAGTTTATTTCGCTCTGCTTTAAGGCGTTTTAGCTCTTTAGTGTTTTTTGATATTTTATTTTGAGAATTGTGTTTCTTTGGTTTGTTCTTTGCAATCTTATTATTTTTAGTTTCTTTTTTAGCCGGCTTGCTCTTTTTTTCTTTCTTAAGAGCTGCTAACTCGGCGCTTTTTTTCATCTTTTGATCTCGGGCATAAATTATATCACCAACTCTATTAAAGTTAGCTTCAGCGTCAGCGTTCCCTCTGTTAAAAGCTAATTTATAGTATCGTTGTGATTTTTTCAGGTTCTTTTTAACACCTGTGCCATTTTCGTGTATTTTGGCAAGAATAATTAATGCATTTTCATCGCCCATTTTGGCATCAGAATAGACACTTTTTAACCATGCTTTATTGTGGTCTTTAAATCCAGACTGTTTGATATCAATGAATTCAAGTTGTCTTTTAGCCGCAGTATTGTTATTTGATGATGACTTTTTATACCACTTCATTGCCATTGAATTGTCTTTTTTTACACCACGTCCACTTTCATACATGGTTGCCAGCCTGTACTGTGCATTGGCATCACCACCTTTTGCGAGTTTTTGCTGAAATTCGAAAACCTCAGTATCATAATTAGCTGCAAAAGCACTAGATACTGTTGAAAATAATATGGCCAGGCATTTAATTAATAAATTTATAGTTTGTTTTTTCAAAATTGACATCAATGTTTCCTCGGCTATACAGGGCTGCCTTCAATTGCAAAATTGATTTGAATGCAGAATTCTATTAAACACAGTATTTTTTTATGCAAAAAAAAATCAAATCGCAATATAAGCATAAATAGCTCCGGTAAGGAGTTATTAATTATCGATTCTTAATCTTGTTTTACAAATCATTGATCATTTATTGTGAAAGCAACCAGAGTGGAATGACTATTGAAATCATGGGGTTGCTAATGTTTACTAAATATAATATATATTAAAGATGATGGTTCTAAAAGTTGTTTCCGACAGGAGGTAGTATCTAGTGCTGTCCTCTAATTCGTATGGGGGATAATGTAAGCTAAAT
>Ga0316204_10005561_pt1 | contig 20576 bp, 17 predicted proteins | sample 6monrhotite_MG_2_FD_205661 | JGI IMG/M metagenome (GOLD analysis project Ga0316204, IMG submission 205661) | Microbial mat bacterial communities from mineral coupon in-situ incubated in ocean water Damariscotta River, Maine, United States -... | ecosystem: Environmental > Aquatic > Marine >...
CCAATGGCAGGTTGTAGGCTGAAAGCCAGCCGGGGCTTACCTTTCCGCGTGATGCTGCTGGGATGCCTTCTAGGTCAGGGGCGCTTGCTTCGCTGAACCTGAGCGAGAGATTAAAGCGGCTATGGTCCAGTCGAAGGCGGCGCAGGTCGGCCAAAAAGGCAGTTTCCGCAAGGGTGCGGGAACCATGGATGAAATGAATTTCGGGCGCTTTTCCAGCTTCAGCGAGCAGGGTTTCTGCCATTGCTATCATCGGCGTAATGCCAACCCCTGCAGACAGTAAAACAACAGGCCTATCCCTTTGTTCTTGCAGCGTAAATCCACCACCGGGACGGCAGGCCTTCAGGGTGTCACCCACACTGGCACTATCATGCATGAAGCGTGACACGGTTCCGCGTGCATCGCGCTTAATTGTGAGGCGCAGCATGGCTTTGCCGGGTGCGGCAGAGAGGGTATAGGTGCGACGCTCTTCTGTGCCGTTTGGTGTGACAGCAATGGGCAGATGTTGGCCCGCTTCAAAGCCGGGGGTAGGCGCCCCGTCCAGCGACGTGAGATAAAAACTTTTGATGCTGTCTGCTTCAGCAATAATGTCAGCGATCACATATTCCTGCTGGCTGGCGGCGGGTGCGGCCTTGCGCTCAGCCATGGCTTTCCATTCGGCTACAGGCAGGAAAGGCGACATATCAGGCGTATTCCACACATAGGGCATGGAGCTGTTGCGGCGCACCACTTTGGTGGGTGTAATGCGCACATACCTAAGCGCGCCTTCATAGTGGAAGCGGCTTTCGTTCGGCCAGACAATCTCGGCGCTGCCACTTAATTGCAGCACATCACCGCTGGTAAAATCAAAAAACACCAGCCCAGCGACAGGGTTTACATGAATATTGCCAAGCGTATTAAAGTGATTGTTGCCGCTAAAATCGGGGATCAATAACGAGCCATCATCCAGAATTTTGACAAAACCCGGCGTACCGCCCCGGTGGGACATATCCACACCGTGGCGCACATCGCTGCCAAGCAAACCACTTGCCGAGGCAATAAAAAGCGTATCAGCAGCACTGATCATTGCCTTATCTTCGTGTGACAGCGTATCGCTGATTGTGCCAACGTGTGACACATTTTCACGTTTCACTAGCGCTGTGATTTCGCGCCCCTGAATATACTGCGGGCAATTACCAAATGACTGGGTGACTTTAATCGAAAAGCTGTTTTCGGTTATTGTATCTACCCGGCCATTTACCCGGTTGCGTCTGCGGGTGTGGAACTGCACCCCCACCATGCCAACTTCATGGCCTTCTATCAGGTTTGCGCGCAGCGGATCGCTATCACCGGGCACCATGTTGAAGGCAAGTGTTGCGGCATCGGGGGAAGAAACAAAACCCGGCGCACCCCACAACATGGAAGCCCAGGGTAGGCCGTCTGCGTCCAGCGACCCCATGAAAAAATAAGGCAAACTTGTGTAAAATTCCCGGTGCTGGTTTGGCATCAGAGGGCGAATAACACGCGGAGCATAACTGCCAACCATTTCTCGAACACCGAGCATTTCCTGAATGGCGAGCTCGCCGCTGTGGAAGGGTGTTTTTGTGGTTTGCATGGACAGGGTGCTCTCAAGGCTTGCGTGTTGAAAGAGGGTTGGTGGAGCCCTTCGAAGGAGGGGCAGGGCTCCACCGGGGGGAAGTTAGGCCGCTTTGGCGGTATCTGTTTTCGGCATGCCTACAAAGCCATCCAGTGCTTCGATACGGGCTATCCACTCGGTAACATTTGGGTAGGCACCCAGCGATACATCGCCTTCAGGGGCGTGTGCTGTGTAGCTGTAAATAGCCACATCCGCGAAGGTAGGGCGGTCAGCTACCAGATAGCTTTTGCCGTTTAGGGCAGCTTCAAGGAAACCAAGGAAACTGTGTGCTTTTTCAATAGTTTCGGCTTTATCAAATTTTGCACCAAACAGGTTGATTAATCGGGCCGAGGCAGGGCCGGCAGCCAGAGTAGTTGCGGCCGCTACGAACCATTTTTCAACTTCTGCTGCACCGGCAGCGTCAGCAGGGATCCAGGTGCCATCATCATATTTGTTCGCCAAATAAGTGAGGATTGCCGTGCTTTCAGAAATTACAGTATCGCCGTCTATCAGTACAGGTACTTTACCGGCGGGGTTCAGGGCTTTGAACCAGTCGCTGCGCTGTTCGCCGTTTGCCAGGTCAACTGTTTGGATTTCAAAATTAAGGCCCATAAGGGAAAGTGCCAAATGAATACGGTGGGCGTGGCCAGAAAGCGGGAAGCTGTAAAGCTTGAGTTTTGTGTTGGTCATTTGCTTGTCCTTGCGTTGGGCTATGTGCGTTGGGCGATATACGTTGTGTGGCATGTACTGATCGGTTCACCTAAGATGTACAGATCGGTACAGGTTGTCAAGCGCGAGAAGCGAGCTTTATGCTCTGAAGTTGTGATTATTCATGTAAGCACTTGATATTAATGGATTAAAAATTACACTTTTTTTGCTCGCAATCAGGTGTTACTGTACCGATCAGTACATATTTAAGGAAAGACTCGGCCTATGTCGGCTTCAAAACGTGATGAACTGGTGCAAAAAGCACTGAAAATTTTCTACCGGGATGGTTTCCACGCCACCGGCATGGACAAGCTGGTTTCAGAAACCGGCATTTCAAAAACATCCATGTACAAACACTTTCGTAGCAAGGAAGATTTGATCCTCGCAACACTTCGGCTGCGCGATGAACAGTTCCGCAATAATTTTGTCCGCCGGGTGGAAGAGCTGGCGAACGACCCGAAAGACCAGTTGCTGGCGGCCTTTGATGCGCTGGGCGAATGGTTTGGGGAAGACAGCTTTAAAAGCTGCATGTTCATCAAGGCGTCTTCCGAATACCAGGATAAAAAACACCCCATCCACGCCGCATCGGCAGAGCACAAACGCCTGCTGGCAGTGTTCTTTGAGGAGCTGGCAACCAAAGCGGGCTTGCAAAACCCGGAAGCGCTGGCACGGCAACTGTTGATGCTGGCCGAAGGCGCGATAGTAATCGCCCACCTGCACGGGCTGGAGAACACCGCGAGTGATGCGAAAAGATCAGCCAAAGTGCTGATTGATGCTGCGGGGTAATCCAAACCTACCTGAAATTCATGATGCAACCCCGTGCCAGGATACAAAAATCATAGCTGTTGTTAATGTGAATACAGAGGGGGCATGCCCCGATATAAAAGTATGGGAACGTTGTTGTTGCAGTTCTAATCTACTTTAGTGCAATGGATGCTGGCTTGAAGGGCCGGTATGCTGCTGTTTCGGGTAACAGAGGGGATATATCATGGTGAAATCTTTAGGGTTGGCGGCAGCACTGGCGCTTGCAGTGGCCGGTAGCGCGCAGGTGCAGGCCTCAGATGGGCTCGACAGTGTTTTGATGGATACATCCAAAGGCTGCCTCACTGGCCCAATTGAGCAATTCGGGCGCTATATTGGCGATTGGGATATAGCTGATCAAGTGCTTGGTCAAGACGGGAAAACATGGTCGACAGGCAATGGTGCACGCTGGAATTTTACCTGCGTTGGCGGCGGCATTGCCGTGCAGGATTTTTGGATGCCAAACGGCGCTGATGGTGGTCCGCCGCCCGGCGTTGGTACAAACCTGCGCATTTATGACGCCAAAACAGAAACATGGCAGATAGCCTGGACCGCCACAAACAGCCCCGGTTTGGGCCATATCAGCGCAAAGCAGGACGAAGGCGGTAACATTGTTATGCACTGGGTTAATCCGGTGCAAAGCCCGCCGCGCCGCATCATATTTTTTCCGCCTACAGCAGAGGGCTGGGACTGGGTGATGGAAATGTCAAATGACGAAGGAAAAAGCTGGTTCCCGGTTTATAAAATAAAAGCCACACACAGAAAATAAACCGGGACTGTGCGCGAAGCACAAACAAGCGCTCTTCGTTGCTGCGCTACACCACGGTGCGCTTGTGGACGGTTGCTTTGGTTTTATAGCTGAAACGGTCGAGGGTGTTTGCGCTTTCATCCAGCGCCAGTGCTGCCGCCATGCGGCCAACCTCTGGCCCGTGCTTAAACCCGTGGCCTGAGCCCGCCCCGACCATGATGATATTCTTATGCTCCGGGTGGCGATCTATCAGGAAATCGCCGTTTGAACTGTTGCTGTATTGGCAAACTCTGTCGCCTATAAAAGGGGCGTCTGCAAGGGCCGGGAAACGGCGCGTCATATAGCGGCGCAGGTTCGCAAGAACTTCGTCTGATGTACGCCGGTTGCCGTGGTTGGGGTCAAACGCTTCACCGTGTTTATCGTGGGCAATTTTGAAGCCCCGGCCTTCAATATCCGGAAAGCCGTAATATAGGTCACCGTCATTAAAATCAGCCCAGCCTGGCAGGGAACCAAAACCAAACTGTGTACTGCCGGTGGGCGGTGCAGCAAAGGCCACTTCCTGCCGGGTAACAAACAGCCGGTCTTCCAGCAGTTCAGGCAGCAGGGTTCGCATCCACGGGCCACAGGCATAAATGATGGCATCAGCGCTTTCACTGCGAGCGCCCACGCGCATGCTGTGGCCATCAGCGTTTGGCGCAGATGCTTCTGCTTGGCGGTATGTACCGCCTGCCTTAACGAAGTTTGATACCAAATGTTGCACCCCGCGCCGGGCCATCAATGCGCCAAAGCCCACTTCATACAGGCCAAATTCAACGCCGGAAAAATCAAACTGGGGAAACCCCTTTTTAAGGGCAGCTGTGTCCAGTACTTCCAGTGGCAATTTTAGCCGTTTGTGGGTTTCAATAGATTGCCGGGCATAATCAACCATGCTTTGGAAAAAGAACAAAACACCGGACTGGTGAAATAACGGCAGCTCTGCTTGATCAGACAGTTTCTTCCATTCAACCAGTGAGGCATTTGACATTTTTGTATACACCGCATCGGCACCGTAATCAGACCGGATCATGCGGGTTTCACCGCCTGATGAGGCCCGCACATTTGCCGGGCCGTGGGCGTCAACAAGTAGCGTTTTTTTGCCAGCCTGCTGCAGGTGGTGTGCTGTCCATGCGCCAAATACCCCTGCGCCGACCACAATGGCATCCCATGCGTTGTTCGTGCTGCGTGTGGCTTGTGCGGCTTTTGTTGTTGTGTTTTTCGCGCTGCCAGAAGCGGAAGCAGTTGCTGCCAGTCCGGTTGCTGCCATGCCTGCGAGCAGGCTACGCCGTGTGGTGTGATGCTGTGCCATGTCTGTCTGCCCCTTGCCGGTTTACCAGATGCTAGCACCCGTATGGCTTGTACGACCACTTTTTTATATCGGAAAATTTGGTTTGCCTTGCTCCTTGCCATACCGAATTGAATTTGATTAGGGTCGGGCCTCGTTAATTTTGTTTGGTGGAGTGATATCTGTGAACATGCCTCTTTTATCTTACGCAGCGTTGGCGGTTTTGGCGGGGGCTTTGATCCCCGTTATGGCCAAGATGAATGCTTCGCTTGCAAGTGCCTACGGCAATATTCCGTTTGCGGCGTTTATATTGTTATTTGTAGGAGCCTTGGCCGCAGGAGGTGTGTTGCTCGTAAGCGGTGTCGGTGTACCGCGCACCATGCCAAATGTACCGCCGGGGCTTTATTTGGCTGGGCTTATCGTGGCTTTTTATATCGTCTCTGTAACGTTTTTGGTGCCGCGTTTTGGCATTGGCAATACAATTATATTTATAGTGGCTGCACAGGTTATTTCAGCCGCTTTGATTGATCACTTTGGCTTGCTTGGGTCACCGGTTTCCCCAATAACAGCGCAGCGCCTAATGGGTGTTGGGCTTATTTTTATTGGTGTTTACTGGGCCAGAAGTTAAATTTCTATAGTCCAAGCCATTTTTTCTGCCAGCCGGGCAAAGCAAAGGCCGCGCGGTGAATGGCGGCATTATAATGACGGCCTTCATAGTCACGCACCGGGCTTTGCAAACTGAAGCCATCATGGCTGTAGGCAAAAAAACCGAAGTCTGCGCCGGGGTAAAAGGGCACCGAGGTGCGGTACATTTCCACATGCGGCAACAGGCGCTCGCGCAGCATCAGGCTGACAAGGTTTTCACCCTCACCAGATTCTTCTTGCAGAAAATGCCCGCCACCTTTTGAAAGAAAAATACTGTCTGAATCGATAATCACACCGGTATCTGATACCAACTGTACAACTTGTTCGCAAAACCCTTTGGTGAACAAACCTGCCGATGGGCCAACAGGTTCGGTGAGATCAAGCAGGATCACATCATATTTTTTGCCTGCTTTGATTTCGCGGGCCACAAAGGTTGCGGCATTTTCAATCACCAGATTGGCGCGAGGGTTTGTGTAATCACCGTTAACGCCCAGATACTGTGTGGAAAGATCAACCACACGGGTATCAATTTCCACCATTGTTACCTGGGTTACAAAATCATGCTTCAAGGCCTCTCTGAGCGCCCCGCCTTCGCCGCCGCCTATAATCAGCACAGATGTATCTGTGCGCGCGCGGCCAAGTAGGGGCACATGCATCGCCATTTCATGATAGATAAATTCATCGGCCTGACTGGCCTGAATATAACCGTCCAATACCAGCACGCGGCCAAAGGCTTCATGGTGGTATATTTCAATCAGCTGATACGGACTTTGCTCACGGTGCAATAGAGCCATGTTAAGAGATTGAGCACTGCCGATGCCGTCATCGCGTTCGCGCCACCAGGCAGGGGCGGTGTTCGATTTTTCAGGGCCTGTCATTTGGTAATGCTCTGGCTTTTACCGCCCGGCTGCCCGCCGCGCAGCAACTCGTTCACTGTCATATGGTCTGGCTGGAAGGCCTCTTTGAAGATATCAGCACATATTTCCGGTTTGGTATCGCCGCACATAAAGACATCAAAGGCTGCATAACCTTCTTCGGGCCATGTATGCACGCTGATATGGCTTTCAGCCAGCACCGCCACACCGCTAACGCCGTTTGGTTCAAACGGATGCAGGTGGATATGCAGCAACGTTGCACCGGCTGCGTCAACGCACTTGCGCATGGCAGCATTAATGAAATCCAGGTCGTTCAACCGTTTTGCGCCGTACAGATCAATGATTAGATGTACACCTGAATAGCGCACACCGTCTCGCACCACGCCATAGTCTTTTGGCGCGGATTGGGGTGTTTGCGGTATAGGGCCTTTGGGCAAAGCGAATGCTCCAAATTAAGGGCACGCCTCAGGGCGGCAGTTGAGGCACGAATTAACAGGCCATCCAGTATAATGCAATAGCCGTAAATTCGGGTCAAAAATCACATATGCACTACTGGCTTGTGCGAGCAGGCTTATTTATTCGTAACCAAGTATTTTACGCAGGCCCGGAGCAGCAACATCAACCAGCTGCTTTTGAATATCCGGAAGTTCCGATGGAATATCATCTGTTTCGCCTACCAGATTTTCACGTGCTGTGCCGCTTTGTTTGCGATCAGCCCCAACACGAACGCGCTCTTCCCAATCATCAGGCATTTCTTCAATGCCACATTTGCCAAGAAGCTCCGCAAAAAAATCTTCGGATTGCTCGCTGCCTAAATCTTTTATTGCGGCGATCAGGTCTTCATACTTTATTATTTCGGCCTTGGTACCAAGCCAGCTTAGGCAATTGTGAGTGTAGATATCCAGCAGAGTAGGAATTTTATCGTGAATGCCAAAAATCATCATATTCATAAGTTCGTCGGCGGCAACATTGCCACCTTTCAGGTGCTCTAAATTCGCTTCAAAGTTATCTGAGATAAAAAAGCGCGCACGTGCCAAAACCCATGTGTACGGGTCACGTACCAGTAAAATCTGGTTAACAGGCCTGAGCGAAATTGCTGAAATATCAGAATACAGTAAATGGCCCCAGCTTAGTTTTGGTGCACCGGGATCAAAGGCGGCCCTGTGCTGATGCAGAATGGCATATTGAATGAAGGTGGCATGATATTGCTGATCAACAGGTACAAACATGCGCATAATATTGCGCAGCAAGTGTGTGCCGCTTTTGGGCACGCTGTTCAGAAAAACAGGCTCTTTTAACGGGACTTGCTCATAGTTGCCGTTCAATTCATTCAATGTGTCGGCTTTTGCCGTTATTCTGGGCATATGAGCTACTCCTGAGTTGCTCCGAGATTGTTCACGGGGCGGCCTGTAAGTTATTTCAAAATGTCCATATCACGCTTCGTGCACTGTTTTCCAGTATGGACAGAGGGTGTTGCTGATGTTCGGTAAAAAAAATGCGCCGGCCAAAGCCGACGCATCATAATTTTTATACCAATCTTTCTAAATCAAACTGATTAGAAAGTTTTGGAGATGTTCATGAAGAAGCGACGAGCGCGCCAGTCATACTGTGAGTAGAACGCACTGTCACCAACGGTCTGCTGGTTTGAACCAGAAGGTGTGCCTGTAGACACCCGTGGTGGCTTCTTGTCGAAGATGTTTGATACACCAACACGGATTTCCATGTCGTCCATAATGTCATAGCTTACAGAAGCATTATGATAGTGTACCAGCGGAATTTCGTACACATAGCGAATAGGTTCGCCGAAGAATGTACCATCAGTACCGCCTGCACGCTCTGTGTTGTCCGTAGAGCCGATCAAATTAACACCGTAGAAGAAACCCCACTTTTCACGTTCCAAAGTGATATTGGCATTACCAACATACTTAGGTTCGCCGCCTTCACCGAGGAAGTCTTCAATGGTGTCAGCAAATACCTGAGTGTTATTTTCAAAGGTAAAAGTGTGCTGTGTGTTGAAAGTCAGATGACCGAAGTCAAAATCTTTATCCCACGTCAAACGAACATCAAGGCCACGGTTCTTCTGTGTCGCGATGTTTACAAACCCGTCCCGAACCAAAGTAAGTTCGTTAGGTGCCTGACCAGCGCCGCCGGATGAACGTTCGATTAAGTCACAGAATGGCTCATTTGCGAAATCATCTGAATCGTAACACTGTAACAGGATGTTACGGCCACCGATTGTGCGGATCTCATTGCGTACTTCAATGTCAAAATAATCAACAGTGAAGGTAAGATCAGCCCATTCAGGTGTGTACACCATACCAAGTGTTTTTGATGTTGATGTTTCAGGTTCCAGGAAGGAGCCACCTCCACCTCTGAGCAGAGTAGCAGAGATAAAGCCAATCAGGTCATCAGGGATGCCGTCGGCAGCACAGTTGTTGGCAATGTTTTGACTAATATTACCAGCAGTAAGTGCTGCACCGTAGTTGAAGCAAGGGTCGTTTGCCTGACGAATAGAGCTTGTTTCATCCGCAACATACAGCTCGAAGAGAGCTGGTGAACGAAATGAAGTACCAATTGTTCCACGGAAACGCACTTCGTCGGATACCTGCAAGCTCAAGCCAACCTTATAGGTAGTGCCAGAATATGCTGGTGCTTCACCGGTTATCAGGTTCTCACCAGAAGTATCGGTGTAACGAACAGATGCGTTCAGATCAAGCGCCTGGATGAGTGGCAGGTCTTTAAGAAGTGGCACGTCTACTTCGCCAAAAACTGCCCATGTGTTGGAATCACCCCATGTGACACCAGCACTACTGCCGCCCCATGCATTGTTGCCACCACACACGTTGTCTTCAAGGCTGTCACGTGTACATGTGATTAAGCCAGGACGATCTTCGATTTCATCTTTGCGCCAATGGAAACCAGCAGCCATTGCAACTGAACCAGCAGGCAATTCAAACACTTCGCCTGAAGCAACAGATTCAAATGAAATTTGCGTAAATTTGGTGTTGCCGGTTTCTTCGCCGAAGTAGAAGTCTCTAAATTCCTGCGATACATTGCCGCGCATAACTTCAGGGTCTGTCCAGTCGGTAGTACAGGCTGCGGTAGTATCCCCAGCACAACTCTCAAAAGAACGGAAGTTTGTGGCATTGATGGCGTCGTCAAATATCTGATCATCAGTATAATCACCATTTGAACGGCTATATTGTAATGATGCATCCCAATTCCAACCAGGGATCATGTCACCAAAATCACCACGAGCACCACCAACGAAGCGCATGTATTCAACAGTAACAGACGAATCATTATGGTCTGTCGCAGCCGTTGGGCTAAGCCAGTTTGTGCCACCCCACTCTGCGCCTGCAACAGGATCTACGCCGCCACCAAAAATAGGGAACTGGGCATTGTAGATATATGTCCAAACCTGACGATAACCGTTTTGGAAGTTTTCGCGGCGGTTAAAGAGAGCTTCGCCGTACAGTGTAACGCTGTCAGTTACTTCGTACTCACCTTCAGCCATAACGGTAAAGCGCTCAATCGAAGGAATGAGAGCCTGTTCGTTCTGGAATGGGTGGTCATAATCTGCAAACCCAGAAGAGAACTTGTCATAGTTAACCGGGAACCAGCCTTCAGGCGTGGTTAGGTCACCTGCTGGTAATGCAGGCAAGCCCAGGGCGGCAAGGTCACCATTGAAATCATACTGAAGCAGATTTGTACGGCCACCGGCAGGGAAGTTTGGATCAGCAGCATAGTCATAAAGCCAGATATGGCCCCAGAGCAGATCCTGACAGGCATAATCGCCAGTACGGGGGTCAGTAGCATCTGCACGAACATCAGAACCACGTTCGAAGATGTATGCCTGGCCACACTGGAAGTAATCACGGTCACCACGAGCAAGTTCAGTTTGCTTGTAATAGTCACCTGTGATGCGGAAGTTACCACGGTCAAACGCCCAGCCATAGCTGCCGCTCACGCGGTATTCTTCGCCGCCACCCACTTCAGGTACAGTTACGAAGCCGTCGATAGAGCCGCCATCACCTTTTTTGGTGATGATGTTAACCACACCCGCAACCGCGTCAGAACCATATACTGAAGACGCGCCGTCTTTCAGAATTTCCACGCGCTCAACAGCGGCAAGTGGAATAGTGTTCATGTCGAAGGACGATACAGAACCGCGAACACCGGCAGGACCAGCGCGACGACCGTTCAATAGAACGAGTGTACGGTTAGCACCCAAGCCGCGAAGCGACAGGGTTTGTGCACCAATGCCACCGTTTTGTACAAATTCTGAACCGGTGGCTGCTGTAACCTGCTGGCTACCCGCAGCGATTGTTGATTGCTGGAGAAGCGCTCCAACGTCAACGATACCTTGAAGTGTTGCGGCGTCTGCACGTACAACATCTACAGGCGCGCTGTTTGCAATTTTTGAGCGGCGGATACGGGAACCCGTAACAACCACTTCTTCCAATTCTTCATCGTCTGCACCGGTATCAGCGTCTTGCGCCAATACTTGCGGAGCTTGGATCGCGCCCATCGCCAACATCAGCGAAGATGCGGTACCAAGTCGCAGCAGCGTCTTGAGTTTTTCGCTACTATTCATACTATTCCTCCCAAGGAAATGCCGCTAATTACTGGCCGCGGCATTGAAGGCCAGAGACCACTTATTAACAATTGGCATATCTGCGCCAGTTTTTGTGCAGGCACTGTCACGGTGTACTCACAACATTTTTACAGGCTGTGACTATAGGGTAACAGTTTAGCGAAAGTTTATTCGCAAAAAGCATCGCAATTGGGCGAAGTTAATGCGTAAATACGGTAAATTCATTCTAAAAAATCATGATGTGAGCAAAGCGACGAAGTATCTCTGACGATAAATTTATGTCTTAAGTTATTGTAATAAAGGGCTAATCCATCACAGGCAATCACAGATAGTGTTGTGATCCAAATTGCCTATGAGAGATTATGTTTTACTCCTTGCCGAGATAATAGCTGGTTTTGTATTTTAATTACCCTGAGACTTGTTTTTTTGCAGTATTCTTGCGTCTCTGAAACTTGTTCAATTGCTGCCTGATTTGTAAACCACCATTTGGTGTTAAGGTCGAATCGGGTGAGTGCAGTGACCGGTGTTGGATGACATTGCAACGAAATTTTGCGCCATTGGGGCGGTTTTTATAGTTTTTTCGGTGCTATCAATAACGTCGCTGGACCCATTTGCTGCAATGATTTAGATCAGAGTCAGTTGCAGGAAGCAGGCTGTGAATTTTCTCCGGCGCAAGTGATTGAGAGCCATTTTTCGCGAATAATTTGGGACAAACTGTTGGAAAAATCAGAAATTTATAATGAAGTTACAGGCCAAATATTGGCTGTGCTTGATGGGGAAGAAAACATCACTGCCCGTATGGCAACAGTGGCTTGTTTGCTTTCACAAGCGTTTCCCGACACATACTATTGGACGGGGTTTTATGTGGTTGACCCTCAGAACCGGCAAGAACTGGTGGTTGGCCCCTATCAGGGCACGCTTGGATGTTTGCGTATTGCCTTTGGGCGCGGCGTATGCGGCGCGGCAGCTTTGAGCGGTGAAACGCAAGTTGTTGAAGATGTGCATGCGCTAAAAAACCATATCGCGTGCGACAGTCGCAGTAACAGCGAGATCGTGGTACCCGTTCATGACCCTGCAGGCACTTTGGTAGCGGTTTTTGATGTGGATTCAACCCAATTTTCAGCGTTTGATGAAACAGACAAAAGCTATCTTGAAAATATAATCAGCAAAGTATTTGGATAAGCAAAGATGAAATATCTGCATACAATGGTACGTGTTAGCGACTTGGAAAAATCTCTGGATTTTTATTGTACGAAGCTGGGGCTTGTGGAGTTGCATCGAAAAGAGATACCGGCAGGGCGTTTTACGTTGATCTTTCTGGCGGCACCCGGTGATGAAGAAGCACAGGTAGAATTAACCTATAATTGGGACGCAGAAGAATATCCTGCTGGGCGAAATTTTGGACATTTGGCGTATGCGGTGGATAATGTTTACGATATTTGTCAAAGCCTTATGGATAAAGGCGTGATTATTAACAGGCCACCGCGCGATGGCCGAATGGCCTTCATTCGTAGTCCTGACAATATATCTATAGAGCTTTTGCAGCGAGGCCCGGCGCTTTCCCCTACCGAACCATGGGTGTCGATGGAAAATATTGGGGAATGGTAAGCATCCTCACATCATGGTGGACAAAAGCTTTGAATTGATGGAGTTTTTTGTAAAACAGCGTAATTAATAGTGTACTTCTTAACGGACTTTTAGGGATGATGCCTTCAAGTAGGTGTTGGGTTACAGCTCAGGGAATGGTTTTTGCAGTTACAGTGGTCGGATAGGATATCGTTCAAGCTTGCGCGTACGGCAGTGGTGATTGCCTTTGCTGTGGGGCTGGTGCTGTCTGCGGCAGAAATATATCTGGATTATCTGGAGGAAGGCGGCCTTCTTGACAAAAAGGTGGATAAAAGCCTCGCTGTGTCTCAGAAAGCAGCGACCCGTGCAGTTTTAATTTTGGATTCCGATTTGGCTACCGAAGTTGTTTCCGGCCTTATGGAATATGACTATATCGCTGAAGCGGCAATATTGGATGATCACGGGTCAGAGCTTGCTGGCGGCCGCAGGGCTGTATCGGAAGGATCCACAAGCCGCAGTATTGAATTCGCCCGTTATTTTATTGAAGACCGCAGCGTACACACCAGAGCGCTGGCTCTGCCTGAAACAATGGCAGAGCGTCCAGGTACACTCCGCGTGGTTGTTGACCGTGCCGTTGGGCTGCAACCATTTTTCTCCCGGGCGGCCACCACCTTCATGTCGGGCCTCGTGCGTAACTTATTGCTGGTGCTATTGCTGTATTTTGCCTTCCATCAGGGTTTAACCAAACCTCTTGGCCAGATAGTAGATAAAATCTCTGGCATTAACCCCGAGCATCCGCGTGAACAGCGCATCAGTGTGCACCGCCGTCATGAAAATGATGAGCTGGGGCTTCTTGTCAGCCAGATGAACCTTTCCTTTGATGCTGTTCAGGTGTTGCTGGATAATCTTCGGTCTACGAACAAAGCGCTGTCTTCGTCGGAGGAAACGCTGCGAAAGCGGTCTTGGGAGCTGGAACAGGAAGTGGAGCGCACCAAAAAAACGTCGGTTGAATTGATTATAACCAAAGAGCAAGCCGAAGCCGCCAACCGGGCCAAGAGTGTGTTTTTGGCGAATGTTAGCCATGAATTGAGAACACCGCTTAATGCAATTATAGGGTTTTCAAGCATCATGGCCGACCAGATGTTCGGGCCGATAGGCCATGCAAAATATCGTGAATATTTGCAGGATATCCGGTCATCAAGCGAACATCTTTCGGACGTGTTGGGCGAAGTTCTTGATTTGGCGAAAATTGAAGCCGGGCAATTTAAAATGGAAGAAGAAACCGTTGATATGGTTAAGCTTTTTCATGAAAGCCAGGCTCTTATTAACGGCCAAGCCACACAAAAAGGCTTTACAATTCAACTTGATGTGCCAGATGATTTGCCGCAAATTTGCGGTGACCGGCTGCGTATGAAGCAGTCTGTGCTTAATTTGCTGTCTAATGCCGTGAAATTTACGCCAGCCGGGCGCGGCAATGTTGAGCTTAAATCCTGGGTCACACCCGAGAATGAACTGGCGATCATGGTATCTGATCATGGCATTGGTATTCCGGAAAAAGATCAAGGTCTGGTTTTCTCTCCTTTCATGCGCGCCGCATCAGCCCTTAGCCGCAGCCATGAAGGTACAGGCCTTGGTTTGTCGCTTGTGAAGGTGTTTATGGACATGCACGGCGGGCGTATTGGGCTGGAGAGTAAAGTTGATGTAGGTACTGCGTTTACATTATATCTGCCGCCGGAGCGTATTTTGAAAGCGACAAGCTAGGTTTCTATTGTTACCTATTTATCTGTCTAGGGATTGGCCAGTCTGTTCGTCGGGCTGGCCTTTTTAAGTTGAGGGAAAGACATATGATTAAAGTTGGAATAGCTATCTGTGCAATGATTACATTGAGTACTGCCGCTATGGCAGCCACGCCTGTTGAAACGATAGATAAATTATTTGACGCCATGCGCCGCGGAGACGGTGCCTCAATAGCCGCGTTGGTGGAAGAGGATGCCAGGCTTGACCGTTTGCAACTGGATGGCACCTTGAAACACGGTGTTTTTACAGATTGGATTAACTGGGTTGATCAGCAGGAAGAAGGCGCTGCAAACGAGCAGATATTCGGGGTGAAAACCCTGCAGGCATCACCCAAACTTGCCACCGTGTGGGCACCCTTTGTCATTCATTACAAAGGTAAACTGGCAGGGTGCGGTGTTAATCAGTTTACGCTTGCAAAATCAAATGAAGGCTGGCGTATATTATACGGTATTGATACGCCACATGACGGCGATTGCAGCACCTACCGCAGCCAGTTTGAGTGAATTCAACAAGTGCTTTGGCAGGCCGGGTAACTTTGTATAGCCTGCCAAAAGCTCTTACTATTTAATGCTTAAATGGCGTCGAGTGCTTGCGCCAAATCAGCGATCAGATCATCAACATTTTCAACGCCCACAGATATGCGCAGCATGGATTCTGTAATGCCGAGGCGTATTTTAACGTCGTCTGGCACATCTGCGTGTGTCATGGCAAACGGGTGTTCCATCAGACTTTCCGTGCCGCCCAGGCTTACCGCCAATTTAATGATCTGCAGTGCATCCAGCGCACGGAAGGCTGCAGCTTCATCGCCAATAACGTCAAAGGCAAATGTTGAGCCTGCCGCACCGTTGCACTGTTCTCTGAAAATTTTGTAGCAAGGGTCGCCTTCTTTGAGGAAACCCAGATAATGTACTTTGCCAATTTTAGGGTGTTCTTCCAGATATTGGGCAATTTGCTTGGCATTTTCGGATGCGGCAGATACCCGCAGTTTGAGGGTCTCCAACGACCGCATGATAAGCCAACCAGTGTGAGGGTCACACATAGTACCCAAAATAGTGCGGAAGCCTGCAACGGGGCCCATCATTTCTGCCGAACCAACAGCTGCTCCCGCCACAACGTCAGAGTGGCCCGCTACATATTTGGTCAGGGAATAAATTACAATGTCCGCGCCGTGCTCCATTGGCTTCTGCCACACAGGGCCAAGGAAGGTATTATCTGTCATAATCACCGGGCGGTGGCCGGTTTCAGCAAGAAGAGCATCTGCCTGATCTCTGCAAGCATGCAAGTCAACCAGCCCGTTCGTGGGGTTTGCGGGTGTTTCAGTATATATCACTGCAACACGGCCCAGTTTTTTTGCTTCCTCAATGGCAGGTGCCAACGTTGCTTTGTCGCCGCCCGCTTCAAATTCAACCGCTTTAACCCCGAATTCAGGCAGGATGTTACGAATAAGAAATTCAGTACCACCGTAAATTGGAGCTGAATAAACGATAACATCGCCAGGGCGCAGATAGGCCCACAGACATGTGGAAATCGCGGCCATACCGCTAGAGAAGGTTAGGCCCTTTTCAGCGTCTTCCCACAGAGCAAGCCTGTCTTCAAGAACTTCAAGGTCAGGATTGTTGATACGGGAATAAATCAGGCCGGGCTTTTCGCCTTCGTTGGCCTGGCGTTTACCGTAGGCAAGCTCAAAAAATTCCTTGCCGTCTTGTGCGCGTTCAAAAACAAAAGTGGATGTCATGAAAACTGGTGGTTTCAATGACCCTTCTGAAAGCATGGGGTCATATCCATAACCCATCATTTGCGATTCAGGGTGCAGGCGGTGATTTCCGATAAATTTCTTGCGGAAATTCTTGCGATCTTTTGTCATCGATACACGCTCCTTCTGGGTCTTCTGGCTGGATTTACTGCTAGGCCTTTTGGGCGACAATGTTGATTTCGTTTGAAATTCAACCTTGCCTTTTCAGGCTATTGTGGCTCTTTCTCCATCAAATTAGTTTCGGATGCAACCAGAATCTATGTGAAATTTAAATGTGCCGGTTTTAATGGAAGTCCTTAATTTCTGCGGTTTAGCGCTGGGTGAGCGCGTGTATGCCGGATAAGGCGGATCGGGAATTTAGGTTGAATTGCGTGCCATTGTGAAATAGGCCTGTAGCCTAATAATTTTAGCATCGCTGGCGTGTGTTACTTCACATCAAAAAGACAAGGTAATATGACGAAATTTCTGAATAAAAATGTTCGTCTGCTGACGGTTTCTCAAGCCTGCTTTCTTGCTTGTTCAATGACATTTGTGACATTTGCAGGGCTGTCAGGCAAACAGCTTGCTGCTGATCCATCCTATGCAACGCTCGCCATGTCTTTCGCTGTGCTCTCAACCGCGCTTTCCACGGGGCCCATGTCAATGCTGATGCAGCGCACCTCGCGGCGGTTTGGTTTCAGGCTTGGCTCTGTTTTTGGGGTGTTGGCTGGTTTGCTTGGTGCGCTCAGCCTTGCTGTAGGCAATTTTTGGCTGCTGTGTGGTGCGGCGCTTATGATGGGGCCTTTTCAATCAAGTGCTCAATATTACCGGTTTGCTGCAGCCGAGAGCGTGCCAGCTTCAGAGGCACCGCGTGCCATTTCAATGGTACTTATTGGAGGGTTGTTTGCTGCGTTAATAGTACCCTCTATTACCAGCTGGTTCAATTTTCAGTTTGAGGAAAGCACATATATAGGAGCGTTTGTTTTTATCGCCTGTGCTGCAGCGCTGGTGATGGTGCCAATTAGCTTTTATACGCCGCTTGAGAAACCACTAGGTGTGGAGCATGAGAGTTTAAATTCAGCGGCGACACGCCCTTTGAGCGAAATTATTCGGATTCCGAAATTTCTGATCGCGGTTATTAATGCTTCGCTGGGATATGCGATGATGGCTTTTGTGATGACCGCTACGCCGCTGGCAACTCAAGCTTATGGTTTTGGTAGCGAAATCAGTTCGCGTGTTATTCAGGGGCATGTGATCGCCATGTTTCTACCCAGCCTTTTTACCGGGCATTTGATCAGTCGGTTTGGTATTATTTCTATACTGCTAAGTGGCCATGCATTTTTTGCCATTGCTTTTATAACAGCCCTTTCTGGTACTGACGTGTGGCACTTCACTGTGGCGCTTATAGCTTTGGGGCTTGGCTGGAATTTTAGTTTTGTTGGCGGATCAACGCTTTTGACAGAGGTTCACAGCGATAGTGAAAAAGGTAAGGTGCAGGGACTTAACGAATTTATTGTATTTGGCCTGTCGGCGTTGGCTTCGTTTGCTGCGGGTGTTATTCTTAGCCGTTATGGATGGAATATGGTTAATCAGGCTGCATTTGTATTGCTGGTTGTTGTGGTGAGTGTAACAGCTTTATGGGGCGGCATGCGGCTGCTTCGGCACAAGGCCGCTTGATAAGCTTTATGAAGGCAGCATGAAGCTTTTGGGAGAATGTTTATGTTAATCGTATTGTCGCCAGCAAAAAAACTGGATTTTGACAGCGAAAATCTGCGCTCAGATGCTGATGTGCCGCGTTTGCTTGTTGAGACACGCAAGCTGATGAAGGTGGCCAAAACACTGAAAGCAGAAGACCTAAAAGCAATGATGGGCATTTCTGATGCGCTTGCTGATCTGAATGTAAAACGGTTCAAGGCGTTTAAAACGCCCTTCACTTCAGCAAATGCCCGCCCGGCACTGGATGCCTTTAAAGGTGATGTTTATATTGGGCTGGACGCACCGTCGCTAGACGATGCTGCTAGGGACTTTGCCAACGGCTCTGTACGCATATTATCAGGCTTGTATGGCTTGCTGCGTCCGCTGGATTTAATGCAGGCTTATCGTCTTGAAATGGGTGTTAAGTTTGGGAATGACCGCGGGGCAAATCTGTATGCATTTTGGGGTGACCTGATTGCCAAACAACTGAATGAAGACCTGAAAGGCGATGCAAACCCTGTGCTGATAAACCTTGCTTCGGGCGAGTATTTTAAAGCGGTAAAGCAAAAGGTGCTGAAGGCGCAGGTTATTACACCTGTATTTCAAGATGTAAAAGACGGCCGCGCCAAGGTGATTTCGTTCCTTGCCAAAAAGGCGCGTGGTGCCATGACACGCTATGTGATTGACAATCGCATCACTGATCCTGAAGCCTTAAAGGCGTTTAACGGCGGCGGCTATGAATTTAAACCTGCGCTTTCTGATGATACCAAGTGGGTATTTCAGCGCCCGCAGCCTGCGGCTAAATAATGGCCTGAAGTTAAATAACAGGGCTTTTCCCTAAACAGGAATTCGGTATCCGTAAACATAAGTTGCTTCGACTTTGCTTTTTCAGGCTGTATAGTCTTGGGCACGTGTTCAGGAACATATTTGCGGGGAAATTTCATGGAATTTAAAGTAAACGGTCGCACTGTTACCCATGACGGCGAAGGTGATATGCCTCTCCTGTGGTATCTGCGTGACATTGAAGGCATGACAGGTACCAAATTCGGATGTGGTGCCGGGCTGTGCGGTTCATGCACCGTGCATGTGAACGGCGAGGCTGTAAGGTCATGCCAGACATCTGTCGAAGATGTTGCTGGCGCCGAGGTGAAAACCATTGAAGGTTTGGCTGACGGCAACAAACTGCACGCGCTGCAAGAAGCGTGGGCTGATCATAACGTGCCTCAGTGCGGTTATTGCCAGGCGGGCCAAATTATGCAGGCAGCCTCATTGCTGGCCGAAAACCCTAAGCCCAGCGATGCTGAAATTGATGAAGCCATGGAAGGCAATATTTGTCGGTGCGGCACCTACCAGCGCATCAAGGCGGCCATTCGCCAAGTTGCAGGAGGCGAGGCATGAGCATTCAATTAAATAATATTTCCCGCCGCAGCGTTGTTAAAGGCGCAGGTGCGGTAACCGGGTTGGTGCTGGCAGCGCCGATGATTTCCAACTTTGTTGTGGCTGAGGCAACTGGCGATCAAGGCTTTTCCAATTCAGTCTATCTGAGCATGGACCTTGACGGCACAGCCCATATTTATATTCACCGTGTGGAAATGGGGCAGGGCAGCCGCACCGGTTTACCGCAGGTAATTGCGGATGAACTGGAAGCTGATTGGGACCGTCTGGTGTTTGAAGCCGCATACGGTGACAAGAAATTCGGTGATCAGAACACCGATGGCTCTACCTCCATTCGTAAATTCTATGACATTTTCCGCACAGCCGGTGCAGCAGCACGCATGATGCTGGAACAAGCGGCAGCAACCCACTGGGGCGTGGCTGCAAACGACGTGGAAGCCAAAAATCACAGGGTGATTAACAAGGTAACCGGTGCATCTGAGGATTACGCCAAATTTGTTGCGGCTGCTGCCAAATTGGAAGCGCCAGCAGCAGATGCAATTAAGCTGAAAGCAAAAGCAAAACGCACTTTTATCGGCAAGCCGCAGCAGAATATCTATATGAAGGATATTGTTACCGGTAATAGCCAGTTTGGGCAGGATACGCGCCGTGAAAACATGCTGTTTGCAGTGGCTACGCGTCCGCCTGTGGTGGGCGGCAAAGTAACCAGCTTTAACAAAGAAGCCGCGATGGCGGTTGCTGGTGTTGTTGATGTTGTAGAATTGCCTACACTTGCGCTGCCCGCAGCGTTTAAGCCGCTGGGCGGTGTAGCGGTGCTGGCCGCCAATACATGGGCTGCCATGAAAGGCCTTGAAGCCCTGGATGCGCAGTTTGAAGCTGGTGAAAACAGCAGTTACGACACAGCTAAGTTTGAAAAAACGCTGTGGGAAAGCATAGACGGAAAAAGTGTAAGTCACCTGAAACGCGGTGACTGCGACACTGCTTTGGCGAGCGCTGATAAAACGTATTCGGCTGATTATTTTGTGCCGCATCAGCATCATGCGCCTATGGAGCCACCTGCGGCAACGGCCGAGTGGAACGGCGA
>Ga0316204_10005562_pt1 | contig 20576 bp, 14 predicted proteins | sample 6monrhotite_MG_2_FD_205661 | JGI IMG/M metagenome (GOLD analysis project Ga0316204, IMG submission 205661) | Microbial mat bacterial communities from mineral coupon in-situ incubated in ocean water Damariscotta River, Maine, United States -... | ecosystem: Environmental > Aquatic > Marine >...
TTCTTATAAAGCGTACGGATATTACGGAATTGAGAATAAACTGGGAACCAATGTGCCAATTCAGAGCACGGTAACCTTAGAAACTATACAAACACTTGAAAATTAAACTTTAAAAAATGAAAAAATCCCTATTACTAATGCTGCTTTTGACAGTGGTTATTATGACATCTTGTAAATCGAAATATCCAAATTTGGCGGATGGCCTTTATGCTGAAGTTGTCACCAATAAAGGTACATTCGTAGCAAAATTATACCATGAGGCTACACCGTTGACGGTTGCCAATTTCGTTGAACTAGCTGAAGGAACTCATGAAATGGTAGATTCGGCTTATAAAGGAAAGCCGTTTTATAACAACTTAACATTCCACCGCGTTATGAAAGATTTCATGATTCAAGGTGGCGATCCCGAAGGAACAGGATCTGGAAGCCCAGGATTCCGTTTTCCAGATGAAATTGTGGACACCTTAATACATGACAGAAAAGGACTCTTATCTATGGCTAATTATGGTCCTGGCGGCACCAATGGAAGTCAGTTTTTCGTAACATTAAAGGAAACGCCATGGTTGGATAAAATACACTCCATATTTGGAGAAGTTGTGATGGGGCAAGAAGTTGTAGATTCTATTGGTTTAGTTCCTGTAGCTGGCGCTAACAAACCAGTGGATGCAGTGGTGATTAAAACCATTACTATTATCAATAAAGGAGTAACAGTCCCTTCTTTTTCTGCGGAAATGGAAAAAGTAGAGCAAAAGAAAATTGAAACGGCGGTTCGTTTAGCCAAACATGCGGAAGCTACTGCAACGAGACTGAATGCTTTAAAGGCCGATGTTGAAACCTTAGAGTCAGGTTTGATGGTCTATTGGAAAAATAAAGGTAAAGGTGTAAAACCTGAAGATGGAAGTAAAATCAAAATGACCTATGCCGGATACTTTGCAGACGGAACACTTTTCGATACCAGTCGTTTAGAAGTTGCAGAAGCATACAATATGGTGGATCAAAAACGATTGGCTCAAGGATTTTATGGCCCTACAGTGAGTGATTATGGGAAGGAAGCCCGGTTAATTCCAGGATTTAGAGAAGGACTTAATTTAATGGCAGTAGGAGATGAAACAGTGCTGTTCATTCCTGCCCATTTAGCCTATGCGGAGCAAGGAATTCCAAATGTGATTCCTCCCAATTCAGATCTTATTTTCGAATTGGAACTTGTAGAAATATTTAACCCTGAGTAAAGATTAGTGGTTAGAAAAAAACCTCCATTTTTTCAAGTGGAGGTTTTTTTATGCTTTTATTTCTTCGGAATATTTTTTAGTATTTCTATCACAAACTTCCAATACTTCTGAGCGGAAGAAATACTTGCGCGTTCATCAGGCGAGTGCGCTCCTTTAATTGTTGGCCCAAAAGAAATCATATCCATCTCTGGGTAGTTCTGCCCTAAGATTCCACACTCCAATCCTGCATGACAAGCAGCAACATGGGCCTTCTCTCCATTCATGCGTTCATAGATAGCATCTAACACTTTTAAAATGGGACTGTCCATGTTTGGAGCCCAGCCCGGATATGCGCCCGTGGCAGCCACAGAATAGCCAGCTAATTCGAAGACAGAAGTAAGTGATTGTTGCAGATCATCTCTTGAAGAAGTTACGGATGACCGTGTAAGGCATTCAATTTTTATGGATCCTTCTTTTACCGTCACTTTAGCGATATTATTGGAAGTCTCTACCAAGTCTGCAATCGCTGGACTCATTCTAAAAACTCCGTTGTGTGCGCCGTAAAGTGCATTAATAAGTAAGGTTTGGTCTTTGGTGGCCATCACTTGTTTCGGAAGGGCTGTCTTTTCCGAAGTAATGGAAAGCTCAGGCTCTAGCAATTTAAACTCCTCAATAATATGATACTGCATGGCGTCCATTTTTGCCACAAAATCTGAAATATCAATTGTTTTGACAATAACAGTAGCTACACTTTCACGAGGAATGGCATTTCGCAAACTACCTCCTTGAATCTGTGCAATTGCAGCAACATCATTTACAGCAGCCAACAAGCGGTTCATGAGTTTGTTGGCGTTCCCTAATCCTTTGATAATGTCCATTCCGCTATGTCCCCCTTGTAATCCTTTTACTGTAATAGTATAGGCTTGCGCATGAGCTTCCGGTGCTGTTGTCTGATAAGTCCCCACTGCAGTCACGTCTACTCCTCCTGCACAACCAACACCAATTTCATCATCTTCTTCTGTGTCTAGGTTCAGTAATACATCTCCTTGGAGCACACCACCTTTAAGTCCCATAGCACCTGTCATACCCGTTTCTTCATCGATAGTAAACAAGGCTTCTATTGCCGGATGTTCAATAGTTTTAGAAGCTAGAATCGCCATGATAGTAGCCACTCCCAATCCGTTATCTGCACCTAGAGTTGTACCATTAGCACGCACCCAATCTCCATCAACAAGCATTTCTATGCCCTGTGTATCAAAATTAAAATCGGTGTCATTATTTTTTTGATGGACCATATCCAAATGCGATTGCAATACCACCATCATTCGGTCCTCCATTCCTGCAGTTGCTGGCTTACGAACAATCACATTCCCTACCTCATCTTTTAAAGTCTCCAATCCCAAACTCGTCCCAAAATCCTTCATAAATTGAATCACCCGTTCTTCTTTCTTAGAGGGTCGAGGTACCGCATTGAGGTCGGCAAAATAATTCCATAATTCTTTGGGCTCTAAATTTCGTATCGCTTCGTTCATCTTGTATGGTTTTCAGTCTAAAATTAAATTCAAAAACAAAGTTACGGCGTTTTCTTACTTTTCTAAAGGAATTACAGACTCAATTAACCTAGCGCCAACAACCTATGATTAGGCTGTTATTTACACTTCGCGTTTCATTTTAAAACAGCTATTATTTTATAGAAGAATTCTTTGTATGTTTGAAAGATGCGATTAAAAACCAAAGTGATTTTAACTCTCCTACTCCCTGTTCAATATATCGCCTTACGTATTCTCAGCCGATTCCCAGAATTTATAGAGACCTATTACAGCCAGGGGGTTTATCCTTTTATAGCAAAGGCTTCTCGCTACGTATTTGGTTGGATTCCGTTCTCCATGGGCGATTTATTTTATACCTTCCTAGTGATCCTATTGCTGCGATGGCTCGTCAAAAACCGAAGAAGGATCTTCACCGCCCCAGTTAGTTTTGTAGTAGATATCACAGCTTCTCTGTCCATTATATATTTCGTTTTCAATGTGATGTGGGGACTCAATTATTATCGGGCACCCTTGCACCAAACGCTTTCCCTAGAGCGGGATTACACCACTGAAGAGTTAATAAGCACCACCCAGCGGCTCATTCAAAAATCGAACGAATTACACCGAGAATTGGGTTATGAGGATAGCACAAAAATTGATCTGCCTTATACGCAGAAAGAAATTTTCGCCAAATCCATTAATGGGTATAAAAATTTGGAAAAAGAATACCCTAACCTTGAGTATTCGCCTAAAAGCATCAAAAAAAGCCTCTGGAGTCTCGGGCTTACCTATATGGGGTATAGTGGCTATTTTAATCCGCTAACGGGTGAGTCACAAGTAAATGCTAAGATAAAAACCTACAAATTCCCTGTGGTTAGTTGCCACGAGCAAGCACATCAAATTGGATATGCAGCGGAAAACGAAGCAAATTTCATTGCTACGCTCGCTACCTTGCACAATGACGATCCCTACATTCAATACTCAGGATATATTTTTGCGTTGCGCTATTGTGTGAACGAAATCGCTCGTAGAGACCTTGAAACGTATAAGAAAATTTTACCCACCATCAATTTTGGAATCCTCGAGAGTTATCGAGAAATGCGAGAGTTTTGGGAGGAATACCAAAATCCATTTGAAGTGATCTCCAAGACCTTTTGGGATCAGTTCTTAAAAGCCAACAACCAATCCAAAGGAATCATGAGCTACAGCTATATGGTGGCTTTGGTGGTCAACTATTTTGAAGACAAACCTATATAGCCATTACGCAAAACATTCTTTTTTTTCTTCGGAATAAATTACAGACCGATTCAACTTTGTTACTAAGAGTCGGCGTTTACGCCATTTAATATTCCCTTAACAAGATGTTAAAGCGGACGTCCTTCATTTATAAAACCAAATTACCGCACTATCTTTAGTCCTTAATTAACCAATGTTCAGCTAATGAAAAAACACTTACTCTCGCTACTATGCCTATTCTTATTTGGTATATCGAGCGCCCAAGATTATTTTCCAAAAAACGACGGCGTTAAAGAAGAAAACAACAATTACACAGCATTTACGAATGCTACTATTTATGTAACTCCCACACAATCCGTGACCAACGGCACCCTGCTTATTCAGAATGGAAAAGTGGTTGCTGCTGGCAAACGCCTTAGCATACCCGAAAATACCGTGGTGATCGATTTGAAAGGCAATTTTATCTACCCTTCATTTATCGAGAGCTATTCGGGCTTTGGAGTTCCAAAACCAGAACGTGCTCGAGGGCAAGGACGGAGTCCACAATACGAAGCCTCCCGAGAAGGATTTTATTGGAATGATCACATCATGCCAGAAAACGACGCCATTGGGAAATTCAAATACGATTCGAAGGTAGCAGAGGAAATGCGCAAAGCCGGATTTGGTGTAGTGAACACCCATCACATGGATGGTATTGCCCGCGGCACAGGATTATTGGTTGCTCTCAACGACAACGGAGGTGATCAGGATCGAATCTTAGACGATACTTCAGGACAGTTCTTTTCATTTTCAAAGAGTGTCACAAGCAGACAGTCCTATCCCAGCTCATTAATGGGATCCATGGCGCTGTTGCGACAAATGCATTTTGATATGGATTGGTACGCCAAGGGAAATGCGACTACCAAAGATCGCTCCTTGGAAGCCATGATTGAAAACAAAAACCTCATCTCATTTTTCGAGGCAGGCGACAAAGGCAATGACCTTCGCGCCGACAAAATCGCAGATCAATTCAATCTCAACTATGTGATTGTGGGTGGTGGTGACGAGTTTGAGTCCATCGCCGGCATCAAAGCAACCAATGCCAGCTATATCATTCCAGTGAATTTCCCATCAGCTTTTGATGTGAGTAATCCATATCAAGCTAAATATGTATCGTTACAAGACATGCGCGATTGGAACCAGTCGCCCACGAATCCGGCGGTACTAGCTTCCAATGGCATTACCTTTTCGCTAACCACGCATGATTTAAAAAAGGTATCCGATTTTCACAATAACGTGCTCAAGGCAATCACCTACGGGCTTGACAAAACCAAAGCGCTCGAAGCATTGACCACCGTACCAGCGAAATTGCTTGGAAAAAGCAGTGAGATTGGCACTTTGGAAACTGGAAAATATGCGAACTTCTTAATTACTTCCGGAGATGTGTTTGAAAAAGGCACCACGATTTATGAAAATTGGGTGCAAGGATCTCAGCATGTAATTAATGACATGAATCAAAAAGACATTCGAGGAAAATACAATCTCTCAGGAGGTGGCAAAACCTACCAAATGAAAATCACAGGCGATCAAGCAAAACCTAAAATTGAAGTCAAATTAGGCGAGGCCAACTATCCTGCTAAATTGAGTTATGAAGGAGACTGGGTGACCTTTTCTTTTACTTCGGAAGATAAAAAAGAAGCCTTTGCTGCAACCGGAGTAGTTCCCAAGGAGGGAAACAATCTGAGCGGCCGACTCATACTGCCAAACGGAGCGGAAAGCAGTTTTTCCGCAGCGAGAATTACTTCCGCAGAAAAAGAGAAAGACGAGAAGAAAGACAAAAATGAAATGCCCGAAGTATTGCCAATCACCTATCCAAATGTAGGATATGGGTTTAGCAGCAAGCCGAAGCAGCAAAATATTTTATTTAGGAATGCTACGGTGTGGACTGGAGAAGATGCTGGGATTTTAACTAATTCAGACGTCCTCGTGAAAAACGGAAAAATCGTGGGTGTCGGTAAAAACCTGAGTGCCTCAGGCGCCACCGTTGTGGATGCGACTGGGAAGCATGTAACCGCAGGAATTATTGACGAACACTCACATATTGCGGCGCTTTCTATTAATGAATCTGGGCACAATTCTTCCGCAGAGGTAACTATAGAAGATGTCGTGGATCCTGAAGATGTGGGAATTTATAGAAATTTGGCCGGTGGGGTAACCAGTATTCAAATCCTACATGGTTCTGCGAATCCCATTGGAGGAAGATCCGCAATTTTAAAATTAAAATGGGGTGAAGATGCCATGGGACTTATCTACGATGACAGTCCGAAGTTCATCAAATTTGCCTTGGGAGAAAACGTAAAGCAGTCCAATTGGCAGAGCTTTAGTCGCTTCCCCCAAACCCGTATGGGAGTGGAGCAATTGTATGTGAACTATTTCAACAGAGCGAAAGAATACGAAGCTAAAAAGAAAAGTGGTTCCCCTTTCCGTTACGACGAAGAAATGGAAGTGCTCGTTGAAATTTTAAATGGAGAGCGTTACATCAGCTGTCATAGTTATGTGCAAAGCGAAATCAATATGTTGATGAAAGTGGCTGAAAAATTCAATTTTAGAATCAACACCTTCACCCACATTTTAGAGGGCTATAAAGTAGCCGATAAGATGAAGGAGCACGGAGTAGGTGGTTCCACGTTTAGTGACTGGTGGGCCTATAAATATGAAGTGAATGATGCCATCCCTTATAATGCTGCTATTATGAGCAGTGTGGGTGTGACAGTAGCTATCAATAGTGACGACGGAGAAATGTCTCGCAGATTGAATCAAGAAGCTGCCAAGAGTGTTAAGTATGGCGGAATGACAGAGGAAGAAGCTTGGAAAATGGTTACCATTAACCCTGCGAAATTATTACACCTCGACCACCGTACAGGGAGCATCAAAGAAGGAAAGGATGCCGATTTAGTATTGTGGAATGACAATCCATTATCAGTATATGCAAAAGCAGAAAAGACGATGATTGACGGAACCGTATACTTCGATTTGGAAGCTGATAAAGCAAAACGACAAGCCATTCAGAAAGAACGCACCAAATTAATGAAGCTGATGCGCGCTGAAAAAGACGGTGGTGGTAAAACACGACCGCCAACTAAAAAAGATAAAATTCATTTTGAATGTGAAACTATAAACTAGCCCATTATGAAAATTATAAAAAACATACTCGTAGCGGCCACCATAAGTGTGGGCCTACATGCTTGGGCACAACAAACCCCAGCACCCGTGCAATCGGAAACTATTACTTTTAAAGGGGCCACGACCCACGTTGGGAACGGAACCGTCATTCAAAACAGTGTATTGGTATTTAGTGATGGGAAAATTACCGCCATCGGAAACGCCAGTACTCCTGCACAGGGAAAGGTGATTGATGCTAGCGGTAAGCATATTTACCCTGGTTTTATTGCACCCGGAAAATCCTTAGGATTGGTCGAGGTAAACGCAGTGCGCGCCAGTGATGACCAAGATGAAATTGGTGATTTTATTCCGAATATGAGAAGTATTATCGCTTATAACGCCGAAAGTAAGGTGGTTGAAAGTATGCGTCCCAACGGGATTCTCTTAACGCAAACCACCCCAAAAGGCGGTCGGATCTCGGGAACATCTTCCATTGTGCAATTGGATGCATGGAACTGGGAAGATGCCGTTGTCAAGGAAGATGATGGGATTCATATGAATTGGCCGAGCAGTTTCAGACGCGGTCGCTGGTGGGCAGGTGAAGAACGTGGCTACAAACCTAATAAGGACTATGACAAACAGTTAGGAGAAATAGAAGGGTATTTCGCCAATGCAAAGGCCTACGGAAAATCAACAAACGCAAGCAAAAATGAAGGCTTTCTTGCCATGCAAGGCTTGTTTGATGGTTCTAAAAAGCTATATGTGTACGCCAGCGGGGAAAAGGAAATCATAGACGCCGTTTCCAAAGCCAAAGAAATGGGCGTTCAAAGTGTTGTGATTGTAGGTGGTTATGAAGCTTATAAAATTATACCGTTTTTAAAGCAGCACAATGTACCTGTATTAATTCAGCAAACACACTTACGCCCAAACAGGGACGACGACGACTACGATCTTCCATACCGCTTACCTAAATTATTAGCAGATGGTGGAATCTTGGTTGGGATTCAAAACTCTGGTGCTTCCAATTTCCAAACGCGAAACCTACCGTTTTACGCGGGGCAAGTTGTGGGACAAGGAATGGATAAAGAAGATGCACTTAAATTGATTACGTCAAATACCGCTACCATTTTAGGGATTGGAGATCGCTATGGAACCATTGAAGCAGGTAAAAGTGCCACCTTCTTTGTAAGTGAAGGTGATGCCTTAGACATGCGAACTAATGTACTTACGCATGCCTTTATTGATGGTCGTGCCATTTCGTTAGAGACACATCAAACCAAGTTGTGGAAACGATATATGGAGAAGTATTCGGACAAATAGAAACCAAGTTTATTAAAAAGGTGCAGAATCTGAAAAAGAGTTCTTGCACCTTTTTTTATATCTTGAACTCAGTAACGTAGCAAAAATATAATTCATATGACGGTAATTCGTTTGGCTTCCATAGGTTTCGTAATCACCGCTTTTGCCTTGTTATTTTGCAGTTGCAAGGACCAACTACCAAAAGAAAGCGTTGTTAATCACAGAGAATATGTCCAAGCAAACTATGCCTCAAAACAATTGAACCGAGATGTCGCCTATAATATATACTACCCTTTGGGTCATGAGATAAGCGATTCTTTTCCAATCATATATTTACTGCATGGCCATGGTGGTGATCGAGATGATTGGTTTCAAAAAGATGAAGGCAACATACAGGGCATTCTAGATTCGCTTATCAGTAAGCGAAAAATACCTCCCGTTATAGCAGTATCGCTAAGTGCAGGAAATTCTTGGTATGTAGATGGCGAAGAAAAAATGGAAACGTTTTTTCTTTCAGAATTCGTTCCATTTATGACAACCCGATACCAATTAAAACCAAGCGCAATGCGGATTATCGCTGGAAATTCTGCCGGAGGGTATGGCGCTCTCCGATTTAGCTTACAACAACCTGAATTATTTGACGAAGTCATACTTTTAAGTCCTGCTTCCTACGAACCATTGCCACCAGCAATATCTTCTTCGCGAAAAGTAGCAGCCTTCGCTTCGGAAGGCGTGTTCAATGATTCCATTTGGAATAGCTATTCATATAAACATTTGATGCCCGCATTTATAGATCAATCCGAACGACCCAAATTTTACCTTTCGGTGGGTGACGACGATGCCTACAATATTGTGCCTGTGGTGACGGAGCTTCAGCAATTATTTTTAAACAATAACATAAAGAATGAGCTTCGGATTACGGATGGAGGCCATGATTGGCAGTGTTGGAGAACCAATTTCAGCAATTCCCTCGTGAGTATTTTCGAAAATAAATAATGATCACTCGGAAACAACAGCTCCCTCTGGCTTCTTAAAGAGTGCAGCGTCAGGCTGCGATTCAGAAATAAAAATGTTTTCAAAATTTATAGTATTCCTTGGTGTGGTAGGCTTGCCGTCTTCCACCTGATACCAGGTAAGCGCTTTTGGTAAAACCAAGCCATTTTGGGTGGCCCATTCGGCGTATTTAATGAAGCGCCAATTGTCACTTTTCTCGGTTTTACCAAAGGTCACGGTATACCCAAGCCATTTCATTTGATGCGTTTCTGCATCGAAGTATACCATGTATTCATCTTTAGGAGCATCTCCTACCCCATCATTATAAGATATTTTGACCCCTTCATAGTTCATGCCATCTAGCTGGGTAGCTGGGACAGACTCGTACTGAATGCCATCATCTGCCAACACAAACGGCATGGCATAGAAATAAAACATCAAGTTATGGTAGAAGCGGGCATTTCCTTTATACACATCAGCTTCCTGCTCAAGCAACCACACCTCACTCCCATCATATCCAATTGACCATCTATCGGTTTCTATCAAAGATCGCCGGTCCTGAAGGGCTACCGTATGTTTTTCGGTGTCATTTTCCTTCGGGATGTCGAAACGTAGCGTTTGCATTTTTTTCCAAGCGTCCGTGCCGCCATGGGCTTCAAAAATTGCCCGCATCGTCTCGGGATAAGCAGGGGTTGCTTCTGTAAGCACGTCAGCAACAATAGTCTCGGTTACAGTTGATTCTTTCTTTTCATTTTTACAAGCTGACAGGCTCAAAATCAAGACAGAAAGTACTAGAATATTTTTCATAAGGGATCGATGGTTTTGTTTAACCAAGTGTTGGTCGCAGTGATTTTGAAAACTTACTTTTTCACCAATTGTTTCACCGCTGTTTTTTCTTCGGAAATGACGTATGCAAATAAAGCGCTATTAATCTTTTTGAATTTTTTTCGAAGATAACCTAATTGGAATGGTATCGATTGAAATCAGCAAATCAGTATCTTTGCCTCATGCACAAACAAATCTCCAGCCTACAAAACCCGCTCGTGAAGCAACTACTTTTACTTCAGGAAAAATCTAGGGAGCGAAGAAAAACTGGGTTATTTGTTGTGGAAGGGATTCGGGAAGTACAACTAGCCTTGAAAGGCGGATACGAACTTACATCTTTGTTATTTTGTCAAGATATTGCTCCCGCCGTAGCACTTTCAGAAATAAAAACCAGCATTGCGACTACTACGGAACTCATTGAAGTTGCTGCGGAAGTCTATCAAAAAATAGCCTATCGTGCCAGCACAGAAGGCATATTAGCTGTTGCCAAAACAAAGCCGCTCACGCTTTCTGCATTAAAACTGCCCAAAGAAAACGCCCTAATTCTCGTTGCCGAAGCACCGGAAAAACCTGGGAATATTGGCGCACTCCTGAGAACGGCCGATGCCGCCAGACTTGACGCCGTCATCATCGCCAATCCCTTGACCGACATCTACAATCCCAATATTTTGAGGAGCAGTGTTGGTGGAGTTTTTACCAACCAAATTGCCGTGGGTAGTACGGACGAAGTCATCAGCTTTCTTCAAGAAAAAGGAATCGCCATTTACAGTGCCACCTTGCAAGCTGCGGTCGATTACCACCAGTGTGATTTCACCAAAAACACAGCCTTGGTAGTAGGCACTGAGGCATCCGGACTTTCGATGCCATGGCGCGAACAGAGTAACCAAAATATTATGATTCCCATGCAGGGAGAAATTGATTCCATGAACGTTTCCGTGGCTGCAGGAATTCTTATCTTTGAAGCCAAACGACAACGAGATTTTACCTGAAAAACAAATGACCTCACAAACTCTTTTTTACATCCTTATTGGCATCATTCTGCTGAACTTTATAGTGGATAAGTTCTTGACTCATTTAAATGCAAAACATTTTCATGACCCCGTACCCGATGCCCTGGCCGATGTATACGATCCTACTGAATACCAGAAATCACAGGCGTATAAGAAAGCAAAGCACTCCTTCGGAACGCTAACAGGAGCCGTATCTATTGTCGGTACCTTGCTGTTTTTCTTTTTGGACGGTTTCGCTTTTGTAGATAATTTGGCCCGAACTTATGCCGACAATAACATCGTAGTTGCCTTGCTTTTCTTTGGAATTATTATGCTTGCCAGTGACGTACTAAGCACTCCATTTGCCTATTACAACACCTTTGTGATCGAAGAAAAATTTGGTTTCAATAAAACAACGAAGAAGACTTTTTGGCTGGACAAAGTAAAAGGATGGATTATGAGCGCTATCATTGGCGGTGTTTTACTATCCTTGATTATATGGTTTTATGAAACGACTGGCGCCTACTTTTGGCTCTATGCATGGGCCTTGGTGACTGTTTTTTCTTTGCTGATGAATTTATTCTATACCCGCCTCATCGTCCCTTTGTTTAATACCCAAAGTCCGTTGCCCGATGGCACCTTAAAAACACAAATTGAAGCCTATGCTAAGAAAGTTGGGTTTAGTCTGAAAAAAATTATGGTGATCGATGGATCCAAGCGAAGCACGAAAGCGAACGCTTACTTTTCAGGATTTGGCCCCGAAAAACAAGTGACGCTTTACGATACCTTGATCAATGATTTAGAGGAAGAAGAAATAGTGGCGGTGCTTGCACACGAGGTGGGCCATTATAAGCACAAACATATTATTTATAATTTGACCACTTCCATTTTGACTACTGGGTTTACGCTCTGGCTAGTTTCTTTGTTCATTGGAAATAGCCTTTTATCGGAAGCTCTAGGCGTTTCAGAACCTTCGTTTCATGTGGGATTGATTGCCTTTGGTATATTATACACGCCTATTTCGGAAATTACGGGCTTGTTCATGCATCTAATGTCTCGTAAATTCGAATATCAAGCAGATAACTATGCGAAGAAAACCTTTGCTGGAACGCCTTTAATTTCAGCATTAAAAAAATTGTCTAAAAACAGTCTGAGCAATCTCACTCCTCACCCAGCCTATGTTTTTATGCATTATTCTCACCCAACCCTGTTGGAACGATTTGAGAATTTGCAAAAATAAAGGAGCATTTTCGACTGCAAAACTACCCGTTCCGCACTTCTGAATGGAAGATATTCAAACCATCATCTGCAAAGTTGACAGCTAAGTTGCGTCATTACAAACTAGCATAGTTTTTGTTGTTCAATCCATAGCAATTGTTTATTTTTAATTTATGACAGAAGCTGCCATCGAAGCTGAAAACAAGGAAATCGCCAAGGAGTACAAACAACTCTTAAAAATTAGTTACCGAACATTATCGGTGGCCGATAAGAAGCTGATACGTTCTGCTTTTGATGTGGCGGTAGATGCGCACAAGGATCAGCGTCGTAAAAGTGGGGAAGCTTATATTTTTCATCCCATCGCTGTGGCCAAAATTGTAGCCTCAGAAATTGGGCTGGATGCTACCTCCATTGCCGCGGCATTGCTGCACGATGTCGTTGAGGACACGGAATATACCTTAGTGGATATTGAACAAATGTTTGGCGAGACGGTAGCACGTATCGTTGATGGCCTTACTAAAATATCCACTCTAGAGTACAATAGCGATGTATCCTTACAAGCCGAAAACTTCCGTAAGATGCTGCTCACGCTTAATGAGGACATTCGCGTTATTATTATTAAGATCGCCGATCGCTTGCACAACATGCAAACCATGGACTCTATGCCAGCGCACAAGCAGGTGAAAATTGCTTCGGAAACGCTGTATATCTACGCTCCCATGGCGCATCGAATTGGACTTTATAATATCAAAACAGAGTTGGAAGACTTAGGTCTCAAATACACCGAACCTGATGTGTATAATGACATCTTCGAAAAAATAACAGAAAGCAAAGAGGAACAGGATCAATATATCGTTGACTTCTCCAAGGTCATCAAAGATTCGTTGGATGCTGAAAAGCTCAATTATGAAATAAAGGGACGACCAAAATCCATTTTCTCCATCCGAAGAAAAATGATTGCGCAAAGCGTGACTTTCGACGAGGTGTATGACAAGTTCGCGGTTCGAATAATCTATAAAGCTGGTGATATAGAGAGTGAGAAGTTCTTAGCTTGGAAAATCTATTCCATCGTAACCGATCACTTTCGTCCCAACCCGATGCGACTTCGAGACTGGATATCGTCACCGAAATCTACAGGATATGAAGCACTTCACATTACCGTGATGGGACCGAAAGGTCGCTGGGTAGAGGTGCAAATAAGAAGCGAGCGCATGAATGAAATTGCCGAAAAAGGCTACGCGGCGCATTACAAATACAAAAATGACGAGAAAGATGATGTCGGATTGGATGACTGGTTAAATAAATTGCAAGAAACACTGGAAAATGCGGAAATCAATGCGGTCGATTTTGTTGAAGAGTTTAAGCTGAATTTATACGCCAAAGAAATCTTCGTATTCTCCCCCAAAGGAGATCTTTATTCCCTGCCAAAAGGAGCCACGGCACTCGATTTTAGTTTTCACGTCCATACCGAAGTTGGTTTGCACACCCGTGGAGCCAAAGTAAACGGCAAGCTCGTTCCACTAAGCCATGAATTAAAAAGTGGGGATCAGGTAGAAATAATTACTTCGGAAAAATCCAAACCTTCGGCCAACTGGATTAATTATGTGGTGACAGGTAGAGCGCGTTCTAAAATAAAAAATTCCCTCAAGGACGAGCAAAAAGAGATTGCGGAAGAAGGAAAAGTAGTTTTGGCCCGAAAGTTAAAGTCACTCAAAATAACCTTGGATGAGAAGACCATCAATCAGTTGGTCAATTACTTCAAATTGAAAACAAGTTTGGATTTGTTCTATCGTGTCGGTGCTGGAATCATAGAAAACCAAATGCTGAAAGACTTTGCGGCTTCGCGAAATAATACGCTAGTTAGCTTCTTCAAAAATAGAATCAGAAAACCTAACAACCCGGAAGACATCAATAAAGATGAAATTACCGTTAAGTACGATCAGCTGGTATTTGGGAAAGAAGAAGAGAAATTAGATTACAAAATGTCAAGCTGCTGTAATGCCATTCCTGGTGATGATGTTTTTGGCTTTGTGACCATCAACGAAGGAATCAAAGTTCACAAACAGAATTGCCCCAATGCGCTACAACTCCAAAGTAATTATAGCTATCGGATTTTATTAGCCAACTGGATTGATTCTACCCAACAAGAGTTTAAAGTCAACTTAGTCATAAGCGGAATTGATGCGTTAGGACTTGTCAACAATGTCACCAAAGTAATTTCAGACAACCTACACATTGATATGAAAAGTGTGCATTTCGACACCGATGGCGGCACGTTCAAAGGCAAAATAACCGTGGTGGTGAAGAGTAAAAAAATTCTTGATAATTTGGTTAAAAACATTAAAAAAATAAACGGAATTGATAAAGTCACCCGTACATAATTTAAGTAACTTTGTGGCTTTGTTATGAGTACACGTACCGACACAATTAATCAGGGAATAGTTAAGAACGTTTTTACGGGGTTCTTAGAGGAGAATGGACACCGAAAAACTCCGGAACGCTACGCCATCCTACAAGAAATTTACGATCACGATGATCATTTTGATATTGAGTCCTTGTACATCAATATGAAAAATAAGAATTACCGCGTAAGCAGAGCTACCCTTTACAACACCATCGAATTATTACTAGAATGTGGTTTGGTGCGCAAGCATCAGTTTGGGCAAAACCAAGCACATTACGAAAAGTCTTATTTTGACAAACAACACGATCACATCATTCTTTCTACTGGAGAAGTAATTGAGTTTTGTGACCCGCGTATTCAGACCATCAAAAAAACGATAGAAGAAGTTTTTGATATTGAAATAACCAACCATTCGCTGTATTTCTACGGAAACCGAAAAACTCCCAACACCTAAATTTATGGCAGTAGACTTACTACTCGGACTACAATGGGGCGACGAAGGAAAAGGAAAGATCGTCGACGTATTGACTAAAAATTATGATATCATCGCACGCTTTCAAGGAGGTCCCAATGCTGGGCACACCTTAGAATTTGATGGTATTAAACATGTTCTAAGAACTATCCCTTCTGGTATTTTTCACGACAGTTCCATCAATTTAATTGGAAACGGCGTCGTGATTGATCCTGTTGTTTTCGCGAAGGAATTGGAAGGTTTAGAGCCCTTTAATATCGACTATATTTCAAAAATGTTTATCTCTAGAAAAGCACACTTGATTCTACCAACACATCGACTGTTGGATGCTGCAAGTGAAGCCGCCAAAGGAAAGGCGAAGATAGGCTCTACCCTCAAAGGGATTGGACCTACCTATATGGATAAGACAGGTAGAAATGGAATCCGCGTAGGCGATACAGAATTAGATGGATGGAAGGATAAATACCGAGCTTTGGCGGATAAGCATGAAGGTATGATCGATTTCTACAATGTGGACATACAGTATGACCTGCCAGAAATGGAAAAAGAATTTTTCGAATCTATTGAGGTACTAAAAACACTTAAGTTTATCGACAGTGAAGAATACTTAAGTCAGGCATTGAAAAACGGTAAAACCATATTAGCAGAAGGAGCCCAAGGTTCATTGTTAGATATTGACTTCGGAACTTATCCTTTTGTCACCTCATCGAACACCACAGCTGCAGGTGCTTGTACAGGATTAGGTATTGCTCCTAGCCGAATCAAAGAAGTCTATGGAATTTTCAAAGCCTACACCACCCGAGTAGGTTCGGGACCGTTTCCTACTGAGCTGTTTGATGATATTGGAGTTAAAATGGCGAAAATTGGCAATGAGTTTGGTGCGGTTACTGGACGACCAAGACGCTGTGGTTGGTTGGACTTAGTAGCGCTAAAATACACTTGCGAAATAAATGGGGTAACGCAATTGATGATGATGAAGGGTGATGTATTGAGTGGCTTTAAAAAATTAAACATCTGTACTGCCTATAAATACAAAGGCGAGACTATTAAACATTTGCCCTTCAATATTGAAGCGGAGAATGTGACGCCTATCTATACCGAAATGAAAGGTTGGAAAGATGACTTGACGAAGATGACGGATGCGGCTCAATTTCCGAAGGAATTAAACGATTACATTGACTTTTTAGAAGCGGAATTAGAAATTCCAATTAAAATTGTCTCTGTAGGACCCGATAGAACACAAACCATTCATAGATAATATGAAGGCTTAGACAACATAAAATGGCAATTCTCATTAGCAGAGTTGCCATTTTTTAATATTCCATTAGTACCCTTTTTTTGAGTTAATCAGTATACTTGCTTATTGAAACAGGCCTATTACATACTCCTATTGATACTTTTCTTTGGTTTTTCGAGCCAAGGGCAGGTCACTATCATCGATACTACCAAGACCGCAAAGGTTTCGGTAAAGTCGGGATACTTCGAAAAGAAACCTGAATTTCCAGAAGCCGTAATTTACACCATGGACAACGAAGGACAAGTATACATTGTTCATGATGGCGTAGAAATGTGGTGTAATCAAGCCTATGTTTATTTTAAGGATAATTTTGTAAAAGCATACGGTGCGGTCCGCATTGAACAAGGTGACACGGTGCAGATGAAGAGTGAATATGCCGAATACAACGGGAATACCTCCTTTGCCTTTGCCAGCGGCAATGTGGTGCTTACAGAACCCTCTACCACATTAAAGACCGACACGCTCTATTTCGACCGAATCAAACAACAAGCCTATTATCGGTCTGGCGGAACGGTCCGTGATACAGCCAGTGTGCTTACAAGCAGGATTGGGCGCTACTTTGCCGAGACCAAAAAATACCAGTTCTTATCAGGCGTAAAAATTGTGAATCCGAAGTATACAGTGAATTCTCCTCAGTTAGATTTTTATTCTGAAACTGGAAATGCCTATCTCTATGGAGAATCAACCATTGTAAGTGAAACGAGCACAGTGTATTGCGAAAGAGGCTATTACGATACCCGAGGTGATACGGGTTACTTTGTAAAAAATTCCAAAATCGATTATGAAAACCGAACGCTGTTTGGGGATAGCATTTACTTTGATCGGAATCGCAGCTTTGCCTCCGCAACGAATAACATAACGGTACTTGATACGGTAAATGAGAGTATCATTCGAGGACATTATGCCGAAGTATACCGCGAGAAGGACTCCGTTTTTATTACCAAAAGAGCTGTGGCAATCACCCTGCAAGAAGGAGATTCGGTCTATGTGCATGCCGATACTTTACGCGTGACCGGAAAACCGGAAAATAGAGTGATAAAAGGGTTTTACAAAGCCCGCATGTTTAAACGAGGCTTGGAAACAGAGGAACCTACCAGTGGTAAATGCGACTCTATTTTTATCGATCAAAACAAAGGAATTACGAAACTAATTAGAGAGCCTGTGCTTTGGACTGGTGAAAACCAAATGACGGGAGACACCATACATATTCTCAACAACAAGGAAACGGAACAACTCGATACCCTCAAAGTATTTAACAATGCTTTTCTAGTGCAAAAAGACAGCGCTGGTTATAATCAAGTGAAAGGCGAACGGCTCATTGGTCTATTTACAAATAACCAATTAGACACCGTAAACATTATAAAAAATAGCCAAGTGATCTATTACTTCAGAAATGATGCTGGAGAGTTGGTTGGCATTGACAATACAAGTTCCAGTACCATCCAATTGTATTTGGAGGAGCAAAAAGTGATTGGCATGCGCTTTCTGAAAAAAGTGCCTGGGAAAGTCTATCCAGAAAGCGAATTCCCTGAAAATGCTAGAATACTGCCCGGATTTATTTGGCGAGGTAACGAACGATTGATGAAAAAAAGTGATCTATTTAAAGGAAAACCAGCTCCTATCCTCCCGAAAATCAAGGGTATTCCCTTACCAAAAGACGAAGGCGAGTTCTTTGATGAACCTGAAGAAGACGAAGAGTTTGAGATTCCAGATTACTCGAAATTGATGCCAAAAGACCTTCAAACGAGAGAAGAAGACCCAAAGTTTAAGACTAAAAAAACCGACTCTTTGGAGCAATTAAAACAGAAGATACCTCCCAACAAAAAGGATCAATAACGCATGCTGTCTGATTTTCATAAATACCAAGCACAAACCACTCCACACCCGTTGGCGATGGAAATTTCGCATGCCAAAGGTTCGTACATCTATGACACAAGTGGGAAAGCACATTTGGATTTTGTCGCAGGAGTATCTGCCTGCCCCCTAGGCCACGGACATCCTGCAGTGGTCAATGCCGTAAAAGATCAAATGGATCGCTACGCACATGTAATGGTGTATGGAGAATATGCGCAAGGACCCGCGGTTGCTTTGTCCAAACTTTTGGCGGAGAAACTACCTGCGCCACTCGACACTACCTATTTAGTAAATAGCGGCACCGAAGCAATTGAAGGCGCACTCAAGTTGGCGCGTCGAGCGACAGGTAAGACGGAATTATTGTATGCACACCACGCGTATCATGGGAATACCATGGGTGCTTTGAGTGTTATGGGCTATGAAGAACGCACACGCCCGTTTGAACCACTCCTGCCCGATTGCCATTCGGTGGTTTTTAATTCTGAAGCTTCCATCGAACGTATTACCAAAAAAACCGCAGCCATTATTTTAGAAACCATCCAAGGGGGTGCTGGTTTTATTATGCCAGAAGAGGGCTATCTAAGAAAAGTGAAACACCGTTGTGAAAAAATGGGTGCCTTGCTCATTTTGGATGAAATTCAGCCAGGCTTTGGTCGGACAGGAAAGCTCTTTGGTTTTGAACATTTTGACGTGATTCCTGATATTCTTGTCATGGGCAAAGGTATGGGAGGCGGCCTGCCAATAGGGGCATTTACCGCTTCCAATGCGCTAATGTCCTTGCTAAAAGACGCACCAAAATTAAGCCATATTACCACCTTTGGAGGCAATGCAGTAATTGCTTCAGCAGCGTTGGCGACGCTTAAGGAAATTACACAAAGTTCGCTGATTGCAGAGACACTTGAAAAGGAACAACTGATTAGAAGTTTGCTCCAACATCCACTCATCAAAGAAATTAGAGGCAAAGGATTGATGCTAGCCGCCTTATGCGACACAGCAGAAATCACTTCCGAAGTAATTCTTCGATGCAAGGAACGTCAGTTGATTCTTTTCTGGCTTCTTTTTGAGCCGCGTGCCATTCGAATTACGCCGCCACTCACGGTGAGTAAAGAGGAGATTCGGCAAGGTTGTGCCATCTTGACCGATGTCTTAGATGAAATTTACGCAAAAAAACAGCGCTAAAACCACTGAATATGCTTCAACAACGAGACAAACTCCTACTCTCGTATCTACCTACAAGTCAATTATTTAATTCGCCCCATTACCCAGTTTTTCAATAGGATTGACGCACTCCAACAACGTACAATCCCTGTTAATAACGGTGTTAACAACAAAAAGGGCATGACTCTTGAATACCTTATTACATTAGTATCTTTAATTTGAAGAAACAGTTAAAATGATGCGTATGCATTTAAGCCCTAACGAGCAAAACAACTTTTCACTTTCCCGATTTGAATCCATGTTAAAGACTAATGATGTGTACTTTTTCGACTCCGAAGAGTTCGAAGAGATTATTCATTATTATTTGGAAAACGGGAAAATCGCACTAGCTAAAAAAGCAACTAAGCTTGGGCTAGAGCAACACCCTACTGCGACAAGTTTAAAATTGTTTCAAGTAGAAATGTTCATTTTTGAAAATGAATTGGACACGGCAGAAGCGCTTTTAGACGAACTGTATGTTTTGGAGCAATCCAACGAAGAAATTTATATTCAAAAAGCAAATATTTACTCTCGCCGCGATAAGCATACCATGGCGATTACCTTATTAGAAAAAGCCTTAGAGATTACAGAGGATAAAGCGGATGTGCTTTCACTTTTAGGTATGGAATACCTCTTCTTGGAAGATTTTGAAAATTCTAAATATTACTTTATCAAATGCCTCGAGCAGGATAAGCAGGATTATTCGGCACTGTATAATATCATCTATTGTTTCGATTATTTAGAGCAACATGAGGCGGCCATAGACTACCTGAATGAATACTTGAATATGAATCCATATTGCGAAGTGGCTTGGCACCAAGTCGGTAAGCAATATTTTGTGCTGAAGGAATACCAAAAGGCGCTTGCTGCTTATGATTTTGCCATTATAAGCGATGACCGTTTTATTGGAGCCT
>Ga0316204_10005563_pt1 | contig 20571 bp, 15 predicted proteins | sample 6monrhotite_MG_2_FD_205661 | JGI IMG/M metagenome (GOLD analysis project Ga0316204, IMG submission 205661) | Microbial mat bacterial communities from mineral coupon in-situ incubated in ocean water Damariscotta River, Maine, United States -... | ecosystem: Environmental > Aquatic > Marine >...
CCGGCACTGATGTTCAATGTCTGATAGGGATCCAATTCAAGATCAAGTGACGTCACCTCAGCACCAGTTGCCCCGCCGAAAGCCAGTCCGGAAGAGAAATCACCTGCCCCGGATTCCTGATCAGAAGGCTGGGTGAAGACACTGCTGCGATGCTGGAAAGTGGTTGATATATAGCCTTCTGCTTCACTGCCAAATGATTCAAGCGGGAAACTATATGTTGCCGTGACACCAAGATTTAATTTTGGCACGGAGGGCAAGCGATTACCGTCCCGAACGCCGCCCAGTACATCACCATTACTATCCAGTACCGTTGAGTCAAACTCAGATTGAATAAGGCTGCCGGCAAAGGAAAGGTCAAGCCCCTCTGTTGGGTGTGCTTTAAATTCAACCTCAATCCCCTGTGTATGGGCCTTCGGCACGTTAAAGGAAATCCGCGAAGAACAAGACCCCGCATCCAGCGTGACCTGAAGATTTGTAATTTTGGTATAAAAGGCCGCCATATTCAACGTCATATTGCCTGTATTAACCTTGACACCCGCTTCATAGTTCCACAAGGTTTCATCTTCATAATCCTGAAATCCGCCGAAGATTACCAGGTCCTCTGCATTACAAATACCGGTATTTAAAGGATCATTAACGCCGCCAAGACGGATGCCTTCTGAAATTTGTGCATTGATGGTTATTTCATCGTTAACATCATATGTAGCCATAAAACGAGGCGCAAATCCATTGGATGCCGTTTTATCGATCTGGTCAACAACACCATTACCAAAAAGCCCAACCTGTGTCACACTACGCTCTTCTTTATAATCATAATAGCGGCCACCGGCGGTGAGCTGAAAGTCATCTGAAACATCATAGGTTGCCTCGGCAAATACCGCGATCTGTTCCAATGTATAGGGCAATTCAGAGAAAAATGGTGAGTCCACCGGGCCGACCCCAAGGGCAACAGCCTCAGACGTTCCGGCACCTAATGCAGCATCAACAAAAGCATCATAACCGGGTGTTGGCAGGAATTGCTGATAAAAACGGTCCGTACTAGAATAGAATACACCACCAACCCATTGCAGTGGCCCATCATCATTGGAGCTTATGCGCAATTCCTGAGTTAATTGCTCAACTTTCGTTGTATCAAGCAAATTTGACGGCAACAACACTGCCGCATCAGGAAAACCAAGATCCACGGATACACTGCCGGTCAGGGCGCTGGCATCACGGCTCACCACAATATCACGGTCTGTATAGCTGGTCACGGATGTTAAATCAAAGCTGTCATAATTTACTTCAAGGGTTAAATCCGCAATCAATGTCTGATCTTCGAAAGATTCTCTAAGCAACAGAAATTGTTGCCGCTCACCCAGCTGAACGGCCGGACGGGTAGTTGTATAGGGGTTGGCATACAGGTTAAAGACTTCCTGACGGTTATTACCGTCCGTGCTGACTTCCTGATAAATCACGCGCGGCGTAATTTTAATATTTTCCGTTGGCTGAAATAAAGCGGCAATACGGCCGCCGCTGCGGGACCCGCTGTTGACATTTTCATCAATAGTGCCGCCTTCACGCAGCGCATCAATAAAACCGCCATATTCTGTATGATAGCCCACGATACGAACCGCAGCTTTATCTTCGGCAATCGGCATATTGACCATGCCTTTAAAATGGCCACCCACGCCGCCGCCATCAATGACATTAAGATTACCTTCAACACTGCCCTCAAACCCTTCGGTATTAGGCTGATTGGTGATATAACGAATGGTGCCGCCAATGGAGCCTGACCCAAAAAGCGTACCCTGCGGTCCACGCAGAACTTCAACCCGGTTCAAGTCATACAGGTCAATATCAGGCGTGAAGAGCGATAAAGAAATAACCGACTCATCCAGATAAATACCCACCTGTTCCTTAACGCCCGGTTGATCACGAATGATCTGACCGGCAGAAACGCCGCGAATGGCGACCTGACTTTGGCCAGGGCCCAGATTTTGAATCATCAGACCGGCAACGTTACGCGCAAGGTCTTCAAGGTTGGTGGCCCCAGAACGCTGAATATCAGCCTGAGTCTGGGCATTGATTGAAAAAGGGACATCTTTAATGGTCGATGATCTTTTGGTCGCCGTCACGAGAATTTCTTCAAAAGTGAAATTTTCATCCGCCGCTTCCTGAGCCTGCACAGCATGGCCCATAATTATGCTCGAACCAATTGCGGTTCCAGCTAGTATGATAATTTTTCTTGATAATTGCATAATATGTTTCCTCCATTATTATGTCATTTAAGATGCCTAAAACATTTATCCGTTTAAGACATTATTATATCTACACAAAAAAAGGCCGCTGTTCTACATTTTTTTTTATGCAAATCGCCTTAATTTCCTGGTATTTTACGGAATGAATTGGGGCGAATTAAGGCAAAAAAATAAAAAAATGCCTTATTTACTCAACGGGCTGCAGGACGGCTCAAATTTTTCATTCTTTGCCAAAAACCCCGGCTTTTTTAAGTTGTGTCATGCGATCTTCGCTCAGGCCGAATTCTGTGATCAACAGGTCGTTATGCTGGCCCAGATCGCAGCCCTTAAAGTGATATTCTGCCGGACTTTCGGACATTTTTATGGCGCAGCCCAATTGTCTGATGCCCTCAACATCAACGATCATCTCGCGGCTGATCAACTGTTCATTACAGCAGGCCTCTGACAGGGTTAACACCGGCTCGACACAGGCGTCCACCTCTTTAAAAATAGCCCGCCATTGATCATAATCTTTACTTTTAATGATGTCAGATATCTGACGTTTGAAGTCTTTTTGTTCTTCTGAACCGGCGGCGAAGGCCAAGGCCTCCAGATCGGGCCGGCCCAGTGCCAGACATAACGCCTGCCTGAATTTTGGCTCCAGCCCACCGACCGAAAGATAACGCCGGTCACGGGTTTCATAATAATCATAGAATTGACCGCCATTGAGCAATTCCTGCTCCGGCCCGGTTTCACGGCCCACGCCCAGACAATCCGCCGCCGGAATAACATTGAGGGTAAAAGCGGCATCGGTCATGCTGATATCAACATATTGTCCCTTGCCTGTCTGCGTCCGGTGGATAACGGCCGCGAGCAATCCGGCCACCAGATGCAGGGAACCGCCCGCAACATCGGCAATCTGGACACCTGCGGGTGCCGGGCCCTGTCCCTTGCGGCGGCTATGATCCTGTATCCCGGCGATGGCCAGATAATTATTATCATGCCCTGCCCTGTCTCTATAGGGGCCGGTTTGGCCATAGCCGGTCAGGGAACAATAGATCAGCTTTGGATTAAGGGCCTTCAGACTATCATAGCCCAGCCCAAGCCGATCCATAATGCCGGGGCGGAATTGCTCAACCAAAATGTCATATTCCATGATGATCTGTTTAACAAGCTCAATGGATTCAGGTTTTTTTAAATCCAGACCCAGTGATCTCTTGGAACGATTAATATATCGGTGGAAATAAGCCGCATCGCCATCCTTTGCCCCCATTTCCCGGGTCAAATCATGACGGCCAGGGGCCTCGATCCGTAAAACTTGCGCCCCGAGATCCGCGAGCATCAAAGTGCCAAATGGCCCCGGCAAAAGGGTCGAAAAATCCAGAATTTTTAATGTCGAAAGCGCGCCCATCCCTATACCTCATCAATAAAATATTTCCGCCTGCCCCAAGCCATCATATACCCCTACCGCCATAGAATTGCAAATATTCAGCAGCCTATTTTTATGCTGACAAGGGGGCAAGTTTCCCCAGAATCTGCTCCTTGAAAAACGTGATAAAATTCAAACATGTCTTGGACGGTATTTTATTTTCCAGATGCAAGGCCTTAACAGAAAAAGTCAGCGGTGGGTTAAATCCCTTATATTTAATCGTACCGGCCCCCTTTGACCGTGCGGTATATTCATCAAGAATGGAAATTCCCGCCCCCAGGGCCACCAGATTACGGGCCATAAAATAGGTCTGGGCCTTTACAGTGACACTGCCTTTAATCGTCGTTCTGTCAATTTCTGCCGCCACAATATCAAACAACGGGCCGCTATCCTCAATACTGACGAAGGGTTTGCCTTCAAGGTCAGATAAGCTTAACCGATCCGGGTGGTGATCAAATTCATCGCCGGAATAGATGCAGACAAATTCACCAACGCTCATATCAAGCTGAATAATCCCCGGGCTTTGCGGCGGGTTTAAAGCGATGGCCAGATCCTTGTCATGTTCATAAAGGGCCGGCAGCATGGTATCATAATGGTGGGTTTGTATGTCAAACAGACATTGCGGAAATTTCTTATGATAGGCCACGATTGCTCTGGGCAGAAATTCAATACCCAAGGCGGGAACGGCGGCAAGCCTGATGTTGCCCTGCTCAAAATTTTGTAAATTGAGGGTGGTTTTTTTCAAGGAAGCTATTTTTTTATCTATCTCCCTTGTTTCCTGAAACAGCCTATTGGCCTCATTTGTGGGCAGCAACCGGCCCTTGAGCCTTTTAAACAAGAGAAACCCAAGCTGATCTTCGGCGTGTTTCAAAAGTTTGCTGGCCGTGGGCTGGGTGATATTGAGCAGCCGGGCCGCCCCGCTTATGGAGCCTGCCATATATACCGCATTAAATATCTCAATATGTCTCAGACGCATGTTATCCTCCCTATCATAAGCTGGCATTAGGCTTCAAAAAACGAATGTGAATTATAATATCTTTTTGCCAACCTATAGCTTTTATCTATATCTATCTATTCTTTTTTCATTATTAATGATCGGCAAAATTCTTTATAGATATGGACAAAACTGAAAAATTGATAGAAAGACAGTGATGATGACGATGAATGAAATGAATTTTAAGGCCCCTTATCTTTTGTTCCTTGGTGATGAAAATTTACCGTTGGCCATCAAGATGTCTCGTGGTCTTGCCCAATGGCGCCCGGAACTTTGTATCGGTGAATTTTCGGCCCCCTCCAGTGATCTGACGTTAGGCTTAAAAAAATTATCCATTGACGAAGCCGCAGCCGCAGGAGCAAAAATGTTTATCCTGGGCCTGGCCAACAGCGGCGGACGCATATCAGAAAGCTGGCTGCCCTATATTATTGAAGCTCTGGAAAATGGGCTGGATGTGGCCAGCGGCCTGCACCAGAAATTATCAGATATACCCCATATCAAAGCGGCGGCAGAAAAATTTGACCGGCAATTATTTGATGTCCGGCATTTTGATGGGCAATTGATCACAGGCAAGGGCCATAAACGTTCCGGGAAAAGAATACTGACCGTTGGCACAGACTGCTCCGTTGGTAAAATGTATGCCTCCCTTGCCATTGAAAAAGAAATGAAAGCCCGGGGATATGACGTTAATTTCAGGGCCACCGGCCAAACCGGTCTGATGATTGCCGGATCGGGCATATGTATTGATGCCATTGTCTCGGATTTTATTTCCGGGGCCGTCGAACAAATATCTCCGGCTAACGATGAGGACCACTGGGATATTATCGAAGGACAGGGTTCGTTATATAACCCGTCCTTTGCCGGGGTCAGCACCGGACTGCTGCACGGCGCCCAGCCGGACTTGATTGTCATGTGCCATGAAGCGGGCCGCCAAACCATCAAGGATTTACCGAATTATAAAATCCCTGATTTGAGCCAATGTATTCAGGCTAATCTTCAGGTGGCGGGCCTGACCAGTCCGAACGTCAAGCTGGCTGGCATTGCCCTGAATTGCCGCACCATCGGCAAGGCAGCAGGATTGGCGGAGATGGCACGGCTTGAACAAAAATTTTCTGTCCCCTGTTTTGATCCCATCATCACCGGGGCCTCATCCCTGGTGGATAGTTTGTGAGCGCGGCCAAAATGTTACATATTTCCAGAGAAACATGGACGTTAAAAAAACCCTTTGTCATCGCCCGTGGCTCAAGAACTGAGACACAGGTCATCAAAGTGGAGATCAGCGTGGCGGGCCATACGGGGCGCGGCGAATCCTGCCCCACGGCAAGATATGGCGAGTCCGTTGATGGGGTTTATCAGCAGATAAACGCCGCCAGTCAAAAAATATGTTCCACAATAAATCAGGACGAAAATCGGCAAGGTCTATTGGATATTTTACCGGCCGGCGCGGCGCGCAATGCAATAGATTGCGCCCTATGGGACCTTGAAGCCAAGCAGAAAAACACAACGGTCAGTGAATTGCTCGGGTTCCCCTATCCGGATAATATCCACACTGTGCAGACCATAAGTATTGGCAGTGCTGAGGCAATGGGCGCAGCCGCCGGCAAACTCAGCAGCTTCCCGATGTTAAAAGTAAAGCTTAATGCAGAGAATATCGTGCAGAGAATCAAGGCCGTGCATCGCCATGCCCCGGAGGCAAAACTGTTAATCGACGCCAACGAAAGCTGGGATATTGATCTGTTGAAAGCGGTAGCGCCGCAGCTGGCCGGCCTTGGTGTTGTCATGATCGAACAGCCCTTGCCGGCGGATGAGGATGATAAATTAAACGGTTATCAATCGCCGCTGCCCCTTGGGGCTGATGAATCCTGCCATACCTCGCAGGATGTCGAAAGGCTGGCAGAACTCTATGATGTCATCAATATCAAGCTGGATAAGACCGGCGGGCTGACCGAAGCCCTGAAACTTGAAGCGAAAGCCCGCAGCGCAGGACTGGATATTATGGTCGGATGTATGCTGGGTACTTCGCTGGCCATGGCCCCGGCCATGGTTCTGGCACCGCAAGCCACTTATGTCGATCTTGATGCCCCGGCTTTATTGAGCGCCGACAGAGAATGTGGCCTGACCGTTGATAATGGTGAAATGTCGCGGCTCAATGAACAGCTCTGGGGCGGCGTTAAATAATCAGACTATCCGCTATTATCAGATGATTTTGCGGAGAATTTTTGCCGCATATCTCTGAAACCCGCTGATTGGTGGGTTAAACAGAAAGGTGCCGTTCAATTTAGGTTGATATAAAACTGATTTCATATGGCTGAATGTCTCGAATCCCGCCTGGCCATGATAAGCTCCCATGCCGGACTCACCCACCCCGCCAAAGGGCAGCGTATCGGCCGCCACATGAAAACATACCTCATTGACACATACCCCGCCGGAGAGTGACCCTCCTAGCCAGATATCCCGTTCCTTATCATTATCGGTAAAGATATATAATGACAGCGGTGCCGGGCGTTCTGAGACAAAGGCCATCGCCTCATCAATGGTATCATAGGGAATGATTGGCAAAATCGGGCCAAAAATTTCTTCCTCCATCGCTTTAATATCCAGAGGAGGGTCAATGAGTAATGTCGGCGCCTCAATACGGCACGCCGCCTGACTACAATCGGCAAGCCGCTTGACTTTTGCGCCCCGGCCCTCAGCTTCCTCGACCATCGACTGAAGCCGCGCACGGTGACGATCTGAAATAATCGCGGTATAATCTTGCGACTGGGTAAAATCCGGGAAAAATTTATGCATGGCCTTTTCAACTTCCCTGACAAACCGTTCCATCTGCCCGCGCGGAACCAGGGCATAGTCAGGCGCGACACAAATCTGCCCGCCATTGGCGGTTTTACCATAAGCAATGCGTTTTGCCGCATAGGCCAGATCCGCCTTCTTACCAACAATGGCCGGAGATTTTCCGCCCAGTTCCAGCGTTACAGGTGTCAGATTTTTTGCTGCCGCCACTGCGACCTGACGGCCAACCTGCGTCGATCCGGTAAATAATATATGATCAAAGGCAAGGCTGCTAAAGGCCTGCGCCACATCGACCCCGCCAATAGAGACAGCCACTTCACGTGGATCAAAGACCGCCTCAATCATGGCTTTTATCACGTCCGAGGTATGCGGGGTCAGTTCAGAGGGTTTCACCATCACCCGATTGCCCGCCGCCAAGGCCGCCGCCACTGGCGAAATGGCCATATAAACCGGAAAATTCCACGGTGCGATCACACCAACAACCCCCTTGGGCTGCGGGATCACCCGACCCCGCGCCGGCAAGAGATGTTTGGGAATCGCATAGGATCGGGGACGCATCCATTCTTTCATCTTATCCCGGTTCATCCTGATATCACCAAGGAGAAGCGTGATGTCAAAATTACCGGATTCCGCAGGGCTGCGATGACCAAAATCCTTCATCATTGCCGCCATCAAGCGATCCGTAAAAGCCAAGAGCGTCTGCTCCAAACGCATAAGCCGGTCCCGGCGCGCCTTATAATCGGGATTGATATCCTCACCATGGGCCGCCTTCATGACGCGGAAAATCGTTTGCATCTCCACAAGCGGATCATACGACCTGCCACTGCTGGCTTGATGTATCACAGAATTTTACTCCTCTACTTCCCACAGGGCCTTGCTGCAACGGCAAGTCTTAGACAAGAAATCTGGCCCGAATTTTATTCATATAAGCTGATGGGTCTTGTTCAATTCTGGCAATTTCTCTGGGCGGTGCGCCGGTATGGGCATCATATTTTGCGCTCCATAACACCATATCAATAATAACCGGCAGAATATCCAGGCCCTTTTCCGTGGGGCTGTATATATAGCGTTTTTTGTCTTTCACATCCTGTGTTTTAAGAAGTATACCGTTTTGTTCAAGAATGGCCAACCGCTTGGCCAGAATATTGGTTGATATGCCCTCATCCGACCGGGTAAATTCATGATAATATTTCTTGCCGTGCAAGATAATGTCCCGCAATATCAGCAAACTCCATTTATCCCCTATCAGGTCAAGAGCATAGGTCACAGGACAATCGGAGCGATGTTTATTTTTCATATGAATATCTTACTTATTTTACTTGCATTATACAAGCAATCTGATAAATTATTAATGACTTGCAAAATACAAGCTATCCAGAGGAGACTGAAAATGTACCATTTATATGGCTTTAATAGCCAAAATACCATGAAGACCCTTTACGTGTTGGAAGAATTAGGCACCGAATATAACTTCACTTTCATGAATTTATTTAAAGGTGATAATAAACAGGAAGATTTTCTGAAATTAAATCCGATGGGCAAAGTCCCCGTTCTTCAAATCAACGACGATAGCTTATTTGAATCAGGGGCAATATGCCGATATGTTGCCAATCAGGCGCAATCACCGCTTTATCCTGAGGATAAATTGCAGCGGGCAAAAGTCGATCAATGGATGGACTATTTTACCTGCCATCTTGGCAGATGGCTCAATGTGTTATATTTTGAAAATTTCATCAAAGAAAAAGCCAATATGGGCCAGCCCGATCCGGAAAATTGCGCGGAAGCCGATAAATTCAGCCTGCAGCAAATGGCCATCATTGACAGCCATCTGACGGACAATGACTATCTAGCCGGTGATCATATGACCATTGCGGATATCTGCGCTTTTGCCTATATCGAACAGGTCAAATTTTTCGATTTTTCCTGGCAGGACTTCCCCCATGTCAAGGCATGGTTCGACAAGCTCGCGCAAAGAGACAATGTCAAACGCGCCCGCGAAAAATTCAACCGATAAACCAGAAGTTTTCCATCGCTATAGTGGGAAATTTTGTCACCACTATAGCGGTGGCCTATTCATGGGCAGTGGCCACCCCTTTTGCCTCCTCCTTGATGAGATCACCAAGCATATCCACTTTAATAACCATCAGAATAATTGTCTGCAAGCATGCAGCCAGTGCCAAAAACGATGTCTTGGCAGCTATGACATGGCAGGCCTTCTTACGGCTTTACTTCTTGGCCAAGCCCCTGTGATAGATTTCTGCCAGCAAAGACTGCGCGGCCCTATGGCCCGCCGTGGCCCTGCCTGAATCCATCATCATGACGGTACCATATTTCTGCCCGCCCACCGGCGGCATATAGACCGGAATCCGCCCGGAATCGGGGGCAGCGGCCAGTTTCAACCATTTCAGGGCCGTTTGATAATCTGCTAATTCATAAGCTGCCAATCCCAATTCATATTGGGCCTGGGCATTGCCCTGTGACGCCGTGCAATGACGATATGCCGTCTCATCGCCGGAAAGCTTGCCGCAATCCTTGATAAACATACTGCATCCCGCCAAAGACAGGAGCGCAAGCACAAGGATAATCGTGAAAGAGATTGTCTTCCTGCTCATATATTTCATTTCAAAATCCCCATAGATATATCAACCAAAATATACATTATCAGAAAATACAACAGGATGAAAATCAGAAACACTTAAGTGTCAACATAGCCTAAGAAGACAGGTAAAATGCGGCTGTCTCAAAATTCTCTTTAAAAAAAAGGGGGTGCCGCAAAATATAACATCACAGCACCCCAGGAAAACGGCAAAATAAATCTGCCACGACTAACCGTTTTGAAGGAAAGGTCGACATTGAAATCTATCCGTCAATTTTTCGGCCTTTACCACCATGTGGCATACAGCGCGATCAGGATTAATATGATCAATCCCGCCTGTAAATTAAACGTACGGCTGGTGGAGAAATCCACATCCCGCATGTCAACAACCTCATTATGACTTTCCTGTCGACCCATAAGCGAGACCACAACCGCCAAGGCAAGACAGGTCAAGAAAACCACCCCAACCCGGTCCATGAAAGGAAAATCAGGCAACATATAATAAAAGCCGCAAGAAAGCACAAAAGAACCCAATGCCGCCACAATTGCCCCATTGGCCGTCGCGCGGCGCCAAAATAACCCCAATATAAAAATCACCACAATTCCCGGTGTGAAAAACCCGGTAAAGTCCTGAATGAATTTAAAGCCCTGATCAAAGCTGGACAACAAAGGCTGGGCGAAAATCATCGCCGTGATTAACGCCGATAAGCTCACAAGCCGGCCCACGGTGACATAATGGGTCTGGCTTTTATTTTTCTGGTAATAGCTATAGATATCCATGGTAAAAATAGTTGAAATACTATTGATCATTGATGCGAGGGAGGAGACAATCGCCGCCACCAAAGCCGCAAAAATCAACCCTTTAAGGCCAATAGGCATCAAATTCATCATAGTGGGATAGGCCTGATCCGGGCGTTCCAAATCCGGGGCAAGCATCACGGCCGCAATGCCCGGCAATACGACAATTATCGGCATCAGCAATTTTAAGAAAGCCGCAAAATTAATACCCTTTTGCGCTTCCGCAAGACTTTCCGCCGCCAGCGCGCGCTGGATAATATATTGATTAAATCCCCAATAAGAAATATTCATCACCCACATGCCCCCGATTAAAACCGAAAGGCCCGGCAGGTCGTTATAAAAAGGATTATCCTTGCTTAAAATCATGTCGAATTTTTCAGGGAATTGTTCGGTTAAGATCATGAAACCACCAAAAACACCTCTTTCTGCGCCAATCATACTGAGCGTAATATACGATAGGAACAGGCCGCCGAAAATCAGCAAAACAACCTGAATAATATCCGTGAAAGCAACCGCTTTTAACCCGCCGTAAAGAGAATAGGACAAAGCGAAAACACCCAGAAAAATCATGCCGTAGGTCATGTCGATGCCCGTCACCGTATGAATGGCCAAAGCCCCCAACCATAGAATAGACGTCAAATTAACGAAAATATATAATGCGAGCCAAAAGGTCGCCATGACCATACGCACGCTATGATTATACCGCTGTTCCAAATATTGCGGCATGGTGTATATCTTCTGCTTCAGGAAAATCGGCAACATATATTTACCAACAATCACCAACGTTATCGCCGCCATCCATTCATATGATGCAATAGCAAGGCCCAAGGCATAACCCGAGCCTGACATGCCTATGATCTGTTCGGCAGAAATATTTGCCGCAATCAACGAGGCCCCAATGGCCCACCAAGGCAGCGACTTACCCGCGAGAAAATAATCTTCCGTATTTTTAGCGTGCCCCGCTTTTTCACGAGATACCCACGTGGCTAAAGCAATCAACCCCAACACATAAACAACAAATACGGCAATATCCAACCCAGATAATAACATTATTAATCCCAAATCCCTCTGACTTATTATATTTATAGACGTTCATTTAAAGAGAACGCGGAAACAGAAATCCTCCAGAAAAAACTTGCACTTCTCTGGAGTATGATCAATATGCGCCGGATGCCTCAGCATTATTTCTTTTGAAAAATGGCTTTTTTTAAAAAATATAATAGAGGATCATGCCGCCTGAAGGCTCTTATACTATGTGACAATGGTATCTTTTTTCGGAAAAAACAAATATGTTTCGAATATAATGTCGACAATTGACAATAATAATAACCACATTTTTAGTGCCTTTATGGAAATAAAGTCAGCATTGGCGGCATCTGTTGCGAAAGTTCTGATGAAGCCGGAAGATGTGGAAGATGTTTTGCAGGAGACCTACATGCTGGTTTGTTCCCAGTCCTCTAAAACAGAAATAAGGTCCGTTAAAGGCTATTTTTTCAGAGTGGCACGGAATGTGGCCCTGAGGGATATTTCACAACGTACCAAGGCTAAATTCAAAAGCCTTGAGGAAATCGCGCCTCTTGAGCCGGCATCTGACGAAGCCCCGGCAGATGATAAGTTACATTATGCCATGAAACTTAAAACCTTTGTTGAGGTTACAAATTCCCTACCAACCAAATGCCGGCAAGCCTTCCTGCTGAAAAAACTCATGGGATTGTCTCAAAAAGAGATCGCAAAAAAAATGAATATTGCCGAAAGCACTGTTGAGAAACACTTGATCACAGCCATGCGGCGAACCGTGAGCGAAATGAAAACCAGCGGTTATCACGTTGGTAAAAACCGTAATCTGGTCACGCTCAACACACAGTCAAAACAAACAAATGGGACCCATATCGGTGCAAAAAAAAGAGTTTGATTCAGAGGGCATCTCCATCGAAGCTGCATCCTGGGTGCTGCAGATCGATAATGGCCCATTTAACAAAGAAGACCGCGAGGCGTTACGTGAGTGGGCGGGACGCAGTCCAGCGCATGCGTTGGCCTTAAAAGAATTTTCATCCACATGGATGTCCATTGACGATGTCCTGAGTGAAGCCAATGAAATCGAAAATAACGCCCGCCCCTATTCCTGGTGGTTACCGCTAGCCGCCATATTCAACAGGCCCCTGTTCAAAGTCTGGGCACCGGTTACGGCGGTTCTTGTCATTGCCTTTTACTATCACAGCCCATCCATAATTGAACCAAGCCCTGAAGCCCCTAATATTGTCGCCGCCGCCGTGACCTATTCCACACAAGTTGGTGAACAGGCAAAATTCAAACTTGCCGATGGCTCCTTTGTCCATTTGAACACGGGCAGTATGGTGAAAGTAGAATATCAGCCAGCAAGAAGGCTGGTGCATCTTTTAAAAGGTGAAGCCCATTTCGATGTTGAGCCTGATTCCTCCCGGCCCTTCGATGTGATTGCCAAACAAAAACAGATCAGTGCTGTTGGCACGGCATTCGTTGTCAGATTAACGGATATCGGGCTGAATATTACCGTCACAGAAGGCACCGTTGCCGTTGCGCCTTCTGTATCGGGCACGCCGCAAAGCACGGGGGATGAAACCGAACTTCTGGCCCTGTTAAAACCGAATGAGAAAATGATATTTAAACGTAAAAACGCCGTTATTGCCAAAGTTAATAAAGATGAGATCCTGCGCGAGCTATCCTGGCGTGACGGCGTTTTAATCTTTGAAGGGGACTCTCTCGGTTATGTTCTTAAAGAAGTCGCGCGTTATACAGATACAAAAATTATCCTTGCCAATCATGAACTTGAGGAATTACGTGTAGGTGGCTTGTTTCAAATGGGTGAAATAAACTCCCTTTTGAAGGCACTTGAAATATCTTTCGATTTACATGCTAAACGTGTGGACAAGACAACGATCTATCTCTCCCGCCGCGCCGTTTCAGAAGAGGATGGTTAAGGGATATCCTTCAAAGCTCCTCACGATATCGTGAATGATCTTGAACCCACCGAATTTCAAAATCTTCTGGTAAGGCTGCGGCAAATGCCGTAAACTTAACACCACACAACCCCTCTTTACTCATTGATGCGTGGGTATATTTTGTACGCCTAAAAGCGAAAATATACTTTTTTTATTTTCTTTTGGAGGAAATCTATCGCGGTGCGCTCTTTATTCACAAGGTTACTGCAAAACGAGTCAGATTCGGTGAAATTAAAAAACGAACGATTTAGCAGGTCCTTTTCTGTATGCCACGTGGCCCTGTTTGCCATATTGGCAGCAGCGAGTTCACATGTAGAGGCTTCGCCTGGGGAGGTGAAATCTATTAAGCTTGGCCGGACAACTGCGGACAAAGCTTTAATAGATTTAAGTGGTCAGTTTAACACATTGGTCGTTTTCCCCGCAGATGTAGCAAAATATGTAACGGTTAATAACCTGACCGGAGAACATACGCTGCAGGCTGCGCTGGATTTGCTGCTTTCAGGAACGGGCCTGATTGCAATTGTAACTGAAGAAGGTGCTATTGCCATTAAGGCGACACCCAAATTAGTCAAACAAATCAGGGAAAATAAATTGAGATATTTTGGAAATTTAAAAAGCTCCAGGTTGAAGCGCAATATTCTTGCAACGGCTTCTGCATCTGTGCTTGCGACGTCAATAGGCCTGCATGTCCCCGCACAATCAGCAGAAGCGGAAGCCGAAGTTGATTCCGCACTCGAAGAAATCGTCATCACAGGCATTCGCAAAAGTTTGCGCGATTCTGCCGATGTGAAATCACGCTCGCTAGGTGTGGTGGATGCTATTTCAGCAGAGGAAATGGGTAAATTTCCGGACACAAACCTTGCTGAATCATTACAGCGTATATCCGGTGTTTCCATTGATCGATCAGGCGGCGAAGGTCAGTTGATCACGGTCAGGGGTTTTGGCCCGCAATTTAACACTGTGCTGTTTAACGGGCGCCAAATTGCCAGTGAAAATACATCACGTGCCTTCAGCTTTGATACCATTGCATCCGAGCTTGTCAGCGGTATCAATGTCCATAAAACATCCTCCGCTGATCTGCAATCCGGCGGTGTCGGATCAACCGTGAATATCACGACAGCACGGCCTTTTGATATTGATGGTTTTAAGATCGTTGCCTCTGCAGCGGGATCTTACGAGCAGAATGATGATAGTTTCCAACCGCGCATATCCGGCCTTGTCAGCAACATATTTGCCGACGGCAAGCTCGGGGTTCTTTTTGCCGCTTCCTACCAAAAGCGCGATACGCGCCTTGATCAGGCCCAAACAGATGGCTGGTTGGAGAATGTCGGCATCCCAACGGCTGAGTTAAATGGCGGTGCTGGATTTGACGGCAATGTCTTCTCTCCAAGGAACTTCGACAATAAGGTAACATTTGAAGAACGCACCCGCACGAACGCCAGTCTTGTTCTGCAATATGCTGCATCAGATGACCTTGAGATTACCGTTGATGGCCTCTATTCCGACTTTGATGTTGAAACGGACGCCACCTCTTTTGGTCACTGGTTTACAGCGCCGAATATTGAAAATGCCATTACCGATGAAAATGGTACCGTGGTCGACCTGTTTCAGGAAAGAGGACTTGCCACCGATTTTCATGCGAAGAAATTTGATCGCCTGACAGAAACATACTCCATGGGCATCCGCGCCGATTGGCAGGCCAATGAATCGCTGAAAGTAACCTTTGATGCCAACTATTCCTCCGCTGAGAGGGCAGCCAATAACGGCGGCGGCGACCAGTTATCCCTGATCGGTTATGCCAACCGGGTCAGATTCCAAAGCGATTCTGCTGTCTTGCCCTGGGTCAGTGATTTTGATACCGCAAATCCAAATATTTATAGCGGACAACAGGAAATTGACGGTGTCGCCTATCAACCGGAAGTCATTGCCGATGGCGTGTCCGATTATCTTGATACGGATAACAGCCGGGCCCATGTGATGTTGCGCCGGGGCTGGGCCGTCAAAGATGAAATCAAGCAGTTTAAAATCGACAACGTCTGGGACGACGGCAATACATCCGGTCTGATGGCGGTGCGTTTTGGTGCCATGTTTACCGAGGAAGAAAAAGCCCTGACCCGGTTCGACAATGAGGGTGTCGGCATTCACTGCGCCTTCTGCGGCTATCCGGACATTCCTGTAATCCCTGGCGATTCCCAGTTTATTTTTGACGCCGGTGATGACTTTCTGAGCGGCGTAAGTGGTAGTGAACGACTCTTTACCCAATGGCTAGGTCATAATGGTGAAGACCAATTTGCTTTTCTGGAATCCGTCAGCGGCCTTAACTTTGATGCCGTCAGAAGGGACAATTCCTATCAGGTAACCGAGAGAACCTATGCGGCCTACATTGATTTCGATTTTGCTGGGGAAATTGCCGACATGCCTTTGGTCGTCAATGCGGGTGTCCGGTTTGAAAAAACAGATGTCTCCGTCGTCGGCACTCAGGCCCCTGCTCAAAGCCTGACCATACTTGATGCGACCGAAATGTTGGCTGTCTTTGGTGCCGCTGTTCCGGTGGAAACAAACTCTTCTTACGATTCTCTGTTGCCCAGTTTAAATGCTAAACTAAATGTGACGGATAATCTGATTGCGCGGTTTGCCGCATCGAAAACCCAGACCCGCCCTACGCTTGAAAGTATGGCGCCGGTCACCGTTATTGGCACCACACGTCAAGGCGGGAACCTGACATCCACAAGCGGTAACCCTACTTTGCAGCCGTTCACCTCCGAAAATCTGGATTTTTCACTGGAATATTACTATGGTTTCAACAACTATATTTCCATTGGTGCTTTCCGGAAAAACGTCAGCAACTTCATCGTCAATGGAACGGCGGAACAAACCTTCACGCTTGCCGACGGAAGCTTACTCACGGATCCTTCCACCGGGGCAGACGTCAGCGCACCTGACGCCGGTGATGGGACGGCCGTCTTTACGGTAACCCGTCCCTTTAACGGTGAAAGCGCCATTGTCAGGGGGCTTGAAATTGCCGCACAACATACCTTTGGTGAAACCGGTTTTGGCATCATTGGCAACGCGACTTTGGTGGATAGTAATGCGGAACTCGACCCGGCTGATGTCAGTCAGGTCTTTGCCCTCACCGGATTGAGCAACTCATGGAACCTTGTTGGTTTCTATGAAAAAGGGCCATATCAATTGCGGGTTGCCTATAACTGGCGCGACAAGTTTCTGCAATCTCTGACCCAGCAAAATGGTGATGGTGTGGTGTTTGTTGACTCATTCGCTCAAATTGATGTCAGCGCAAGTTACGATGTCAACGAGAATATTTCCGTATTCTTTGATGGCATTAACGTGACGAACGCCATAGTTAAGAAACATGGTAGATTTACAAACCACTTCCTACTGGCTGAAGACAGTGGGGCGCGATATTCACTGGGCGTTCGCGTTGTATTCTAATCGTGACATAATCCAAACAAGCGCCGTCAGTACTCTACTGACGGCGTTTTTTAGCTTGCGGCTTTTCGGCCCGGCTATGGTATAAATAAAAACGCCCTCATTCCAAAAGGTGCAATATAATGTATGATGCAATCCAATCTTCACAAGAGCAACAGATAAGTCCTGCAATCCGGTCAATCGTCATCGTCGGCGGTGGGGCCGCCGGATGGATTACCGCCGGCCTATTGGCAGCGAAACATCACTCCGCAGAAGATGGCGGCATTCAAGTGACCTTGATCGAATCCCCGGACATTAAGATTATCGGTGTCGGCGAAGGCACCTGGCCAACCATGCGCAGTACATTACAGAAAATGGGTATTTCAGAAACAGAATTCATGCGCTCTTGCGACGCGACCTTCAAACAGGGGGCTAAATTTGCTAAATGGGTTGATGGCAGTACCGAAGATTTTTATTATCACCCGCTGATGTTGCCCCAGGGTTTCCAAAAAATGGACCTCGCGCCCTATTGGCATAACTATGCGGACAGGATTTCTTTTTCAGAGGCTGTATGCTTCCAGGAACATATTTGCGAACAGGGACGTGCGCCCAAGTTGATCACAACTTCTGAATATGATTCTGTTGCCAATTATGCCTATCATTTAAATGCAGGAAAATTTGCCGAATTTCTACAAAAGCACTGCACGACCAAGCTTGGCGTTCGCCATATTCTCGATAATGTCACTGATATTTCCTCGGCAGAAAATGGTGATATTGCAGCGGTCATGACAGAATACAACGGCTCTGTCGCGGGCGATCTTTTTATTGATTGCACCGGCTTTGCCTCCTTATTGCTGGGCCGGCATTATAACGTGCCGTTTCTGGACAAAAGCGACATCCTCTTCATTGATACCGCCCTCGCCGTACAGGTGCCTTATGATAGCGAAGAGGATGCGATCGCCAGTCATACCATTTCAACGGCGCAGTCTGCGGGCTGGATATGGGATATTGGCCTTAGCAGCCGGCGCGGCATCGGCCATGTTTATTCCAGCCGCCATACCAGCGAAGATCAAGCGCAGCAGGATCTCCGCGCCTATATCGGCGGCACAGATAAAGACCTGTCAATACGCAAAATTCCCATTAAATCAGGCCATCGACAAACCTTCTGGAAAAACAATTGTGTCGCTGTTGGCCTATCCGCCGGATTTCTTGAACCGCTGGAGGCTTCCGCCCTTGTTCTGATCGAACTGTCCGCAACAATGATCAGCGATCAATTGCCCGCACGGCGTGATGTTATGGATATCGTCGCCAAACGTTTTAATGAAACCACACTGTATCGTTGGGACCGGATTATCGATTTCCTCAAGCTCCATTATATATTAAGCAAGCGCACGGATCATCAATTCTGGAATGATAACCGCGATCCCGAGACCATCCCCGAAAGTCTGAAAGAGCTGATGAATCTCTGGAAATATCGCGCGCCCGGCGATATGGATTTTACCAGCAATAATGAGGTTTTCCCCGCTGCCAGTTACCAATATGTCTTATATGGCATGGGTTTTAAAAGTGATTTTTCCTTAAGCCAGCAAAATCTGACCAAGCAGCAGCAGGCAGATGATTTGTTTGGCCGAAATATGCAGGCGGTGCAACGGGCCATGGCAAGTTTGCCCCTGCATAGGGACTTGATCAACAAAGTACATAAACATGGTTTTCAAGCCATATAATGCCCCCTTCAATACGGAATATACAACCCTATGACACAGCTAGAATCTCTCAATAAAAGCCACCACCGGAATGTTAAAATTGACCTGGCCTCGGCAAAGAGTCTCTGTGCTGATCAGCGTATGATGCCCGTGGTACTCAGTGAATTTTTAAAACTTTCCATTCAATATCCCATCCTTCTGACCAAAGACGAGGAAACCGGTCAATTTGTCGCTGTTGCGCTTTGCGGGTTTGAGGACAGCGATAATCTTTTCTGGCAAGACGGCCAGTGGAATGCCGTCTATACCCCGCTCAACGTGCGCCGACACCCCTTTTTTGTCGGGGCCAACGAGCACAAAAAAAATGAACAGGATCATGACTATATCATCTGTATAAATATGACCGGCCCCGGTGTATATAAAAACAACTTACAGAAAGATTCTTTACAAGAAAATTCTTTACAAGAAAATTCTGGGCAGGCCCTATTTGATGATGGCGGTCAAGAAACCAGTTTTCTCAAAGAAATGCAGTCCGTATTGGGCAGTTTAATTGATGGCGAAATTCAAACGCAAAAATTTATTAACGCTCTTCTTGAACTTAAGCTTGTCACTCCAGTTTCGCTGGACATTACTTTCACTAACCAGCAGAAAATCCGTGCTGAGGGCCTCTATTCTATTGATGAGGATAAACTTAAATCGCTTGATACGGCTCAAATTGCCCAGCTTCATAAAAGCGATTACCTTGGCCCTATATACACGATGATCGCCTCACTCGGACAGATTTACGCGCTTATTCAAAAGAAAAACGCCCAGCTGAAAAGCCCCAGCAAATGGTTTCAAAAAGCAGAAAACTGATCCATGCCAGATCAAGCAACATTCCGATCAGCTCCTTTCGCCATAAATCCAGAAATGCGTCTTAAAACTCTTGAAATTGGCCATGAACAGAATAGCCTGATCCTGATTGATGATCTGTTTGACAGGCCGGAAGAGTTGACAGCCTATGCCAAGGCGACGCCCCCCTTCCAGCCGGTTTCCGGCGACTTATATCCGGGGATGCGCAAACCCCTGCCCGCGGCCTACGGGGATAGCCTGCTGCTGGGCATAGCCGCAGTGCTGCAGAATATATTTAATATCCCCCCCACCAGACGTTTCAAAACCGATTTCTGTGCTTTATCCCTCAGCACTTGCCCACCAAAAGATCTGTTGCCCATCCAGCGCATCCCTCATTTTGATACCTGCAATTCAAACCAGTTCGCTGCGCTGCTCTATTTATGTCCCGCCCATCATGGCGGCACCTCTTTCTATCGGCACCGCAGCACAGCTTTTGAAGCAATCCCCAAAAAACGCGCCATCATCTATGCCAAGGCCCTAGAGCAGGAGGCAGAGACCACAGGACTGCCCGGGCCCTATTATATCAATGGCGACACCGCCCTGTTTGAGCGCACGGCCAGCATCGGTGCCCAGTATAACCGACTTGTCATATATCGAAGCAATCTGCTGCATTCCGGTAATATCCAGCCTGAGCATGGCCTGAGCGACAATCCTGAGCATGGTCGGCTAACCGCCAATTGCTTCATAACCTTCTAAAAAAAATCACGCCGGATCAGCCTGATATCTGTCGCTTTAAGCGTTGTTTGATTG
>Ga0316204_10005565_pt1 | contig 20559 bp, 12 predicted proteins | sample 6monrhotite_MG_2_FD_205661 | JGI IMG/M metagenome (GOLD analysis project Ga0316204, IMG submission 205661) | Microbial mat bacterial communities from mineral coupon in-situ incubated in ocean water Damariscotta River, Maine, United States -... | ecosystem: Environmental > Aquatic > Marine >...
GTTGATCCACGAAATATAACACAGGCTCTTGTTTCGCCTAGCTATATGAAAAAAGCTTGCTTCACCAACCAGGTGAAGACAACTTTTTTCATTACGCTATTCAAAACAATATCCTACATTCTAATTGCGCGTCCAACTGCTTTTTTTAGGATGAAGCTGACATATCGATAGTTAATAATAAGCGTGAGATGCTTGAAACCATCTCAGCACGAATCTGAATAATTAAAAAGGTGGTAACGTTAAATGTCAAAACCGACATATTCTCAGTGCTATGGACAAGAGTTAGAAAAAAGTGAGCCGGTAAGCTCTCTCACAGAGTTGCCAGAGTTAGGGCTGGATTCCGATAGCATTAAAGAAGATTTCCGTCGATATTTTGCCCGCACGCTTGGGCGAGATCGTTATTGCCGTTCCTTGCATTACTCTTATTATGCGCTAGCACTTACGCTAAGAGATCGCCTGTTTGAGCGTTGGAAAAATACACGCTACGCAAAAATAGAAAATAAAGATAAACGTACTTACTACTTGTCGTTGGAATTCTTAATGGGCCGCGCCTTAGGCAACACAATGCTTAATCTCGATGTTGAAGAGGATACAAAAAAAGCGTTGATGGAGCTTGGCATCTATATGGAAGAGATTTCAGATAGTGAACCTGATGCTGGGCTAGGCAATGGTGGCTTAGGCCGGTTAGCGGCGTGTTTTCTCGATAGCTGCGCAACATTGCAGTTGCCTGTTATGGGTTACGGTATTCGCTACGAATATGGGATGTTCCGACAAAAAATTGTTAATGGCGATCAATTAGAAGAGCCAGACCGTTGGTTGCGTGACGGCAACCCGTGGGAGATTGAACGTCCTGAATATACACAGCGTATTCGATTTGGTGGTCATACCGAAGCCTATAAAGATGACACTGGAGAAGTGCGTTATCGCTGGGTTAACGCCAATCACGTGCTAGCTGTGCCGTACGATATTCCGATTCCTGGTTATAAAAACGAAACAGTTAACACGCTTCGGCTTTGGTCTGCAACGGCAACAGACGAATTTGACTTAAGTGAATTTAATGCTGGTGGTTATACCGAATCGGTGGCAGCTAAAAATGAAGCCGAAAATATATCAATGGTGTTATATCCCAACGATGAAAGTGAAAATGGTAAAGCGTTACGTTTAAAGCAGCAATACTTTTTAGCATCAGCAAGCTTGCAGGATGTTGTTCGTCGTTGGCAAGGGCAGCATGGTAACGATTTTAGTGATTTCGGAAAGTATAACTGCTTTCAAATGAATGATACTCATCCAACACTTTCCGTCGCAGAACTTATGCGCTTATTAGTGGATGAGAATGGTGTAGATTGGGATGAAGCTTGGGCAATCACAACAACATGCATGGCTTACACCAACCACACCTTATTGCCTGAAGCACTAGAGAAATGGTCGGTTCCCCTCTTTCGTCAGCTGCTACCTAGATTGCTCGACATTATTTATGAAATCAATGCGCGCTTTCTCACGACCGTGGCGTCTAAATGGCCAGGTGATACAGAACGACAAGCAAGGCTTTCTATTATTCAGGAAGGGCCTGTGCAGTATGTTCGCATGGCGCATTTAGCGATTGTTGGTAGTTTCTCTGTTAACGGAGTTGCTCAGCTTCATACTGATCTTTTAATCTCTGGATTATTTTCTGATTTTTATGAATTATGGCCAGAAAAGTTTGTCAACAAAACAAATGGTGTAACACCAAGACGTTGGTTGGCACACGCAAACCCCTCACTTTCAAAATTAATCACAAAAAACATTGGTGACGGTTGGATAACAGATCTCTCTCAACTTAAAAAATTGGAGAAATTTGCTGATGATGCAAAGTTTCAGAAGAAATGGATAAAAGCGAAACAGGAATGCAAACAACGCTTAGTTGATTTAGTTAAAAAAGATTGTGATATCGACATTGATGTTAACGCGCTGTTTGATACGCAAGTAAAGAGAATTCACGAATATAAACGACAGCTGCTTAATGTGCTGCACGTTATTCATCTTTATGATCGTATAAAACGCGGTGATACTGATGGCATCGTTCCTCGCTGTGTCTTTATTGGTGGTAAAGCTGCGCCGGGTTATTTCATGGCGAAGCGTATTATTAAACTTGTTAATAATGTTGCTGGTGTTGTGAATAACGATCCTGCTGTTGGCGGTTTGCTGAAAGTGATTTTCTTGCCTAACTATCGTGTTACCACCATGGAAATAATTGCACCAGGAACAGATCTGTCAGAACAGGTATCTACAGCGGGTAAAGAGGCGTCTGGTACCGGCAATATGAAATTCATGATGAATGGCGCATTAACAATCGGAACCTATGATGGTGCTAATATCGAAATACTCGAAGAAGTCGGTGACGATAATTTCTTCTTGTTTGGATTGAAAGCTGATGAAGTTGAAGCGCTAAAGCCATCCTATCAACCGAACAAAATTATCAATGAAGATGAAGATTTGTTGCGAGTAGTGCACTTGTTAGAGAGTGGGCACTTTAATCAGTTTGAAGATGGAATATTTAACGACATTGTTCACGCGATTAGAAATCCTCACGATCCTTGGATGACAGCAGCAGATTTTAGAAGCTATATCGATGCGCAAGCAGAAGTATCGAATGCCTATAAAGATCAAAAAAATTGGACACGGATGAGTATTCTTAATACGGCTCGCAGTGGTAAGTTTTCCACGGATCGTACAATTAAAGAATACAACGATGATATTTGGAAAATGTAGGAGAATTAAATGATGAAAAAGAAGTATTTGAAATCAAAACCTGTTTGTAAAGTTAGCTTTTCTTTACCTAAAGAAGCGGCAGTAAAAGCTAAAGAGGTAACAATTGTTGGTGATTTTAATGACTGGGATCATAAAAAGCACAAAATGAAAAAGCTAAAAAACGGCTCTTTTACTTCAACAATTGATTTGGAAGTAGGGTCTGAATATCAGTTTCGTTACCTTATCGATCAAGAAGCCTGGGAAAACGACTGGCAAGCTGACAAATATGTGCCAACCGAATTTGGTGCAGAAAATTCAGTTGTTGTCGTTTAACTAGGGTGAGATAGACAAACATTATGATAGATAATGCAGTTGCAGTAATTTTAGCGGGTGGTGTCGGTTCTCGATTGCACCCACTAACTAGCGATAGAGCAAAACCGGCAGTTCCTTTTGGTGGTAAATATCGCATAATTGATTTTACACTGACAAACTGTGTTGAATCTGGTGTTAGACGAATTTTGGTGTTAACCCAGTACAAATCATTCTCGTTGCAAAAACACATTCGTGATGGTTGGTCTATCTTTAATCCTGAGCTGGGTGAATATATCACTACGGTTCCTCCACAAATGCGTCGTGGAGAGAACTGGTATGAAGGAACAGCTGATGCGATTCATCAGAATACCTATTTGCTGGAGCGTAGCGAAGCAGATTGGGTAATTGTTTTATCGGGTGATCACATCTATCGTATGGATTATGCTGCATTGCTTAAATTTCATAAAGAGCAAAATGCAGCGCTTACCATCGCCTGTCGTGAAGCCCCGCTTGAAGAGGCGAGTGCGTTTGGTGTGGTAGGGGTAGATGAAACATCACGCGTAAATGATTTTCAGGAGAAGCCCAATTCCCCTATTCCACTTCATGGTAATCCTGAATGTGCGTTAGTTTCCATGGGTGTCTATATCTTCTCTATGGAAACGCTGTTGAATGCATTGGCTGAAGACGCAGCAGCTTCTGATTCTAAGCATGACTTTGGTCATGACATTATTCCAAAGCTGATCAAAACCGAACGTGTTTCTGCTTTTCAATTTGGCGAAAAGAAAGGTCGTGTTACACCCGATGGTTATTGGCGTGATGTAGGTACAATTGATAGTTACTACAATGCCAACATGGATCTGTTGAAGCCTGTGCCCCCCATGAATTTGTATCAAAATGATTGGCCAATTAGAACCTACCAATCACAGCATCCACCGTGTCGAACGGTTCCAGGTGATGAAGGCAACGAAGGGATGTTTATTAATTCCATTGCATCAAGCGGCGTTGTCATATCTGGCGGCTGTGTGCAACATTCAATTCTATTTTCGGATGTTTACATAGATGATGAAGCCAATATTCAAAACTCTTTAGTGCTCAACAATGTTCATGTTGGTAAAAGAGCGATACTCAATCGATGCATTGTTGACAAAAATGTCGTTATCCCCGATGACGAAATTATTGGGATAGATAAAGAACGTGATGCAGAGCGTTTTACTATTTCGGATAATGGTGTGGTTGTGGTTCCAAAAGGCTTTATGTTCGAGTCCTAGGAGGCTGTCCGAGAATAGGAAGCCTACTCGGCAACCGCTCCTGCGTCGCCTAAAGCGCCTACTGTTGGTGCCCTATCTTCTGCATCCATGCAGTCGTGCGGAAAATCCATTATGATCAAACTTTCCGATCCTTTTCGGCGAATAGCTACGGCTATTAACCTTAAACGATCAAAATATTTGATTCAAAATGGCTTCTCCTCGCTACAACTCCTATTCTCGGACAGCCTCCTAGTTTATTTTTAGCGGTTTGTTCTATATCGTACGCCGCAACAAAATACAACGTACGATATAAAACGGATTATGCATTCATATCAATCGTTTCGGTTAGCGGTTCTTTCTCTTTGATATCATCTAGTGAATCTCGCCAGATTGTAACGTCTTGCGTAAAATAGCCAAATTGCCTTTCTGATGAATTGTTCAATCCACTTGCTGATTTTAGATCTAGGATATTGAATGTTCGTAACACGCCACGACGACGATAACCGCTATCTTTTCTGGCAACAATTTGATCCCGCCAAGTGCCGAAATTTACATAAGTAAAATTGGTGTTGTACTTTAACATTGTTGCATCGCTTAACTGTGTGTTTAGGTTTGCCTCTTCTTGCAGTGGATTATGTGTATGTCCTTCGCCGTGAATTTGAAAGCCATTATTACTGAAAGGTGGTTGAAAACCAGGAAATGTGCGCATCTTTTTAAGATCAACACCTGATCGACGCTGATGGCTAAACCAGGCAAATGCCTTCATGGCTAAAAGAACAGCGCTAAGCTCGACTTTTTTACCAAGTATTTTCGATGCTTTTAACACGAAATGTGCAATTTTGAGTGCTATGCGAAATTTTTTCGAAGCACTTTGGTAGGTGAAATCCCAGCTCAGCCATTGAAGAATGCAGGCCATCAGGTTTTTCTCAATTATCTCCACTGCGTCGATATTTTTTTTTGCCTTACGCATCGCTTTGGATTCTTCAATAATCCGCTGTACAGCAAGATACGATGGCCGGTATAAGTCTAGTTCATCGAGAATTCGATTTAGGCGATCCTCAACAACATTTTTACTCGCTAATTCTCTTTTGGTCTTAAAGATAAAAGTGGATAGCACACCAGCAGCAACAGTGTCTCCAAAGCATGATTCAATAAACGGTCGATAATTTAATTTTTCCCAAGCTTCAGGTTTCCAGCCATCATCGGCATTCCAGCCTGGTAGCTCACCTTCTGCTTCGAACGCCCGGCTGTTTTCTGAGTCTCTCCATTGGCCATGAGTGGTGAAGAAGCGAAAGTCTCGATCTGCATAGTAAAATGGAAAATAAGGTACACGACTTTTATCCCCCAAGAACATCTCCTTATCACCATACATGCGGCCAATGAATTTCCGTTCGCTATCGGTGAAACTCTCGGCAGTTAGACCGAGTGCTTGCTCGTAAAGATTGGCCAGTGCCTCATTAACTAACAGAACCTCCTTGTCGTGGTTTCCAAGAATGATAACCGTTTTTGTCAATTGTATAGTGTCGCACTGCTTTTTAATGTTGGCATCAAAATTTTTCAAGAGAGAAAAAAAATAGTGATGATTCTGTAAAATTTTATTAGTGATTCGGGTGACAATATCGCTGAATAGCGATTCATCCTCTTCACGTTGCCAAGGGTAGAACTGTTTCTCAGCCCATTCACCACTACGAATCAAGTCGATAAAATCACCATCAAAAATGAGATGCACTTCGTTTATTGCATTTCGTTGACAGTTTTCCGCTATGCGCCCAAAAAAGTTATCCCAAACTTGATTGCTAAGGTTTTGGAAGCCAACTGAGCCATCGGTTAAATGGATGTCACTAACAGTTACACAAAGCCTGTTACCGCGATTTGGCCCCGAAGTTTGAAATGCTAATTGAGAAAGCAGCGAGCTGTTGTCTACATTGTTGGGTTGATTAACAAATGGCTTTGAAACGTCTTCTTTGGTGAGTAATTCATTATTTTCCGACATATACTGCCCTCCTTGGTGTGCGGGGTTAGTGCGATTTATCCGCTTGTTTCAATAGGAAGTCAAGAGACTATGCCGTATGTGCTTGTAGAGTTTGTATTACAAAGTCAGTATTGATTGGTTTTCAAGATGGTTTCCGGATAATATTATATAAATGTTTATTATGTGGTTGGTCGCATAATACTTGAACAGTTTGGCGAATCTTGAATTGCGTGACTGTTTGTTATCCATCAGCTGTTTCAGAGAAAAATCAGAAAAGTAGAAATATGGCATCAAATCAACAAGAGAAATATCTTGAAATAAGCACACCGCTAGGTGCTGATGTTTTAACCTTAGTCGGCATCAGTTGTGATGATTCTATTTCGAATCTCTTTCACTATACGCTTGAGCTTTACTCAGTTGAACAGGCAATTAAAGCTGAAGATATTGTAGGCAAACCGGTTGATTTTTCCATGCTGTTGCGTGATGGCAGCAAACGTGAATTTCATGGTTATGTCAGTCAATTTGTTAGTGGGGCATTGCGCAGAGATGGTCATCGAAGTTATCAGGCGGTAATTGTGCCTTGGGTCTGGTTTTTAACAAAAACTTGTGACCATAAAATTTTTCAAAATATATCTGTCGATAAAATTATTGAAGATGTATTTGCCACTTACGGCTTCACTGATTTCAAGTTGAGCATTAATAAGACGTGCCCTACAAGGGATTATTGTGTTCAGTATGCTGAATCAGCTTTTGATTTTGTTTGCCGATTAATGGAAGAAGAAGGGCTTTTTTATTATTTTACGCACCAAAAAGGTAAGCACACACTGGTCATTGCTGACAGCAATAGCTGTTTCACCGATTGCGAAGAGAATGAACTTGTTTTTCTCGACAATATTGCCGATGAGCATCTTCATTCCTGGGCGCATTGCCATGCATTTACTACAGGTACCATGACGGGCAATAGTTATTCATTTGAAGAACCCAAAGTTAGCTTGCTTAAAGAAGTTAAAACGGTTGTTAAGTTAACAGATAACGAGAAATATGAGCACTATGAATATCCATATAACTATAAAAAGGCTAATGAAGCTGAGCCAATGGTTAAGGCAAGAATAGAGGCGGAAGAAGCACAGCATCACTCCACAGAAGCATCGGGAACTTATCGTAGTTTACAGGTAGGTGGAAAATTCAAGATTAAGACGCATGAATGTTCTAGTGAAGAAGGAAAAGAGTATGTCATTACCAACCTGCGATTTGATACCTCTGAAGATGTAACGGCAACAGGTGGTAATCCCCGATCTTACTTTAATCAATTTGTTTGTATTCCTGCCGCAGTAAAACCCAAACCGAAGAGAATTACGCCGCGGCCGCGAATCTACGGTTTGCAAACGGCTGTCGTTGTTGGACCTTCAGGCGAAGAGTTGTATACAGATAAGTATGGTCGAGTAAAAGTACAATTCCACTGGGATCGTGATGGCCAAAATGACGAGAACAGCTCGTGCTGGGTTCGTGTTTCACAAACCTGGGCAGGAAATACCTGGGGAGGGATTATTCTTCCCCGAATAGGTCAGGAAGTTGTAATTAGTTTTCTGAATGGTGATCCTGACAATCCTTTGATTACTGGGCAGGTTTACAACGCGAGCAATATGCCTCCTTATCCGTTACCGGATAATCAAACCCAATCTGGTTTTAAAACTCGCAGCACACCAAAAGGCAGTGCTTCAACGTTCAATGAATTACGTTTTGAAGATAAAAAAGATGCTGAAGAAATCTATATGCACGCGCAAAAAGATTTCAATATTGAAATTAACGAAAACCTAAATACAATTATAGAAGAAGGTAATGATACCTATCAGTTGAAAAAAGGTAATGTGATTGAAACAGTAACTGAAGGTAATGTCACAACCACCTATACAAAAGGCAAACACACTTTTGAAATTACCGAAGGTGATCAACAGATAGATCTTAAAAAAGGTAAACAAGCGATCAAGCTGACCGAAGGCGATCAAGAGATTACTTTAAATAAAGGCAACCAAAAGCTAACCTTGGATAGTGGCGATCAGGAAGTTACCTTAAAAAGCGGTGACCAAACGGTTACATTAAATAGCGGAAATCTCACGACAAAATTGGATAGCGGTGAAAGTAGCCTCGAAACTTCTGATAAAATTGAATGTAAAGTTGGTGGTAACTCCAGCACTATAGATACCAGCAAAATCGAATCAAAAGTTGGCGGAAATTCTACAACAATTGACTCCAGTAAAATAGAACTAAAAGTTGGTGGTAATAGTATCAAGATAGAAGCGGCAGGTATTACTTTAACTTGCGGTGGTAATAGCATTAAGATGGATCCTTCCGGTGTTACTGTCAAAGGCATGATGGTTAAGATCGAAGGAAGTGTAATGACAGAAGTGAAGGGTAGTGCTATGGCCAAGATTCAAGGTGGCATTACTATGATTAATTAATGGGCACCTCCGGTTGTGATTTATAGCGTGCTAACTGTGTTAAAACAAAACTCAAAATGTTCATTTACTGCAGTAAACTCCGCTTTTTCGTTTTGTTTTGCCTTGTTATCACCACTCTAAATCACAACCGGAGGCACCCTAATGAAATATGAGCCATAACTTTTTATGAATGCCCCGTCAAACGAATTGAATTTAGTGAAAGTTAATGATCAAAATGCAGCGGTTGTCTGTAAAAATGCAGACCTCGAAGATCAATCAAAATTATTACTTGGTAATAAACCATCACTATCAGACTATATACAAAGTCTTTTAGCCAATAGCGCGTTGAAAGATGTGATTAATGTCATTGCGCACGCCTTGCCAGCACGGGAAGCCGTTTATTGGGCCTGCTTATGTGTTAGGGATGTCATTGATCAAGAGTCAAACTCCGATGACCTTAAGGCGATTAAAGCAGCAGAGCAGTGGGTGTATCAGCCGAACGATAATGATCGATATTTGAATCACGAATTAGCAGAAAATTTAGAATATTCAACTGCGGCAGCGTGGGTGTCGAACGCTGTTTTTTGGAGTGGCGGTAGTATAACACCAAAAAAAGAAGCTAAAGTTGAGCCACCTGATGGCGTATTTGGGAAAGCAATTAGTGGCGCAATCAATTTGGCGAGTGCGAGCGAAGACCCTAAAAAAGTAGATCAACTGCAAAAGCAGTTTATAAAACGTGGAATCAATATCGCACAAGGTGGTAAAGGCGAAATATACCCATAGCGTTTGAGATTTAGGTGTTAAGTGTGCGCTCAGTTTGTTTCATAGCCAGGCGAAATGACGAGTAATAGTCATTCTATTGCGAGGAGTTTCAACACAGCTATGGAACAAAGAGAGCATGCAATTACACCTAACTCTTAATCGCTATGGGTATATAGGAGATAATTAATATGGGTGTACCATTATCAAGAATTACTGACATGCATGTTTGCCCAATGTTTAATGGGCCAGTGCCTCATGTTGGTGGCCCTATATTGCCGCCAGGAGCACCAACAGTTTTGGTTGGTGGTCTACCTGCAGCAAAATTGGGAGATCAGTGTGTTTGTGTTGGTCCGCCAGATAGTATTGTTATGGGTAGTGCGACAGTTTTGATTAGTAATATGCCGGCGGCTAAAATGGGTTCTAGCACTTCGCACGGAGGGAGTGTGGTTTTAGGGTGTCCAACGGTATTGGTTGGTGGCTGATGTGAGTGACCTAGTGTCACAAAAAAAAGAATTGCTGCCGATGCTTCCGGTATGGGAGAAACATTCCTACATATATGCCATTCTTGATGCTGCACGCAATGAAAGTATCTATAAAATGCTGATGGCTTGTGCAGAAGAATTCACTTGTTTGTATAATGGTGATATACCTGTTTCTCTTGCCCGTGCTGCACCTTATCTCATAAAACTTCCTACGGATTCAGCGCTTTTTCAAAAAATCTATCAGCAAGGTTTTTTTGATAGCTGGGGAATATTCTTCACCTCTTTCGATAATAGCAAAGAGCTAAAAAGACATTTTCAAAGCTTACTTCGGGTAAAAACTGAAGATGGTCGCCGTCTCTATTTTCGTTATTACGACCCAAGAGTTTTGAGAGTATATTTACCAACGTGTACAAAAGATGAATTAAGGGCTGTATTTGGTTCCGTGGATAATATGTGGGTGGCCGGAGAAACTGAAGATGCGATTGTCGAATATCGAAAAGAGAGTGATCGATTTTTTTCGTCTACAATTGAATTGAAGGACTTAGAGATCTAATGCGTATCGTATTAAAAAGCTGGCCGGAAAAAATTGAGATTGCGGACAAGCAAACTTACTTTGATCCCGTAGACTATAATTTTATCCAGTTTCGTCGTACAGATGATGCATTTCGTTGGTTGCGTCCACATCTCACTAATGATGTCTTGATGAAAAGCCTTCGTGCTTTGCTGGTTTCTGAAAAAGTCTCCGGTGCCGAGAGTATGAATAATCAGCAAGTGGCACAAAAAGTTGCAGCTTTACTTTTTCAAAATAAATTAGCGCTGGTTCAACACTATTTACTGAAGCACGAACCGGCGGTGATAGTAAGGGAAGAGAAAGCTGTTGCGCCACCCACACAAGAGGCTGCCGTACCAAGAGCCGCATCTTCACCTGAACCCGTTGTCTCACCCAAGGAAGAGCCGGTGGATAATCGAGATCATGAAGCGCAAGCTGCTACTTTAGTTGCTGCGGCTGAAGAAGGTACACCGTTTTGTGAAGAATGCGAAAAAGCAAAACAAAAAGAAGGGAATAGGAGTGCGGCCTAATAAAAGCCAATTGGAGAGTTTGTTTTGTTAGTTATACGTAAAGCGCAATTATCTGCGCTAAGCAAAGCAAAAGAACATTGTTTCTATCGAGATATTGCTAGTTTGTTAAAAGCAAATCAGCTTGAGGCGCTATGTGATGCTTCAGATGAAGAGCTAACAGCAATCGTCCTAACCATCGCTGATCGAGCCAAATCATATGGATTTACATCCGCTGGTCAATTGAAAGCCTTTTTCAAACTGGTTTGTCTTCAAGGTCTAGAGTTTGATTTAGATGAAACTAACAACGCTGCGAGAAATTTACTTTTGTCGACATCTAAGCATGGAAGCGAAAAAATTGTAGACCTAATGGCACTGTTTGATATTGAGGAAATTCAATAATGTGTTTTGATGGTGGCCCGGATAATATTGTTCAGCAATGTCGCGGTAAGCTATTTGTCGCAGTTATCGCAAAAGATGCCAACCCATTAGGCAGAAGCATAAAAGTTGAAGCAGAAAATAGTAGCGGTGAAAAATGTGTTAAGGTCGCTCGTTTTACTGGCACATATACCAAAACGTCTCCCACTGTCGCGTATTTTGGCGCAGTCCCAACCGGCACTTATAAAGTTAGACTGTTAGACGATGAGTTCATCGCAGAGCAAGCTGGTGTTGAAGTAAGTCCTCAAAAGAAAGTAAGTCGTGAAAATCCCAATGTAAAGTTACAGGTAACCGAAAAGCCACGAGCACATCTGGTGTTTAAGTTTAAAGATCCTGAAGATAAAAGCCGTGAGTTCCCTAAAGATTTTCCTGTCACTATTTGTTTGAATGCGACAAAAGACGCTTTAGCGGGAGAAGAACAGTTAGCTGGGAAAATATCAGACAAGGGTATTTTGTTTGGCCCAGATGATGAAGAAGGTTTCGAGTATGATCCTTCAAAGCACAAAACTTTCTCATTGGAGTTTCCAACAGATAAAGGGGCTTATGTTGTTTGCGAAAAACAAGGTGCGGCCCTAGCGCAAGAGTATATTGCTACCGATGAAGCGCCGCCGAAAAAAGACTCTGTACTTGATAAAAAGTTGAAAAAAGGTGGGCGATCTTTTAGATTTCCGTTGGATAAATGGAATCTCAAGACTTCGGATTGGGAAATAGATTCAGATAAATATAAAAAAACGGACTACGTTTTTGAAGGCTTAGATGAATCGAAAGAGCAATCGATCGCGCCAAAAGATGCGCCAATTGAGTTGCTATTAAAACCAGCATGGCAATTTACGAAATTTACTTACTGGGATAGATCGATTAACTATGATTCCAGTAAACAACAAATAACAGTCCTGCCGCTTGCGATTTGTGGCTTTATGGGGAGCCCAGGTGATAGTCCGGCAAGTGCTGATATAGACACCTGTAGTAACTGGATTATGGGTGATGATGAGAAATCAGTGACTCAATGTATTCCCTGGATTTTAATAAATCCGGATGAAGATCCTCAAACTAAACCGAATAAAGAGAGTGAGTTACGTTTTTACTCAGAAGAGCATACGTTTATTCATACAAAGAGTGATGGTAGTCGGGAGTTATCAATCGGTGAGCAGAAAGTTGCCTCTGTTGCTCGTCTGGATTATTACGATTTGCCAAAAGAGTGGCGTTCAAAAAACTATTTTGTCAGAGATAATATCGATACAACCAATGTTAATACAGGAAAATTCTTTTGGGAATTAGATTCCCGTGAAAAGGTGTTGGGAAGTAAGGATAAGCCACTAATATTCTCACTAGATGATATTGTTCTATACAGCGCCTCTAACACCGGTGTGTTAAGTCCAGCAGTATCACTACCAATCAGTCAGGGTATTGCCATATTCTCCCATACTTTCTCGGACAACGGCGACAACACTAAATTCTCACCCGAAGGCATCTATCTACCTAAAGCTGATGTTGATTACCATCCAGACGACGCAGTGAATTCGGCAAACTCTCCAGCATCAGCAGATGGTAAAGTCACCGCAGATTTTGCAGTTAATGGCTTAGAAAACCAGTTTAGCGATGCAATTAATAATTCGATATTTGCAAGGGCAAAAGGAGGAGCGGTAGCAGGCACAAAAGCGGATAAAGTACGAGATGAATTGCACGAAAATTATATTTTTAACTACCCCAATTGGATAAGGCTATTAATAGCCGGGGGTAATCTGTTTGATGTATTCTCTGAACGCTCCATTGCAAAAAACGGGGAAAACAGAGTAGTTGGAGCTAGAGCCGCAGTATGCTGGTATGACACCAGTGGTTTACCGGCTGCCGGAGATGGGCGCGCATCTGAACATGCCTTAAAAGAGAAAGACTTTTTTGCATTACAGCCACATTTTGGTATAGAAGCGGTCTCTGGTAATGTGAGGATGGATAAAGCGAGTTCATCTACAAAAGGGAGTGCATCCTCTGATACTACAATTGCAGCCTTAAAACATTCACGTGTGGGAAGGGCTGTTGAAAAGCATCGTGAACATGCGCCTTCGCCACCTGATTCGACAGCTACGCCAAATCCAAGAATTATTGGCCGATACGATATTTGTAATATTAGATGTGCAGGAAAAGACAATGACGATGACAAAAAAGAGAGTATTATTGCACTGCAGTACTTTGCGTTAAATAGCCAAGTTCAAACCGGCAGTACTTTAACGACACAAGCCAAGATTAAAAAGTGGATTAAAGATTTAGTTCCTGCCGCAAATAAACGTTGGAATGGCGCGGATGGTGCTTATAACGCTGGTAGAGTGAGTATTGAAGCCACTGCCGACGATAAATCATTTAAAGCCCAGCATATACGAATTTGCCAAATTAACAGCAAAGGCTCTGCGAATTATCGCATACAAATTGTACCTGCCGGTTCGGGGCGAGACTATCATGATAGCAGTGGCATTATACAGGCCTCCAAAGGTAATGAAGTTCCTAAGCCTGATGGGGATTTTATTACGGGGCATGAATTAGGTCATGGTGGTGGTTTGCTCGATGATTATTGTGAGCTTTGGAATCACAACTCACTGTATCAACCGGGTGTGGGAATGTTAGTTCCCGGTGATCCCTATCGTTATGATGATGTTAGCGGAAGTGAATCGATTATGTTAGGTGACAAGGTTGTACGCCCTCGTCACTTTTGGCATATCGCAGAATGGTTAAGACCTCAGCTCGGTGTTGACCTTCAGTTGTTGGCTGCAAACGGTGGAGATCCGTATAAACTATTACATCATCCTCGCAATACTAAAGTAGATAAGTTTAGGACCTATTTGTCCACACCTTTTGCATCAAACTTGGATACAGCTTTAAAAATTGGTGGTGTCGATAGGTTGGCTCAATTCGATGCTTATTTTTTTCCACAAGGGAAAGATGAGTACAGTAAAAACATCATGCCTGGGAAATGTGGTGATAATACTGCAATAGATAGCCTACTTCTAATTGTTGTTAATATGGGTGTCTATTTTCCTTCAAGTGATTTTGATAAAGCCCGGGCTGCTGCAGCAAAAATAATGGCTAACTTGGATAGTACATATAATTATCGGCATCATGCAAAGCTTAAGGTGAGTGGGCAAGAGTTCAATAGATGTCTGATTCATATCACTCCCCGCATACTGCTTGGTTCGTATGCCGATAACATGAGTTATCTAAAGAAAATGAAGTGTTGGGAACTTCAGGTTGGCGGATGGGTGAAAATTCAGATCGCCGATGGTGATGCAGATAATGTCAAACGAATAAAGTTTGACAAAATAGTTAAAGATAAAGCAGAGAAAAACCAACTGCATGTTGTCACAAAGATCGATGGGATTCGAGCAGAAGTAAACTATCAAGCCAATAAACTTCCGGTCATTCAGACCAAAGCCGCTGATATCAAGGTTGAAGATGCACTCGTTGAGATGCTTGATCTGTTTACTGCTGTGATTAAAAAATACCTTGCAGATATACGGGCGAAGGGGGCTGTCGTTGCTCAACTTAGCCAACAGGCGAAACAGAAAGAACAGGATTGGAAGCAAGAAAAGCTAGTTGGGGATGCGGATTCAATACTGCTGGCAAAGATGGAATACGATATAAAAAAGGAAGAACACGATCTTGAGAAGGCAGTATATGATCGTTGGATAGCTGAATATGTACCTTACGAACCTGAAAATAAGTTCATCTCAATTGTTCAAAAAACAAAAGAGATGGCAGATGAGTTGTTTCAAAATGCAAACAGAATTTCAAATGATCCTCTCTATAAAAGTTTGAGAGGGCAAATGATTGTTGATTTAAAAACAGCAAGAAGTACTCGGAATCCCTTTAAGCTAATTTCAAAAAAATGGAAAGAGAGTAAAACAAGCGGTGCGGCAGCAGATAAAGTAAAAGAGACCGTTGATATTTTGCCAAACTATGCAGCAGAAGAGGGGTTATTGTTAGATTTGGTTAACGCTCAAATTGAAGTGGCTAATAAAATGAAAGAGGCCGCAGAATCGGGAGCCAACAGAACAGAAAAAGAGCAAAAGATTCAGCTATGCAGAACCTATCTAACAGAGGCAAAACAGCAAATTCAGCAACTGGTTAATCAGGAGTTTGCTAAGTGGGGACCTAAATACAGTAATGATGAACGATCACATTATGTCACATTGCTGGAAGTTAAAAGTAAATATCAACCAAATCGTGGTTTGGAGAAATCAATTAAAGAGTTATTTGGTGAATACTTGAATATTAAAATGGATAAGACTGATAACTCTGGATATAAAGAATTGGTTAAGTCTGTGGCGGATAGTACTGAGGAGCCAACAGTATCTAATTTCTAGTTTTTTATTGTTTATTGAAAAGTTTATTTGAGGGCTTGTGTATATGTACACAGTTTAAATATGAGAATTCTAAACTCAGTTATACAAGCTACACTAATTATTATTGTTGGATTAGGACTAATCGCGATGAATACGCAACAAGAATCGATATTTAGGGGTTCAAGAAGCAACTCCGAAGCACTGGGTATTGACGCTAAAAAAATCATTGATCAGAAGATTGATTACGACCAAGAAATCGATTCCCCCGAGTATTCAACATGCGGAAAGATTTATTCAAACGGTTCTCTAAACTCAAGGCAACCGGTTACGCGCATTGATGCGGGTAGACTAATCGCTGAGTCAAAAAGAGACATCAGCCAGCTTGAGCCTGATCTACTGTTGGTAAAAGGTGATGCGGTTTTTATTCGAGGCCGAATTAATTGGAGTTTGCAAAGAGAAAATGGGAATCAGCTGGCTACTGGAATTCGGGGGAAAGGTGAGCCATGTTTAGACTCAGAAAAGCAACTGTTGATTAACTTTTCCCACAACGGGCTAATGCAAGGTTTTGATTTAAATAATGGAAATGAGAAGTTTTTTGCAACATTGTTTATGGCAAATGACTTTTATCGTTCTTATGTCAATCGAATTAGAGATCAGATTATCGTAGGTGGATATGAGTTACCGTTAAGCGGTGGAAGTGAAAGCCCTCATGTGCCTGAAATAGCTGCTGTTGAGACTTGGAAGCTACCTAAGCTTAGTACAGATCGAACTCCTCAAGAGATTCCTGAGTTTTATATAGATCCAATTGTTCTGGGTACACCAGAAGTGCTTATTGCCAGCTATTCGGATACGATTGTTGTCACTGAAAATCAGCGGATTTTGTTTGCGACTCAAAGTCTAAGTGTCTATTCGGCTATTCATATTAATTGTGAACCCGTTGCCATGAGTGTTGATGGAGCTGGATGGGTACATCTCGTCTGTAAAGTAAATAATTCATTAGAGCTTTGGGTGCTGAATCAACAAGGCCAACGTAAACTTAAAATAGCACTGCCTAAGGTGGAAGAGGTTGATAGTATACAGCCACCAATTATTGGTTATGACCATACCGTATATTTGATTTTTGATGATAAGTTAATGCGTGTATCAATAGATGGGAACTCGGAAATTGTTCCTATACCCGATTTTGTGGGAGCAATCACTACTGTTGATAACATGCTTCTCATCGCAACAAAAACAGAGCTGAAGTCTTTATTAAAAAATAGAGGGATGGAAAGCTTGATGTCGTTTAAGGGAGAGGAAATAATTTCTGCACCACAGTTTTCTGATGATGGAAGATTATGGCTTGCGACGGATAAAAACATCTATATTTATGCGAATGCATGGAAGATGGTGGTATCAAAGCCAAAAGATGATAGTGTCGATTCGTTAGAAAATCTCGAGCCATTACCTACGTTTCCGGAATTGCCCGATTTGCCAGATGATTGAAATTCTTATTGTGCTTGCCCTATTACCTACGACCATGCGAGAGGTGAAGAAATACCGTTGCTGGTAAGAGTTGTTTGTATTACCGATGCCTGGGATGCAATGACAGGAGTCCGAGTTTATCGAAAAGGCATATCTGCCACCGAAGCGTTAACGGTGATGAAATATGAACAGCATGGCGGACAGTGGCTCCGAATTTACTCACCCTTTTTATTTTTCCACGGTAGTAAAACTCCATACCTCACTCTCAGCTACACCACCTTTTCCATCTGATGCAACCACTTTCCAATAATACGTTGTTTGAGATATCAAAACGGTTTGTTTGGCACTATGCAATACTTTCGCAATTTCTTCATTGGAGCCATCATTCTGATCACAAGAAGTTAATACAAACAAAGAAAATAGTATGAGCACCGCGTGCTTGATTTTCAGTGCATGCTCCCTACGCGAAGAGTTTAAGAATGCTAATGCAAATGGCAAGAAACCTGTTGCCCCAACACTAAAAGCAATAACATTTTCCGAAACAACGGTCTCAGGTGAGCAATTTTCAAAAGACTCATTATCACAAACATATAATTCGTAGATCACCTCATCCTTGTTCGGATCTGTTGCTACTTTCCATTGAAACCCGACATCCAGGCCAACATTATTAGTGCCGTTTTCGGGAAACAGCAACTCAGGTACTGATGGTGCCAAACTAACATCGATCTTGGTTAGTTCCTCTTGCGCTACTGGCTTAACACTGTCGTCTTCCGCAAGCAGATATATATCGTAAGATTTATCTAAATCAAGCCCTGATATTGGAATAACTATCGTTTCGTCTGTATTTGAAAAAACTTCACTGCCAACAAGAACAAGTTTATTGTCAGTGCTATCTTGTAATTTAAGACCATCAATAGAGGGTGCTTTCCCGCCGTCTTCCACAATGGCGTAATAGATGGAACCTGGTCGATCAACTTTCACATTCAAACTAATGTTGTTCTGGTCTTCACTCCACTCAACTTTAGTGACTTCACCATCAAAACTCGGTGGTGCCAGAGTCTCTGCTAGATAAATCCGATATTTTTCCTGGCTATTTTTTTTCTCAGAGCTATCTTCTGCTAACAGTAGAATTTTATACGCTGAAGAGTGAGATAGTTCGTCAAAAGTCACTGAATAGGAAACGTTGGAATCAGTGACCTCAACAACTTGATGCTCAAGCCAGTTAGTTGACTCAGCGATACCAGTTGTCATTTCTTGAAAACTCGGCTCAAGCAGTTCGGAGGGGAAAATTGCGATATATACTTTCCCAGGTTCGTTAATCTTTATCTCGAAATTCACAGAACTTGAGGTGACGTTGTTCGTTGTTGGGAAACCGTCTTCAAACACCGGTGCTATATCATCGATATCTGTTACATCAATACTAAAAACCTGTTCTGTATACAATCCTCGTTCATCTGTACTTCGAACTCGTATTGAATACTGAGATTTGTTTTCATAATCCGATATTTCCTCTAACTTTAGCGTGCTACCTGCAATAGAAAAACGTGAGTTATCGTTACCTCCGGCACCGGAAATCAGCTCATAACTGTGTTCGTTTGAATCTTCATCCACTGTTGATAATTCACCAATGGTCGCACCAACAGCATTGTTCTCCAAAACACTAGACGACGAAAGATTGATTGTAGATGGAACAAATGGCAGACTAAATGGAATAGTTGTTACCGTTGCCTGAATATTTGGAATTGCTTGTACATCTTGTGCAACCAAATATGCAATATAGTGGCTGGAATGACTTAATGACAATGTCACCGATGTAATCGTTGGCGCACTGTGTTCAATGCTAATTGCACCAGATGAATCAACTGCTCCACCGTTTGCATTCTGACCATGGATAACTTGTTGAACAGAAGGTTGAGTTTCTGATGCAGGGAGCACAACATAGAATAGTTTACCCTGTTCATTCATTTGTACGCGAACTTGGGCGGTATCAATAGTTATGTTTGAAATTTTTGGATAACCACTTTCAAATACCGGTGGAATTTCATCAATATCCATCACTGTAATTTCAAATGACTTTTCAACATAGAGTCCTGTATGATCGGTTGATCGAACTCTAATACTATAATTTGATTTTGTTTCGTAGTCGTATTGTCGCGCTGACTGCAAGCTGCTGCCATTGATTGTAAAAGCGCTGTTATCATCATCTTCTTCACCCGATACCAAGGTGTAAATATGTGTATTCACACCTCGATCAACTGTAGAGAATAAGCCAATGGTTGTACCTATCGCTTCGTTCTCCATAATTTCAGTCGGAGTCAGCGTGATATCTGTGGGTTCAGATGCAGTGAAATAGTCAAGCTTAGTGACATTTGGTTGAACATGAATTTCGGCTTCTATATCTTTGGCTACGATGAAAATGTCGTAGTCTGTGGATTCTTCTAATCCAGTTATTGTTGCTGAAGATGTTTTTTGTTCTTCTGGGATATTGACGATTCCACTTGTTAACGACTCACTGCCGCCGGCACCAGTGCCTGCTTGTACTTCTGCAATTGATGGAACTAATGAATCGTTGGGAAGTACAACATAATAAGCGGTTCCTGGTTTGTTTAGTTGGATGTTTATTTTGAAACCGTCAAGGGTGGCGTTGGAGCCATTGGGGTAGTTGCTGGCAAAATACGGGGGGCTATTTCTTGTATCTATGTAAAGTCGAAAATAATGATTTGGATTATGCCCGTTATGGTAAAATCTAGGTACAATTACATCCAAGTCAATATCGCCATCCATATCTATAAGCGCCAAACTTCCATTACTGTAGTAGTGAGTCACTTGATCAAATGGGTTATCAGTTCCTGTTCTGGCAACAAAACTTGCCAGGTTCTGATCACCGATGTTTTCATAATAAGAAAAATAGTGATTGGGGGAATGCCCATTGTGATAAAACTTCGGAACAACTAAGTCCAAGTCATTATCACCATCCATATCTGCAAGCGCTAAGTTTCCATCGCTATAGTAGTGAGTCACTTGGTCAAATGGGTTGTCGGTTCCCGTTCTGGCAACAAAACTTGCCAGGTTCTGATCACCGATGTTTTCATAATAAGAAAAATAGTGATTGGGGGAATGTCCATGGTGATAAAATTTCGGAACAACTAAGTCCAAGTCGCCGTCACCATCCATATCTGCAAGCGCTAAGTTTCCATCGCTGTAGTAGTGGGTCACTTGATCAAATGGGTTATCGGTTCCTGTTCTGGCAACAAAATTTGCCACGTTCTGATCACCGATGTTTTCATAATAAGAAAAATAGTGATTGGGGGAATGTCCATGGTGATAAAA
>Ga0316204_10005566_pt1 | contig 20553 bp, 18 predicted proteins | sample 6monrhotite_MG_2_FD_205661 | JGI IMG/M metagenome (GOLD analysis project Ga0316204, IMG submission 205661) | Microbial mat bacterial communities from mineral coupon in-situ incubated in ocean water Damariscotta River, Maine, United States -... | ecosystem: Environmental > Aquatic > Marine >...
TGTCGGCGACATAAAACTCAATATGTTCCTCGTAATTGCTGCGGATCTGGTTAAAACCTTCCATTAAATCCATGCTGGCGACGTTTTCTTTGTCGAATGTGACAACGATGGCGGCTTTGCCGTTGCCTATTAGTGACAGATCGGTTTTGTAGGAGGGAGGGAATGCCATCCAGACCATGGCCACCAGGGCCAGGGCGATTAATGGTATGGCTATCAGGTTATGTTTCAAGGCACCCATTTGAAGCTGGGGGTGTAATGGGGCAGGCGTCATCCGTGGTGCAGGCATAAAAAGTCTCTTTCTGAATTGTAAATGATGCTTACTACGATGACGGGAGAGTATGAAAAGTTCCAGATGAGGTTGAAATTCTAGGCTAGCGTTAGAAATTAGGTCTGTGTACATGAGGTACATGGTGATATCTAGTCAGGGGGCATATGATAAGTTGAGTAATGCCACCTTTTTCGAAGTAGACGAACATAGGACTAGGAAAAACCTAAGAGTCGATAAACCTTACTCAATATACGTAAAAATGCGCCGTCCCTGGCGCAATTATACAGCGTTGAGCTAAACTTTGGATGCTAGGCTTTTTTTGTCCGTTTTCGAGCCGCAAGTAGTAGCGCTCCGGCACCTAATAATAGGGCTGTCGAGGGCTCCGGAACCGTAGCAGATTTAACCAGTGCATGGCCTAGGTAATTTGTTTGAAAACTACGCCAATCCCATTGGGGAAAGCCCAATAAATCGGAACCATCAGCAAAGAAACTATCCCCTGTTGTAGAGAAGCTTGCTGTTGTTGCGCCGTTAATGGTAATCATCTCTGGTCCAATGGTGCTAACTCGATTATTCGCATCAGGTGAGCCATACATCGCCCATGAGAAACTTTCATTCTCTATGGTGTGGCCGCCGAGTAAATCCATAAGCCCTTGTGCTGCAGCAACTTCGCTAGTAGAACTAGTGTCCAAGGATGTTGCACCCGCAGACCAGTATAAATCGATGACTTCTGACTGAGTCGCATAGCGCCATCCGTCAAACTCGTCTCCTAAGCCGAACTGACTACTAACATCATCATAGGAACGCTGGGTGGTTAAGGTCCAATCCAGCCACTCTAAACCACTGCTGGTATCGTAAGTCGTATTGCCCTGATCGATTAAACTTGCTGAGGCTGATGTTGATACCAGTGAAATAACAGCAAATGCTGATGCGGTTAATAAACGTGACGTAATGTGATTTCTATCCATTGGGAATGCTCCCTTGTCTCATTTTGTTATACATCCTGTATGTGGTTCTTTTTACAACCCCCAATAATACTTGCAAAAAGCTCCCCCTCGGCGGCCTCATATTGTTATGAAAAAGCCGGGAGGCGTGGACGCAGTTTTTATGCCATTATTTTAATTTATTGATTCAATAAAAAGTTTAAGAATAGAGTAATTTTATAACTAACCATTTGTGTAAAATAAGGTGACACGGTTGTACTGTACATTTGTTGGCCTAACCATCTCTATTTCTGTCTATGAAGTGTTACACATGATCGCAATATTCTTGTATTATCAAACCGCTAGGCTTGATAACTTGTGTCAAGTTCAATCGCAAAAATTCTTATATAAGCTACTTTATCCGCGATAGCCCGGTAACAAACTCTGCCGGAGTAATAGTGGGTTTTTCTCTTCTCAGAATCTTGGCATTGGTTATTAATTCGTTAACGAGGACTTTCTTAGATACTCATGTCAGAACAAGCTGTGCTAGAGAGTGGGTGGATTGCAGATCTGGGTATTGCGCCATTTGAAACAATGTCACGAATACTTTTAATTGGATACTAATCTCGCAGGTGGTGTCATGAGCTTCATTGAAAAATTACACAAAGAGTTCCCTCTATCTCAATTGGCATTTAGTCACTCTGCCGGCAGTGCGGTGGTCGTTGCCGTTGATAATATATTCGCCACCGCCAGCATTAGTTTGGCTGGTGGTCATGTCTTGACGTGGCAGCCGAAAAGTTCATCTGAGCCTGTGATTTGGTTATCAGAGCAGGCTAAGATTGCACTGGGTAAGTCGATTCGCGGTGGCGTGCCTGTGTGTTGGCCTTGGTTTGGGGCGCATAGCTCGGAGCCAGATTACCCAGCGCATGGTTATGTGCGCACAGCTGCATGGCAGATGGTGGAAGCTAGGCAGTTGGATTCTGGAGAAACTCAAATTACTTTAGAATTGGCCAGTGATGAGTCTGTTCAGCGCTTTGGCCCTGAGGGCGCGCAACTGCGCTTATCGGTGACCGTGGGTGAAAGGCTTCAGATAGCGTTAATCACCACCAATGACTCAGGCAAATCCTTTGAGTTGGGCGAAGCACTGCATACGTATTTTCATATCAGCGATGTTGCATCAGTGAGTGTGCTCGGTCTTGATGGGGTTGAATACCTGGATAAAGTCGATGACTTTGCCCGTAAAACTCAAGTTGCTGAGATTGGTTTTGATGGTGAGACCGATCGTGTTTATCTTAACACCGAGGCGGACTGTATCATTGATGACAAGGGCCTTGATCGGCGTATACATATCGCCAAAACAGGCAGTGCCTCCACCGTGGTGTGGTCACCCGGGCTAGCCAAGGCCGAGGCGATGGGGGATTTGGGCGAGAACGATGGCTGGCGCAAAATGGTGTGTGTGGAAAGTGCCAATGCAGCGGAAAATACCTTGCAAATTGAAGCCGGTACACAGCATTGTTTGAGCGTAGAATACTGGCTTTCGTGAGCAAAACGCCGCGAACAAAAAATAAATACCAATAATAAAAATGGACATAGAATGACGATTAATAATAAACAACAGCTCATTGATTCTCTCGCGCAAGGCAATAAGTTTGATTTTGTTTTTTTTGGCGGCGAGGGTTTAGCCCAGCAAGTGGATGCGAGGCGCTGTTTTAGTCAATGGTACATGGCTGATTTTGAGGTCGATGGTCATCGTTTTGTTAATTCAGCTCACTACGTTATGGCGGCCAAAGCAAAGTTGTTTGGTGATGATGAGGCTTACCACAAGTTATTAGCGGTAAGCTCGACCGACGATATTCAAACGCTGGGTCGCAGCATTCAAGGCTTTAACGAGCAGCTCTGGTTAGATAACCGAATGAGTATCGTTGAAACCTCGGTCGAGCAAAAATTTGCCCAAAACCCCATTTTGATGGCGTTTCTCAAAGACAGTGCAGACAAGGTGATCGCCGAAGCCAATCCTGTCGACAAAATTTGGGCTACGGGGGTGGCTGAAGACGATGCCAATGCCACTAACCCTGCCGAGTGGACGGGTGACAGTTTGTTAGGCTTTGTGATTATGGCCGTGCGTAGTCGTTTACTGGCGGGCTAACGCTTCGATAAGGACAGCACGGGGTCTAATTTTGCAGCATGTTTGGCAGGTAAATAACCAAACAGCAGTCCGGTGCTGATGGCGACGCCCATACCACCGACCATGGCCCAGGCGGGGGTGCTGATGGGAAATGTCGGTAGGGCTTGGTCAAGTATTTCGACAGCGCCTAGGCCGACGCCCAAACCAATGCTGCCGCCGATGATGGCCAGCAAGGCGGCTTCGGTGAGAAATAAGGTTAAAATCTCATAGTTTGGCGCACCTAAGGCCTTGAGTAAGCCAATTTCAGCCGTGCGCTGGGAGACGGCAACGAGCATCACGTTCATAATTAAAATGCCTGCCACTAGCAAACTAATCGAGGCAATACCTGCCACGGTATAGGTGAGAGCGGTGAATATTTTATCGAAGGTGGCCAGGATGGCGTCTTGCGCAATGACGGTGATGTCATCTTCACCGTCGTGGCGTTGGCGAATAATATCTAAAATAGCCTGATTCGCTCGAGGAATGGCTTCGCGGCTTTTGGCTTGTACCAGAATACGAAACAACGATTCAGTATTGAACAGTGATTGGGCCGAGGCGACGGGGATAAAAATAGTGTCGCGTACTTGGATGCCCATCGCCTCGCCTTGGTCAGCCAGCACGCCGATGACGCGAAAGCGGCGCTCGCCAACTCGCAGCCATTGGCCCAGTGCAGACTTGTTGCCGAACATCTCCTGTTTTACGCGATGGCCAAGCACAATCACCTGCCGGCCCTTGTCCAGATCACCTTCGGGTAGGAATTTGCCTTTACCCATTTTAAGTTGTCGAACTTGCTGCATGTCACGACTGGTGCCGACGGTGAGCACCTCGCGTGAGCGCGCGCCGACGGAAATGGAGGCCTCACCGATTACGACGGGGGCGATGTGTTTGATGGCACTGCTGCGGCTGAGTGCTTGAGCATCATTGAGGGTAAGATCTCGTGGCGTTTCGCCGAGTAAGGGAGGCGCACCGGCATTGGTTTCAGACCGTCCAGGTAAGACGATTAACATATGGCTGCCGATGGATGAAAACTGGTCAACCACGTAGCGTCTAGCGCCCTCACCCAAGGCAGTCAGCAAAACAACGGAGGCAACGCCAATGGCCATGGCTAGCAACATGAGCGCTGAGCGGGCGCGATGGCCGTTGAGCGACTGCAGACTATAGTGCAGGATGTCGCGGCTACGCATCATCGTCGCGTAGATCCTCCTCAATCGCACCATCGACCATGCGAATCCGACGACGGGCGCGTGCGCCTAATTCAGCATCATGGGTGACGACGACCAGGGTAATGCCTTTGCTATTGAGTGCTTCTAAGGTCTCGATGACCTCCATGCCGGAGTGTCGATCTAAATTACCTGTGGGTTCATCGGCCAGCAATAAATCAGGCTCAGTAATGGTGGCGCGGGCGATGGCGACGCGCTGTCGTTGGCCACCTGAGAGTTGGTCCGGGCGATGCTCGGCGCGCTCGCTGAGGTTGAGTGCCTTGAGCGCATGGTTGACTCGTTGTCTGCGTTCATCGGGCGTAATGCCGGCCAGTGTTAGTGGTAGGGCGATGTTGTCGGCAGCGCTCAGGCGAGGGATTAAATGGAATGCTTGAAAGACAAAGCCGATGCGCTCGCGCCGGACTTTGGCTTGTTGGTCTTCGTTAAGCTCGGTGACGGGGGTGCCATTGAGCTGATAGCTGCCACTATCGGGTTGATCTAATAAGCCCAGCATATTGAGTAAAGTCGATTTACCCGAGCCCGATGGTCCCATGATGGAAATATATTCCCCTGGGGTGATGCTGAGATTAATGTCTCGAAGGGCATGCACTCGAGCATCGCCGACTTTGAATTCTCGGTTTAAGGCCTTGAGTTCAATCATGGTTGGACAGATTCCTCGATGGCGTAGGCATCGGCCTCAACCCCGATTCGATCCAGCGATGTGACAACACGTTCGTCCTCTTCCAGTCCGCTAATGACCTCGGTCCAGTCCCAATTGGCGATGCCTGCTTTTATTTCGCGTAGTTCCAACACCTCGTCATCGGTATTGAGCACGAGCACGGTTTGATTCTCCATGACGGCTTCGGTGGGGATGCGCAGGGTGTTTAGATTTTCAGTCAAAATCACTTCCGCATCGGCACTATAACCGGCCAATAACTTTTGGATTTGGCCGATGGAGCTAAACTCCACTTCGATATCGACGGTACGGGCCTGCTTTTCTCGCGCCAAAACAAAATCGGAAATACGCTTGACGCGACCGGCAAAGCGTTGGTTGGGAAAAGCATCAAGGCTGATGCGCGCAATCATGCCAGGTTTTATGGCGGGTGCATCAATTTCATCAATCGGTGCGCTGATATAAAAACAGGTGTTATCCACTAAATCGATGGCAGGCAAGGTGGCAATGCCAGGCGGCGAGGGCGTGACGTACTCGGCCAGCTCGGCGTTGATTTGGGCAATCACACCGTCGAAAGGGGCACGCAAAATGGTGCGTTCGAGTGAGGCCTGAGCTACCCCTAGTTGGGCTCGGCTGACATCAGCGGTCGCATGAGCGGCACTGCAATCAGCTTGTTTGGCTTTGGCATTGGTCACGCTGGTATCCAAGGCTTCTTCTGAGATGGCGTTGGTTTGTTGCAGTTTAAGCAGTCGCTGAGCGTCGCGCTGAGCAACATTGGCCTGAAAGCAACTGGCTTCGGCTCTAGCACGAGAGGCGATGGCTTGGCTTTCGGCAAGTTCAACCTGGGCGCGTAGATCATCATTCCAAAGACTGAGAATTAATTGCCCTTGTTTGACGACATCGCCTTCGGCCACGGGTAGGGTAGCGATTTGACCACCGATGGCGGGCGAAAGCCCCGCTCGGCGACACGCTTTAACACTGCCTGCACGAGTATTGGCGACGGTTTCTTCAACCGGCCCTAGCGCTACCGCGACGCTGATGACCTCCACGGGTTTGTCGCGCGACAGGTAGCTAGCTAAGCCAAAAATGACCCCTAAACTAACGATCACCACCAAAATCCGTTTTTTAACGTGAGGCATTTGTTATCCTTTGTCGTTCAATGCGCTGTCTATTATGAGTTGATATTCGCTTGAAGCGAAGTCTAATTATGTGACTTCTCGCCAGTGCTGTTAAAATAGCCGAATTGTAAGTGAATATGTTGAGATTGATTTGATGAAATGTACGATCTACCGCAGTAATAAGAAAGATTTAACCTACCTTTATATGCCTTCTGGTGTGGAGGACTTTGACGGTGTGCCAGAGGCTTTATTGAAAATAGTTCAACCCCTAGAGCAAGTGATGGAGATTGAACTCACGCCTGAGAAAAAATTAGCCAGCGAAGATGCCAAGGTTGTACTTGAGCAACTCAATGAACAAGGCTGGTTTTTGCAATATCCGCCTGAGGGTGGTGAGCGCACGGAGATGCTGTGGAGTCGTTGATCGGTCTCTGCCACTAATCCACGTTAAGGCTGCTTTTCTAACTCAATGAAGCGGCCTTTTTATTGAATAGATCACTGCTGGAAGGACTCATAATGAGCCTGCGTAATCTTGGCTACGGCCTTATGTTGCTGCTGTTTTCAATGGCGAGCCAAGCGGCAAGTTATGAAGTGGGGGTGCAATGGCGTAGTCTTCATGGTGAGCACTTCGTGGTGCACTTCCCTGTCGGTGCCGAGCCTTTAGCGCAGAAGACCTTAGCGATTGCAGAAAAAGTACATCAACGTCTGGCACCGATCTTTGACTGGGTGCCTCGCCAAGCTACGAATATTGTCTTAACCGATACCTCTGATCTGGCCAATGGTTATGCCACCCCATTCCCCAATAACCATCTGACGCTATTCACCACAGCGCCGCACAAAGTCCAAGATCACGGTCGTTGGATGGAATTGTTAATTACCCACGAATATACCCACACCTTGCATCTTGATCGGGCTGCAGGCTTGCCGCTGGCCTTACGTAATTTATTCGGTCGCAACAGTCTGTTGTTTCCTAACGTCTTTCAGCCAACTTGGGGGATTGAGGGCTTAGCGACGTATTTTGAGACCAGTGTCGAACAAGGTTCTGGCCGAGGTCAAAGTAGTTACTTCGATATGTTGATGCGTATGGATGTGGCGGGGGGGGGCGTCAAACCTTTGCGTCAAATTAATCAGCCATTGGCCTCGTGGCCTTCGGGGACGGTGCCTTATCTTTACGGCGTGAAGTTTTTCAATTACATGGCTGAGCGCTATGGCGATGAAGGCATTCTGGCTTTATTGATGGGCTATTCCGATAATATTGTCCCCTTTCGTCTCAACAGCAATGCCAAGCTGGCTCTAGGTGCGTCCTTGGAGACAGTCTACCGTGACTTCGTCGCACAAACGACGGCAAAGCAGCAGGCCAAACTCGCCTCGATTCGTGCCCAAGGTGTGGTGGCGGGGGAGGCGCTAAGCCACAGTGCGTATGCCACGGATTTACCGGTTCTGGCCCAAGATGGCCGTTTATTTTATATCGCCCGCGATGGGCTGGAGCAAGGCCAGTTGCGGGTGTTAGATACTTTAACTGCATCTAACCAGTCGTTAGGTGATGTGAATTTGGTGGCGGCCATGGACTGGCATGATAAGGCGGGTTTGGTGATGAGCCAATTGCAGTTATGTGACAGCCTGTACCCCTACTTCGACCTCTATCATGTAGATGCAACGACGGCTAAACGACGCCGATTAACTGAATGCGGTCGCTATCGAGACTTGGCTTGGAGTCCAACAGGTCAGCAGTTAGCGGTGATTAAGAATCGTTTGGGTAATCATAGCCTGCTGTTGCTAAGCCCTGAGGGTGAGGAGCTTGAAACATTATGGCAGGGCCATGCAGGCGAGATTGTGATCGGTTTGGATTGGTCGCCCAAGGGGGGTGAGTTGGTCGCCTCCGTCTGGCGCGAAGCCAATGGTTGGAATTTAGAAATATTTGATTTAACACTAAAACAATGGCGCGCCATAACAAACTCACCTGCGCTTGAGCAGGACCCACACTACAGTGCCGATGGTGAGCATCTTTATTTCAGTGCCGATTATGAGGGCGTCAATAATGTGCAACGCATGGACTTGGCCAGTGCTGAGGTGGTGCGTTTAAGTAATGTGCTGGGTGGAGCCTTTCGGCCGGTGGTATCCGCTGACGGAATGAGTCTTTATTACCAAGGGCAGCATCCAGGAGGGCAAGATATTTATCGGCTGGATATGCCCCATTCTGTGCCGATGACGCTGCAGCCTGGCCCGAGCGTTCTATTGCAACCGTTGCCCGATCTTGTCGACACGACCCGCTTGACTCCCTACTCGGTCTGGCCGTCGCTACTGCCGCAGGCTTGGATGCCTTATAGCTATGAGAGTAATGATCGGGGTGAGTTCGGGGCCTACGTCTCGGGTCGAGATGCGTTGAAGCATCATCAGTATTTGGCATTGCTGGGCTATGACTATACCAACGATCAAGCCTTTGGCAGCTTGGATTATATCTACAATCGTTGGCGGCCGATGCTGCGCCTAAATATGGAACGCAGCCATGCCTTATACCGTTTTGGCGATGAATTAATTCGAATTCGGCGTTCTGACGTCATGTTGTTGGGCCTGGAATATCCGTGGTTTTGGCTAGAGACTCGAGTAGCGGCCCACATCGCTATGTTTCAACAGGTGGATAGCAGTGTTTGGCGACGGTCTGATGTGGTGCCGGTTGGTGCGATCACTGATGGTGGCTTGGGTTTAGGGCTGAGCTACGATGCCACGACGCGGGCACCGCTGGCATCCAGTCGTGTCGGGCGAAATATACAATTGGCTGTCGAATTTCATGAACTCTTTGGTGGTCGTTACAAAGGTGAAGTTATTAGTTTGGATTGGCGTGAGTTTGTCCGAATTCCCTATGTTCGAGGCCAGCGTTTGGGTTTGCGAGCGGTTCTTGGTTGGGGAACCAGTGAGCCGCGACCTTTTGAGTTGGGTGGTCAATTGGGGGCTGCTGGCAATAGCTTGATGCCTGGTGATACTGCTGCCACCTTATATAGTTTGCCGATTAATCGACGTGTTTATGCGTTGCGAGGTTACCCCGAGGGCTTGGCTGTTTTACGTGGCCAACGGATGGCGCTGATTAGTGGTGAGTGGCGCTTCCCGCTGGGTTTAATTGAACGCGGTTGGATGGCTCCACCGGCAGGCCTGCACCAATTGTCTGGCGCGTTGTTTGTTGATAGTGGTATGGCGTGGACGGGACAGGAAACAAAGGATTGGTCAACGGGGCTGGGTCTGGAGTTAATTGCCGATTTACGCGTGTTTTATTCTTATGGCTTACGCCTGCGGATGGGGTTGGCTAAGGGCTTGGATGAAGGCGGAGAAAACCAAGTTTATCTCCGCCTGGGGAGTTCGTTTTAAGCGGCTTGTTGTTCGTTGTTGACGAATTTTTTTTCTGTCTCATCAACGGCCGAGGCTTTTAGCTCGCTGTCTGACAAGGCGATATGCAGGCCTTTCAAAAGAGCGCAGACATCTTCGGGAGCCATTTTAATTAGCCGGCCCTCGGTAGAGGCTTCAACCAAACCTTCCACATCGAGCTTGCCCAAATCAATTTCGTTCAGCACTGGCTGGTAGCGCCACACCGTACCTGTCTCACCTTCAAAGTCGGCGATGTGAGCACGAATGTCTTGGCGGATGGGAAACTCGCGCCGATTGCCTGTGATCAGCCAGGTCGTTAGGCCGACCACGGAGGCAGGTACCATAAAAATCCAGCTCATTTTATTGAGAAAATTATCGTCGATCAGCTGCTGGCTGTAGCTGTAGTAGGCCAGGCCATAACCGGCAAAATAGACGATGGAGGCGACAATAATGCCGGTGATTTTGGCGCGATCCTTACCTGGTGCGGCACGCTTTTTATAATCGAGCCGATTGAGATCGAAGCAGCTTTCAAATCGGCGTAGTAGGCTTTTACGCTGATTGCGACGAGTGTTTGGTTTGGCCATAAAGTGTCCTAATTCGAATTCGTTAATGCGCGGTGCATTATCTCAGATTTGCCGGTGAGTCGCTAAGTTTTGCCTGACTTGGGTGTAATGCCAAGGTAGTCGATCCAAGCCTGGTAAAGCTCTGGGTCTAAGGCGGCAACGGCTGAGCGCGCTTGAAGTTGAGGCACGAACACGTCATCACCATCAAGGGTGCACGATTGTCCGCCGGCTTCATGCATGATGAGATAACCCGCGCTGTAGTCCCAAATATTTTGCTTACCGTGCAGGTACACATGACAGCGCCCAGTGGCCATCCAGCACCAGTCTAATGCCACCGAGCCAAAGCTGCGCTGTGAGCCATAGGGAATTTCGGTGACTAGTCGAGTCGCTAGCTCGGGAGTGAGTCGTTTGAAATCGATGAGCGCGGTCGATTTGCTTAAATTAGGCTGCGGTCGAACATTGAGTCTGGTCTCGTTCAAAAAAGCGCCTTGGCCTTGTTGGGCGTAAAAGCACTCGTCGCGATTGGGGTCGTAAACCATGCCTAAGACAATCTCGCCTTTGATAATTAACGACAGCGAGACACCAAAATAGGGCACACCCGCGGCAAAGTTGCTGGTGCCATCCAAGGGGTCGAGACACCACGCACCGCTGTCGCTGTGGGCCAAAACGTGGCGTTGCTCATCTTCGCTCATTTCTTCACCCAAAAACGCATACTGCGGCCATTGCGTTTGAAGCGCGGCTTGGATGCGCGCTTGAATGGCTAAGTCAGCCTCGGTAAGAAAGCTGCCGTCGGCTTTTTCCGCCCGTTTCACCTTGGCAAAGCGAGGTAATAGTTCTTCTTGAGCGGCAGGAATGATGATGCTTTTGAGCTGTTCAAAACTGGGTAACATAGTGACGGTCTCTTAAATCGGCTTAAAAACGTGAGGCAAGGCCAATGTACAGGCCACTTTCAAAGGCAACGCTGTTGGTGTGATCCATTTTGCCGCCTAAATGACGCAAACCTATTTTAAATAGATTGTCCTCCGGTAATTGGATGCTGCCTTCGAGGTTGAAATGCCATATATAAATGCCTTGGGCTAGCGTGGTCAGGGCTGGGGCGAAACTGAGTGCGGCGCGGATATCCATCGGTATGGGGCCGTTATGTGATTTAGGGCTGTTTAAGGCCACCCCTCCCCCCAGCGCGATCAGCTTTTCACTAAAGAGATTGCCTATATAAATATTGGCTACGGGGCGCAATGAACGGGGGTTATTGATGAGACTGAGTTGTTGCCATTCGACAGAGGCGTCAATAACCTGGTTGCGGGCGTAGCTTTCACTGGAATGTATCAGCGATAGGCGTTGCTCATGTTGGTAAAGTTTTAGCCATTTTCTGGCCCAAGCGGGGGTTTCGTTTTCGTGTTGACGCTGAAAATGAAGCTCGGGTCCATCGGTACTGAGGTTAATGCCTGCAACAGCGGCGATAGCTGATTGGCCAAATAGACTGAGTAGGGAGGTAAGACTAAGGCAGATTAGGTATTTTTTCATAGCTGGCAGCACCTTATTAACAGTTCGAGCTAGGGGGGTTAATCTAATTTGGCGATAATGTGGTCTTCGAGTTCGTCAGGGCTGACCTCATCGTCAGTGACAAATTTGCCTCGAATCGAGATCCCCGCTTCCTGGACACTATTGTAATCACCGGTAATCAGAGGGTGCCATTCTGACAGCGGCTTGCCATCGTAGAGTTGGCGATAAGCGCAGGTGTTGGGCAGCATGCGAATGTACTGGGGCTCGTCGATGTTTAAAACGAGACAATCCGGCATCAGGGTCTGGCGTTGGGCGTAATCACCACAGCGACAGGTCTGCGCATCCATGTACTTGCAGGCCACATCGGTGTAGTAGATGTCGCCAGTGTCTTCGTCTTCTAGTTTATACAGACAACAGCGGCCGCAGCTATCGCATAGCGACTCCCATTCCTCGCGACTCATTTGGGCTAGGGTCTTTGTTTCCCAGAAAGGTTTTGTTTGTACGGTCATGATTTTTCGGCGCAAAAAAGCCTATTCTACCAGCTCCGAGAGCTTAGGCCGACCAGGATCATTGCGGATGTTGAGGGCGAGTGCTTATGCGGGGAATTGCGTCTCTGCAGGGGAGTGTCAAATCCGTTATAATCAACGTCATTAAAAAAAGGGTGCAGTGGTTTCCAGATGCTAGCAATGCCCTGATTATGTAATAAAGTACACGTAATATATAAAACGAGCCGTGCACCCACTAGAGGTCGTATGGCCAGATTTACTGGGTTATAAGGTAGAGGCATATGTACGAAGCACATTTTGGGTTCAAAGCGAACCCCTTCAGAATAGCGCCGGATCCTAAGTTTTTCTTTGCCAGCGCTGGTCATAAGCGTGGATTAGCCTATCTGCGTTACGGCTTGCACCAAGGTCAGGGTTTTGTTGTTGTGACGGGAGAACCTGGCACAGGCAAAACGATGCTGATTCATACGTTATTGTCTGAATTATCCAAAGACGACTACAGTATTGCCGCTATTACGAGCACTAATTTACGCGCTGAAGATGTTTTGCGTGCCGTCGCTGAAAATTTTGGCATTGATCAGCGTTCAGCCCTTAATAAGGCTGAGCTATTAACATTTATTCAAAAATTTTTGGTTGAGCAGCATGAGGCGGGTAAAAAGAGCCTGATGATTGTTGATGAGGCCCAAAATTTGCCTCCGCGTTCGCTCGAAGAATTGCGCATGCTGTCTAATTTCCAAATTGGCCACGAAGGTCTGTTGCAGATTATTTTGGCTGGCCAGCCTCAATTGCGAAAAACCTTGGCTGCACCAAGTATGGAGCAGCTATCGCAGCGGATCATTGCTGGCTGTCACCTAAAGGCCATTTCTGCGGTGGAAACACGTGGTTACATCATGCATCGTCTTACGCGCGTTGGTTGGCAAGGCGAGCCTAATTTTAGCAGTGAAGCTTTATCGCTAATTTTTCAGATTAGCCGTGGTATCCCTCGATTGATTAATGTACTGGTTGATCGTTTATTGCTGTCTGTTTGTTTGGATGAGCAAGTCAGTATTGATGAAGCCAGACTGCGCGCTGTTTTAATTGAATTACAAGATGAAAGTGCAAACGTTTGGGTGAGTTCCGTCGGGGAGTTTCGTGCGGATGCGAGTTTGGCACCTTTGCCTGATCCTGAAAATCAAGCTGAAATGGGTATGCCTCAAAGTCCAAGACGACGAGAAGTTTCGCCCGCATCGATTACGCCGCCGCGAGTTGCGGCCGCGTCACATCGAACGCCAGCGCCATCCTCACCAGTCTCTGCGGTAAGTCGCGCTGCGATTCCGGATGAGTTGCCTGAGTTTCAAAATGCGCTGGCTGAACCAGAAGACGTGGCAGCTTCTGCAGTCAAAATACGCTCTAAAATTGTGAAGGCTGTAGGGGGGCGAGCAGCGCAGCTAGTCCAGATGAAAGCGCCGAAAGAGGATAGCAGCGAAGCGGCTAAACCCGAGCCTAAAAAGGCGGCCCCACAACCAAAACAAGCCGTCAAACCAAAGCCAACTCCAGAGCCAACTCCAGAGCCAGTTAAAGCGCAACCTCAACGCCGTGCGGCAAGAGATGATGTCTTGGCTCCCGCTAAATTGCCGCCACGAGCCGTGATGCGCAAAGAAGAAAACGTGATCGCGTTGCCAGTGAAGTCGCATCCTAAAATTGCACCACCACCGCTGGCGTCGAGTGAGCCCTTGATACCTGAAGATATCGCCATACCATCGATACCTGAGGCGGATGTTACTGCGCCCGTTGTGGCTGATTATGGCCAACCTTTTGGGGAGTCTAAACAGCGCTTTGAAATCTCTGCGCGAGTTCAAAAAGTTGGACTCGTTGGCGGGCTTGTTTTAGGTTTGGCTGTGGCGGCGGCCTTCTTCTTAATGGGTGAAAGCGCTGAGCCTGAGTCTGTTGTGCCAGCGCCACCGCTTGAAGCGGTAGCGTCGCCGCGTGTGCCTGCCCCTGCGCTGCCAGTGACGAGTGAATCTAGTCGAGCCTCGTTGTTTGATCCCCGTGAGAGCCTTGCAGTGTCAGATAAACCTGCGCTACCAGTGCCCGTGGTAGCGACTGAGGCGACGACATTACCGCCGCTACCTGAGCCGACTGTGCTTGAGGGAGCCATTCCTGAATGGGAGCTTGCCGATTTGGTCTACACCTACATCTTGGCGTATGAGAATGGTAATTTATCGTTATTTAATACCTTGTTTACTGATGATGTGGTGGTCGCGGGTCGAGTCGGGCGCGATGCGGTGGTGAGTTATCACGATGTGTTGTTTAGCAGTACCGAGATGCGCAGCATGTCGATGAACAGTATTAAATGGAGCTGGCGTGATGATGTTTTACACGGTATTGGTCTGTACGATATAACGGAGTGGAAAGTCATGGGGGCGGAACCTAAACTTTCTAGTGGTCGCGTTACTCTTGAGGTGCGTAAATTGGGCAGTCGTTACCAAGTCAGCAAGGTTGAATATCTTTAAATCTTTTAAATCGTGATTTTTAGCACAGTCCCATGGCCTGTAGTGCATGTTGGTGTGTTTGCAAATCATCGGGGGTGTCGATATCCCACAGAGCCTCTATCGCTTGCCAACTCAATTGCTGTGTCGCTAAATGTTGTTGTGTTTGTTGCCAAACATGGCGACTGCCCCAGTCTACATTCTTAAATATTGCCTGTTCGGTGTGTTTGGCTGCGACCAAGACGTAGCCGCCATCGTCTGCTGGTGCAAAGGCCATATCGTTAGTGCGTAAGATGTCTATTATCTTGTTGAAATGGTGGGCCCTAAACGCTGGGCAATCGGTGCCAATAAGGATGGCCTGTTTGCCTCGATTTAAAGCGTGACTTAAGGCGTGGTGCATTTTTTGTCCCAGATCGCCGTCTTTTTGTTGGAATACGCTAAGTTGAAATTCATCAGCGCAATTTCTAAAAAAATCATGATGTACTGAGGGGTGGCACCAAAGCTCGACTTGGCCGGGAAAAGCCTGGCTGGCTGTTGTCAGTGTGTGACGACATAGTTGGGCGTGAAACGAGGCTGCTTGTTGTGGTCCCAGTGCGGGAATTAAGCGTGTTTTGGATAATCCAGGTATAGGTGCTTTGGCGAAGACTTGGATGCATATGTTGTTTGAGTTGGCCATGTTAGCGCTGATTTCGATAGTGTTGAGCGAGTTTTACTGGGTCAGCACCGAGAAAATAGGCCAGCCGTAAGCGCCACATTAATAAGATGGTGCGGCTGATGCCATGTTGCTCCCAGCGTCGGCTCGAAGTGGTGACGCGTTGGCGTAGGCATAGGGGCTTGCTGTGTTTTTTAAGCTGCCGGCTAAGGCTGATATCCTCCATAAGCGGGATCTCGGGGAAGCCGCCGATATGGTGGAATAATTCCTGGTCAATGAAGATGGCCTGGTCTCCAGTAGCAATGCCGCTGATTCGAGAACGCAGATTCATCATCGTTTCAATAAGTCGAAACAAGGGGTGACAGCCGCTTAATTTGACATCGAAGCGGCCCCAGCCAGGCAAATTCTGCTTGATGATGGGCTCAAGCGCCTGTCCTGGCAGTTGCGTATCTGCATGCAAAAATAACAAGATATCGCCACTTGAATGTGTCGCCCCAGCGTTCATTTGGCTTGCCCGCCCCGATGAGCTACTAATGACTTTATCAGCCCATGATTGGCTGAGCAGGCAGGTCTCATCCGTGCTGCCGCCATCGCTCACGATTAACTCATGACCTGCTTGGCGGTAATGCTGGAGTGCCGCTAAGCTGGTTTGAATCGTGGCCGCTTCGTTTAGGGTGGGAATAATAATTGATACTTTTCTTCCCGCCATCTCAGTCACCCTAGTCAAGCGCTCCACCACAGCTACTGCCTTGGCCCGCCGTGCAGCCGTAGCAATGATCTTTAATCACAATATTTTGGCCAGGCACATCAATAGTGGCTAGCTCGCTAATGTGAGGTCTGACGCTTGAGCCCAGCGGTGCAGGAAGGTTGAGCATTTGGTTAAAATCGCAATCATAAAGATATCCCTGCCAGTCGACGCTGATGAGGCTGCGGCACATGACGTTGTCTAGGTTTTCTTGTTTGAAATTATCCTTGAGCAGTGTCATGTAGCTCTCAAATTCACCTTTTGATATCAAGGTGCTGCCAAAGCGCTGAATTGGCATATTGGTGAGTGTGAATAAATGATTGAACTCAACGTCATAATGTTCTTTTAGATGTTGTTTGTAGGCTGGTTCTAAGCTTTGTTGCGAGGGCGGCAGTGTCGGTCCTTGCGGGTTATACATTAAATTGAGGATGAGCTTGGACTTGGGCTTAGCGTAGCCGAGCTGGTTGAGCTGCTGCAACCCGTCGATACTTCGCTGAAACACGCCTTTGCCGCGTTGTTTGTCGACGTTATCTTCTAAATAACAGGGTAGGGAGGCGACCACCTCAACCTGATGTTGTGCCAGAAATTCGGCAATGTCCTCGTAACCTGGCTCAGACAAAATACTTAAATTACAGCGATCAATCACATGAATGCCCAACTTATGTGCCGCTTTGATGATGGTTTTGAAGTATGGGTTCATTTCCGGAGCGCCGCCCGTTAAATCGAGCTTGGTCACGGAGGATTGACTCAGAAACTGAATGATTTGAGTGGCTGTAGTTTCATCCATGTTTTCTTTGCGCTTTGGGCCTGCATTGACATGGCAGTGTAAACATTGCTGGTTGCAGCGATAGCCGAGATTGACTTGTAGTGTGTCTAAATTAGAGCGCGTTAGCGCTGGGAAATCGGTTGTTTCAAGCAAAGGTAAGGTTGCGTGCATGGATAGGCGAGCCTTAGATTTATTGATAATGGATGGATACGGCCAGCGATCACTCGATAGGCTGCTAGCGATGTATGTTGATGGTATTTTGTCGAGCTGAGGTGAGATACCTTACACGTTATTTTGAGGCTTGGGCACGGTTTATTTTTTCTGCGATACGTTGCTTGCTAGCTTCACTAAGACCTTCGTTGCTGTGTTCAGTTTTAGCTTGCAAACGGGCACTGACTTGCTGAATAAAATTTAGTTGCTGGGCGTAACGACGACAGCGATTGCATATCATTAAATGAAGGCGCAGGGCGACACGTCGGCCGAGAGGGAGGGGCATTGCCTCGGGCTGAGAGGTGAGTTCTGTGGCTTGTTTACAGTTCAACATAAAGCGACTCTTTCATTTTAGAGTGGGCGATTAAACCAGTGTTGGTTTAGGCATTCTCTAAGGCGCATTCGCATCCGTGAGAGCATTACCCATAGATTATTGGTCGACGATATATCCATTTCCTTACATAGCTGCTCGCTGTCGATGCCCTCTATTTCTCGCAGCATGAATAGTGCCCGCTGGCGCTTAGGAAGATTGGCAACGCAGCGCTCCATAGTTTGCCAAAACTGTTGTTGTTCTAAGGACAGATCCGGCTTGGACCAGTGGCCGACCTCTATTTTCCAATGGCCTCGTTGGTCAAAGCTGGCCTCCATGAGGGCATCAATGTCGTGAGCATCTTCATCTAGCGGTCTTTCTCGAATGACTTTGCGTAAGTGATCAATAATCTTGTGTTTGAGGATACCGATGAGCCAGGTTTTTTCCGAGGATTTTCCAGCAAAGTTATGCTGAGACTGGAGTGCCGCTAACAGGGTCTCTTGCACCATTTCTTCCGCACTCATGGCGTCACCGAGCTTAAATAGAGCGTGACGATAAAGTGCATCGCCATGTTGGTCTAGCCAGCTAGATGGGTCTGACAATGTGTGCATTAATTCTCGCTGCTCGTTTCGGTGTTTTTTATTGTAGCGGATTTTTTTTGATTGATGCGATGTTGTAGCATGCTAGTGATGTCCTCCGCACTGACGGGCGGGCTAAATAATAGCCCTTGCATGATGTGACAGCCTCGGGCCCGTAAAAATTCAGTTTGCTGCAATGTCTCAACGCCTTCAGCAATGACTTCTAAGCCTAAACTGCGGCCCATCGCAATAACGGTGGCGGCAATGGCCGAGTCATTGGTATCGTCTGGCACATCTTTGACAAAGGATCGATCAATTTTGAGTTTGTCGATGGCAAAACGTTTAAGGTAACTCAGCGATGAGTAGCCGGTACCAAAATCATCAATGGCCAGTTCGATACCCATATTGCTCAATCGTTGTAAGGTTGCAACGATTGCATCGGCATCTTGCATTAAGACCGTTTCGGTTAACTCTAGCTCTAAATACCTTGGGTCTAGGTCGTGGTGGGCTAGTACGTTCGCCACCATGTCGCACAGATCGGGTTGCAATAACTGGTGGGCAGAAATGTTAATGGCGATGCGAAACCGCTGGGGGCTCATTGTTGCCCAAAGTTTTGCCTGTGCGCAGGCCTTGTTTAAAACCCATTCACCGAGACGAATGATGAGGCCATTTTCTTCGGCCAAACTAATAAATTGTTCGGGTGGAATATTGCCAAAATCAGGGTGTTGCCAGCGGGCAAGTGCCTCAATGCCGACGACGCGTTTGGTACGGATGTCTATTTGGGGTTGGTAGGCGAGGTATAGCTCGTTGTTTTCGATAGCGCGACGCAAGCCATTTTCGAGAATGAGCCGCTCACGAAAGCGAGCACTCATTTCTGCCGTATAAAAATGATATTTGTTACGACCTTGCTCTTTCGCGTGATACATCGCCGTATCGGCGTTTTTAATTAAGGTCTCACCGTCATCGCCGTCGAAAGGGTAGATGCTAATCCCTATGCTGGCGGTGACGAAGAGGTCATGATTTTGAACCACTACTGACTCAACAAAGCTGTGCATTAATTTCTCGGCGACATTAATTGCGTGACGAGCTTCAGGTAACTCAGGCAATAAAACGACAAACTCATCGCCACCTAAACGGGCAACAATATCGCTTTCGCGTACATGTTCTTTTAAACGCATGGCGATGGTTTTGAGTACGGCGTCACCGACGCTGTGGCCGAGGGTGTCATTAATGGTTTTAAAACGATCAAAATCGAGGAACATAATGCCAAATAGTTGGCCATCACGTTTGGACCGATGCAACTCTTGTTCTAAATAATCATAAAAATGGGCACGATTTGGCAGGCCGGTCAGTGGGTCGTAATACGCCAGGCGCTGTAAACGATGCTGGACATGTTGCTGGGTATTTATGTCGGAAAAAATGCCCGCGTAATGAGTAATTTCGCCTCCGTCATTTTTAATTGCACTGATTGTTAGCCATTCGGGATAAATGTCGCCACTTTTGCGCCTGTTCCACATTTCCCCTTGCCACATACCAATGTCTTGCACTTGACGCCGTAAGGCTTGATAAAAGCTGAGTTCATGATGACCTGATTTGATGATGCGAATATGCTGGCCAATCAGCTCAGATTTTTCATAGCCGCTGGATGATTCAAAAGCTGGGTTGACTGACACAATGGTTGCATTTGTGTCGATAACGACGACGCCATCGGGCATGTTGTGGAATATTTTTGCAGCGAGATCCAGGTTGTTTTTTAAGCGTTTTTGTTCTTCTATATCTTGTCCTGAGTTGAGTGTTCCGTAGACTGTGTTGTTATTACCTTTGAGTAAAGAAATATCCCAGCTGATTTTTTTTTCTTCCCCTGACTTGGTAATGACGCCATAGATTAATTCATTCTTTGGCTCGGTGTTCACGCTTAGGTGACGTTCGTAGCTGGCGATTAGTTTTTCGCTATGGCTGGGGGCAACACACAGGCTAAACCAATCTTGCCCCTCTAACTCCCCCTCGGCATAGCCGAGTTGCTGGTAGCCTGTTTTGTTGATCCATATCACACGACCTTGGCGGTCTAAGGCAACAAAAAGGGCATCATTTTTTTGGTCTAAATGTTGTTGAATTTGACGTTGAATGGCCAAAGAACGTTGGAGTGTGATTTTTTGGCTTAGTTGGGTAATACGAACTACGCCGATCATCGCAACAATGGCACAGCTAGCATGAAGGTAATACAGCCAGATGCCCTGTGTTGTGGATGCTTCAATCGGAAATAAGGCATGAGACGGGGCGACGATTCCTTCTAGTAGCGCATAGCCAAAAAAGCAGGCAGCGACCATTGAAAAATAACGGCGAACGCTTAAAGGCCCCAAACTCGATTGATTGCTGCGGTAATACAGTAGAAAACCAATTGCCGTCACAAATGAGCCTAGCAAAGCGAATAGATAACTACTCCAGGCATAAAGCGATGCACTTGTCGGCACGTTAATACTGGCCCCTATTATAAGTACAGCGGTAATGGGGATGTATATTTTGATGGATAATAAGCTTTTAGCTATTGAACTAGTTGAG
>Ga0316204_10005567_pt1 | contig 20551 bp, 10 predicted proteins | sample 6monrhotite_MG_2_FD_205661 | JGI IMG/M metagenome (GOLD analysis project Ga0316204, IMG submission 205661) | Microbial mat bacterial communities from mineral coupon in-situ incubated in ocean water Damariscotta River, Maine, United States -... | ecosystem: Environmental > Aquatic > Marine >...
GTGGGCGCGGGTTTGGACTGCCGCATGGATCGTGACGGTCAGCGTGAGTCCGGCTGCCGCATGGATCGTGGTCGTTAGTGCGGGATTTTGGCCACTTTGACGGATTCGCCGCTGCCAACCAGCGTTGTCTCTAAAGGGGAACCTGCGCTTCCCCTCTCAGGCAAGTCTCCTCGTTCCTCGTCGTCGCCTTTCCTCCCGGTCTGGAGGACCCCTGTGCAGTGACTCTCGAGTCGTCTGGCGTGCCCACCTGGGTTTGCATCCATTGCGAAACCTGGCCGGTTTTACAGCGTGGGATGGCAGAACAACAACAGCTCGTCTCCGTCGAAAACCGTCCACGTGTTCGCAAGGTCTTGCCTCCTGATGTCGCCTTGCGGCGAGGCATCTGACGTCGCAACACCCTCTTGCGTGCGGCGCTGGGACGTCGCGTTCCTCAGAGGTACCCCTTCGCAGTTGGCGCGCGCCTGACGGCACGTTCTGTCGAAAGATGAGGGGTCACAGGGGGGCATCCCCCTCGCTCCGACGCTCCGACGCTACACTCCCGCCACCGGAGGCGACATGTTCCTGACCCTGCTGGCCTGCATCACCAAGGCCCCCGAATCTCCACCATCCGACAGCGTCCTCACCACGGACAGCGCCTCCACCACGGACACCGATCCGGGCGCCGACGACACCGCCAACCCCGACGACACCGACGACACCGACACCGCTGGCACCGACACAGCCACGACCACCGAGGCCCCCACCCCCTGCCCGGTCATCAACGGCTTCGACCGCTTCATCACCCGTGACGGCGACCGCCTGATGGACGGCTCTCAAGAGCTGCGCTTCATCTCCTTCAACGTCCCCAACCTGCACATGCTCGAGGATCCCTACTGGCACCTCCCCGACCCCTGGGAGCAAGAGGACGCCCTCTGCAGCATCGTCCAGCTCGGCGGCCAGGTCACCCGCATCTACACCCTCTCCGTCGGCGACTCCTACAACGACACCCCCCGCCACGTCACCGCCCCCGGCGAGTTCTCAGAAGACCTCTACGTCGCCCTGGACGAAGCCCTCGCCCTCGCCAACCGCTACGGCGTGCGCGTCATCATCCCCCTCGTCGACCAGTGGAGCTGGTGGGGCGGCGTCGCCGAGTACGCCGCCTTCCGCGGCCTGGACCCCGAGGACTTCTGGACCGACCCCCAGGTCCGCGAAGACTTCAAGGCCACCGCCGAGCACCTGCTGACCCGCACCAACACAGTCACAGGGCTTCAGTACCGCGACGACCCCGCCATCCTCGCCTGGGAGACCGGCAACGAGCTGGACGCCCCCACCGAGTGGACCGCCGACATCGCCGCCTTCCTGAAGTCGCTGGATCCCAACCACCTCGTCATGGACGGTCGCTACGGCGTCGACGCTGACTCCCTCGCCAACCCCGACGTGGACATCGTCTCCAACCACTACTACTGGCCCGACGGCTACGGCGAGGACATCGCCGCCGCCGCCGCCGCCGACCAGTCGCTGGCCAGCGGAGCGCGGCCCTTCATCGTGGGGGAGTTCGGTCTCATCGGCACCGACCGCTACGTGGATCTACTGGACACAGTCGAGGCGGACGGCATCGCCGGTGCCATGATCTGGAGCCTGCGCTTCCGCGACGTGGGCGAGGGGTTCTACTGGCACACCGAGATCGACCAGCCCGGCTATCTGGTGCGCGCCTACCACTGGCCCGGCTTCGACTCCGGGGACGCCTACGACGAGTCCGGCGTGCTGGCCCTGATGCGGGAGCGCGCCTTCGGAATCCAGGGCCTGACGACGCCGGACGTGGCGCCGCCGCTGGCGCCGGAGCGCTTGTCCGTCGACGCGGTGGACGACATCCGCTGGCGGGGGACGACCGGGGCCGGGTGGTATGAGCTGGAGCGGTCGGCCTCGCTGGCGGGCCCCTGGGTGGTAGTAGCCGCGGGCTTCCACGACGCCAGCGCGCCCAATGAGGCGCGGGTGGCGGACACCTCGGCGGTTGGCGGTGATGTCTACTACTACCGGCTCGTCGCGGGCAACGACGGGGGACGCTCCGCGCCGTCCGCGCCCTCGGGGCCGGTGACGGCGGTGGTCGCCTCGACGCTCATCGACGAGCTGGACGACTTCTCGAAGATCGCCGAGCACAGCGCCGACCTGGGCTTTGACAGCGCCAACGCGGGCTACTTCGGCGGCGACACCTCCCGGCTCTTCCGGGGCTCGGACAGCGAGCAGTGGGTCCGCTACGTCGTGGGCGGCACCCTCACGGGCTTCGAGGTGGAGGTGTTCTTCTGGCCCTCCGAGGCCCGGGGGGAGCTCGTCTTCGAGGTGGGCAGCGGCGAGGCGCTGGCGGCGGTGACGCCGTCCGTGCGCGAGGCCGGCGGGGACTGGGAGCGGGTGGTCTACACCGCCGAGGGGCTGAGCGGCGACACCCTGCGCGTCACCCTGGCGGCCCACGGCGGCCAGAGCTGGAACCCACAGATCAGCCGTCTGACACTGTCGACGGAGTAGACGCGGCCGGGCTCGACGCCCGCGGGGACGCGCCGCAGGCGGCGGCGGGGCCCTCCAGGTTGCTGCGCATCCAGGCGACCAGGCGCAGCATGTCCGGCGTCATGTCCGTGGCGCCGAGCTCCAGGACGAGCTGGCCCTGCTCCAGCACCAGCGCGGCCTCCTCCAGCTCGGGGCGCTCGTCGTTGGCCGCGCAGCTCGCGGTCTTCAGGTCGATCGCCAGCGCATCCAGCGCGCCCGTCAGCGTCTCGGCGTTGGTGGGCGTCTTCAGGCTCGCCAGGGCGACCTCGGCCTCCAGCAGGTCGGCCTCCAGCAGGTCGTTCGTCGGCTCCCAGGGCGGCACGTCCAGCTCCGGCCAGCCACGCTCCAGCGAGATCGCGGCGGAGATCGGCTTCATCAACACCTGCGGCGGCGGCGTCGTGGGCCGGATGAGGCAACCGAAGACTGCGATGAGGGCGATGATGAGCATGGCACTCTACTGAGCGTAGTGAGGGGCGGGGGCGGTCAGCGAGGGGGCTGGATATCTCCGTCTTGGCTGGTGAGGCAGGCCGGCGCGAGCTCGTCGACCATCAGCGTGAACCAGACCAGCCGGCGCACGGTGTCCAGGGACTTGTCGAGCTCCGTGTTGTTCAGCGCGACCCGGGCCTGCTCCAGCGCCAGCTCGGGGGCGAGCATGGCCTCGTCGTTCACCGGACAGCGCGCGGCCTTCACGGCCCGCTCGTAGTCCGTGAGCGCCGCCGACAGGGCGGCGAGGGAGCCTTCCGTTGCCTTGCGCGCCTGGATGGCGGCGCTGGCCTTCGGGTCGTGGCTCTCCAGCCACTCGAGATCGTCGAGCCGCGTGCGCACCTCGTCCCGATCGGACCAGGGCTCCAGCACGGCGCGGGCGCGGGCGTAGTCGCCTTGGTACTCGGCGTAGAGGGTCGACAGGTTCCAGGCCGCGATCGAATCCTCCGGGTTCGACTGGAGGGCCATCTTGTAGAGCGCCCGGGCGCCCGCCAGATCCTGATCCGCCCGCCAGCTCACGGCCTTGACCAGCAGCTCCTCCTGGGAGGCGTCCGCCCGCAGGGGGATGGCGGCGAAGGCGTCCAGCGCGAGGGAGGGATCGTCGTTCTCGTGGGCCAGCAGGCCCAGCGCCAGGGACGCCTCGCGGCTGTTGAAGTCCCGGGCGTAGGCGAGGTCGACGAGCGACATGCGGTAGCCGCGGCGGTTCCGCGCCGACACCGGGTCGGGCTTGTAGTGCCAGTAGGCGCTCTCGATGACCGAGCCGAAGTGCTGGGCGGCGCGCACGGTGTCGCCCGCCTCCCAGGCGGCGTAGCCGGCGTCCAGCTCGTCGTCGCGGCCGGGGCGCTCGTCCGGCTCGGGGGGCGCGGGCATCTCCTCGGGGACGACGTCGTAGCCCGCCGGGGAGCTTGCGCGGAGCATGGCCAGCGCGGCCCGGCGCTGGGGGCCGTACCAGCGGTAGGCGCCCGTGCGGGTCACCAGCTCGTTCAGGGCCTCGGTGGCGCTGGCGTAGTGGTCGGCGGCGCGGGCCTCCAGCGCGTCCTGGTGGCGGCTCAGCTGCCGGCCGCGCAGGCGCGGCGGCGCCGGGGCGGCCTCCACGAAGGCGGCCATCTCCAGGTGGACCATGCCCAGGCCGAGGAGGGCGTCCAGGCCGGGCTCCCAGGCGCCGATCTCCAGCACCGTGTGGTACGTGCCGGCCAGGGCGGTCAGCGAGCGGGACTTGGCGTCCATGGTCCGGGCGACGGCGCCCGCCCGATCGATGGGATCCTGCTCGGAGGTGTCGGGCCAGGTCACCCCGTAGAACGACGAGGTCTCCGCGGCCGCCAGCAGAGCCAGCGACTGGGTCATGGACGCGTCGGACACCTGCGGTGGGGTCGGGGTGACCCACTCGGTGGGCGCGGCGGGCATCCCCTCCAGAGGCTGGAGGGCGGAGGTCGTGGCGCAGCCGGACAGGGCGCCGAACAAGAACAGGACGAGCGTTAGCGGGCGCATGTCCTCAAGCTACCTGAAGGCGCGGGGGGATTGGTGGGGGAACCGTCTGGGATTCGTTAGAACGGTGTCATGAGACGGATCTTGATTACAGGTGCGGGTCGCGGGCTCGGGTTGGCGTTCACCCTCGCGGCGCTGGAGCGCGGGGACATCGTGGTGGCCTGCCCCAGGAGCGACGAGTCCCTCGGCGGGCTGGCGGGCCTGGAGTCCTCACGGCTCACGGTCGTGCCCATGGACATCAGCGATCCCGCGGACGTGCGGCGCGCGGCGGCGGCGATCCAGGCGTCGGTGGGCGGGCTGGAGATCCTGCTCAACAGCGCGGGGGTCAGCTCCCGGTCCTTCGACGAGGACTTCGCCCGGGGCGCCCGGGAGCTGCGATCCCTGAGCCCGGCGGTGCTGGAGCGCATGTACCGCATCAACGCGCTGGGGCCGCTGATGGTGACCCAGGCGCTGCTGCCGCTCCTGCGGGCGGGCTCCCGGGTGGTCAACATCTCCTCCCAGCGGGGCTCGCTGACCCTGACGACCCAGGGCAGCAACTACGGCTACTGCGCCACCAAGGCGGCGCTGAACAGCTTCACCCGCAACCTCGCGGCCGATCTCGCCCCGTCGGGGATCGTGACGGTGATGGTGCACCCCGGCTGGGTCCGCACCGACATGGGCGGGCCCAAGGCCGACCTCTCCCCCGAGGAGGCCGCCGCCGGCATCTTGAGCCTCGCCGACGGCCTCACGCCCGAGGACAACGGGCGCTTCCTCACCTGGGAGGGCGCTGATCACCCCTGGTAGATTCCGGGGATGAACCACGCCGCACGCATCCTCCTCGACGCCGCCGAACGCTGGCCGGATCAGACCCTCTCGACCGACGGCGGTGACGGCGACGGCGCCTCGGTCACCTTCGCCGGGCTTGTCGGGCTGGCCCGGCGCTTCGCCGGGGGGCTGGACGCCGCCGGGGTGACGCCGGGGGAGCCGGTCGCGCTGCTGGTGGATGACCTGCTGGACTTCGCGGCGGCGTGGTGGGGGAGCCTGTTCGCGGGCGCCATCCCCGCGCCCATGGCCGCCCCCCGGGCACACGCGCCGGGGGACATGGCCCGGGTGGCGCTGGCCACGGGGCAGCTCGGCGGGCGGGCGATCGTCGATCGCGGGCGCGCCTCGGAGGACGCGCTCACGGAGGCGCTGGATGTCGGGGCGCTGGATGTCGGGGCGCTGCTGGAGGCGGGGGCGCTGGCGGCGCTGCGGCGGGGGCCGCTGGCCATGGTGCAGTTCTCCTCGGGCAGCACCCGGGCGCCGCGCGGGGTGGCCATCAGCCACGAGAACCTCGTCACCAACGTGGAGCAGATGCTGGCGCGGCTCCCGCTGGAGCCGGGCGACGTGAAGCTCACCTGGATGCCGCACTACCACGACATGGGGCTCATCGGCTGCCACCTGCTGACGACCCGGGCGGGCGTGCGCCAGGTCCGGATGCACCCGCTGGTCGCCATGCGGGATCCCCTCACGTGGGCGAAGGTCGCCGCCCGGCACGGCGCCACCGTGCTCTCCACCACCAACTTCGCCCTGTCCCGACTGAACGACCGGCTGGCCAGTGGCGGCGCGCCGGACCTCTCCCGGGTGCGGCTGGTCTTCAACGGCGCGGAGCCCATCTCGCCGGCGGTCTGCGCGCGCTTCTGCGCCCTGACCGGCCTGCCGGAGTCCGTGCACCTGCCGCTGTACGGGCTGGCCGAGGCGACGGTGGGGGTGACCGCGCCGTCTCGGGGCGGCGTGAGGACCGCGACGATCGGCGGGCGGGTCGTCGTCGGCGTCGGGGAGGCGCTGCCGGGGCTGACGCTGGCGGTGCTCGACGGTGAGGGCGAGGCGCTGCCGGAGGGGGAGGAGGGCGCGGTCCACATCCACGGCCCCAACGTCTCCGAGGGGTACTGGGGCGAGGCGGCCCGGCCGGGCGATCCGCGATGGCTGGACACCGGCGATCTGGGGGCGCTGGTCGGCGGGGAGCTCTTCCTCACGGGCCGCGCCAAGGACGTGATCGTCGTCAACGGCCGCAACCTGCACGCCCACGACGTCGAGGCCGCCGCGGAGGCGGCCCGGGGCGTGAAGGCCGGCGGGGTGGTCGCCTTCGCGGACCGGCGCGGCGAGGTCGAGGGGCTGGCGCTGGGGGTGACCACCGAGCGGGGGGCGGACACCGCGCCGGCGCTCTGGGCGGCCCGGCGGGCGGTGGAGGGGGCGACGGGGGCGAGCCCCAGCGCGGTGATCCCCCTGCCGCGCATCCCCCGGACGACCAGCGGCAAGAAGCGGCGGGCGCAGGTGCGGGCGGCGCTGGAGGCCGGGGCGCTGGACGCGGCCGCCGGCAACACCCTGGCGGCGCTGCGGGTGACCTGGGAGGCTGCGCTGGGGCGCTCCCTGAGCGACGAGGAGCTGGGACGGCCGCTGGGGGAGCTGGGCGGCGACTCGGTGATGCTCGCCGAGAGCCTCGCCGCGCTGTCCGCGCGCTTCGGGGCCACGCTGGACCACCGGCTGCTGGCCCGGGCGGGCACGCTGGCGGCGCTGGCGCGGCTGGTGGAGCGGGAGCCGCCGGCCTCGTCGATGGCGATCGCGGGTGTGGGCGGTTCGGTGAGCGAGGAGCCGGTGGCCGTGGTGGCCGCGACCTGTCGCATGCCGGGGGCGGACAGCCCCGAGGCGTTCTGGGCGCTCATCGCCTCCGGTGAGTCGCGCATCGAGGAGGGGCGCTTCGGCCAGGGCGCCTGGCTGGCGGCGCCGGATCGCTTCGACGCGGCGCGCTTCGGCATCGGGGCGGCGGAGGCGGCGGCCATGGACCCCCAGCAGCGGCTGGTGCTGGAGCTGGCGGACGAGGCGCTGGAGCGCGCGGGCGCGGTCGGCGAGTCGTCCGTGGGCGTCTACATCGGCGCGGGCCAGCAGGCGTACATGGAGGAGGTGCTGGCGCAGCTCGCCGACGGCGCGGTCGACGCGCTGCCGCCCGGCACGCTCGCGGGCAACCTGCTGGCGCTGCTGGCCTCCAGGGTGTCGCACCAGCTCGACCTGCGGGGCCCGGCGCTCACGGTGGACACCGCCTGCTCCTCCTCGCTGGTGGCCGTGCACCTCGCCTGCCAGGCGCTGCGCCGGGGCGAGTGCGCCCTGGCGCTGGCCGGCGGGGTGAACCTGAACCTCTCCCCGGCGGTGCCGAGGCTGCTGGACCGGGCGGGGGTGCTCTCGCCGAGCGGACGCTGCCGTCCCTTCCACGCCGACGCCGACGGCACGCTGCCCGGCGAGGGCGCGGGGGTGCTCCTGCTCCAGCCGCTCTCGGCGGCGCTGGCGCAGGGCCGCCCCGTGCTGGGGGTGATTCGCGGCACGGCCATCAACAACGACGGCCGCTCGCTGGGCGTGATGGCGCCCAACCCGGCGGGCCAGGAGGCGGTGATCCGCCGGGCGCTGGCGAGCGCCTCGGTCCCCGCGTCCGCCGTGCGCTTCGTGGAGGCTCACGGATCGGGCACCCGCCTGGGTGACTCGGTGGAGGCCGCCGTGCTGTCCCGCTGCTACCCCCACGATCCGCCGCGCGGTGCGGTGAAGGGGCAGGTGGGCCACCTGCTCGCGGCGGCGGGGATCGCGGGGCTGCTGCGGGCGCTGGGCGAGCTGGGCGTCGACGAGGCCGGGGCGGTGAGCAGCTTCGGCTTCGGCGGCACCAACGCCCACGCGGTGCTCACGGGGCCGACGGCGGGGGCGCCTGAGATGGGCCCGCCGCGCCCGGTCGCCGGTGAGCGCTACTGGCTCGGCCGCGCACAGGCTGTACAGCCTGCTGGGACCGGGACGGCTGCAGGGACCGGGACGGACCTGGCGGGCTGGGTGCACACGGTCCGGGCGGACGCGGGCGGCGGGCTCGTGTGGTCGCCCTGTCCGGAGGGGGACTCACCCCTGGTCGAGGGGGGGCGCTATCTGATCACCGGCGGCACCGGAGGGCTGGGGCAGATCCTGGCGCGCTACCTCGCCGGTCGGTACCGGGCGCGGCTCACGCTGCTCAGTCGCTCGGCGTCCCGGGCGCGGTTCGAGGCGCTGGCGGCGGAGGTGGAGGCCGCGGGCGGGGCGGTCGCGTTCGAGGCGATGGACCTCGCGGACGCCGGGGCCGCGACCCGGCTGCGGGGCCGGCAGTTCGACGGGGTGTTCCACCTCGCGGGCACCACCGGCGCGGGGGCGGCGCGGGCCAAGCGGGAGGGGCTGAAGAACCTGGAGGGGGTCGAGGCGGGCTTCATGGCGCTGTACTCGTCGATCGCCGGGGTGCTGCCGGGGCTGGACCGGGGGCTGGAGGACTACGCCCAGGCCAACGCCTGGCTGGACGCCTACGCGGCGGCGGCGCGGGCCGCCGGCCGGGCGGTGGTGAGCGTGAGCTGGGGGCCGTGGGCCGGGGAGGGCATGGCGGGCGCGCACGCCGAGGCCTTCCGCGCCCGCGGGGTGACGCCGATCGAAGGCCCCCGGGCCATGGCGGCGCTGGAGCGGGCGCTGGGCAGCGGCGAGGCCCACGTGGTCGTGTTGGATCGGGGCCGTAGCCAGGCGTCCGCCGCGCCGCTGCCGGAGGACCTGGAGGGGCGGGTGGTGGCGTTGATCGCCCGGGCCGCCGACCTCGACCCCGAGGAGGTCGACCGGGAGAGCACCCTGACCGAGCTGGGGGTGGACTCGCTGGAGGCCCTGGAGCTGGTGAAGGAGCTGGAGGTCGTGGTGGGCCGGGGGCTGCCGACGACATTGCTGTATGAGCACGACACCCTGCCGGCGCTGCTGGCGGCCCTGCGCGGCGGCGCCACCCGGGAGGAGGCACGGGAGGAGACAAGCGAGCACACCCTGCCCGAGGGCGCGGCGCCGGTGACCGCGCTGCTGCCGAGCCAGCAGACCTTCGTGGTGCAGCAGGCGTTCTTCCCGGAGATGCCCGGCAACGTCTTCATGGGCGTGACCGTGAGCACCCCCGACGGCGCGCCGCTGGAGCGCCGCCGGCTGGAGGCGGCGCTGGCCACGATCTGCGCCCGCCACCCGGCGCTGGGGAGCGTCATCCGCCGGGAGGACGGCGCGCTGCGGGAGGTCGAGGGGGCGCGCTTCCCCGCGCTCGCCTGGGGGGCCATCGACGAGGGCGCGGTCGCCGCGAAGACCTTCGACCTCGCGCTGGGCCCGCTCTGTCGGGTGCACTGCGACGGCCGGCGGCTGGTGATGAACGCGCACCACTCGGTCATCGACGCCTGGAGCCTGAAGAACGCGCTGGAGGAGCTGCTGGCGACCTACGCGGGGGCCGCGCTGCCGCCCATCGCTTCGACCTGGCGGCAGGCCGCGGCGATGCTGGCCGCGACCACTGACGACGAGGCGGCGCTGGCGTGGTGGCGGGAGCGCTACGCGGGCGGGGTGCCCCCGCTGAACCTGCCCTGGCGGGCGCCGGTGGACGCGCCCACGGCGGGGGGCTGCGGCGTGGACCGGCGGGTGCTGGAGCCGTCGCTGAGCGAGGCGCTGGCCGCGCGGGCCCGGGAGGCCGGGGTGTCCCTGCCGGCGCTGGTGCTGGCGCTCTACATGCGGGCGCTCTACGACGCCTCGGGCCAGCAGTCGGTGACCGTCCGGGTGGCCCAGGCGCGGCGCGAGCTCAGGCTGCCGGACGTGGGGCGGCTGGTGGGCTCCTTCGCTGACAGCCTGCCCATCACCGCCCGGGTGCGCTCCGAGCAGCCCCTGCTGGCGCTGGCCCGTCAGGTCCACGAGACGCTGGGGGCGGCGCGGGCCAACGGGCAGGCCTCCTCCATGGCGCTGGCCGGGCTGGCCCAGCAGCAGGCCGCCGGGCCGGTGGGGCTCACGCCCGCGGGCTTCAGCTTCCCCCTGATGCGCGAGCAGCCCCTCCCGGGCGGCCTCACTCTGGACGACGTGCACGGCCGCGCCGGGGCCGGCTTCACCCGCCTCACGCTGGTGGCCTGGCGGCTCGGCGGCAGGGTCCACGCGGCCTTCAACTACGCCCGCAGTCACCTGGACGCCGAGACCGTCGAGGCCGTCGCTGATGACTTCCTGGCGCTGGCCCGGTCGGTCGCGCTGGGGGAGGATGGTGCTCACACGCGACCTCCAGCGCAGCTCCACCTGCGGGTGCTGGACCGCTGCCGGCGGCACCCGGAGCGGGTGGCCGTCGCCGGGGTGAGCTACGGGCAGCTCGACCGGCGCTCCGGGGCGCTGGCCGCCGCGCTGTCGCCGCTGGCCGGCCCCGGGGAGCGGGTCGCCGTGCTGGCGAACCCCGGGCCCGAGGCGGTCGTTGCGCTGCTGGCGGCGCTGCGGACCGGCGCGGCCTTCGTGCCGCTGGATCCCTCCTGGCCGGACGCCCGGGTGGCCCAGGTGCTCGCCGCGGCGGATCCCTGCGCCGTGCTCGCCCCGCCCTCGCTGCGGGAGCGCGCCGAGGCGCTGGCTGGAGCGCGGCCCGTCTTCACCGTGGGCACGGCGGAGGGGGAGGGCCCCGAGGTCGCCGCCAGCGAAGAGGCGCTGGCCTGGGTGATGTTCACCTCCGGCTCCACCGGCCAGCCCAAGGGCGTGGTGGTGAGCCACCGGGCCGCGCTGGCCTTCCTCGACTGGGTCTCCCGGGTCTTCGGGGTCACCGAGGCCGATCGCTTCGTGCAGACCGCGTCGCTGGGCTACGGCGGCGCCATCCGGCAGATCTTCTCGCCGCTGCTGGCGGGCGGCACGATCCATCCGGTGCCGCCGGCGGTGAAGCGCGATCCCGACGCCCTGGTGGCCTTCATGCACGCCGAGGGCGTCACCATCTGGAACTCGGTGCCGTCGATGTGGGGGCACCTGATGGACGCCGCCGAGCGCTCGCCGCTGCCCGCGCCCTTCGCCGCCGTGCGCTGGGTGCTGGTCGGCGGCGAGGCCGTGCCGGGGGACATGGTGCGGCGCTGGCGCTCACGCTTCCCGGGGCGGGTGGTCAACCTCTACGGCTCCACCGAGACCATCGTGAACGCCACCTTCTTCGAGGTGGTGCGCCCGCCGGAGGGGCTGCACACGCCCATCGGCTGGGCCCGGGGCGCGGTGGACGTGCACCTGCTCGATGAGGTCGACGGGGTCGGGGAGATCGCCGTGGGTGGGGCCATCGCCAGCGGCTACTGGCGGGCCCCGGAGGCGGAGGCCGCGGCCTTCGTGGACCACCCGACGCTGGGGCGCCTGTACCGAACCGGCGACCTCGGCCGCCGCGCCCCCGACGGCGCGCTGGTGTTCGCCGGGCGGGCGGACAGCCAGGTGCAGGTCCACGGCAACCGGGTGGAGCTGCTGGAGGTGGAGCACGCCCTGGCGAGCCACCCGGGGGTGGACGCGGCGCTGGTGGTGTTCAGCGACCGGCGGCTCACGGCGTTCGTTGAGATCGGTGCGGGCAGGGAGGCCGGCGGCGCGGACGCCGCGTCGCTGCGGGCGTGGATGAGCGGCCGGCTGCCGGAGTACATGGTGCCGCACCGCTTCCGGCTGGAGCCCGTGCCGCGCAACGCCGCCGGCAAGGCCGATCGACGATCCGCCGCGGCGCTGCTCTCGGCGCGCGCTGACCCGAGCGCTCGGGCGACGTCCGCGCGTGATGTCGCTGACCGCGCGGGCGGGGAGGCCGCCGATGGCACGGCCGCTGTCGTCGCGCTGGTGGCGGCGGCGTGGCGGGAGGTGCTGGACCTGGAGCACGCCCCGACCGGGGACGACGACTTCTTCGCGCTCGGCGGCGACTCGATCCGGGCGCTGGAGGTGCTGGACCGGCTGCGGGGTCGCGTCGCCGGCACCCTGCGCCCGCTGGCCCTCTACCGACACCGCCGGTTGGGCGAGCTGGCCGCCGCGCTGGCCGCGCTGGCTCCGGAGCCCTCGCCTGGACAGGCTGCCGGGCCTGCCGGGCCTGCCCTGTCCGTCGACGACAGCGAGTACCCGCTCTCCACGGTCCAGCGCGGCTTCTGGACCGCTCACCGCGCGGCGGGCAGCGCCCCGGTCTGGTGCGCCGAGGTGCCCCTGGATGGCCCCGTGGATCCCCGCGCTCTCCAGCGCGCCCTGGACCTCGTGGTCTCCCGGCACGACGTGCTGCGGAGCCGCTTCCGCTCGGGCCGCCGGGGCCCCGTCCAGCGCACCGGACCCGCGGAACCCATCCCCCTGCGCTTCGACGACCTGACGCGCCTGCCGGAGCGGGTGCGCGCCGGCGCGCTGGCGCAGCGCTGGGCCGAGGCCGCCGCCGAGGACTTCCCCCTCGACGGCTGGCCCCTCTTCAGCGCCCGCCTCATCCGTGAGTCCGACGCCCGGCACCGCCTGCTGCTGGCGAGCCACCACATCGTGAGCGACGCCTGGAGCTGCTGGGTGATGGCCGGCGAGCTGCTCACGGCCCACGACGCCTACGCCGCCGGCCGCGCCCCGTCGCTGCCGGACGTGAGGGCCAGCCTCCGGGCGCACGTTCGGGGCGAGTCGACCGGCATCGACCCCTGGTGGACCCGCGCGCTGCGCGGGCTCACGCAGGCTCCGGCGACCCGTGAGGAGGTGGGGGCGGAGGAGCGGCAGCGGGTCATCCAGCTCACGCCGCGCGGCTGGCAGCGGCTGAAGTCCAGGGCCCGCGCGCTGCGCGTGAGCCCCTTCGTGCTGGTGCTGCGCGCGCTCGTCGACGCCATCGGGGAGGCGCGCGGGGCGGGGGATCTCGTGATCGCGACCGCCATCTCCGGTCGGGAGGGCGTGGATCGCGAGCAGGTGGGCCTCGCCGGGCTCGTCGCCCCGCTGGCTCGGGGGCTGCCCGTGAGGCTGCGCCCAGGCGCCAGCGTGGAGGCGGCGCGGGACGCCTTCGCCGAGGCCTGCGATCACGCGGACGCCTCGCCGGTCTCCATGGTGGCCGCCCTGGGCGCGCAGGCGATGGCGATCCTGGGCCGCTACTTCCTGACCTGGCTGGACCCCAGCGCCGTGCCGGCGCCGCCGACGGGCTGCGCGCTGGACTGGTCGGGCGCCCGCTTTCGCTTCGCGACCGGCGCCACCAACACCGAGCTCTTCGCCAGCGCGCTGGTCGGTGATGACCTGCGGCTCACGCTGCGCGGCGGGCCGCTGGTCGCGCGGGTCGCGCCGCTCCTGGAGCGCGCGCTGACGCCTCGGCGCCAGGCGGACGCGGCGCTGGTGGTCTACGCCCCGGACGACGTCCCGCTGCCCATCCGAACCCCGATGGTCGTGGAGCAGGTCGACGTGGGTGAGTACGCGACCGAGCTGGTGCTGCTGCCCTGGACCGCCTCGGAGGTGGCCTCCCGGCCCGGCCTGGAGGCGGCGGTGGCCGAGGCCATGCGCGCCACGGACGCGCGGGTCGTCGCGCTGGCGGGGGTGCTGCCGGCGCGGACCGGGCTGGCCGCCCGGGCGCTGGGCGGCCCGGGGGTGACGCTGACCACCGGCCACTCGGTGACGGTGACGGCCATGCTGCTGACGGTGCAGCGCGCCCTGGCGGAGACGGGGCGGGACTGGCGGGCGCTCACGGTGGGGGTGCTCGGCTACGGGGCCATCGGGCAGGCGGTGCTGCGCCTGTGCGTGGCGGCGCTGGGGGAGCCGGCGGCTGTCTGGATCGAGGATCCGTCTCGGTCGGACTCCCGGTGCGTGGCGGGGGCGGACTTGATCCTGGGCGCGACGAGCGGCGGGGCGACGCTGGACGTCGGCGCGCTGCCAGCGGGCACCCTGGTGATCGATGACTCCTTCCCCAGAGCCTTCGACGAGGGCGCGGCGCTGGCCCGGATGCGCGGCCCGGGGGACGCGCTGCTGCTGGGCGGCGGCATGGTCGCCGTGGGCCCCCTGGAGCGGCGCTCGCCCTTCCCGCAGGCGGACGCCATCCGCGCGCGGTACCCGAGCCGCTGGCTGCCGGGTTGCCACGCGGAGGCGCTGCTGCTGGCCCGGGAGCCCGGGCTGGGGCCCACGGTGGGCGTCGTCGGCGAGGCCCGGGCGCTCGCGGTGCGCGCGGCGGTGCTGCGCGCGGGCTGGTGCGCGCCGCCGCTGCACCTGGGAACCTGGGAGCTCCCCGAGGATCTCATCGCCGGCTTCAAGGCGCAGGAGCGCCCGACACAATAGGAGGCCTGGGTGCACCCTCACCTCACCGAACTCCACGACGCGCTGACCCGTGAAGAGTCGGCCCAACGCGCCGCCCACAACGCGCTGCTGCGGCTCCCCCCGGAGGAGCAGGTGACCGCCGGCGTGCGCTGGCCTTCGCTCGCGGTGGAGGAGGTCGAGCCGGGGCGCGGCGGGCCCACGGTGGTGCTGCGCGCGGACGGCTTCCTCCACGACGGCATCCGCCCCGGCGACCGGGTCTTCCTGATCCACGGCGAGCAGAGCATCCCCGGCCGCTGCGACGACGTCGGCGCCCGCAGGGCCTGGGTGCGCGTGGAGTCCAGGGACTGGTCGGGGCCGTCCTGGCTGGAGGAGGGCCCGCATCAGGTGGTGCGGGCCTTCGACGCCAACACCTTCATCCGCTACCGGCAGGCCCTGGAGCGCGCCGACGAGGCCCGCGGGCGGCTGAAGCCGGTGCTGCTGGGGGAGATCCCGCCGGGCGCCCTCGACGGACAGGACCTCGACAGCGTCGACTGGCCGGGCCTGAACCCGGGGCAGCTTCGGGCGGCCCGCTCGGCCCTCGCGGCGGACCCGCTGGCGCTGATCCATGGCCCGCCCGGAACAGGAAAGACCACGCTGGTCGCCGAGCTGCTCAAGCGCCTGGTGGACGACGGCGCCCGCCCCTGGGCGCTCGCCGAGTCCAACGCCGCCACCGACAACCTCGCCATGGCCGCCGAGGCCAAGGGCCTGGACGTGGTGCGGCTGGGGCGCCCGGCGCGCATCCGCTCGGACGCCCGGCACCTGTCGCTGGACAACCGCATCGAGGCCGGCCCCTTCGCGGCGGCGCTGGCGGCGCTCGGTCGGGACATCGATCGCGCCATGGCCTCCGGCGAGAGCGGGGACGTGCTCGGGCCGCTGCTGGGTGAGCGGCGGGCCCTGAAGGTCCGCGCCCGCCGCTACGCCATCGAGGGCGCCTCGGTGATCGCCAGCACCCTCGGCACCATCGCCACCATCGCCGCCGAGCTGCCGAAGACCCGGTGGGCCATCGTCGATGAGGCCACCCAGGCGACCGAGCCGGCGATCTGGTCGGTGGTGCCCTTCACCGAGCGGCTGGTGCTGGTGGGCGACCCGCACCAGCTCGGGCCGGTGGTGAAGTCGCCCTACAACCCGCTGGAGCGCTCGCTGCTCGTTCGGCTGATCGAGGAGGAGCTGCTGCCGCTCCCCATGCTCACCACCCAGCACCGCATGAGCCAGCCGATCCAGTCCCTGGTGACCCACATCTACGGCGGCACCTACGCCCCGCACCCGGACGTGGCCCGGCACCTGCTGGCCGAGCTGCCCGGGGTCGAGGCCGGCGACCTGACGACCACGCCGACCCTCTGGATCGACACCGCGGGCGCGGAGTTCACCGAGGCTCGGGATCCAGTGTCCCGCTCCCTCTACAACGAGGGTGAGATCGGGGTGATCGCGGTGGCCGTGCGGCAGCTCAAGGCCGCCGGGCTGGCCCCGTCGCAGATCGGCGTCATCGCCCCCTACAGCGCCCAGGTGGCGCGGCTGGCGGCGAACCCGGAGCTGGCCGGGGTCGAGGTGGCCACAGTGAACGCCTTCCAGGGCCGCGAGAAGGAGGCCATCCTCTGCTCCTTCGTGCGCTCCAGCGAGGTCGGCGACGTGGGCTTCCTGGCCGATCCAAGGCGGCTCACGGTGGCGCTCACCCGCGCCCGGCGCTTCTGGCTCGGGGTCGGTGACAGCACCACTCTGGAGCGGGCCCGCCCCTTCGCCCCGGTCCTCGATGAGCTCGGCGGCTCAGGGGCGTGGCGTACGGTGTGGGAGGAGCCCTGGGACGAAGTCGTGGGGTGATGGGGTGATGCGTGATCCCGTCCTCGTCGCGCTGTATCTCGCGATGGCGCTGTTCTTTACGGGCTGCTGCTACGTCTTCTGGACGCTCCTGGGCGCCCCCACCGGCACGGCGGGCCAGCTCCACATCCTCTCCTGGCTGCTCGCCTTCTACTTCGGCCACCGCACGCTGAAGACCGCCGGGCAGCAGCGGCTGTGGCAGCAGCGGCTGCAGCGGGTGCTGGAGGGGACCGGGCTGCTCCAGGGAACCATCAAGAAGCGGGTGGAGGGCTGGGGGCGGCTCCGGGGGCTCGAGATCGCGCTGGTGGTCCAGCCGGTCGAGGACGGTCAGCGTCTCCTGGTGAGCATCCCCGGGCTGACCCGCGCGCTGCGCCTGAGCGCGACCGAGCATGTCGTCGGCGCGCCGCTCCACACCGGGGATCCGGCCTTCGATGGGGCCATCTACCTGTCGGGGGATCGGGTGGAGGCCCTGTCGCTGCTGGACTCGGAGACCCGGGGTATCATCGGCAAGCTGGGGATCGCCGCGCTGCGGGTGGAGGACGGGGAGCTGAACGCGGAGCTGCTGATGTACCCGGCGGATCCCGAGACGGTGCGGGCGTCGCTCCTGTACCTCGCCGACATCGCCCACCGCCTGCGGCACCAGGAGCTTGAGCGGGGGGAGCGCGAGCGCTCGCTGCTGGAGGCCGCCCGCACCGCGAAGCGGCCCGATGCGCGCTTCCAGCGCCTGAACGCCTTGCTCCGCGAGGCGGAGGATCCGGAGGTCAGGGCGGAGGCGCTGGCCCTGACCGGGAGCGACCGACGGCTGGCGCTGGCGGTGATGGTGGCCCGCGATGAGCTGGACGACGCGGAGAAGCTCACGGCGCTGGTCGCGGACACGGGGCTGCCCGCCCGCATCCGGCGCGAGGCGCTCTCCCACCTGCCGGCGGATGCGGAGGACGCCGAGGCGCTGGCGGCGGCGCTGACGGATCACGACAGGGCGCTGCGCCTGGCGGCGCTGCGGCGAATCTCAGCCCGGCCCCGGGACAGCGCGCGGCTGGAGGCGCGGCTGCTCGGCATGCTCGAGGCGCGTCAGGGGGCGGAGCAGGAGGCGGTCATTCAGGCGCTCGCGCTGGCCGGCGGCACGGGCGCGGTGGCGCCGCTGCAGGCGCTGGCGGGCTCGGGCATCGGGGTGGGCAGGCTCGCTCAGTCCGCGCGGGCCGCGGTGAGCGCCATCCAGGGGCGGCTGGTGAACGCCGAGGTCGGCGCGTTCGCGGTGATCGAGCAGGAGGACGCCGAGGGCTCGGTGAGCCTCACCGCGGACGCGGGCGCCATCGCGCTCAGCGAGCTGCAGAAGTCGCGGGAGTAGGCAGAACCCTGCCGTCTCAGCGCTCCAGCTCCCAGCCGAGTCCCAGGCCGAAGGTGCCGTAGCAGAGCGGACAGTCGCTGTTGGCGGGGTCATCGGCGAGGGCCGCCCCCCGGATGATGAGCAGGTCCAGCTTGACCCGGTTGCCGTCACTGAGCGCGAAGCCGTAGCCGCCGGTGCCGAGCACGCCGAGCACGGCCGCGGCGTCACCGCCGAGCTGGCCGCCGAGGTAGGGGCCGAGCGACACGTCCAGCGAGAAGCGGCCGAGGAGGAGCTGGCCGCCGCCGGTCAGGCTGGCGCCCGGGTAGATCGCCGGGGAGACGCCAAAGCCCAGCGTGGTCCGCGCCGTCGCGTCGAAGCGGAGCCGCTCGCCCTCGCCGCGCGTCAGAACCCTGGCGATCGACAGCGCGCCGCCGGGGTCGGCCACGCCGCCGGGGAAGCGGCCGTGGACACCGCCGTAGGCGCCGACGTAGAGGGGCGCGGCGGCGGCGGCGGTGGGGTGGGCGGCGAGCGCGGCGGCGAGGAGGAGCATGGCAGGAGTGTACCGTCTCGCCATGGCGCGCTCGGCCTCGCGCGCGCTCCCGTGGGGCGCCGCATCGACGGATGGTACAGTCGACTCAACAGGTGGAGGGTGAGTGTTTACTGTCGCACTGTTGGGCTTCGCGCAGCTCCCGGTCGCCCACGCAGGGACGCTTGAGAGCGCGCCCGGAGAGGTTGGGTACGAACTGATCGCCGTCCCCGACGGCCAGATGCAGCTCGCCGTACACGACTTCCTGGACAAGGGGCAGTCCCGGGGGCTGGTCACTGTGAGCACCTTCTGGGTGGGAAAGACCGAGGTGACCCAGGCGCTCTATGAGCGGGTAATGGGGGTGAGCCCGTCGCTGCCGGATGTCGCGGGCGGGAGCCTGCTGGAGACCAAGCCTGTACAGAACGTGACCTGGCGCGACGCGGTGATCTTCGCCAACACGCTCAGCGAGCTCGAGGGGCTCACGCCCTGCTATGGGGTCGCGGATGACGGGGTGCGGTGGCCACGGGAGATCCCCTGTGACGGCTACCGGCTGCCGACGGGGACGGAGTGGGAGTACGCGGCTCGGGCGGGCGGCGACACCACCTGGACAGGGACCAGCGAGGAGGGCAACGTCTGCCAGTACGGCAACATCATCAGTGAGCATTATGTTAATAAGATCAGGGATCTTCGTGATGACCCGGGGTTCAAGATCGCTTGCGATGATGGGCATGTCGCGGCAGCTCCCGTGGGCAGCTTGCTGCCCAACGCCTGGGGCGTCCACGACACGACCGGCAACGTGTGGGAGTGGATCTGGGGTGGGTGTGATTCGCAGATCGAACCCAGCCTCGTCATGCTGCCGGATTCTTGTCGGGGGATGCGAGGCGGCAGCTACGCTGATGTGACAACGGAGGTCGCGACTATCGCCTTTCGCGCTTCGGTCTGGTCTGACTCACACGGCGACAACATCGGGATTCGGCTGGTCCGGAGCGTGCCAGGCGGAGAGTGAGCGACAAGGACGCCATGCCCCCGGGTGACGCGCTGCCGACCGGTCAGATCCTCACCCGCCGCTTCCCCGTGGTCGGTGAGCGCGCTCCCCCGGGGGATGCCCCCGGCGCTGAGGAGTGGACCCTCCACATCCACGGCCTCGTTCGCGCTCCCGTGACCCTCTCGCTCCCTGAGCTGCTGGCGCTTCCGCAGGCGGAGCGCACGGTCGATATCCACTGTGTTACCGGTTGGTCGAAGCGCGCGGTTCGGCTCGTCGGGATCCCGCTGAGCCGACTGTTCGATGACCTTCACCTGATGCCGTCGGCGCGCTTTGTGCGATTTGTGGCGCGCTCCGAGCGGGATCACGACACCTCGCTGCCGCTGTCCGTGGCCCTGGCTGATACCTGGCTTGTCCACACCATCGATGGTGAGAGCCTCACCCCCGCTCATGGTGGTCCGCTGCGGACGGTTACTCCCTCCCGTTACTTCTACAAGTCGCTGAAGTGGGTGAGTCGGATCGAGGTGATGGCTGAGGATCGTCTGGGCTATTGGGAGCGCGAGAGCGCCTACCACAACACCGCGGACCCCACCCGGGGGGACCAGCGCTACCGCACCGGATCTCTTGATCCGGCTCGTCTCGCCCGCTTCCTGGCCGCGGGTGACTACGCGCGCTGGCGCGGTCCGAAGCGGCTGATTTTGAGCGCGGATCTGCGCGCCTGGCGTCCTGTGACCCGGGAGCTGGGTGAGCTGCACCTCAAGGACTGTGATCTGCGTGGTGTTGTGCTCGCTGGGGCTGACCTGCGGGGCGCCAATCTCACGCGCTGTGACCTTCGCGGTGCGGATCTGCGCGGTGTGGATCTGCGTGATGCGGATCTGGAGGGGGTTGTTTTTGTTGGCGCGGATCTGCGGGGTGCGGATCTGAGAGGGGCCTTCTTGAGCGCGGCTCGATTCTTTGATGAGGGAGCTGGGGCCAGGGTTGATGGGCTGCGACTGGAGGGGGCGGATGGGCTGCTTGAGGGCCAGGAGGCGTGGCTATTGAGTCGCCTCGACTCGGTCTGAGGAGGTCGTCTTGGGGGTGGGGCTGCCGCGCCAACCGCGCCGGGCGGCGCGCCAACATGGAATGGGTACCTCTATCGAATGGGTACCTCTGCGGATCGGGGTGTTGCCCCTCGCTGAGTTCCCACCTTTCGCCAGACCGCGCCGCATGGCGCGCGCCAACTGCGAAGAGGCCCCTTTGAGGAACGCGACGTCCCAGCGCCTCACACTAGAGGGTGTTGCGACGTCAGATGCCTCGCCGCAAGGCGACATCAGGAGGCAAGACCTTGCGAACACGTGGACGGTTTTCGACGGAGCCCAGGTGTTGTTGTTCAGCCATCCCACGCTGT
>Ga0316204_10005568_pt1 | contig 20551 bp, 19 predicted proteins | sample 6monrhotite_MG_2_FD_205661 | JGI IMG/M metagenome (GOLD analysis project Ga0316204, IMG submission 205661) | Microbial mat bacterial communities from mineral coupon in-situ incubated in ocean water Damariscotta River, Maine, United States -... | ecosystem: Environmental > Aquatic > Marine >...
TCACAGAACTTTGAGTTGTTAACTGAAAAACATAAGGTGTTAAAAAACACAAATAATGTTCATCACTTAGGAACACTAGGCACCGGAAACCATTTCGTTGAAGTTTGTCTGGATGAATATGATGGTGTTTGGGTTATGTTGCACTCAGGGTCTCGTGGAGTGGGTAACCGGATCGGAACCCATTTTATCGAATTGGCCAAAAAAGAAATGCAACGCTGGATGATTCAATTGCCTGATCGCGATCTGGCTTATTTACCTGAAGGGAGTGATCACTTTAACGATTATGTTGAAGCGGTTGAATGGGCTCAATCATTTGCGCGAAGCAATCGTGAAGTAATGATGAAACGTGTGATTAAAGCGATGCGTGATTTATTGCCAATTCCATTTGATGCACAGGTGGAAGCGGTGAACTGTCACCACAACTATATCTCTCGTGAGTCTCATTATGGAAAGAATGTGATTGTTACTCGAAAGGGTGCAGTGCGTGCAAGAAAAGGAGAAATGGGGATTATTCCAGGAAGTATGGGAGCAAAATCCTTTATTGTTAAGGGATTAGGAAATGAAGAAAGCTTCTGTAGTTGTAGCCATGGAGCAGGGCGTGTGATGTCACGTACTCAGGCAAAAAAAGAGGTATCTCTGGAAGAGCACGTAAAGGCAACAGAAGGTGTGGAATGTCGTAAGGATGCGGCGGTGATTGATGAAACACCTGGTGCCTATAAAGCTATTGAGGATGTAATGGCGGCACAGAAAGATTTGGTAGAAGTGGTTTATACATTGAAACAAATCGTTTGTGTAAAAGGTTAGTGGACTAACCAAACAATACAAACCTGACAGAGTGTTGGGTTTGTATTCCTGCCCACGTAGCCCAATTGGCAGAGGCTGCCGGCTTAGACCCGGTATAGTGTAAGTTCGACTCTTACCGTGGGTACCAAATTGAAGTGGTTTACAGTTGTTTAGCGGTTAAGGTTCTGATTGCCTTGCCTGCGCACTCAGGCTAAAAATATTGCAAGGTGTGTACAAAATATCTGTGGACTTTCAATACCCGAAGATAGCTCATAGGGTAGAGCAGCTGACTCATAATCAGTAGGTAACAGGTTCGATTCCTGTTCTTCGACCAACCTGAGACGTTGGCTCAATGGTAAAGGCTTAGGCCTGTGGTTCGACTCCACATAACCCCTGTGTCATAAGGCACAGGCTTCGGTAAACCTCCCGATGGAAATACATCACTTCGATGTAGTTTAATTGTTTGTTTTGTATTGTTCATAACGTTTATTAGACCTGCGTGATTTTTGTATTTAACTCGGTGTTGTTAGAACGATGTGCATTGCTATTCAAGAGATATGAAAAGTGATGGACCACACAATGTTGCAGACATTCTAACAAACATGTTTTAAATCTACTATTCACCCGTTTTTTAAATGTGGAGGAACCGATCTTTATATTATCGTCATCCCCGACAAAAACGTTCGGAAATGACAGAAGTCAATACAAATATATTTTTATTAAGGAGACATAATTTGACATATCTATAAACCCGCCGGTAGTAGCATCCTCAATACAGGGTCCGGTTAAGAATCGCTGCGTTAATTTAAATAATCTAAAAGGAGATTAAAAATGTTAGGAATGAAACGCGTTGTCATTGCACAACACGAACGTGGGCTTTATCTTAAAAACAGATCTATTAAGCGTGTTCTTGAGCCCGGTATTTATTGGATGTTTGATCTATTGGCTCGTAAACAGGTTGAAGTTTATGATATTAGCAAACCTGAGTTTAATCACGCTTATGAAGGTATTATTGTTAAAGATAATAAACCTCTGTGCGAGAAATATTTTCAGGTGATCGAGCTTGGTGATCATGAGGTAGGTTATGTATACAAGGACGGAAAGCTTGTATCAGTGTTAGCTCCTGCGACACGTCAGCTTTACTGGAAAGGACCAGTAGAAGTAAAAGTTGAAGTGCAGAATATCGAAAAAGACTATGAAGTAGCACAGGATAAGGTTTCACTGATTGCTTATTCACGCCTGGGTATTGTCGGTTCAAAAATTCTAGAAGCGGTTTTACCTGTACAGGTGGCCGATCAACATGTGGCATTACTTTTTGTTGATGGTGAGCTGGTTAAAACTCTTAAAGCAGGTCTTTATGTATTCTGGAAGTATAACCGTAAAGTTACAGTGGAGTCTGTTGATACTCGTTTGCAGTCTATGGAAGTTTCTGGTCAGGAAATTTTGACCAAAGATAAAGTAAGCCTGCGAGTGAACCTGTCTGCAACTTATAAAATTACTGATCCAGTTAAATCACGAAGTGAACTAGTTAGTGTGGTTGATTTTTTATACCGCGAATTACAGTTTGCGATTCGTGAAGCCATTGGTACTCGTCAACTTGATGTACTGTTGGCGAACAAAGGTGAGCTGGATCAGGTGATTTCAGAAACCGTGAAAGATAAAGTTTCTGAATATGGTGTTTTCGTTCAAGGGGTAGGTGTTAAGGATATTATCCTGCCAGGTGATATGAAAGATATTTTGAACCGGGTTGTAGAGACTGAAAAAGCAGCCCAGGCAAATGTTATCAAACGCCGTGAAGAAACTGCTGCGACTCGTTCACTGTTAAATACTGCACGACTAATGGAAGATAACCCTGTTCTGTTACGTTTAAAAGAGCTGGAGTCTCTTGAAAAAGTGACTGAAAAGATCGACAGGCTAACTGTATTTGGAGGTCTTGATGGGGTTTTACAGGAAGTTATAAAAATTGGTGTGAAATAGGAGGGTTTATGCCAATTAGTTTTTAATTAACTCGGCAGGGAGCCGGGTTAATTATCCTTACACAAAGCATAAAGTATGAAATACGCCGGTAGCCCAATTGGAAGAGGAATAGGGTTTAAGCCCTTATAGTTGTGAGTTCGACTCTCACCCGGTGTACCAGTTTTAATTATAGATATTCGCTGGTGGTCGATGTTAATAACAGCCTGGGGGTAACACTCCGGACATTGACTCCGGCATTGAAAGTTCAAATCTTTCACGGCGCTACAAACATTAAATACATATCCAGATTTTTAAATTACTTTCATCAAACAGTATGAAGTCATCATCGAATGCTTATGTCGGAGAGCCTGCGACCTTAAGTTAACATGAGTCACTCGATTCCCGACATAAGTATTCGGGAATGACGCAGTAATTATTTATTTGACAAGTAAAGGCTTAGCTACAGAATTTATTTAATATAAGGAAAGGAGATATGTTTAATAAAAATTCACAAACTATTCTAGCACTTGATGTTGGAGGCCGGCCATTTGACTGGTTGCAATGGAAAGATGCTGTGAACCTGTATTCCCGTGATGAAATAGCCTGGGAAGCAGGTTCAGATTCTATTGTAGTACATGGCGGGATTAACCAGATCACAGGGAAGCAGAGCGTAATGACCCTGAATTCAATTGTGTCAATTAAGGGGGCTAATGTTTCTAAAAAAATGAGTACAGTTCCAGCGCTGACTAACCGTGCACTATTCTCACGTGATGGTCATGTGTGTATGTACTGTGGAAAACAGTTTAATCAGTCATTGTTAACACGTGATCACATTATTCCAAGAGCACAAAATGGAAGTGATACCTGGGACAATGTAATTACTGCCTGTAAAGCCTGTAATAATAAAAAAGCCTGTTATACCCCTGAGCAGGCGAGAATGCCATTACTGGCTATTCCCTATGTGCCAAATCATGCGGAATATCTGATCATGGAAAATAGAAAAATTTTGCTAGATCAAATGGAGTTTTTGAAATTGCATGTGCCACGGCGTCGGCGTTAGGGGATTAATGAACAGGGAAGTTCATAATTGATTAAAAAATGATCAGGTTTTATCTTTTGGATATAACCCGCTAGAAAATATTCTAGCAAAATAGACTAACAGGATCAGGCGATATAAGCATTTATTCAGGTTGTTAACTCGCCATTTGTCTTTGAGTTGCCTTATCAGATGAGTTTTCTTTGTCAGCAAGGTCTTTAGTTTATATAATCATTTTTTGATTATTAGCCGTAAAAAATACCTGCATGAGAGAAATTAGTAAGCTTGTCCCTATATTTATCCTGACTGTACTCTCATTTTACTTTTATTTTAAGTTTTTCGAGGTGCCTGATGCCATATTAACGGGTATGGTGTTTTTGCCAATTATGCTGGCAATAATGGTGATTGGGCTGAGTTTTCATTTTAATCGCAGTCTGATATTCTTTTATGCTGTATTAATCATGATATCAAACGTATCGCTGGGCATAGGTCTGGCTGATACTGATTTAAGCTACTCATTATTATCGGGCCTGCTCCCCTTATTGCTATTAGCCTTCAGTATATTACCTGAACGAGGTATCGCGAGTCTTCGAGCCGTTCCTGCTCATGCGCTGTTGGTTCTCTCCATTGTGTTTATCATGATTGTTTCAGAAATTTCACCGCAATGGGCAAATTCGATTATGCTCACGCAGTGGCTGCCCGCTCGTTATTTTGACTGGACAGAACAATCGCAGACAGTGCTCTATATTTCTGTTATCTCATTTATCTATATGCTGGTGTTATATTTTACTCGTCCGTCTTCTCAGCTGGCTGTAGGGCTCGGTGTGATTGTTATGCTTATTGCGCAGTTGCATTTCGGTAATGGTAGTGACAGTTTGAATGTGTTTAGCAGTATGGCATTTATTATGTGCTTATATGCGGTAATACATGATTCCTGGCGTATGGCCTACCTTGATGAATTAACAGAGTTACCAACTCGAAGAGCTTTAAAAGAGAAATTTGAGAAAGTTGGTGGTACCTATACCGTTGCAATGCTGGATGTTGATCACTTTAAGAAGTTTAACGATACTTATGGTCATGACACAGGTGATGCGGTATTACGCATGATAGCAACCAAAATGCGCAAGGTAAGCGGGGGAGGGACCGCTTATCGTTATGGCGGTGAGGAGTTCACTGTTGTATTTAAAGGAAAAAATGCAAATGAAGCAAAAATACATCTCGAAGAGCTGCGTGATAATATTGCTTCAACACCTTTTTTAATAAACCGTGAAAGCCGTCGAAAAAGTGATAGAACAACAAAACCCAGTAAAATTAAATCAGTGACTGTTACCGTGTCTATTGGTGTTGCTGACTCAAAAGCTAAACTCAGCTCAACTTCAACCTGGTCACAAAATAAAATTTCACCCTGGGATGTATTAAAAAAATCAGATAAGGCGTTGTACAGAGCCAAGAAAAAAGGTCGTAATTGTGTGTGTAGTTAATTTTTTTCCTGGTTTCAGGTTTATACTTTAGAGTATACAGGCTAGTTTATATGTATTAGTTCCGATCTGATCTGACTCCAACAAATTATAGTTTTAATATAATGAGTCAGCCATTCTTGAATGTTGCCGTAGAGACGCAGAGAACACAGAGTGTCGATTTAAAATTCAGTGAGGAAGTTTGAGTAAGGTAATATTGATATAAAACAAGAGGTTGTTCACACGCATGCTCTTTTCTCTGAGTGCTCCGCGTCTCTGTGGCAAAGAGCCAGGTTCAAAATGGTGCATACACTATTGAATCTTTGTTGTAAGGATAACTCAGAACCCATTTCCTGGTATGTAAGATTTAGTTCAGACTTATACAGTTTATATCAGTCTGCGTGGGAATGGTGGAATAGGGAAGTTGTTTTTCTTAATCTATTTAAAGCTTGTTATTAGTTTTAACTGGAAGTTTAATATCTATTCTTAAGCCACTCATTATTAATGACTGACTAAATTTCATCGTTCCACGATAATCAGTGACTATGTCGTTTGCAATTGCTAGCCCAAAACCGTGACCCTGCGTTTTTTCATCTAAACGAACCCCGCGTTTTGCTAGCTTGTGTATTTTGTTTTCATCCGCACCAGGGCCATCATCTTCAATAGTCATTAGTAGATCTGCATTAAGCTCAACACTAATAACTATCTTATTATTAGCCCACTTATATGCATTATCCAGTAGATTACCGAGTAGTTCCAGCATGTCTTCACGGTCAATTGGGCAGGTAATAATACTATCCGGGATGTTTTTTATTAGTTGTATTGATTTATTTGCATACATCAGGTCAAGGGTTTTGATGAGTGCTGGCAGGTCGTGTGAAAAAGAAAACAGTGTGCCGCTAAGACTATGGCCTGCCAGGCGTGCGCGTTTAAGTATACGATCTGTTAACTGGTAAATTTCATCACTCTGTTCTAATAAGGTGTTTCTTTCCTGTTCTAATGCACTGCTTTGTTGTGTTAGCTGTTGAATAACCGTTAATGGTTTTTTAATGGCATGGGCCAGATCACTTAAGGCATTACGTGAGCGTTGAAGGCGAAGTTGCGTGATATCTAACAAACGATTAACTTCGTTAATTAAAGCTTGTAGTTCTTTAGGTGCATCAGTGTTTAGCTTTTTAATTACGCCCTGTTCAAGAGATTTTAACTCTGTCTGTATTTGCGTGAGTGGTTTTAAGCTACGCCGAAGAATGATTGCCTGCAATACCACCAGTGTTAGCAACATAATAAATGAAAGTGCAGCAAAGCTATATTGAAACTGGTTAATATTTTTATTAACTGGGTTTAAGTCTTCAGCAATGCTTATAGTGAGTTGTTGGTTCTGCTTTTCGTAGCCTGCTGAAACAACCAGTAGTGATTGTTGCACCGGCCCTTGTTGTAGTGTCTCTAATTGTTGTCCAGCGTCGAGATGAGAGTGTAGTAGTTTAGTGTCCCATAATGAGCGTGAGCTAATCGATTGTGTGTTTGTACTAATGGTATAATAATGACCAGAATAAGGCTGATTAAAGATCTGGTCTATACCTTTGGTGTCAATGTTTAAAATATTTTTATTTGTGTTTTTATCGTATTTAAAGCTAATTGCACTGAGTAATGAATCTGCATCATGTTTAAGGCGTGAAGATATATATTGTTCGGTTAGAAACTGAGTATTGAGGCTTACAACTAACCAGAGAATTGAAAAGGAAATGACTAAGCTCAGTAATAAACCTGAGCTGAGCTTTGATTGAATAGACTGCATCAATTGATATCCTTAAACACATAACCCTGGCCACGCCGTGTTTCTATTCGCTCAGCACCTAATATTTGACGTAAGCGCCTGACATAAACCTCTATAACATTACTATCTTTCTCTGAATCAAAATCATAGACATGTTCGGTTAACTGGGTTTTAGATAAAATGCGTCCGGGATTGAGCAAAAAATAACGTAAAAGACGATATTCTATACCGGTCAAAACATGTGTTTTTTTGTCTTCGGTTGTAACTGTTTGCTGTTCTTCGTCAAGACTAAGGCCTAGAACTTTCAGCTGCCCGCCGGGTTGTTGACTAGAGCGGTGTAAAAGAGCCGTGATTCTCACTAACAGTTCTTCTACGTGAAAAGGTTTGCCCAGGTAGTCATCAGCCCCGGCCTTGAAGCCATCAACTCGCTCATGCCAGGCATTGCGTGCGGTTAATACAATCACCGGTAACTGATTTTTATTATTGCGCCAGTTTAATAATACTTCCATGCCACTTCTTTGTGGCAGTCCAAGATCAAGCACTGCCACGTCATAGATCATTTCATTGCCCATATATTCAGCGTCAATCCCATTTTCTGCAACATCAACGGCATATCCGGCTGTTTGCAGGTCTTTTTTTAAGGATGTGACCAGAGTCTGGTCATCTTCAGCTAATAACAGGCGCATATTTAACTAGTTAATTAATCTTCATTTTTTACAGAAATAAGTTTACCGGTTTTGGCATTAACATAAATTTCTTTAACCACACCATCAGTGCCAAGTATCTCTACTTCGTAAACAAAGTGCTGATTTTCAGTTTCCAGCTCAACCTCAAGTAGCTTGCCAGGGTATGTCTGCCTGACAATAGTTAATATGTCATCCAGTGACTTGATTTCACCAGAATCCAGTAATCGTCTGGCTTTTTCATGGTCGCTATCGTTATCAGCATATATAAGCTGTGCAGGGCAGAGCAGTATACCTGTCAATACAATAGCCTTGATGGGAAAGAAAATGTTCATACCTGATTATACCTTTATAATAAACAATTAATCATCCCACTTTTTAAAGCCAGGAATTGTTACATCATCTTCATCAAATAAACCCTGCTCGGCCTTTGTGTGACAGGCATTACATTGACTAAAGCTATTAACCTTATCATTGGCTGTAACCATATACAGAGGAATCTCATTATGCTCGTCTTTGAAATAGGCGGTATCTGAGATGCGTTGTGGGGTCTCAGTTGATTTTATTTCTCTGCTGAATTTTCCTGAGATTCGTGAGAAAACATTATCTGCACTGTTTGTATTCAGAAATTGATTAATTGTCTGATGTGTTTTGTCATCAAGTTCTGCATTGTCACCAAAATGATTTTCAAGTTCTCTCATCATTTTATTCCAGGATCTGCTGGGTAATAAAGCGGGTGGGTAGGCTATATGACAGCTTCCACATTCTTCCTTGTACAGAGGGTAATCTGTTGTATCTATACTAGCTGATACATTGTTATGCTCACCCCATTCGTAATCATTATCACCCCATACCAGTGGTAGAGAAACAAGGCCAAAAGTAAATATTATTGAGGTAATAGCTATTGTGCTTTTCATGATTTAAATCCTCTTTCTATTGCTAGAAATTCATAGTGTTGTTTATGTAAACTAAAAAATCGGCTTTTTCCTGTACACTGCATTCACGACTCATTGTCCATTTGCAGTTGCGTTTAAACCATTTTTCAATTTTTTTTGTGTCGCTAAGCCGCTTAAGGTTCACTTCAGGTGACATGGCTTTTATTGCCCTGTTAGTTTTGATGTGTTTTCCTGAGGCTTTTAAATCTTTGGTGTGACAAGAGGCGCAGCTACGCGCCACAGGCCTGGATTTGTGTTTGAAGGTTTTTTGCCATAGAGCCTTGCCCTGTTTCATATCGGGCGGTTGTGCGCCCTGGGTCTGGTATTTCTCTAATAATGTATCTACAGTTGATTTGTTTGCCTGTGCGTAATTAAAAAATAAACCACAGCTTAAAACACTCAACATCAGTGTATTTATAGTATTAAGTCTCATGAGCTTTCCTCACTGTTCTTATTATTTTTAAACCCTGTCCACATAGCTGAAATCAGGTTCTCTTTGTGAATTAAGCTTTCTGCAAGCACTCCAATGACATGAATGAACACCAGCAGTAAGGTGAAGTTAGCAAGGAACTCATGTGTTTCTTCTAAAAAATCTCCCCAGTAACCATTTGATGCGCTAAACCAGTGGGCGACAGGGCCAATATGTTCCTCTGCACCTAAAACTAAAATTCCGCTCAGTGAAGTAAGTAACAGACTAATTATTAGTATAATTACCATGGCTCCACCTGCGGGGTTATGCCCGATATATCGCTTTGCCCGTAAATTTAACGTGTCTTTTAGAAAGGCTAAAATAGACGAAGGTGAATAAACAAAGTCGGTGAATCGAGCGTATTTTGTTCCAATGAGCCCCCAGATAATTCTGATCAAAAGCAGCCCAAGAATCAGGTAACCCGCCCAGCTATGAATACTGAGAAGCTCGTCTTCGGTAATAAATGCAATAATAAATGCTGTGACCAATGACCAGTGGAAAAATCGTACTAGTGGGTCCCAGACCTTGATTTGTGATGAGTTGGTCATGATATTCATGTCTCCAGTTAATAATGAGTTCAAGATATCAGGCGAAGCTGAATTGAAACTGAAAATGGACTTTTGCATAACAATAATCCCACTAAGTGGCCTAAATACTCTATAATTCACGCTTCGATATACATGACTTTTTCATTCTATCCAGAGGCTTTACCATGCTTTTCTCATCGCTAGATTTGGCTCCTGATATTCAGCGGGCACTAGATGCCTGTGGATATCGAGACATGACCGCCATACAGGAACGTGCGATTATTCCGGCTCGTCGAGGTAAAGATCTGCTTGCCAATGCGCAGACGGGCACAGGTAAAACAGCGGCATTTGCACTACCTGTCCTGCAGCAGCTAGTTGATAAACCGAAAGATTGCATATCTGAATTTCCCCGTGCGTTGATTTTAACGCCCACTCGAGAGTTAGCTGAGCAGCTGGCTGAGACGATTAGTAGATACGCTCAGTATACCTCGCTGAAAATAGCTGCCATTTATGGTGGGGTGAAATTATCCGCTCAGCAAAAGAAGTTACATTCTGGTGTTGATTTATTGATTGCTACTCCGGGAAGGCTGCTAGAGCATTTGGAGCAGTGCAATGTTCATCTTTCAAAAGTTGAATTTGTGGTTCTGGATGAAGCAGACCGAATGCTTGACATGGGGTTTATTACAGATGTTAAAGCTATTTTGAGCCATGTTCCTGATAAACGCCAGACCCTGCTTTTTTCTGCGACTACCTCTCAGCCGGTTAATGATCTGGCTAAAGCTTTATTGAACAGGCATGAGGTGATTAGTGTTTCTAAAAAAAATGCAGTAGCAGATACGGTAGAACATGTGGTTTATGCGGTTGAAGAGCGGCGTAAACCGGAGTTATTTGTTGATCTGCTCGAGTTACATAACTGGTTTAAAGTACTGGTATTTACCAGCACCAAAGCTCAGGCGGATGAACTGAAGAGCACCTTGAAGCAGGTAAAGGTAAAGGCCGCAGTTTGTCATAGTGATAAAAGCCAGGGAGCGCGTCGGCGTGCGATTGCTGATTTTAAAGACGACAGGGTTCAGGTATTAATTGCCACTGAAGTGGCCGCCCGTGGTCTGGATATTCAGGGGCTGGAGCATGTGGTTAATTATAACCTGCCATATCTTGCGGAAGATTACGTACACCGAATTGGGCGCGCGGGCCGAGCAGGTTCTCAGGGCCAGGCTATTTCATTTGTCAGCCGAGAAGAAGAGCGTAGCTTAAATAATATTGAACGTCTGCTTGGCAGTCATGTAAAACGTGTCACTATGCCGGGTTATGAAGTGGGTAGTCGTGAGTCGTTACTGAATAATCTGGAAAAAAATGCGCGACCTGCGCGTACTAACAAAGCCAGTGAAACTAAAATTTCACAGGGCAGGGGTGGGTATAAGAGCGAGACTAAAAAGTCACCATTAATTAAAGAGTCTACTAAGAAGACCCGGCCAAAAACTAAAACGGCGAAAAAGAAAACCGCTAAGAAAAAAACAGCCAGGAAGAAGAAAAAATAGATCTGGCTGTTTTTTAGAAATTTAGCCTGTCATAGAAAAACTAATCAGTAATAGACTAAAATAGTATCAATTGATCTTCAATATACTACAGCCTTGTAAAGGCTATAATTCTGTCATTCCCGAATGCTTGTGTCGGGGATGACGATTTAATCTATATTTTACGGCACAACAGTAATGAAATATTTTACCTTATATCTAGACTAAGCTATTCAAACATTCCAGGAGCATCTGATGAGTATACCGTTAACAATGGAGCATATACTTATAGTCAGTTTTATTGCTTTTACGGGTTTATTACTTCGACGATTATTAAAACTGGAGCTCACACTGAGTAGCATTCTTGCCGGTGTGCTTGGTGCTTTATTTATTGCTTATCTTGATTTAGATACAGGTATTCGCGCCACTAATGTTAAAGACCTGATTTTTTATATAATTCTTCCATTACTGATTTTTGTTTCTTCCTGGCACATTGAATTTAGTCAATTTACCCGCTGGTTCTGGATTTGCTTTTTATTAGCGACACTTGGCCTGCTTATTACTATGCTTGTATCGGCGGCAGGCATTTATTATGCAATTGGGTATCCTGAAGGTTTCCCATGGTTGGCGGCATTACTGGTTGGGGTTATGTTAGCAGCAACTGATCCTGTGTCAGTTGCAGAGCAATTAAAACAGGCGAATGCTCCGAGAAGCTTGCAGACACTATTTGAAGGTGAGAGTTTATTAAATGATGCAACGGCTGTTGTTGTTTTTGGTGTAATACTCAGTTATGCCATGCAGCAACAACCTGAGTCAAATGCAGTTATAACATTTTCACTGGTGTTTTCTGGAGGTTTGGCCGTAGGGACTTTACTGGGCATAATGGCAGCAGCATTTATTCGTTATCTGGCAGATCAGTCAGCATCAGTTGTAGTGTTGATTATTACGGCATTTTCCAGCTTTTATATTGCAGAACATCTACTGCATGTCTCGGGCATTCTGGCAGTAATGATGGCAGCAATCAGCTCGCGATATATATTAAGTAAACATAACCATGAGTTACTTCGTAATGCAGCTCCTACCTGGGAATGGATAGGTTTATTTTTAAATGCCGTTATATTTAGTTTAATGGGCTTGTTAATTACCTGGGATATGTTTACAAACCAATGGCTAGCAATTGTCATTGCTATCATTGCATCATTAGCTGCAAGATTCATCGCGGTATATACAATCGCTGTATTAATCAGTAAAAGTAATAAACGTATCTCATGGGCATGGGCGGGTTTAATGTCATGGGGTGGTTTGAAAGGAGCGATCGCAATAGTTTTAGTTTTATCACTACCGGTTGAACTCGAATACTGGTGGACAGTTCAGTCTATGGTGTTCGGAGTTGTTTTATTTTCTTTATTGGTTCAGGGAGTTAGTTTTCCTTTTCTTTTAAAACGACTATTAAATAAATAGCCTTTAGCAAATATAAGCCATTTATAAAAAATTCAATTTATGGCATTCTTAAGCCTGTTAAATTGATTATATTGAACACGTCAAATGAGCGTATTTCATGCTGGCCTTATCTTACAATCTTATTTTCGGTTATTAGCCGCAAGTCTACTGACTTTTTATTTATCTATATCCACGGCCATGGCTGAGCAGGACGATAGTGGCATAGGTATATATCTCGATCAGGATATGCTGGTGCCATTTTTTAATGAAGACCGTGATTATACCATGGGCATTGCATTTGAATTTTTCTGGGAAAAAGATAAAGGGCTTTATCCTTTAGATGGTCTGGTACGTAGCGCAGGGAACTGGCTGGGTATGGATGAGAATAATAATAATATCGTATACAGTTTTATGCTCGGAACGGTTGCGTTTACGCCAGATGATCTCGCCGATTCTGCACCCATATTAAATGACAGACCTTATTCATCGTTAATATATTTAAGTAATAAACGAGTGATAGCAGATCATAAGAGTGCAATTGCAGCAGAAATGTTACTGGGTGTGCTCGGTACAGGTTTAACTAAAAGTGTACAAACCAGTTTGCATACTGCATATAGAGAGTTATTTGATACAGATGAACCGGTTGACCCCAAAGGCTGGTCGCATCAAGTATCTGATGGTGGTGAACTAACGTTTCGATTACGTTTGTCGAATTCACTTTTGAAGCCAGACCTGTCAATTCCGGGGCAGTTTGACGTGGCTACATCCTGGGGAGTCTCCCTGGGTTATCAAACTAATATAAATCTCGGTATTGCATTTAGAGCGGGTAAGATTAAAAGCCCTTTCTGGAGCTTACCGTTTGACCCGGTAAACCGAGGTAATTTTTTGCCTGCTAAAGCGCAACGAGAATGGTATGTGTGGTCTGCATTCAGAGTCCATTATGTGATGTATGATGCATTACTGCAGGGACAATTCAGGGAGAGCTCGGTTACATTTGAATCGGATGATCTTGAAGATGTAGTTTATGATGGAGCTGTTGGCTTAAGCCTGGGGTTTGATCAGTCAACTTTTGCTTTTTCGGTTAATGCAAAAACATCTGAATTTAAGCTTACCGATAGGAAGCAGGTGTGGGGTGGGGTGCATTATATGTATCACTTTTGAGTTAGCGCAGCTATGCTAATAGCTAGAGATTGATAAAATATTTGTTAAACAGAGTTAAGTAAGAGATAGATGAAAGAGTCTGAAGTCAGCATCGGTTTGAGTAACCCTAAAAGCCCGGAAAATGTCGGCTCTGTAATGCGTGCTGCGGGAAACTACCGTGTGAGCAGTGTTTTTTACACTGGGCAAAGGTATTTGCGTGCACTGAAACAAAACCCTGATACACCGGATACAGGGCGTAGAGTGGGGCAGAATATACCCTTAAATGGCGTTTCCTCGTTAATAGATGAGGCACCTCGGAAGTTAAAAATTATCTGTATTGAGTTTGCTGAAAATGCTATTTCCTTACCCGAGTTTCAACACCCGGATAATGCGTTTTACATCTTTGGCCCGGAAGACGGTACATTGAGTCAGAAAATTATTGATGAGTCTGATGCTGTTGTCTACATACCTACTGTTGGGTGTATGAATCTTGCGGCAACCGTTAATGTTGTGCTTTATGACAGGTTGGCCAAAATGTCTGCAGGTGATGTTAGTCTGGATTTTAATGACAATGAGTTAATTCGTAAAAGTCGTGATAGAAATAATAATTTGAAGGTAAAAATATAAACCTTATAATAGATATTTAAGTTATTAAAGATTATTAATCAGTTATACGAGGGCTAATGATGGATATTGAATCAGAAGTACTTAGAATAAATGATTTCGTTGCTAAAGGTAATTATCATGCTGCGATTAATATTGCAATTTCGGCTGTAAATGAATGTCGCCGAAATAGTGATCAGGCGGGTGTTGATAAATTTCTGAAAGTTATTAAGGATATTGTGAAAAAAATGACGAGTGAGTTCGGTAGTCAGGGATAGGTAAATACGGTCTTAAACATTAGAGAAATCTTCCGGTTTTTAAAGTGTTTCTATTTTTCTTAATCGAATTGACTGGCTTAAAAGAGATAAGTCCAGCTATAAGTGTGTTTATATGAGTAAAATTTTAAGTGAATGGTCGCCATCTGATTCAGCTATTGATCTAATTAAGTTAAATGGCGTGACCGATCAGCAAATTGAAAAATCACTTGAGTATTTAAAATCTCAAAACGAATTAAATAGTATTGATGATATTGATGGTTACGATAACTGGAACTCATTTTTTATCATGTTCTGCGTAAAAGCAAATAAGAGTGCCAACAATACAAAAGACCATTGATTTAATTTTATCTTAATTATCTTATGATGTAGCATTTAATTAAGTATGTATGTTGATTTTATGGAATATTATCATGACTCTTCTTGGTTTAATTAGTGATGTGCATGCAGCACCTGCCCCGGTGGAGGAGGCGTTGTCTATTTTTTCAAAAGAGGGTGTCAGCCAGGTTTTTTGTGCAGGTGATATTGCAGGTTATAACCAACAGTTAGAGCAAACTGTTAAACTGCTCCAGGATAACAATGTTCAAACAATTATTGGCAATCATGATATTAAGTATTTAAACAAAGGCGAAGAGCAATCGTCTAGTTTATCAGGTAAATATTTGCAGTCACTACCCAGATATATAGAGAAAAAAATTGATGGTAAGCGTTTTTATATGGTGCATTCTCAGCCCCCCGATGAAAATCATGGGGGCATTAAGTTGCTGGACAAGCAGGGTCTGGTTCAATCAGATCAAATTGATAACTGGCAAAAAATATTAAAACCATTTGATTATGAAGTGCTAATTGTTGGGCATACTCATCAGGTGTTTAGTGAAGTGATAGGAGAGACACTGGTGATTAACCCGGGAAGCACTGTTTTCAATCATTGTTGTGCAATTTTGAGTTTACCTGATTTATGTGTAGAAATGATTCCGCTCTCAGGAAATAAAATACTTAAAACCTGGAACTGGGGTGAGCATGTTATTTATGGCAAGAAGAGTTAGGTAAAAAGAAAAACAGGTGGAGTTTAAATGCGGAGATAAATATATTAAATAAGGCATCAAATTGTTATTGATGCCTTATTTTCGTGTCATCTCCACACACAAGGATAAGCTCTGTCTCCGAGTTTTTAAATAATATGTGTTAGCTTATAACTAATCATCATACTCAGTATCTAACATTGCTTCAGCCATTGCTTCACCAACCATCGCATGTACACGTGCTGTTGGGTGAATCTCATCAAAGAAAATAAACTGATCAAAATTTAGACCGAAATTACAATCTGGATGGAAACTAAATGTGACGCTGCTAAAACAGGCATCCGTTGTATTTGTGAAACCATGTTTATCAGCATTTTTTACTAAGCGGTTGAATAATCTAAATAAATCAAATTCAGCGATTTCAATATCGTTATGCTCTTCCAGGCTTTCAACTGCTTTGTGCAAAGCCTTACGGTATTTCTTGCTGAGCATACGTCCACGGTCGATTAAGTCTGGATTTGCTGTTGCTGCGGCAATCAGTTGTGTTTCTGGAATAATGCCAATGTTCGGTGCATTTACCACGAGAAATGATTTTGCACCAATAAGAGACAGATTTTCAATGGCAGATTTAACTTCTTTTGCTGCAGTTTTCACTATTGCTTTAGCTTCTTTATTGTCAGCTACGATGAGTGCAGAGCGAACATCATTTCCACCAATAAATACCACATAAAGTGCATCGGACGGTGCTACAAAATTGTGGTTGACCTGAAAGGCTAAAACTTGTGTATTTAAATCTATCTGCTCTTCGCCGCCAGCTTTTGCGCCAGCAACTGAGTAATTTGTACCTTCATTCAGGCCTAATAAATGCAAAGATGCATTTGCTGTGTTGCCAAGATTTTTTGTCAATATGTCTACTGAAACAGGGCCATTTGTTACACGGTTCATGTAATAAGGCTGTGGAAATTCACCAATCACTGAGGCCAGGTTTCCTGTATCAGAAAGGCTATCTCCAAAGATGTAGACATTGCTGAAGTTGGGTGCAGCCTGCGCCCAACTAGAAATAAGAAGAAATACAGGGAGGGTGAGTTTATAAAGCGTGTGTTTAAACATGGGGCGATCTCCAATTTATTATATGTAATGCCTGAATCCCGCTAGGCTGGTGAGAGCATATAACAAATAGCCTGTTTAAGCATTTAATATTGTTGAGTGGTTCTAAAAAATATAGATCAGGGTGTATTGTTTATGCAGATATATAGAAGAGAAATATAGAGCATTTCTCATGATTTAGAAATTATTCCATTTTTTTTAAATTTTTAAAAATTGTAACACTTGTTATCTGATATAGCTCAGCGTATTCTCGTTGCAAATGATAAGAAAAATTTATTTTCAGTATTTGTATATGCCAATTAACTTAAATATAACGACTTTAAAGAAACCTGTAGTACGTGCATTTCAAGGGGCCATTGCTGCGTTTGGTGCACCTTTTGGCTGGCTGGGAATTCGCTGGCTGGAAGGGGCTGAGCTCTATATTGAACTCAGTGATAATTCTGGCTTATACAGTTATATGCTATTAGGCACTATTGCTGCATTTTCAATGTTTGGTTGGTATGTGGGAAGCAAGGAGCAGCACCTGACTAAACTTGCCTTGCGTGATGCGCTAACCGGTGTGTTTAATGTACGTTTTTTTCGTGAACGTTTGCAGGAAGAGGTATTGTCTGCTCAGCGTAATGATGCTCCACTTACACTTATTTCATTTGACCTGGACCACTTTAAAAAAGTCAATGATACCTATGGTCATTCAGTGGGGGATGATGTGTTAACCGCTATTTGCCAGGCTGCTGTTAAAGTTGTGCGCAAATATGAAGTGCTGGCGCGTGTGGGCGGTGAGGAGTTTTCTGTTTTGTTACCGCAATGTACAACTGAATATGGGGTTATTACTGCTGAGCGCTTAAGAGAAAAAATCGCAGGCGTTGAAGTAAAACTTGATAATGGCAAGAAAGTTATAGTTACAGTTTCATTAGGTGTTGCAGGATTAGATGAAACGGATGATGCAAAATCACTTTATGATAAGGCAGATCGGGCGCTTTATCAGGCTAAGGAAAACGGTCGTAATAGAGTAGAAGTTTTATAGTTAGAGCGCCGCAGGCTTCATGAGCCTGATACGCTCTAACCAGATTTCATGTATGTTTTTAAAAATACCCATCGGTAAGTGTTTTCATAAACGCTACTAAATCGGCTGTGTCCTGTGTTGAAAGGCCCAGGCTGGTATATGTCCCCGGGTTTAACTCAGGTGCGATATTTCTATTCACCTCTGGCGTAATAAATTCATTTGTAACCTGTATATCATAATGCCTAACCACCTCTTCCAGTGTTTCGTACACTCCGTTATGCATATAGGGTGAAGTTAAATCAATATTACGTAATGTGGGGGTTTTAAATTTACCCTCCTGATCAGTTTCATTGACGATCGCACCTAGCCCCAGGTCTTGTGTGTTATCTGGGTTATCTGGATTGGCAGGGGTACCCACGTTATAGTATTTAAAATTAGTAAATAACGAGGGTGAGCCACCCGCGGTATTCACCGTATGACAGTTTGCGCATTTGGCAACATTGGCATCTTTAAATAAATTAAATCCGCGTAGTTCAGATGCGCTTAAGGGGTTGTTTGTTGGGTCATTCTGAAACGCATCAAACTTTGAAGTGAAAGGATTCATTTCTGTTGAGCGTTCAAAAGCCGCCACGGCTGTTGCAATATTTGTATAAGCGGTGCTTGTATCATCAAAGGCAGTTTCGCCATACACGGTTCGAACATCATCCGCATAATCGCTATTGAGTACTTTATTTACCACATCTGCTTCATCTGAATTATTCATTTCTACTGGATTTAAAAAGGGTGCTTTAGCCTGTTCTACCAGGTCAGGGCTACGTCCATCATAAAATTGCCCGCCTTCATATTTAGATGGGTCTTCAGATGTTTGTGCTGTGGTGGTAATTCTAAAGTCAGGTGAGAATGAAGCATATGCAGAAGTCGGTGCATTTCTATTGCCAAATGCAGCAGTGACAGAACCCTCTGATACTGGAGATGTTTTCAGTACCCGTGGATCAGTAAAACCGGCCATTGGGCTATGACAACTTGCGCATGACTGATTTGCATTGCTAGACAGGTTTTCATCGAAAAAGATCTTACGCCCTAGTGTTACAGCATTGACAGTTTCATCGCCCGCGGTGGTACTACTGTTTGAGCTACAACCAGACAGGCCTGAAATAAAACCTGTAAATATTGCGCATGTAAGGAGGGTGTATTTATTAATAGAGAGATTATTCATTGCTGCTGCCTGTAACTTCATGAACCACAGCGATATTGTTTCAGGGAATAGTTGATATGCCAGTTGATAAAAATCAAAACGGGTCTATATTCCATCTAGTTAGTGGGTTTAGTGCGCAGTAGTTCACGCTTTTCGTTGATGAATCGAGGTTTTAAGAAAACTTTGTAAGTGTTTTTGAGGCGAGATTATCAGTTAAAGCTGAATTTTTTGTGTTTTTACCACTTTTTAAGTTTACAGACCTCTATGTTTCATAGTAAATGTAGGTAACAAAAATAAATAAGTATCTAACAGTTATAACAGTCTGTTTTTCATGTGGTTGTCACTTTGTAAATCATTACTGACTAATAAAGTGATATTTGGGGAAAGGTAGAATATGCAGTTTTGCTAATGCATATGTCCTTTGAGGAAGTTTTTAGATGCTCAGTCGTGTACGTCTTAAAATACGCCATTTACTTGGTGTTTCAGTTTGTCTTTTTATTAGCTTATATTGTGGTGTTGCCCAGGCAGGTAGTTATACCCTGTTTGAAAGTGGTCAGGTCAGGCCATTGGTTATGTCAGCAGATGGTAAACACCTGTATGCACTTAACACCCCAGATAATCACCTTGAAATATTCCGTATAAAGAAACGGGGTTTAAAACTTATACAGTCAGTGCCCGTGGGCCTTGAGCCTGTGGCCGTTGCTGTGCGTAACAGGTCTGAAGTCTGGGTGGTGAATCACCTGTCCGATAGTGTCAGCATAATTGATGTTAGTCGCTTCCCAGCAAGGCTTAAGCGAACTCTGCTTGTAGGTGATGAGCCCAGAGATATTGTGTTTGCGGGCAGAAAAAAACGCGCGTTTATAACCACCGCTCACCGTGGCCAGAATAGCCCCGTTGATCCACAATTTTTTACACCGGGAGTTCCGCGTGCAGATGTCTGGGTTTTTGATGCTGCAAAACCGGGTAAATCAATGGGGGGGGAGCCATTAACTATAATTTCGCTGTTCACTGATAAGCCCCGTGCATTAGCGGTTAGCCCTGATGGTAACCTGGTTTATGCTGCAGGGTTTCATAGCGGAAATAAAACCACAACGATCAACGAGGCATCGGTGTGTAATGGTGGTGTTCAAGCACCCGCCTGTCAGCCAGATGCAGCATATACCCTGTTTGCCCCCGGAGGTTTGCCAGCGCCCAATGTGAGTGTGATTGAAGGTTTGCAGCAACCGGAGGTTGGCCTGATTGTGCAGCACAACGGCACTAACTGGGTCGATGAGTTAGGTCGTATCTGGGATGATATCGTGCGTTTCAACCTGCCTGACAAAGATGTCTTTGTTATTAATGCTAACGCAAACCCTCCGATACAAAGTGATGTGTTTTCCGGTGTGGGTACCGTGTTATTTAATATGATAACCAATCCGCGTACCGGTAAAGTCTATGTGAGCAATACAGAGGCTAGCAATAAGGTAAGGTTTGAAGGTTCGCGTCCACTTGCGCCTGCGCCGGGGCATGATATTTCAACGGTGCAGGGTAATCTTCATAAGGCACGAATTACAGTGTTGAATAGTGAAGCGGGGGTTACACAGGTTTTGCCTCGTCATCTTAATAAACATATTGATTATGCTTTGCATCCCT
>Ga0316204_10005569_pt1 | contig 20548 bp, 15 predicted proteins | sample 6monrhotite_MG_2_FD_205661 | JGI IMG/M metagenome (GOLD analysis project Ga0316204, IMG submission 205661) | Microbial mat bacterial communities from mineral coupon in-situ incubated in ocean water Damariscotta River, Maine, United States -... | ecosystem: Environmental > Aquatic > Marine >...
CGGGAAATCACCGTCAAGGTCGATAAGGACTGGGGGCCGGGCGCTTATCTGATGGTTGCGGCCTTTCGGCCTGAAGCCGGAAAAATTTCCAAGCTGCCCGTCCGCTCAATGAATCTGACCTGGTCCAGCATTGACAAAGCCCGCCGCAGTGCTAAGGTTATCATTGAAGCCCCGGATAGCTTTATCCCGCGCCAAACGGTGACCTTACCCGTGACCCTTTCAGGCCAAAATGTCACAAATTCACATATATCTGGTAAAAAAATTCGCCTGACCATTGCCGCCGTGGATGAAGGCATCCTGGGTCTGACCAAATTCAACAGCCCCGATCCCGTGCATCACTTTCTGTCCCAACGGCGGTTAGGCATGGAATTGGCCGATCTTTATGGCCGCCTGATCAAGCCCGTGGACGGCCTGCGCGGCCAATTGCGAACCGGCGGAGATGCAAGCATGAAACAAATGCTCATGTTTAACGCAGCAGAGCCAGAAAGCCAAGCCGCCGATGAAAATGCCAGCGGCGTTCAGACCAAAACGGTCAAGACGGTTGCGCTTTATCAACGGGACATTCAACTGGACAAGGATGGTAAAGGTCTAATCACACTTGATCTGCCCGATTTTAATGGCCGGTTGCGGCTGATGGCCGTGGCCTATGGCGCAGATATCGTCGGGCAAGGCGATCAGGAACTTATCGTGCGTGACCCTGTGGTCGCCGATCTGTTGTTGCCGCGTTTTCTCGCGCCGGGCGACCGGGCCGAGGCCACCCTCAGCCTCCATAATCTCAGCGGCAAAGACCGCCATTTCACCGTTGATCTCACGCAGGATCAGGGGCTAGAACTGGACGGCGATAAAAACCTGAGCGTGACGCTGGCCGACGGCGCACGCTATGAAAAGATCATTGGATTAAAGGCTGGCACAATCGGCGACAGCAGCGTCTCTCTCACCGTGAAAAGTGACGGGCTGCCCGAAATCAAGCGCCAATGGGATATTGCGGTGCGCCCCGCCCAGCCTTTCGTCACGGCCCGGGAGGTCGCCTATCTTGCCACCGGCGATCATAGGGTGATCACCGCCGAAGATATGAACGGCTTTCTGCCCGGCACACTCTCCGCCAATTTGACCCTGACGGACAGGCCGGACTTTAATGTGCCTGATCTGTTGGACAGTCTTTATCACTATCCTTATGGCTGCGCTGAACAAACCACGTCCCGCGCGTTGTCCTTGCTCTATTACGGTGATCTGGCCGTAATATGGAACAAGGATTACGATCCGCTGAAAATGCGCCGGGTGATTGACAAGGCTATCCTGCGCTTGCTGGATTTACAAAAGCATGACGGCTCCTTTGGTCTCTGGCGCAGCACTGGGGCAACGCATCCGTGGTTGACCGCCTATATCTTTGAATTCCTCAGCCGGGCAAGGGAACAGAAAATTGACGTTCCGGCCGCCGCCTACGGTCATGCCCGGCAATGGCTGAAGAATTTTACCGGCCAGCGGCAGAATTCTGAGCCTCATGTGACCGCCTACGTTCATTATGTGCTGGCCCGGATCGGCGAGACCACGCCCAGCAGCCTGCGTTATTTTGCCGACAGTCAGGGCGATAGTATCAAAACCCGCATCGGGCTTGGTCATCTGGCCGCCGCATTAAATTTAATTGGCGAAAAGGCTCTGTCCGATGACTATTTTAAGAAGGCGATCAAGACATATCGGCCCGCAGGTAATAAATGGCATTGGTTTAAGGATTTTGGCTCTGACCTTCGGGACGGAGCGGCCTTGGCCGCTTTACTTACCGAAAGCTCTGCCAAAAATTCTGATGACGATATTCGTCAGCTGCGGATAGCAGAAGCCCTGGAGAAAGAATTTGACCGCCGCAAATATTTCAGCACTCAGGAACAGGCCTGGCTACTGCTCGCCACCCATAATATGGCCAAAAACAGCAGCGGCGGCTTTCAGGTCGCCCTGAATGGAAAATCATTGCCCAAAACCCAAGGGGCCTTACGCTATAGTTTAAAACCGCAAGCCATAATCGACGGTTTTGATATTGAGAATATTGGCAGCCAGGCCCTACGCGCCATTCAGTCCCTGCGTGCGGTACCGCAACAGGCCTTAAAGCCGGCCGCCAATGGCTTTAACATCAGCCGCAGTTTCTTCACCTTGGATGGCCGGGTGCCCGACCTGAAGGCCATCAAGCAAAATGATCTGCTGTTGGTGGTGATACAGGGCCATGCGCAAAACAGAATTGACCATGAAGCTCTGATCGTCGATCTGTTGCCGGCCGGATTTGAAATTGAGAATACTGCGATCGGCGGATTTGAAGCGCAGAATGATATCAAGTTCCTGCCGCAAAAATCGTCCTTCCTTTATGAGGCTGCCCGCGATGACCGGTATGTGGCCGCGATGAATCTTAGGCATTATAGCCGAAATAGCCGAAATTTTGCCACCTCCTATCTTGTACGAGCGGTGACGCCGGGCCGCTATATCCTGCCCGCCGTCTTTATCGAGGATATGTATAAACCCGAATATCATGCGCGCGGCGCGGTCGGCTCTATCACCATTACAAAGTGAGAAACATGGGCATTTGGCATAAAAGACTGATCAGAATTATCACGGCGCTGCTCTCACCCATCGCGCTCTTTATCCTGCTGAATATCACCTTCCCGCTTGACCTTAGCCGCATAGAAATGCTGTCGACGGAAATATTGGATGATCAGGACAAGCCGCTGCGGATTTATCTGTCAGAAGATGGCTATCTGCGCCTGCCCGTAACGCCCGGCGAAGTTGATCCCAATTATATCAGGATGCTGATTGCCTATGAGGACAAGAGATTCTACCATCATTACGGCGTTGATCCGCTGGCCTTGATAAGGGCGGCGGCGCAGGCCGCTTCGGCGGGGCACATTGTCTCCGGCGCGTCAACCCTGACCATGCAGGCTGCCAAACTTCTCGAGCCGCGCCCCCGCACCCTTGGCACAAAATTGATTGAGATTTTTCGCGCCTTTCAATTGGAGCAGACCTTCACCAAGGATGAAATTCTGTCCATCTATCTCACCCTCGCGCCCTTTGGCGGCAATCGGGAGGGCATCCGAGCCGCAACATTAAGCTATTTCAATCGCCCGCCCGCCTATATAACCGCTGGGGAGGCCGCCTTATTTGTTGCCCTGCCGCAATCGCCGAGCTTCAACCGGCCTGACCGCTATCCGGGGCGGGCCAAAAAATCCCGGAATAAGATATTACACCGCATCCGCCATAGCGGGGCCTTTGCTCCCGATGTCATTGATCTGGCCCTGAAAGAAGAGATTAAAGCAGCAAGCCGTCCCCTGCCCATACTGGCCCCGCATCTGTCGGACCGGTTGAAAACTGAGGGCGGGCAAAAAAATACAACATGGATCAAGGCCGATCTGCAACGCTGGACTGAACGCAATATCCGGCAGTATGTCAGCGGCCTGCCGCCCGGCACGTCCGCCGCTGTGCTGATTGTGGAAAATAACCGCCGGCGGGTTGTAAGTTATATCGGATCGGCCAGCTATCATGACGAACGCAGTAGCGGCTATCTGGATATGGTTCAGGCCGTGCGCTCGCCTGGTTCAACCTTGAAACCGATGATTTATGGGATGGCTATCGATCAGGGGTTGGCCCATCCACAGAGCCATATTAACGACGTCCCGACGTCATTTGGAACATATCAGCCAAAAAATTTCAGGGATGAACATTACGGCGATATTTCCTTGAAAACCGCACTTCAGAAATCGCTTAATGTGCCCGCTGTCATCGCTCTTGAACGGGTCGGTCCAACAAAATTTGTTGAAAGGATGCGCCGTCATGGTCTTGACCTGATCTTACCTGATAACGCGGCCAGACCGGGGCTGGCGATCGCCCTCGGCGGGGTCGGTACCCGCCTTGAAAGTCTGGTTCGCACCTATGCGGCCTTGGCCAGTGATGGCCGCATGACCGCGCTTCACATGGGGCGAGAAGAGGGTATTTTAAAAGAAGAAACACCGCCTTTCCTGAATCAAAAAAGCCTGTGGCATCTGGCCGATATGCTGCGCGGCGTTCAGGCACCGACGGGCCTGCTCGAGGAAAATTTTAAGCCGGAAAGACGGGATATTTCCTTTAAAACAGGCACATCATACGGCTTTCGAGATGCCTGGGCCATTGGCTATAACCGTGACTATACCGTGGGAATCTGGATTGGCAGGCCGGATGGCGCACCCAATCCCGGACTGTTCGGCGCCAGCATCGCCGCCCCCTTTCTGTTCCGGGTTTTTGACCGCCTACCTGATTCCCCGCCAGCCCACCAGAAAAAGCCTGCGCATATTTTAACCGCCCTGCATAGTGATTTGCCGCCGGGCCTGAAAAGACTGGACCGCGCCATAAGCCGCAGCAAATGGGCCCATGGCCAACCACCGCCGCAGATTATCTTCCCCCTGCCCGGCACGACAGTTGAATTGCCGGGCAATGGCCGCGTGCTTGTGCTGGAGTCCGAGGGCGGCAGGCGACCGCTCACCTGGGTCATCAATGGCACTCCATTAAAATCAAATCGCTGGTCGCGCCAGCGGCAATGGCAGCCAGATGGGCCGGGATTTAACGAGATAACCCTCATTGACGCGCTGGGCCGCGAGGTCACATCTCACATCAGAGTTCAATAAATCCCTTGTGAGCAGCAGAATTCAACGTAAGCTAAATAAGTCAACCTCACTGGCATTCAGGGCGGCGGTGCCGATCAACTGGTCGATGATCTTCTCATCAGTCAGGTCATTGATGCTCACCCCGCCGTGCCGGACGGCCACGTCCAACCGAACACCTTCCCGGCTATGGCCCCAACCATGGGGCATGCTGACCACACCCGGCATCATATCTGTGGTGGCCTCAAGATGAATGTGAACCGTGCCGACACGGCTTTTGACCGCAATCAGCTCACCGTCCGTAAAATCATGGGCCGCCATATCCTGTGGACTGATCAATAGCGTGCAGCGGTTTTTACCCTTCACAAGACGTTGGCTATTATGCAGCCAACTGTTATTGCTTCTGATATGCCGGCGGCCTATCAGCAGCAATTTACGGTCACTGGCCTTGTCATATAAATCTTTTTTGACCCGTTTAAGGTCTTGGGTCAATAATGCCGGCGTACAAGTGATTTTGCCATTTTTGGTTTTCAGGCGTTTGATCAGGAGCGGGGCCAAATCACCCAAATAAAGACCATGGGGATTTTCTTTTAATTTTTTAAGGCTGAGGCCGCCCCGACGTTTGCTGTAAGGCCCTTGCCCAAGAGCGAGAGCAATCAAACGTTCCGGCGCGCGTTTTTTGGGAAAATGCTCTGCACCCATTTTTTTCAGCATCCGGATCGTCAATTGATGGAATATTTCCCAGTCATCCAGGGTACCCTCATCCGCGTCAATGACCTTTTCATTAAACCGGCTGACATTGCTGACGGCCAAGGCCAGAAAACTGAGGTCATAATGATCATGTTCCAGCGGCGCTGTCGGCGGCAGGATCAAATCGGCAAATCTTGTGCTTTCATTGATGTAGAAATCAATCGCCAGCATGAAATCCAGTTTTTTAAAAGCGCGCGTGAGCTGGCCGCCATTCGGCGTGGAAAGAATGGGATTACCCGCACTAAGCACCATGGCTTTTATCTGGCCCGGCCCTTCGGTCAATATTTCTTCGGCCATCAGGCTGCTGCCCAATTCGCCGCAGACCTCTGGTTGCCTGCTGACCCGGCTCTGCCAACGGTTATGTCCGCCCCGCCCCACGAGATTAAGCCCCACAAGATCAACGGCCGGCAGCGGGATCATAGCCCCGCCCACTTTGTCAAGATTACCCGTGGCAATATTAATCAATTGAATTAACCACTGGCATAATGCGCCATAAGGGTTAACCGAAACCCCCATGCGGCCATAAAAAACCGCCTTTTCCTGGGCGGCGAATGCTTCGGCCATACTATGAATGATGTCACTTGATAGGCCGGTAAGCTGTTCCGTCTGTTCAAAGGGAACGTCCTTAATGAGGCTGTGAACCTCTTCAAAACCATCGAGATGATCGGTCAGATGCGCCGTGTTTACCAAATTTTGTTCAAATAGATGATTGAGAAAAGCCAACAGGAAAACCACATCCCGGCCCGGTTTGATGAAATGATGTTCAGAGGCGATTTTGGCCGTTTCTGTATGGCGAGGGTCAATGACAATGACTTTACCACCGCGCGTGATAATATTTTCAAGCCGGCCTTTAATATTAGGCGCGGTCATGATACTGCCGTTGGAGACAACCGGATTGCCCCCCATGATGATCATATAATCCGTATGATCCACATCAGGCACCGGAATGAGAAACTGATGACCATATAGGGCATGGGAAATAAACTGATGGGGCAGTTGATCAACGGATGTGGCCGAGAAACGGTTCTTGGTTTTCAGCAACCGCATGAATGACGATCCATGGGTCATCGCGCCGTAATTATGTACATTTGGATTGCCGAGATAAACCCCGACCGCATCTTGGCCATAGGTCTCCGCGACGGCAGATAATTTGTCAACGGCAATATCAAAAGCCTCGTCCCAACTGATTTTAACCCAGTCTTTGCCAACTTTTTTATGGGGCTGTTTCAGACGGTTGGGATCTTCCTGAATATCCTGAAGCGCGGTTGCTTTCGGGCAGATATGTCCTCTACTGAACGGGTCATCCTTATCGCCTTTTATCGACGTGACCTTGTTACTCTCTACGGTGATGGTCAAACCGCAGATGGCTTCACAAAGAGTGCAGGCGCGATAAACCACCCGATGATCCTGATTTTGCCTGTTCACTGTATTTCCCTATCATTCATGCCTGCTGTTCTATTGTAGAATAGCTTATTTCATCCTTTAAATAATGTCCAAGCTAATCACTGTGAAATAAAGCAGAGACAGGGTCAGCGTCTCTATCAGAATGAGGAAAACCGGCTTCCATCCTAAGGAAAACATGGCTTTAAGCGACGTTTTCATGCCAACCGCCGTAATGGCCATCACCAGCATCCATTTGCTGCTACTTTCAAGAATGCTGGATATTTCATTCGGAATTAAATGCAGTGAATTCAACAGGACAAGCGCGATAAAGCCAATCAGAAAATAAGGAAAGATAAATCGGCCGGAAGAGGTTTTTTCTGCATGGTTGCGAAAACTCAAAGCAAAAATCAGCAGCAACGGCACCAGCATAAAAACCCGAATAAGTTTAACCAGAATTGCGGTATCTCCCGCCTCTTCGGAGATGCTATACCCCGCCCCAACCACTTGGGATACATCATGAATCGTGCCGCCGATCACGATGCCCGCATCATGGTCATTAACGCCCAAATATCCGGCAACAACGGGATATATAATCATTGACAGGGTACCCATGGCCGTGACCCCGACAACAGCAATAAGCGTATTATGTTCCAAATATTTTGATTTGGGCATAACCGCAGAGAGCGCAAGGGCTGCGGACGCGCCGCAAATGGCCGTCGCCCCGCCAATAAGCAACCCCTGTTCCTTATCCAGATTCAAAATCCGCGCCCACACAAAGCCCAGAAAAATAATGCCGCCGGTCGCAAGGATAACCACGGCAAGGGTTGGCCAGCCAAGGACAGTAAAATCTGACATCATTATGCGCGCGCCAATCAGCGCGACCCCGACCCTTAATATTGTCTGAGAAGTAAACTGCACGCCTTTTCTGGTCGGATTTTCCTGAGACATGAAATGAAAAACCATGCCCAGCAACAAACAGAGCAGCATGACAGGTGCCGCATAACTTAAGGCGATAAATTTGGCGGCAAGGGCCACCATGGCGCAGACCATAATGCCCGGTGCCAATGCTTTCACACGGACCAGCAAAGGCTCTTTCCGGTCTCTGTCAAAAGGTTGAAAACCTTCTATTGAATCCAGATAATCATATTTGCTGAGATATTTGCCGTCTTTCATTACGCTTACTTCATTAGGTCATAATTTATCGGCTGATGACAATCAAGGCGGTGATCACTCGCTGGCATGGGATATTTAAGGCCGGTGGCGCAATTGAATAATAACGCCCGTTCACTTTTGCACATCTGTCCACTTTTCAAAGCCTGTTGCCAGGCGGCGAAGGTCGCCGCCCCCTCGGGGCATAATAAAAAACCGTCTTTGCGGGCAACCTCATCCCGGGCTTTAAAAATATCCTCATCCGTCACCGCAATCGCAAAACCACCACTTTCCCGAACGGCCCGCAATATGAGAAAATCACCAACCGCCGCCGGCACCCGAATGCCCGATGCGCCGGTATAGGCATCTTGCCACAGGGGCGCATGTTCAAGGCCGTCCTGCCAGGCTTTGACAATCGGCGCACAGCCCGCCGCCTGAACCGCCACCATGCGCGGGCGTTTAGCGCCGATCCAACCGATAGCTTCCAATTCCTGAAAAGCCTTCCACATCCCGATCAGACCCGTGCCGCCGCCGGTTGGATAAAATATCACATCCGGCACATCCCAGCCATATTGTTCGGCCAGCTCCAGCCCCATGGTCTTCTTGCCTTCTATCCGGTAAGGCTCCTTTAAGGTGGAAATATCGCTCCAGCCTATCGCTTCCTTTCCGTCAGCGACAATCTTGCCGCAATCGTTAATCAGCCCATTGACCTGATAGACTTTGGACCCCTGCAGCGCGATTTCCCGCACATTGACCTGCGGCGTATCATCCGGACAGAAAACCGTGGTTTTAAGACCGGCATAACTGGCATAAGCCGCCAGAGCGGCCCCGGCATTTCCATTGGTCGGCATCGCCAGATGAGACTGGCCCAATTCCTTTGCCATCGCGACGGCAAGGGCCAGGCCCCGGGCCTTGAAAGAACCAGTGGGCAGGCGGCCTTCGTCCTTGACAATCACCTCGGCCCCCGCCGGGACAGAATTTTTCAATGGCACCAGCGGCGTCATGACTTCGCCAAGGCTAACCACATTTTCCGGCCGCTGAACCGGCAAAAATTCCCGGTATTTCCAGAAGCCGCCAGCCCGGCTTGCCATATCTTTTTTGCTGACCGCCTGTGATATCTTCTTCAGGTCATAGCGCACCAGCAAAGGTTTGCCCGCCTTTGATAAGCCATGGGGCTGACCCGCCGCATAATGATCCCCGTCCATAGAACATTCCAGATGGGTGACAAAGGCGGGCGCGCGCCCGTAAAGGGCCTTGGTCTGTTCAGCTTCCAAAGCTTGCCTGACATGGTTATCTGCTGGTAAAGTCATCAGCGATTATCCTTAAATTAATCTATCATCGACCCGTGAAATATTCAGGCGCCGCCGTCAGACAGGTATCGTCAAGGGCCGCCACAAGGTCAAATGCGGCATAAACGCCGGGCAGTTCATAACGGAAAAAATACTGACATGCCGCCAATTTACCGTGATAAAAATTCTTTTCTTCACTGTTAGTTTCAGTCTTATTCTCAAGACCGCGCAACGCCGCAAGCCCCTGTTTCAGCCATAACCAGGCCACCACCACATGACCAAAAGCATCCAGATACAGGGTCGCATTGGCCAACATCAAATTGACGTCTTTTGTTTTGCTAACGGCCAAAATCGTCGCCTGCAAGGCCTCAAGGACAGCGGCTAAATCCTGCGCCATGGCGGACAAGTGATCATTCTCGCGCGCCTCATTTATCGTCGCCATAACCGCTTGCGCCAATGCTTTAAGGGCGGCACCATCCTGCATGCGTACCTTGCGGCCCAACAGATCAATGCCGTGGATGGCATGTGCCCCCTCATGAATATGATTAAGACGATTGTCCCGGTAAAAACGCTCCACCGGATATTCCCTTGTATAACCATAGCCGCCCAAAATCTGAATGGCGTGTTTATTGGCCTCCAGACAATATTCCGAGGGCCAGGATTTGGCGATCGGGGTCAGGATATCCAGTAAAAGACCATAATGTCTTTTTTCATCACCATCATCTGTGATCGCCTGAGCATCAATCAATCCAGCGCAATAGGTGACCAGAGACAATCCGCCCTCCACATAGGCTTTCTGCGCCATCAGCAAGCGCCTCACATCGGCATGTTCAACGATCATCACCTGCGGGGAATTGGGGTCCTTGTCATGAGGATGGCGGCCCTGCGGACGGTTGCGGGCATAATCCAATGAATAGAGATAGCCCGCCAAACCGGACATTACAGCCCCATAACCAACGCCGGTGCGTGCCTCATTCATCATATGAAACATACAGCTAAGCCCTTTATGGGGCGTCCCGATCAATGTGCCGTAGCAAGGGCCAGATTCGCCAAAATTAAGCAGACAATTGGTGGTACCCCGATGGCCCATTTTATGGTTCAGCCCCGCCAGCGCAATATTATTATCGTCCCCGAGAGAGCCATCTTCATTAACCCGGTATTTAGGTACGATAAACAGGGAAATACCCTTGACCCCCGCCGGACCGCCAGGGATTTTTGCCAGAACCATATGGATAATATTTTCAGAAATATCATGGTCGCCGCCTGAAATCCACATCTTGGTGCCGGTGATGCGATACTGTCCATCCTCGCCCAGCTCTGCCTTGGTGCGAATGTCGGACAGGGACGATCCCGCCTGCGGCTCGGACAGGCACATGGTGCCAAACCAGCGTCCTTCGATCAGTGGCGGCAGATATTTCGCCTTTTGCTGGGCATTGCCGTGGGCCGCCAACAGACCGGCATTGGCCTGCGTCAAGAAAGCATAGCTGGCAATGCCAACATTGGCACAGGTAAAAATACCGCCAATGGCGGATGTCACCATATAGGGCATTTGCATCCCGCCCAGCTCTTCATCAAAGGCCGCTGAAAAGAACCCGGCTTCGCCGTAAGCGGTCAGGGCCTCTTTCACTTCGGGAATGATATACACATCCGTGCCATCAAATGTCGGCTCATTGGCATCAAGTTTGACCGCGCAGGACAGAAATTTATCTTCGGCAATGGCTTGCGCCGTATCCAGAACGGCCGAGACCACCTCGCGGTCATAATCGCCGTAGCGCGCTGTCGTTAATAGTTTTTCAAGGTCAAATACCTCATACAGCAGAAAATTCAGATCCCGGCGATTGACGATCATTGACATTATTTCATCCTTTTATTTTACCTGATCTGACAGGCTATCAGGGCTGGTGCGAACACGCAGTTCATCTTGCAGGGCCTGCGGAAGAATATCGCTATATTGGGACAGAAGGTCAAGCTCACTATCTTCTGGCAAGCCATATTCCGGATGTTGTTTTAATTCTTTCAGCAGACCGTCAAGCGACGAATGCTGCGCGGCAAGTGCCAGAATTTTCCATCTCATAACCATATTCATCGCTCCTTAATTCAAACGGCGCCCATAAGTTTCTCCTGATAGGTGCCTTACGCTTGCTTAAAAAATGGCAGAGTCAATAACCGCAACAGGCCCGTTTCATAAACCGACCGATATTCCCTTAAGCCAATAGCCATTTTTTCATGGCCCAATTCGGGCTGCGCCTGGTAGGTGCCAAAAATCCTGTCCCACCACGGCAGATTAAATCCAAAATTGCTGTTGGTTTCTCTTGGGATGACCGAATGATGAACCCGGTGCATATCCGGCGTCACTATAACCAGTCTCAGCAATCGATCAACGGGCTTTGGCAACTTAATATTACCGTGATTAAACATCGCCGTGGCATTGAGCAAAATTTCAAATATCACCACAGCCATCACCGGCACGCCGAGCAACAACACGGCAGTGCATTTAATCAGCAGTGAGATAATGATCTCAACAGGATGAAAGCGCAGGCCAGTGGTCACATCAATTTCCTGGTCAATATGATGAATTTTATGCAGCCGCCAAAAAATCGGCACATGGTGAAAAATAACATGCTGCAGATAAATCAGAAAATCCAGCATCACGAGTGATATTACAACCGCAATTATGACAGGCATATCCAGATAATGCAGCAGGCCAATCTGCTCTTGCTGCGCATATAGGGCGCTGCCAGCGGCGGTGAAGGGCACGATCAGCCGAATGGTAAGGCTGCTTAGAATAAGCAGTGACAAATTTTGTGTCCAGCGAACGCCTCTACTGATCTGCCGCACGCGCCTTGGGCTGAGGGCTTCCCACAGCGCCACCGCCGCCAATATACCAACAAAAAAATATAACCGTAATTCCACGTCACCTTCCCTTCAGAAAGACTTTAAAGTCTTTCTGTTTTTATTTAAAGCAATTTGATCGCCTTCTCACAGATATGCCGAGGAAGCCGCCATGATGCTTTGGCGCATCCATAGGTTGGCCGGGTCCATATCCCGGCTAGTATGCCAATAAAGATGCAGTTCCAAATCCGGCAAGTCAAACGGCAGGTCAACAATATGGGCCTCATATTGTCTGGCCAATGCCAGCGGCACTGTCAGGGCCAGATCAGACCTCAGCGCAACCAGGGGGGCCACCATATAATGCTGTAACCTTAAATGAACATGACGACGCAGGCCCAGCGCATTAAGGGCGATTTCCACATAGCCCTGCCCGCTGCGCCGGCTGGACACATGAATATGGTCAAGGGCCAGATAATTCTCCAGCGTTAACCTCTGCTGCGCCATCGGATGGCCTTTACGCATCATGCAAACATAACGCTCTTTGAGCAATGGCGCATGACAAAGCTGTGGATCATTGAGCAACGGGACATCCACCGCAAAATCCATCGTGCCTGTGGCCAGTTCCCGCGCCAAATCCTGCCGCGGGATATGATAGCTTTCCAGATTAATCCCGGGCGCGGCGGCCGTGATGGCCTCTTCCAAGGGCGGCAAAATCATCGCAGCGACCAGATCGGACATACTGATCCGAAATATCTTCTCTGCCTCATTCGGCTGAAAGACCCCCTCCTCATTCAAACTGCTGTTCATCAGAAGCAGCGCGTCCCGGATCCGGCCAATGATATTTTCTGCCACAGGGGTCGGCACCATGCTTTTCTGGCTGCGCATGAACAGCGGGTCATCAAACATCCGCCGAAGCCGGGCCAAAGAATTGCTGACCGCAGGCTGACTGACACATAAAATTTCCGCCGCCTTAGTCAGGTTTCGCGCGGTATAGATTGTCTCAAAGGTGACAAATAAATTAAGATCTATCCGATTAAGCTGCATGTGGCACCCTCCTTTATTATAACTACTGTGAATACTGTACTATATATATAATAAATTTCAAAAATAATAAAATATCCTGTATCATGTTTTATATCAATGAGGATACCCATGGCAGAAATATATCTTGTCCGGCACGGACAGGCTTCTTTTACTTCGGATGATTACGACAGACTGTCTGATTTGGGGCGGCAGCAATCGGCATATCTCGGCCAGTATTTTACGTCGCGGGATATTAGCTTTGATCATATTTTCACAGGAACCCAGCTGCGCCACCGGCAAACGGCCGAGGCCATCCTGCCCGGCCAGGAGCAGGCGAGCCGCTTTATGTCTCATGCCGGCCTGAATGAATATGATTTTGAGGCGCTCTATACAGCCTATATGAAACAGCACCCGGATGAGCCAGCCGCCGCCAGAGGCGCCAACCGGCAAATTTTCTACCAGCGTTTAAAAATGGCCCTGACATTATGGTCTGAGGGTCGGCTGTTGGGCGCGTTACCGGAAGAATGGACAGCCTATAGAGCGCGTGTCGCCGATGCCCTAAATCATATACAAGACCATTCTGATGGGTCATGCCTCGTGGTCAGTTCGGGCGGGCCTATTTCAATGGCCGTTGGCCATATGCTCGAATTGGCCGCCCCGAAAGTCATTGATCTCAATCTGCAAATTAAAAATACCAGCTTCTGTCATATATATTTTGGCAAAAACGCGCTGCAACTGTCCAGTTTCAACAATATTCCCCATCTTGACCGGGATGACCGGCGAGATGCCATAACTTTCAGCTAAAGGAAAAACAATGGATTTCGATCATAGCCCAAAAGCCATAGGCCTCCAACGCCGTGTGTCAGACTTTATGGAAAGCCATATCATCCCCCGCCTTCGCCAGCATCAGGACGACATCAAAGCTGGCATTTTCCCGGTGTCCTTTATGGAAGAATTAAAAGCCCTGGCCAAATCGGAAGGACTGTGGAATCTTTTCCTGCCCCACCTGAAAGATGACGAAAGTGGCACCCGCCTGAGCAATCTTGAATATGCACCGCTGGCCGAAATAATGGGCCGGGTTGAATGGGCACCGGAAGTATTTAACTGTAATGCCCCCGATACCGGCAATATGGAAATATTCCATATGTTCGGCACAGATGCGCAAAAAGAAATATGGCTAAAACCGCTGCTCGAAGGCCGTATTCGTTCGGCCTTTGCCATGACGGAGCCGGATGTTTCCTCATCCGATGCCACCAATATTCAGACCGTCATCCGGCGCGATGAAGAGGATTATGTCATCAATGGCCGTAAATGGTTCATTTCCAACGCCGCCCACCCCGATTGCAAAGTGATGATCCTGATGGGTAAAACCGACCCGGATAATGAAGATAGTCATCGCCAGCAAAGCATGATCATTGTGCCGATGGACACCTCCGGTGTCACCGTAGAGCGTAATATTCCCGTCATGAGTCACATTTCCCCTCACGGGCATTGTGAAATCACCTTTAAGGATGTCCGCGTCCCCGCCAGCAATATTCTCGGCGGCGAAGGCGATGGTTTTATGATGGCGCAGGCCCGCCTTGGGCCGGGCCGGATTCACCATTGTATGCGCTCTATCGGGCAATCTGAGCTGGCTCTAGAATTGATGGTGGAACGGGCGCAGGATCGCAAGGCTTTTGGAAAATACCTGCATCAGCACGGCGCGGTCAGCGAATGGATCGCCCGCTCGCGCATGGAAATTGATCAGGCACGCTTGCTTGTTCTGAAAACCGCCCATATGATTGACAAGGTCGGGGCCAAGGGCGCACGCAAGGAAATTTCCATGATCAAGGCTATCATACCCCATATGCAAACCACCATCGCCGACCGGGCCATGCAGACCTTTGGCGCGATGGGTATTTCACCCGACACGCCGCTGGCAGATATCTGGACATGGGGCCGGGCACTGCGTTATGCTGATGGCCCGGACGAGGTTCACCTGCGCAGCATTGCCCGCATGGAAATCAGGGAATCCCAAGAGAATGCAGGTTCCACCCTGCCCTATCTGACGCCGCCCTTACGCACATAAAAACTAACCATAAAAAATAAAAAGGAAATTGATATGTCTGATCTATTCAGCCTCAAAGGAAAAATTGCTCTGGTGACCGGGGCCTCCAGCGGACTTGGCCATAATTTTGCCAAAACACTGGCCGGTGCCGGAGCCAAGGTTGTTGTGGCCGCCCGGCGGCGGGACAAATTGGATGCTCTGGTGCAGGAGATTACAGAAGCTGGCGGCGAGGTGATCGCCGCCGCAATGGATGTGACCGATCTGGCCAGCATCCGCGCGGCGTATGATACGGCGGAAAAAGGATTAGGGCTGGTCGATATTATTGTCTGTAATGCCGGTGTTGCCGCCTCGCAAGCCTTTCTGGATATTGACGAGGAAAACTGGGACTTCACCATGGACACCAACCTGAAAGGCGTGATGTGGGTCGCTCAGGAAGGCTGCAAAAGACTTGTTGCCGCCGGCAAACCTGGCAGCGTGATCAATATCTCCTCTCTGCTGGGTTTCGCCTTCCAAAGCCTGCAGACCAGCTATGCCACCTCCAAGGCGGCGGTCGTCCATATGACCCGCTGCATGGCCTCGGAAATGATCCGTCATAACATCCGGGTCAACAGCATTGCGCCCGGCTATTTCAGAACTGAAATAAATGCCGACTTTTTTGATACGGATCGGGGCAAGGCCTATATCAAGACCATTCCGGCCCGACGGCTCGGCAAGCTGGAAGAACTGGATGGCCCGCTGTTGTTGCTGGCCAGCGACGCCTCCTCCTTTATCACGGGCACGACCCTTGTTGTTGATGGTGGTCACATGGTAAAGTCCAATTAAAAGGCAAGTTTAATGGACGCAGAAAAATTAAACAATTATCTGGAACAACATCTGGATGGCTTCCAAGGGCCCATGACGCTGGAGAAATTTGCCGGCGGGCAGTCAAACCCCACCTTCCTGATTACGGCCGCGTCAGGCAAATATGTCCTGCGGCGGAAACCGCCCGGTCTGTTGCTTAAATCCGCCCATGCGGTTGACCGGGAATATCAGGTGACCCGGGCGCTGGCTGATACGGATGTGCCTGTCGCCATACCACGTCATCTGTGCCTTGACGAAGATGTCATCGGCAGCTGGTTTTATGTCATGGACTATATGGATGGGCGCATTTTCTGGGATCCGGCCCTGCCCGAGGTGTCCAAGGCGGAACGCACCAATATCTATCATGAAATGAACCGGGTACTGGCCGCGATTCATTCGGTGGACCTGGCCAAGCATGGCCTGCTTGATTACGGCAAACCGGGCAATTACTTTGACCGGCAGGTTGGCCGCTGGACCAAACAATATAAAGCCTCTGAAACCGAACATATCGCCCCCATGGAACAGTTGATCGACTGGGTCTCACAAAATATTCCGCCCGATGATGGCCCGGAGAATAACAAGGTCAGCCTGATTCACGGCGACTACAGGCTGGATAATTTTATCTTTCATCCCACAAAGCCTGAAATCATCGCGGTTGTCGATTGGGAGCTATCGACTCTGGGCCACCCTATGGCGGACCTGGCCTATCAGGCGATGCAATGGCGCCTGCCCCATAATGCCGGTGTCAGGGGGCTGGACGGCGTTGACCGCAAGGCTCTGGGCATACCCACAGAAGAAGAGTATCGCCGTGAATATGCCGCCCGCACGGGAGAGGAAGATAACGGCCATTGGCCGTTTTATCTGGCCTTCAGCTTCTTCAGGCTGGCCGCCATCCTGCAGGGGGTCATGAAACGCAGTCTTGACGGCAATGCATCCAACGCACAAGCCGCAGAGACCGGAAAATTCGTCCGTCCTCTGGCGGAAAAAGCCATCGCCATTTTAAAAGAGCAGCAAAAAATTTAAGGACATATATCATGGATATCAGATTTGAAAATAAGATCGTACAGATTACCGGAGCCGGATCGGGTTTTGGCCGGATGGCCGCTCTTGAATTTGGCAAGACCGGCGCAAAACTGGTCCTGTCTGATGTCAATCAGGCCGGGCTTGATGAAACCATGAACCTGTTGGATTTTAATGCCGATCGCGCCATCGCCCTGCGATGTGATGTCAGCAAGCCTGATGACGTCGCGCAAATGACAAAAAAGGGCATCGACCATTTTGGTGCCCTTGATATTGCCATCAACAACGCTGGCATTGCCGATGAATTGATGCGGATTTGTGATACCAGCCTAAAAGATTTTGACCTTATGATGGCGGTCAATGTCAAGGGTGTCTTTCTCTGTATGCAGCAGGAGCTGAACCAGATGATGCAGCAGGGCAGCGGCGTGATCGTCAATGTCGCTTCTGTCGCAGGCTTAATTGGCGCGCCTTATCTTGCCGCTTATGCCGCCAGTAAACATGCGGTTATTGGTCTGACAAAATCTGTCGCCCTTGAATATGCCCGCAAAAATATTCGCATCAATGCCATCTGCCCGGCCTCCTGCCATACGCCGATGGTCGATCATGTGCTTCAGGGCAAAGACGGTGAAAAAAAACAACAGGATATTGCCAATAATATACCCATGGGGCGGCTGGGTACCCCGGAAGAAATCACCCATGGCATGATGTGGCTCTGCAGCGATCAAAACAGCTTTACCACGGGACAGGCACTCGCCTTTGATGGTGGATTATCAGCGGTTTAAATATCAACAAGCCCGATGACCGGTCTAGGTTATCGGGCTTGCAGTAAAATAAATAAATCGCTTATGCGTTGGCTTTTTTAAGATAGCTGAACATCAGATTGGTCAAGAAACCACTGACGACGAAGGTTAAGACAACCTTAGCCCACATTGCGGGATCAGCTATGGTCTGCATCGTGACAAGGACATAAACCCCATGCCCAACAAAAGCAACGATCGCCAGCAAAATCAACGTCGAAACATACCCCTTGATCGATTCAACAAGAACCGTCACCGCACAAGTGCCTCCGGTTGATCCCGCCCCAAGTCCAACAGCCAATACAGTCCCCAGCCACCAGGCCTCCGAAAGGCCCGGCGTGCCATATGAAAAATATGCTAAATTACCGACATAATACCACACAACAGTCACTATGGCCCCCAGCACCATATAAAGATATTTATTACTCATAAAACCTCTCCTTTTTTGATTAATAGTGCGAAACCGTAACTCAAAAAATGATTTTATGCAAATCTAGCCATATTGCAGAGCGCTGACCCACGCCAATCTTTAAGCAGAACAGGTCATCTTTTCGCCCATGTTAGCTACTATTGTTACATAGACGCATTAGGCAAAATGTCACCATGAGAAAGAGGGAACACATGCATTATCGTTGCTGGGCCGTCATGTGGACTTGTTTCAGTAAAATGGAGAGACATCTCTGTTCTCATGCGGTTTGATTTTCAAACGAGGGCGTTTAGATGAAATACTCAACATCTGAATGGCATACCTGACACAGAATCCTGAACGCCCTTGATTAATTCAGTTACTGTCACCGTATTTGCTGAAATTGTCTTTACAAGGCTATATGATTAGACATAGATTATGGGTAAAATAGGAGAATATATCTTGCGTAAATTAACCGCTTTAATAACCAGTTTCTTGGCAGTAATAATTTTATCAATCCCCGCTCTTGCTCAGACCAAAGTTAGTTTCTCAGGCGTTGCGCCAGCTGACGGCAATATTGTCATTGGTGTTCATGAGGGCGGCGAGCTGGGCAGCTTTGCGCTTTCTATAGATACGCAAACGAACGGTGGACTGGTTCATGCGATAAATGCTTCAGCTTTTAATGGCAAAGCCATGAGTGTTAAGATTGTCACAGCGCCCATGGGGTCAAGCTACGATCAAATACTACTTGTCGGCCTTGGTAACAAAGAAGCAGGTTTAAGCGATCTTGAATGGCAGAATATTGGTGGTAATGCCGTGCAAGAGGCTGTTGATGCTTTTAAAAAGGCGCCGGCCATGAATTTTGATGTTTCTGCTGAGGCTTTAGCCCATCTTGCCTTTGGTGCCAAACTGGGGAGCTATTATTTTGATAAATATTATACTCAGGAAAAGCGTCAAAGAAGCCAAGAAACACTTACATTCGTCAGCAATAACCATGCGGACGCAGAGAAGATATTTTCGGCGGAATTGAATCCTGTTGCCAATGCAATGGCATACACGCGAGATGTCTCAAATGAACCTGCCAATGTGATTTACCCTGAATCTTTTGTTAAGAGGTGGCGTGGTCATTTCAAGGCTATGAAAAATATCAAGATAAAAGTCATTGATCATAAGGAAATGCAAAAGCTTGGCATGGGCGCATTATACGGCGTGGGCCGAGGCAGCCAGCGCCCGCCTCGCATGATGATTGTAGAATATCGGGGTGCTAACAAGGGCGAGAAGCCTATTGTGATCGTTGGCAAGGGTATTACTTTTGACACAGGTGGCATAAGTTTAAAAAACCCACCCAAAATGTGGAATATGAAGTTTGATATGTCTGGTGCGGCGAGCACTATGGGGACTGTTCATGCACTTGCCGGACGCGGCGCAAAAGTAAATATAGTTGGCATAGCCGCACTCGCAGAAAATATGCCTAGCGCAAATGCACAGCGCCCGGGCGATGTTGTAAAGTCCATGTCGGGTAAAACCATTCAAATTCGCTCCACGGACGCTGAAGGACGCTTGGTTTTGGCAGATGGGCTATATTACGGTGATATCACCTATGATCCACAGTTGCTGGTGAATATGGCAACGCTTACTGGTTCTGCAAGCCGCGCCCTGGGTAGGGACTATGCAGCTCTATTTTCACGTCACGACGCGTTAGCTGACAAATTGATAGCTGTTGGCAAGAAAACCGGTGATGAACTTTGGCGTCTTCCCTTAAATGCCAACCATTTTAAGGCAATTGAAAATAATGTCGCGGATGTGATGAACTCTGGCCCAGATGCCCCCGGCGCGAGTGCTGGCGCCGCTTTTCTGGCCACCTTCGTCCGGGAAAGCACAAATTGGGCGCATTTAGATATCGCAGGCATTGCTTACTCTGATAAATCAACACCAACGAAAGCCTCTCCTGGTTCTCGAGCGTTTGGCGTTAGATTAATGAATGCCTATGTCAAAGAGCATTATGAAGGAAAATAATGCACGCCGTGCCTTCTTGTAACCAGTTAAAACCCTGACCTTCTCCTGTCATTACGGCAACAGTAACCGTAATACCCATTCCGCTACCATCATAATCCGCGATTTCTTCAACGCCATCATCCAAAAATGTGGTCAGCACCGTATCCACCGTCTTGGCCGGCCGCAGGCCCGGGGGGTCATAGGCATAGGTGGCAAGGGTCGCCGTCCGGCTCGACAATTCATGGGAATTTAGACACAATATCAAAGAACTAAGGTGCTGATTATAAAAGATAAAAAATCAATTTACTCTGACCCATTGCTGTCCCACTTATTCTGAGTTTTCATAATAGTCTCCATTGTTCGGTTGGTCTATCTGGTTCTTTGAGCGGTTTGAGCAAGTCGATCAA
>Ga0316204_10005570_pt1 | contig 20547 bp, 12 predicted proteins | sample 6monrhotite_MG_2_FD_205661 | JGI IMG/M metagenome (GOLD analysis project Ga0316204, IMG submission 205661) | Microbial mat bacterial communities from mineral coupon in-situ incubated in ocean water Damariscotta River, Maine, United States -... | ecosystem: Environmental > Aquatic > Marine >...
TCGATCCCGACAATAACGATTGAGGACGGATCAATTCCAGCCTTCTTCAATCCAATGCGCGCGCCGGTCGCCATACTGTCGCTATGGGCATATATGGCGTCAAATTTGATACCTTTATCAAGAGCTTCCTGAACAGCCAGAATTGATTTGCCTCGTAAATAATCGGCGTTCTTCCTAAAAGAGATACTCAGCCCCTTATGTTTTTCCAATCCAGCCAGGAAACCGTCCGTTCTGGCCTTGGCCGTCGATGAGGTCGAAACCCCTTCAAGCATCAATATTTTGCCAGATCCCTGCACTCTCTCGGCTATATAGGATGCAGCCTGGCGTCCAATTTCGAAATTGTCTCCGGTAATATAAGCCGTGTAATCGTCTGAATTAACAGAACGCGATAAAAGAAAAACCGGGATTCCTTTCTTGAACGCCGAGGAAATAACAGGCGCCATCGCATTCTCATCTACGGGGCTTGTAACCAATATGTCGACACCTTCGGCAACATAATTTTCAATATCAAGGATCTGATTTGCCATTTTCCCTTTTGCATCGGAAAACTTGAATTCTATAAAAGGATATGGGGCGAGCGCTTCTTTCAATTCCCTGACTTGCGCCGTCCGCCAATCGTTTCGTGTTGTATCTTGCGCAAATGCAACGACATATCTGTGATCACCGGGCCATTGGCCTCCATTGGAATGATCGGCCCTGACATCAGCGGGGCCACCAAGAAGCGCCACGACTATCAGCATCACCGGAATGAACCTGATATGACGAGCTAGCCATAATGTGTTTCTGCAATGCATAATTCTTTGATCTCCGTACTTGTTTGAGGGATTGTTAGTATGGATATGTGATCATCTAAATTCGGTGCGCTTTAAAAAACGAAAACGGATTTGCCCTGGGTTCGTTTCAAAGGCTCGCTTTTTCGCTCGCCAATACCTGATAAGAATTGATCCAGACTAACAAATTTACGGGCCCCTGTTATCTATCCACTCGTATAAGAAGAAGCAGTAAATCTACGTCTTTTGCATAGTAATTGGTGCAAACCAGCCTTTTAGAAAGGCAATGAACTCAATCGCGCCGCTGGGCTAAGTTAAAAAAACCAGTTCACCAGGCCAATTTTCTGCCTACCGGCTTCAACAAGTAGCTGGCCGGTTGCGTCACCATTTAGAGACGCCAGCTGCCCCCCTATACGTTCGTATATAACCGGCTGTCGTATGGATAATTATGTCCCCCCACAAGTTCAGCTATCCTCAGAGCTAGATTGTTAGCTTCATATATTCACCTGTCATCGATTGAACATAAAAGGTGCGCACACATATTTTCATCGGGGAATTATCATGGGATCTGGTGCCAAAGAACCGCAGCAAAAGAAAGTGGACTGTATATGTAGAGGCGATAGCGACAATTTTGTCCGGTCACGCTTCGAAAATGTGCAGGATGAGCTCGCCCCCTTCGGTCAAATCAGCGCTATGAACTATCCTAGGGATTTCATTTCCAGGCGTTACTGGACGCCCTGCCAATGACTGCTATTGAGATCAAATCAGAGTCCGATATTGTCGTCGCTCGTTCCGCAGGCCGGGAGATGGCTCGCGAATTGGGATTTGGAATATCAAATCAAACACGTTTGGCGACCGCGATATCGGAATTGACCCGAAATATCATCCGTTATGCCGGCGCCGGACAATGCAGTTTCTTCGATGATTCGGATGCATCCGAACTCGTTATTCGGGCAATCGTCACCGACCAAGGCCCTGGCATCACCGATATCGATCTGGCAATGACGGACGGCTTCAGCACAGGAGAAAGTCTTGGTGCCGGACTTTGCGGGACAAAACAGCTCGTCAAGGAAATGCACATCCAGTCCGACCCAGAGTCGACTACGGTTGCAATTCTGATCAAACAAAGAAGGGCCTGATCATTGGGTATCAACCATCCGTTGCCGGAAATCACTATCCTAAATCGGGATCAGAACGGCAATAAAAGCAGTAGTGTCCCGGTGCACAATTGTTCACGGCGCTGTCTCAGGCGGGGGGATGTTCGCATGTCCCGTAATTCCGGAATATTCGACCTGTTCAAAGGTGGAACCCGTGATCCGGTCAATCTGACGAACGCGTCAAAAACAGCACATCCCGTCCTGCCTGTTTTGCCCAAAGTTTTATTCAAGTCGTGGATTCTGAGAAGTAGTCACTCAGGAATACCGGGTTGCAGAATTAACTGAGCGTACAAGGAAAGACTCATGAGAGAGCTATCACAGGAAATTAAATTTGTCGACTTGGCCCGGGCGTACTTTTCCAGATCAAGTGAACATTGCCTTTCCGCTGAAACAGAGATCGAACGTGAACAGTTTTTGTCAGGTATCCGGACAGAAAACGTCGTTGGAACCCACCAGCGGACGTTCGAGCGGATCGCCAGGAAGTTTCCCGCCACGCCGTTGAATTCTGAGTTCAATCTGACACCGCCCTCCTTACTGGAATTACTGAAGGCCTACGGCATGGCTTTTCGCGAAAATGCCACCCGTTTAGATCGAAGCGAGGAAGCAAACGACCAAAATGAACGCACGATTCGCGGCATTCTAGAAACCGTGACCGAAGGAGTCATCCTCTTTGATGAAGAAGCCAAAGTACAACTTTTCAACCCGACAGCCGAGACTATATTCGGACGAAACGCCAACGACGTCATCGGCCATGATTTTTTTACTCTTATCGGAGATGCATGTGTCTCAAACGTGTTCAGCGCTGCAGTTGGGAAAGACTCCGAAGGCCCGTTTGTAACGCCCCCCACTGAAGTAGCAGGAATTAAATCAGACGGTACCGAATTTCCGATCGAAGTTGAGATCACACAGATGTGCCTACATGAACAAAATCAGAATGTATGTCTTGTCCGTTCCCTAACCGAACGTAACAACATTCACCGCTAGTTGCTCCAAGCATCAAAGAGGGCTAAAAATTGCCGTTTCACACAGAAAAAAATTGCCGTGCATTAAACTGCCCCCCACCAAATGCGCACATATACAAGTAAATTAGGGAAGTGGAAAATAAGAGTCCGCAGACGACTGCTGTTGCTCGTCCTGCTTATGATCGTAGTGTCGATATCAACTGCAGGATCCTCTATCTGGGTCCTGTATCAAGCCGTCATAAACGAGCAACGGGAATTATTGGTAGAACGGGTCGATAACCAGGCAAAAATAGTTCAAACCATCTTTCAAATTCAACTGGATCATGACCGCAAGGATAATCTGCACTCCCGGAATGACTCAAATCTGGATAGGTTATTCACGACCTATATGACAAATACCGAGTTTGGATCTACCGGAGAATTCGTTCTTGCTCAAGTCCGGGGTAAAGATCTGGTTTTTCTTTTACCGCATAGGTTCCCGGTCAACCACGAAAATGTTGAAAGTCCATTTGTTGCAACAATATCCGAACCAGTACGCCGTGCGCTGGACGGGTTAACTGGAACCCTCACCGGACAGGACTATCGAGGAGCCACCGTTCTTGCCGCCTATCGGGCATTGGGCATCGACAATATTGGCATCGTCGCAAAAATCGATATTGCCGAAATCCGCGCACCATTTATTGCCACTGCTCAAACTGGGGCTTTCTACGGGATCGCCGTCATCATTTGCGGCGTGGTTGTGTTCCTGCTTATCAGCAATCCACTACTGGCCAATCTAGACAAAAGCTATACGAACTTGGCCGATGCACAGCGCATTGCCAAATTGGGAAGTTGGGAACGCAATCTTATAACCAACACCAACAAACGGTCGGACGAAGTTTACCGGATTTATGGTGTCAACCCGGAAACCTTCGGCGACACCTATGATGATTTTCTAAGTCTTGTTCACCCCGACGATTACGAATTGGTTACCCAGACCCATGCGTCGGCCATTTCAGGTGGCGGCCAATATTCCATGGGTTTTCGCATCATTCGACCAAATGGGCTGGAACGATATGTTCAGTCCCACGCCAAGGTGCTCCGGGACGGCGATGGCAATCCTGCGCAAATGATAGGCACCGTTCAGGATATTACCTACAGGAAACAGTACGACGAGGCGCTAAAGAACGGTGAACTAAGATTCCGCGCGCTGGTAGACGGCTCCAGCCAGGGTATGCTTGTACACCGAAACCTTGAATTGATGCTCGCTAACAAGGCCCTGGCGGATATGTTCGGCTATGATTCGACATCGGAAATTACTGAGTTGGCTTCATCTCTGGAATTGCTTTCCCCGGACGAACAGGTACGCGTTAAGGAGTATTATGAACAGCGCATGCGTGGAGGGGATGCACCAAATAACTATGACTGCAAAGGGCGGAAGAAGGACGGGACCGAAATTTGGTTAAACATCAGATCCTATCGAATTCCGTGGGATGGCGGTTGGGCTATATGCTCTAATTACTTTGATATAACCGATGCAAGAAGCCTTCGAAACCAGGCTGAGCAGCAGGCCAGATTGCAGGCCTTGGGCGATCTAACCACCGGTGCGGCCCATGAACTTAATCAGCCTTTGAATATTGTTCGTATGGCGGCTGAAAGTTCGATGGAACTGCTGCACGTCACGGATAAAAATGGAGAAATCATAAGAAAAAAATTAGAACGTATATCTGAACAAACGGTACGAGCTTCTGCAATTATCGACCGCATGCGTGACTTTAGCAATATCGCGCCTAAAGAAAACGTCGTGTTTGACCTGGTTGAGCTGGTACACGATACAGAAGACCTTATGAAAAACGAATTGCATGAAAGCGGTATTCCATTGGTTGTGGTTTCAGGTGACGGCGCGGGATACATTGATGGCAACCGCATGCAATTCGAACACATTCTGATCAATATGATAAAAAATGCGCGTGAGGCCATTCTGTCGGAACCGCGTCCCCAAAACGAAGTTCCTGAAGCTCACAAAATTACCGTAAAAATAGATACATCCCCCACCGGGTCGTCTGTCAAGCTAACCATTAGCGACACTGGTCCGGGAATTGACAAGGATATGAAATCGCGCATTTTCGACCCCTTCTTTACCACACGGGAAGTCGGAAAAGGAATGGGGATGGGTCTTGCCATCACCTATGGCGTGATTCGTAAGAATGGTGGCACTATCGAAGTCAATAATTCTAGCAATGGCGCGGTATTCACGATCACGCTACCTTGCGTGAACAATAAACGAACAACGGCGGGGAAATGAACCAATGGATTATATGACCAAGAACGTGAGCTCGCTTCTTCTTAGTCGAAGACTATTGATTCCCATAGCCTTGTCACTACTGCTTGTCATGACGAGTCGATACAGCTACGTCCTGTTCCATACGCTGGCCGAATTGTTCGCCATTCTCGTTGCCCTTATTCTTTCCGTCGTCGTGTGGCACACCTATTCAATTACACGTAACAATTTTCTGATGTACCTTGGGTGTGGTTATTTCTGGGTCGGCTCCCTGGATTTGTTCCACACGCTTGCGTACAAAGGCATGAGCGTCTTACCCGCCTACGGCACCAATCAGTCTGCCCAATTTTGGATTTCCGGTCGATATCTTGAATCGCTTTTGTTGCTTTCAGCGCCGCTGTTTCTGTCCCGCCCCTTATCTCCAAATGCAGTTTTCCTATCATTTGGTGGGTTAACCATCGCGTTTGTTGCGCTAATCGCAACTGGAAATTTTCCTGATACTTTCATCGAAGGCCAGGGGCTCACTCCGTTCAAGATTTATAGCGAATACGTAATCATCGCAATTCTACTAGCCGCCAGCATCTATTTTCTAAAACAGCGCGAACAATTCGATAAAAGAATTTTAGATCTTATGGTCGTTTCGATCATCCTGACCATCGGGGCAGAATTGGCCTTTACCTACTATATCGATGCCTATGGCCTGTCTAATTTGATTGGGCACATCTTCAAAATATTTTCTTATTGGCTGATCTTCGAGGCAATCGTCCACACAGCGCTTACCGAACCGTACAATTTCATGTCCAAAAGCGCGAATACATATGAGGCGATTCCGTTCCCCACCATCCTGATAAATGGTATGGGAATCATCCATCAGGCCAACAAAGCCGCTTGCGACGTCGCTAATCTTCCAGTCAGCCGACTGATCGACCAACATTGCCACGACCTATTTCATCATACCGACGTTGACGTACTCGAGTGTGATATTTGCCAAGCCATTTCCAAAAATATCCCCATGACAGCAACCCGCTTACATACGCCAAAAGGTAATAAATATTGGGAAATATCACTAGCCCCCGTTGATGCGTCAAACAAGTTAGCCGGCATGGTACATATTGCTCGAAACATCACCAAACGTGTTCAAATAGAAGAATCACTGCATGAAAATGAAGCCCTCTTCAAGATCATCACCGAAACATCACCCGTAGGAATTTCGATCTCGACCGTCGATACCGGGACCATCCTCTTCTGCAACAAACAGTTTGGGGACATTCTGGGCGTTGATTCCCATGAACTGGTAGGACGAAAAGTCCTGGATTTTTACTTTGACAGTAACGATAGAACAAAGCTTATCGATGAATTTGAACGTACCGGGCGAGTTAGCGGTCGCGAGATCGAGACGGTAACGACGAGCGGCATCAATTGCTGGGTTCTGGTGTCTAGCGAAAGGATTGACCTTAATGGTGAAAAGGTTTTGCTAAATACCACCCTGGACATTTCAAAGAATCGGGCCAATCAGGAAAAAATGATACAAACGGCTAAACTTGCCACCATTGGCGAAATGGCGGCCAACATCGCCCACGAACTTAACCAGCCTTTGAGCATCGTCAGAATGACAGCGGAAAATATATTGGTCGGCACGGAAAAATCCACCTATGGGCCTGAAAAAACGATGGCCAAACTGAACAACCTGATCGATCAGGTCGACAGAATGTCGGAAATTATCAATCACATGCGTGTGTTCAGTCGCAAGGATAACGCGAAACATGAACTGTTTGACCCCTGCGTCAGCGTCATCGATGCCATCAAGATGGTTGATGAACAGTTTAAAATTCTTTCTGTTGATGTCTCAGCCAGCTTGCCTGACACCTGTCTACATGTCATGGGACATTCACTGCAAATGGAACAGTTGATTGTCAACTTGCTGAACAATGCCAAGGACGCGACCGTCGACAAACTAGCTAAATCAAAAAACCTGAATCCCGACTATTCCCCCAAAATTGAAATTCACGTTATCAACAAAACAGAAGATCAAATTGTGCAGGTCTCTGTTATCGATAACGGTGGGGGCATTCCTGAACACCTTTTGGGTGAAGTTGCAGATCCATTTTTCACAAGTAAACCCGGAGGTGAGGGAACCGGTCTTGGCTTGTCAATTTCCTTTGATATAGTTGACCGCATGAATGGAAGTATTGAATTAACCAACGAAGGGGACGGATGCCGCATCAACATTTTGCTGCCCGGTGTTTCTAGCATGACCAAGCCTGTCGCATCAGAAGACCATACGGTTGACGAAGAACCAATAGAGCATGAGAGCGCTTCATCCGTCGCGCTGGCTGGTTCGAAAAAGGAAATCCGTATATTGGTTGCCGACGACGAACGATTGGCGGCGGAAAGCGTATCGGAATATCTGGAATACAAGGGTTTCTCGGTGACCCTTGCGAGCAATGGCGAAGAAGCTTTGCGTTTATTCCTCGAACACCCCATAGATGCAATCGTAACTGATTTGCGAATGCCTATAATGGATGGCAATGAGCTCATCAATAATGTCCGGTCTCTCAATCAGGATATTCCGATCATCGTAACCACCGGACACGCAAACATCGGTGATGACGATGAAGAAATCGTCGCAACCGGAGCGAGCATCATTTTGAGAAAACCCATCGAACTAAGCAAGCTGGCCAAGCTTCTGACTGAAATGACGTAATCACGCGCCTAAGAATTGTTACTGAACTTAAGCGCCAACGAAACGGCATGGGTCCTATTACTGACGCCGAATTTCTTGTAAATGTTTTGTAAATGAACCTTGACTGTAATTTCTTTCAAGTCCATTTCGCGCGCGATTTGCTTGTTCGGATGACCTTCAATGAGCAAGTCCAGAACCTCCAATTCGCGTTTGGTCAAGCTGGCAAGCGGACTGTCTTCGGAATCACCTGCTCCGTCATTTTCCTGCAATTCCGCCAAGGCCCCTGATGGTATGTAAGTATCGCCCGCCAAGACCAACCGAAGAGCATTGTTCATGGCATCACGGCTGATGGTTTTGGGAATGAACCCCTTGGCACCCATTTTCATGGCGTCAAGGATGTCACTCTTTCGGGCCGTTCCGGAAAGCATAACAATTGGGATTTTCGGGTACTGGTCAAGCATTGACCGGAGTCCATCAAGACCGTCCATTCCTGGCATCTTCAAATCAAGAATAATCAAGTCCAAGTCCGGGGTTTGAGAAGCGATCTCGAATGCTTCAGCAAACGTACCTGCTTCCAAGACGGAAATATCAAGTTCCAGGTTAATCAGATATTCAGTTAAGTTTTCACGAATTAAAGTGTGATCGTCAGCAAGCAAAATTCGCACAAAACTCTCCCCAACTAAATGACTAGTCGCCTGAACGTGGCTGAAAACACTCCCCATGGCACCATCATGTTACGTGAGCGACACATGAATACCAATATATTTTATGCATCAATCCCCCCTCCTTGAAATAACCAGTGGACGTCTTACCCTTTTGTATAGGGTAATTATCCATCTGTAACAGCGTTTTATACTTCTGAGCAATATATTCTGGACGTCTGAACTGGCAATATTACGGTGCGTTCAAGGAACGTAGAAACCGATCCGCCCGGCCTCCCCTCCCTCCCCCCCCCCCCAGCCGGGCGGATTATTCCTTCCGACATGGGGCTGAAATTTCTCAGGGATGGAAAAGAGGAGAACACACATGAAAGACAAGGTGGATGTTGCCGCAATCATCGCCACAATGAGTGAGAAATTTGCAATCGATTGCATCGACCACATCACCGCTGCAGAACTTTCCGTCCAAAACATGGTCAAAGGGATTGGAGACTTCGACGAAAACCTCGAATCACTGCTCCGATTAGTACATACGGTGCAAGGATGCGGCGGAACATTCGGCTATCCAACGATCAGCGTTATCGCCCAACGGCTCGAAGTTTACGTCGAAGCATTGGATCAGGTCCCCCCCCACCTTGATAAAATTCAAGTATTTCTAAACAAAATCCGGGAAATCGCCGAAGATCGCCAAGAACCGGAAGCCACCTATCGTGACCAAATACTGCAAAGCTTGCCGCGAGCGCAACGGCGCTCTGGTGCGAGCTCGTCGGCGAAAAGAAGCCACAAAGCAGCCTAGCTAGTATCTTGCGGGCCACCAGCCCCGTGTGCCAGCGCTCTTCTTCCCCTACGTATGACTGATTTGCCTTAACCTGCAGCGGCTTGCTTGGCGTGAAAGGCGTTAATGAACGCGACAAACTCACTTGCCGGAAGCGGCCGACTGAACCAGTAGCCCTGGAATTGATCACAACCGAGCAGTTTCAGGTAGTCTGCCTGCTCTTGCATTTCGATGCCTTCAGCAACAACCGCCATATTGTGCGCGTGGCCCATTTCAATAATGGCCCCGGAAATAGCCGCATCCTGCGGATCAGTCAGTATATTTTGCACAAATGACAGGTCGATCTTTATAGTATTCGCCGGGAAACGTTTCAGGTACGACAGCGATGAATACCCGGTACCAAAATCGTCGATCGCGATATCTATGCCCAGGCTGTGTATGGAATGAAGAGTCTTCAAAGTATTTTCAGAATCATCCACAAGTACGTTTTCAGTAATTTCCAATTCAAGATTTCGCGCGGCCAGCCCTGATTCCTTCAGCGTATTAGCTACGGTTTCAAACAAATCTCCCTGGCTAAATTGAGCTGGCGACAAGTTAACAGCGACATCCAGGTCAAAGCCATATTCTGACTGCCAAGCTTTCAACTGGAAGCAGGCTTCGCGCAAAACCCACTCTCCAATTGGGATGATAAGTCCTGTGGCTTCGGCGAGCGGGATGAATTCGGCTGGCGAAATGTATCCCAATTTTGGATGCACCCATCTGATAAGCGCCTCCGCTCCCACTGGCCTGCCGCTTCTTACATCTATTCTGGGCTGATAGTACAATTCGAATTCTTTGTTCTTTAACGCTTTTCGAAGATCGCGCCCCAGCATCTCTGCTTTTTCTATATGCTCTGACCAGGAAGTATCATAAACACACAGGGTATTTGGCCCTTCTGTTTTCGCCTTATCACAGGCCACCCCTGCATATTTCAACAAATTATGGCAGTCAGTTTCCTCGCCTGAATTCTTCGACATTCCAATATTTACCGAAACAAACAAGTCTGTATCCACGATATCCATTGTCGCGGACAGGGACTCTAGAATATTTTTGGCCAGGGATTTTGCCTCAAACTCAGGACACCCCAGCAAAACAGCAAATTTGTTATCTCCTATTCGCGAGAGAACATTTTTTGGTCGAGGAAGTGTTTTTGACTTGATGAACTCGTGAACGCTCTTGCGAAGACGATTGGCCACAACCCCAAGAATTTTATTCGTGTTTGCATAGCCCAGAACGTCATTCACGTCGGCCAATCCATCAATTTCCACCACCAGGATAACCAGTTCCTGCGATTCGATCCTTTCGCCGTCGCTGTACGCTTTCAAAATTTTTAAAAATTCCGGCCGGCTGATAAGCCCCGTTAACGGGTCATGGGATTCCAAGTGGTTTATTTTATCATTTGTTTTCTTCAGGATTTCTTCAAGTCTAATTGTCTCTACATCTTTTCGAGTGGCAATTTGCGCCGCCTTTTCCAGTTGCATTTCAACCGTCACCATCAATAATTCATAGTCGACCGGTTTTGTCAGATACTCATCACTACCAAGTCGCTTGCCTTCGATTCTGCTTTCGTTGCTAGCCAGGGCCGTTAGAAAAACAAAAGGGATATCTGAAAGTTGGGGATGGTCGCGGCGCAAATCGCGTAACACCTCTAAACCGGTTTTACCTGGCATCGTAACATCACATATTACGAGGTCGGGATGATGCTCGACAATAACTGCGATTCCCTCAACGCCATCCCTTGCTTCCAACACCTGATAGCCTTGTGCCTTCAATATCTCTACAAGGTCTTCTCGTAGTAGATCCTCATCATCAATACACAGTATCTTAAGCATTTCCCTGTTCTCTCTATGAAGGTTGGTTAGTTGGACGCGCCAGCAAAGGGAATCTAATCGTTACTTCGGTTCCTTTATCAATTTGGCTTTGCAGGTCAAATTTAGCGCCAAGCAGTTCGCTCAGGCCTTTTGCCAAGGTCAACCCGATACCCGGGCCTTCAGTAGAACGAGTCATACTATTTTCCACACGCCCAAAAGCTTTCAACACTTTTGGAATATCGTCGTTGGCGATTCCGATCCCATCGTCGATTACTGAAATAACGAATGAAGAGTTCTTTTGAACTTCCGCACGAATTCGCACACTGCCATTCTCCTGGGAATAGATCACGGCATTCGACAGCAATGCCGATAGAACTTGTTCCAATGTTTCTTCGCAGGAATATAGTTCCGGGAGATCTTCTGGATATTCGGTGCTGAGGCTGATTCCCTCCTCATCTGCTTTGGCAGCCATCCCAAAAACGCAACTTTCAATGCAATCTGATGCACTGAAGTATTCTTTTTCATAGGTTAAATTCCCTGAAAGGGCATCCGTCAAGTAAAGGATATTGTTGATAATTTTAAGTAATTGTTCGCCACCTTTCTGAATATGACCGACATATTCCTTGTAAACCTCATTTTCGATTGGACCGAAGGTTTCATCCTTCATCATGGTCGCAAAACCGAGGATGTGGTTCAGCGGTGTGCGGAGCTCGTGGGGCAGAACACCCAAGATGGATTGCCGCAAATCTTCCAACTCCGACTGTTTTTTCCTCTCCAGACGCGATGATATCATCAGTCGTGAATCAATCGTCGCCCGTAGCAAATCAAAGTCTACCGGTTTACTCAAGTAGTCATCCGCGCCCAGCAACTTGCCCTCTATAATATCACTGCTTTGCATCCTGTTCGTCAGGAGCAGGAAAGGTATAGAATCAAATTCGGGGTACTCTGCCCTGAGCTTCAACAGCAACTCGTTGCCATCCATCGCTGGCATCGACACATCGCAGAGAATCAGGTTCGGTTTGTGGGATATGATCGCCTCGAGGCCTTCAATGCCATTTGACGCCTCAATCGTCTTGTATCCTGCTTCTTCAAGGTCTTCGACAAGCATTTTGCGAATTGCCTGCTCATCGTCGATACAAAGGACTATGGGATCCATGACTTTATTGCCCTGCATGTTCGGGTCGCAAGCTCTGGCCCGCGAAAGCTCCGGGAGCCTCTTGCCCTTCCGTTCCGGTTTTATGTACAGAACACCCCAGGGACATTGGAAACCGGACCGTAAATATCGTGCCGGTGTTTACTTCGCTATCAACTTCGATACTTCCCTCGTGCATTTCAACGAGCATTTTTGAAAGATACAGACCGAGGCCGGTTCCAGAAACTCCTGAAGATGTACTGGCCCGATAGAAACGGCTAAAGAGCATTGGTATTTCGTTTTTCGGAATACCGACACCGCCATCTCGAACTGAAATCAAGACGTCATTACCCTCAGTCCATCCATTGATATCGACCCGTGAATTCTCCGAGGAATACTTGACGGCGTTGGAAACCAAATTCGTCAACACAATATCAATTTGTTTGGTATCTGCCTGTATGGACTGCGGCAAATCATCTATTTCAATGCTGATCAGGCAACCCTCACCAATCTGGAATTGTCGATGGCATATTCCCCTCAAAACTTGTCCCAAATTACAATTTTGCAATCTCAAATCGAACCTGCCTTCTTCGTAGCGAGCCACGGATAGTGTTTCGTCAATTAGATCCGTCATTCGGTTGATAGTCGATCTGATCACACCAACCCGTTCAGACAGATACTCATCCGTAACTGGCTGCGTACTGCGGGTAATACGCTGTGCGGTACTGTCGATTATTGCCAGCGGCGTCCGGAATTCATGGGAAACCAAGGCGATAAATTCCCTTTGCATCTGATTAAGCTGACGCTCTTTTTCCAGCGCCTTTTCCAACGCGGCTTTGTACGTTTTCTCCATTTGGCGCCAATGTACTGTTTCGACCGCACGACCAGCCGAAACGGCCAATTGTTTGAGGGAGACTGGCTTCGTCAGGAAATCTATCGCGCCGAACTGCAAAGCCTCTATCGCCTCATCCCTGCCGGCATGACCGGTCAGGACGATAGTTTCCAGGTTACGTTTTGAAAATATCCCCTCTCGCAAGCGCCTCAACATCTCCAGACCACTCATTCGGGGCATTCGAATATCAGTAATGACCAGACCAATGTCTTGGTCTTCATCTACAATTTTCAACGCCGTGGCGGCATCCGGTGCCGTCTTGCAGACAAATCCCTTTATGTGGAGATAATCTGACATCTCGAGCAGTATTTCCGGTTCATCATCGACCAGCAAAACCGTACATTGATGCCGGTCACCATCCGCCCCATCTTCCGTACCATCTTCCGTGCCATTTCGCATGATGGCGTGGTGCTCGTTCAGCGATCTGAATTCTGGCTTGGCTTCTGACATTGCCGGTGGTCGGTTGTCTAACATGTTTGATCCGAGGCCTGGTTCGACATTTTGTTGATTCTCGATGATCAATTGTCTCTTGGATTTAGCGGAAGTTCTATTGATCGGAGGTATGCTTTTTGAACCTCAGGCGTATACGTTACGTGTCCAAATGCGCAGGAAACCTATACGTTTGGATAGCTAGGATCAGGACAAGCCAGAGCTAAAGAGATCGCGAATCTTGAGATATATTTAGTCCAAGTCCTTGAAATCCCATGCCTGATACCGTTCGCCATAAAATCGTCTGAAACATGTCCTCCAGGGATAAACGGACAGACAAACAAACGCCATCAAGCTTATTGCGACTGTATGTAAACTTCGACGTTCTCCATTTGGCTACCAATCTTGGGTGCTATGTTATCTAGCGTGCTCCAGTCTTCATCTCTCCCTGCTGCTTCCAGTGCCGCACAGGTGTCCGCGAGCTCATTGGCTCCGACAGTTCTGGCAGATGACTTCAGCTTATGGGCCAAATCTGCAATATCGGTGGCAGAGCGCTCAGAGTACGCCGTGCCAATCAGCGTGACAATTTCCTGACTAGGGTCGATAAACTTTTTGAGGAATTTCAGATGCAACTCGGGGTCATCACCGAGAATTTTAGACAAGGCCATTGGGTCCACAGGGCTTTCCTGGACATTTAGAGAAGCTGAGGACGAATCCACCTGTTGAACAGGATTATGCGAATTTTCCCCTTCGGTCACATCCAACTCAAGCGGAAGCCAATGATTCAGGGTTTTCTTCAGATATTTCAGTTCGACCGGTTTGGACAGAAAATCATCCATCCCTATTTTCAGGCATTTCTCCGATTCTCCCGAAAGTGCATTGGCGGTGATGGCAATGATCGCGGTTCGATCTCCTTTTTCCAGTTCTGCTTCGCGGATTGCCGATGTCAACTCGAAGCCATCCATTACTGGCATGTGGCAATCCGTTAGCAGCAAGCCATATCGACCAGAACGCCATGCGTCTAAAGCCTCGGCGCCATTTGAAAATACTTCAGCAGCGTACCCCAGGATCGTCAACTGGCGTAAAAGGACGTCTTGATTGACTTCATTGTCTTCGGCGATAAGGATCAATTGCCCACGGCGTTCGGCCTCTTCTACGGTCATCGCTGCCGAATGGTCCGGTGACGTCGCTATTTTATCATCGAACTGGAATATCTGGCTGGCGCGTCCCGCCGCAACGGCGACTGTTCTCCGCAAGGCGCCGCCTAGCAATGGAAATGCACTAAGAGGAATAGAATCTGACCCTGCTATATATTGCGGAAGCACACGATCTGGTGTCAGTATTACGTAGTGAAGATTGGGGTTATCAGCCTCAGCCGTCACATTGCTCAGGGCGTTCCTGATGTCCCGTTCCCACTCAAGGCACGTAACGACCACCTCAAAGCGGGCGGCACTCTTGGCCTCATTGCCAATCGGACTGTATGGGTTGCCAGCGATACTTACGCTGACTCCCCAATTTTGCAGGTAATTGATTGCTATTTCCTTAGTGGCTGGGTCAGCAATGGCGACTAACGCGCGAACCCCGCTGATGTCCGTTTCGATTGGCTGGCTCATATCCGGATCGGAAAATTCAAACGGCAATTCAATATTGAACGTTGTTCCTATGCCAACTTCACTTTCAACACCAATAGAACCACCCATCATATCGACGAGTTGCTTGCTAATAGAAAGCCCTAAGCCGGTACCGCCGAAACGTCTCATGGTCGAAGATTCTGCTTGGATAAACGGCTTGAACAACTCAGCGACCTGTTTCCCGGACATGCCAATTCCCGTATCGGAAACGGCAAACAGCAATGAATCACATTCGCCAGGCCGCCCAGGCATCTGATCGACGGCCACAGTGATAACATTCTGACTACCTTCGGAATCCTCAGTAAATTTGATAGCGTTGCCGATGATATTAAACAAAATTTGACGAATGCGAATTTGGTCGCCGACAACCCACGCTTGGAGACAGGGAGAAATACGGAGCTCTACCAACACGTTTTTGGCATCGGCGTTCGGAAGCAGCGTTTCGATGACTCCCTCGACCACTGTGGGAAGGTATACGGGAATTTTTTCGATCGTCAGCTTTCCCGCTTCTATTTTTGAAAAATCCAGAATGTCGTTGATGATATGAAGCAGAGAGTAGGCTGAGTCGCGCACCGTCCCCAGCATATGTTTTTGTTCGGATTCCAGTGATGTCTGGTTCAGAATATCAATCATGCCAATAACACCATTCATAGGTGTTCTTATCTCATGGCTCATGGCTGCCAGAAATGAACTTTTGGACGCGCTGGCTTGTTCAGCAACAGTTATCGCGTTTTTAAGGTCTTCTTCTGCCGCTTTTCGGGTCGTTATGTCCGTCCGTATGGAGACATATTTGAACGGCTTTCCTTTTTCATTCAAAAACGGAACAATGGTTGAATAAACCCAATAGAAGCTACCATCTTTTGACTGGTTTTTAATTTCCCCACGCCAGATGCGCCCACTTGAAATAGTTTCCCACAGGTTATGATAGAATTCGGATGTGTGTTCATCCGATTTGACAATTCTGTGGTTCTGTCCCAGCAGTTCATTCTTGTCATATCCGGTGATTTCACAAAACCTGTCGTTAGCATACGTGATTTTGCCACTCACGTCTGCGAAGCTGACGATGGCATGCTGATCCAGGGCATTTTGTTGAAATTCCAGCTCCTTTAGCGTCGTTCCCAACTGGGTAGTCGTCTCTCTTAACGTGGACTCACTTTCTTCAATACGCTTTTTTTCTTCTTTAAGTTCGACACTCTCACCAAGCTGCAAGCATATGGTTTCCATAACTTTTATGAAATCCGCGTCAGCTTCATGTTCGCCGTCGGCGACAAATTCCATAATGAGTTTGGTCCTGAACCCGACGACAACCGGAAACACAAATCGCGTTATCACATTCATCGCATCCGAAATGTCCCCGCCGTGTTCAATGCGCCGTACAAATTCGCCATTCGATGGAACAACACCGTTCCACGCGTACGTTATTGCGTCCTGATCGTTCAATTCACCGCCCAAGTCATTTTGAGGCCCTGTTTGCGCAATGCATTCAGTGATGGTGCCGTGTTCGGAATAATACGCACGCCCTGCGAGCCAATCATTATGCTTCACGAGCTCCTCAAGACTTATTTGAAAAGCATCCGCGATACTTGCCGACCGGTTGGCCGCAAACATGATACGATTGATAAGCGATAATGCCTCTTCCGAGCGCTTCCTTTGGGTAACCTCTAATGACAAGTTCCCTGACAGTTTGATTTGACGATGAATAAAGCCCGCCATGACGCTCAACCCCAACACCACGATGGCACCAAAGATGGTGACTAACGGCATGCTGGAATTCGTTGCAGAGATACTTGCAGGGTCGTAACTGGCAGTAGGGATAAAATAGGCCGCCTGCATAGCGGTGTAATGCATTGCAGAAGTTGCAACCCCCATTGCAAAGGAACTCGCAGCAATAATGAACTTCGCATCGACTTTGACCCAGAACGGCAACTTGACCTTGATGACGATCGCGACAAAACCAAAGGCGACCGCCGCCGCAATCGCTACGCCAAATAGCAACGGGTCATAATACAGCTCAACGCCAGTAACCTGCATCGCCGCCATGCCCATGAAATGCATGATTCCGATGCCGCTTCCTATCACTACCGCGGCCCCCATCATACCGGGAACGGTAATCTTGGGCTGGGATATTATCCGCAAAACCAAAGCGCTCGCCAGAATAACAGGAACAATAGAAAGTATGGTTAAGCCTGCGTCGAATTTCATGGGCGCAGGGATTCGAAAGGCCATCATCGCGAGGAAATGCATCGCCCATACCCCGCCCCCCATCGTGAATGCCGCAACAAACAGGAGCGCCGAACGTTTGGCAAAGCCTTCTACAAGGCTGCAATTTTTCGTATGCTCGAACGCAGCGTACGAGGCAATTACGGCAATGGAGACAGAAAGTATAACATAGACCGGATCATGATTTCCTTGAATAATCCGGCTTAGATCATCTTGTTCTGTAATGAATTTGAGGTGATTTACCAACACTGTTTCTCCCGTAGCATGCACATGTTTTCCCTGATCGACCGCCCCTGGACATTGGCCAGCGCGTCTGGTGGAACAGGATTAGACAGCCATGCTTTCCATTACTTCGTTTTTGAACCCGTGCACTTGTAAGAGGACATCAATATCCTTGGCGGTGAATGGTTTCACCAAAATCGCATCGGCCCCGATTTTTGAAGCGGCCTGAAGCGCCATTCCCTTCTCCATGCCCTCCGCACCTCCCGACATGGCGAAAACTTTAGTTTCCGGATAGTTTTTCTTCAGTTTCTCGATGGCCTTGATTCCCCCCATTCCAGGCATGAAGATATCGCTAAGAACGATCGACACCCCCCCTCTTTGCAGGTGATCGAAAGCATCTTCGGCGCTGCTGCACCAAAGAGTCTGAAAATTTCGTTGCATAAAGACTTCGGATAGAATTGATCCGAAAAAATTATCGTCATCGATAATCAGGGCGATTTTCTTACGGGACATCATGCTTGCTCCAGGTTTTCCTTGAAAACATCCCCGCTATTTATTGTGCAGGGAAGCGTTCAGTCTAAGAATTCTAACACTGAAGGTCTGGGCGCGAATATTGTACAGATGACGGAAAGACTATACGAATGTATGAGTATTCGGCCCCAGAACATGAGCCCTAAGGGTTAAGGGCGAGAGTTGCGGCAGGCCCCATCCATCCCATCGCGGCACGTCACTGTTTTGGGCTATTCGTTAGCGCTCTAAGCCTGAACCGTTTTTATAAATTGCTCGCAACAAGCAGGCTGACGGTGAATTTGGCGCCGCCGTCGGTGTTAATGACTTCGAGTCTTCCACCCATCTCGGTGATAATGCCATAACTTATCGACAGGCCCAATCCCGTGCCCTTGCCAACTTCCTTGGTCGTAAAGAAGGGCTCGAAAATGCGTTCGATGAATCTATCCGGTATTCCCCCGGCAGTATCCTGGATCGTAAAGATGACTTCATCCAAACTTGGATCATCAGTGATGTTTATGACAATTCGCTGCGGTTTTTCGCGGCTTTTCCCAACTTCGCCGAATGCATCACCAGCATTTTTCAACAGGTTCAGAACCACCTGTTCCAATTGTAACTGTTGCCCCACAACTTCCCGGCAGTTTTCGGGCAGATTGACGGAAAGATCAATTCCGCTCAAACGCATCTGTTCTTTCACAAGGTCCACCGCCCCCAGTACGGCTTCCCTGAAATCGACATGTTGAAGATCGCTGGTTTCAATGCGCCCGAACGTTCGCATGTGGTTAATAATTTCAGAAGCCCGGTCTGTCTGGCTCAAAATTCTTTCAAGTTTACCCAAAAGACTATCTGCAGACGTAATGCCCGTCTTCACGATTTCCGTCAAAACTTCCGCCGACATACGAATAATATTTAACGGCTGGTTTAACTCGTGTGCCATGCCGGTCGACATTTCCCCCAGCGTAGCCAGCTTCGATGATTGCACAAGCTGGGCCTGAACCTGTTTGCGCTTGGTAATATCGATGTGGGTGCCGACCAGACGAACGGGTTTACCATCGCGTAGAACGACAAAGGCACGCGAAAGAATGTCTACCCACGAACCGTCTTTATGGCGCATCCGGAATTCGGATTCATACTTATCCAAATCCCCCGAAAGTATACCCGCCAAGTCCGCATCGACACGGTCTTTATCCTTGGGGTGGAGGAGCCCCGTTCCGAAGTTCAAGTCTGATCCAATTTCATCCAGACGATACCCCAACATCTCGGCCCAACGGGGTGAATAATAGACTTCATTGGACTTTAGGTTTAGATCCCATAATCCGTCATTGGCACCGCGCATCGCAAGTGCGAACCGTTCTTCGCTATCGCGTAGATCTGTCTCGCGTGCATTAATTTCACTTACCATCGAATTGAACGAAAGGGCCAAGGTGGTAAGTTCGTCCTGCCCCGTGAACCCGGTCAATTCCTTAAACTTCCCTTCCCGCAGACTCTCCACGCCGGATAAAAGCCTTTCAATCGGGCGAGAAAAGATATGGTTCAGGTATAGTGCCGCGCCCGGAACAATTATCATGCCCACAAGGATGAGGACGGCGTATATCGCCTGCTCGAAAGTGGAAATATCAGTTTCAAATGCGGCTCTGTCATTGCCAAACACAAAGAAAATTTGCTGCCCGTCAAACGCCCGCACCTGCGCAACGCCAAGCACAAATTTGTCAGTTGAGATATTTCGGAATATACCTGAAGAATTTTCCGGGTCGGTTAGTAGTGGAATTTCCGGGCGGTTTACACCTAGATCAATATTCTTGAACCGGCCCAATTGGCTGCGATTTGCCAAATATACGGTTAGCTCAAGACCAGTCGATTTTGACAGGTCCGAAATGAAATCTTCATCCAGATACGAGACCGAATGTATCTTACCGACGGTCTTTTCCGTGCCGTCAGGATATCGCGCGACAATCGGCGCATGTGATTCAATTATTACCTTGTTCGGAAAGCTTTGAAAAAGAATCCCGGTTTTTTTGTAATGACTGGATTGTTCGGTGCTCAGAATTCTCTTTAATGAAGCAGGTTTGACTGCTTGTTGCCGGAAGTGGCCATCGATACCTGTAGCGGCGAAGAAGGTAGATTTACCGTTGCGAAAGGACTGATAACCGATTCCCAAGCTATCCTTTGTTTCACTGAAATAGTAACCGGCGACATAACCGTTGCTGTCTTGCACAACCAGTCCGTCCAGTTTCGCTGACTGCGCCAGTTTTAAAAGTTCTAGGGAAAGGCGCTGTTTCTCCCTATCGAATACCGAGGACTGATAATTTTCGATATCCTGATAGGTGCTGATCATGCTCGCCGAACTTACGATATCGCTCCGACTGGATACGTTATTCGTGATGCGGATCAGGTCGTC